>Ga0326727_10005998_pt1 | contig 33881 bp, 30 predicted proteins | sample MB2enrmetagenome_FD_207643 | JGI IMG/M metagenome (GOLD analysis project Ga0326727, IMG submission 207643) | Lab enriched peat soil microbial communities from McLean, Ithaca, NY, United States - MB29MY | ecosystem: Environmental > Terrestrial > Soil > Wetlands > Peat | place: USA: New York...
GTCCATTGGGGAGGGCAGGGCATGGCGTTCGTTCAAAACGACGACGCGGCGTTGTTGCGCGGGGTGACGCAGGTCATTGAAGAACGAAAAGCCGCCGGCCTCGACGGATTGGTCGGGGGTCTGGAGTTCGTCGTCATCAATACCGAACCGGCCAATTTCATGAAGACCGTGGCCGAATTTCTGGCTTTCACCGGACACGACATCGTCGAGGCCTTCGAGGACGAGGCGTGCAAGGTCTGCGTTCTGTCGCGGCCCGGCTCGGCGGACGTCCTGGTGAGCGCGCGCCTGCGCGGCGGCAATCCCTTCGCGGCTGCCAACGCCGGACCCAAAACCGGCTCGATGCCGGACGCGCGCTTGGAAACCTTCGTCTTTTCCAGCCCGGACCTGCCCCGGCTGGCCCTGATCCAACGCGGCCGGGGCGTGGCTTTTCTGTCGCCCACGGTGCTGGACCGGCCTGCCTGCCGCTTCATCCAAACCGCGCCCTCGGCCTTTACCGGTAATTCCGTCGGCTTTGTCCAGTGGAAGGCGGGCGCGCGCCGCAGCTACGCCACCTCCCGGGCCAAGAGCCTGTCCTTGAATCTGGTCAAACCGAACAAGGCCTACCTCGCCGGCATCGGCAAACTCGACCACGCGGCCACCCGCGTGCGCGCCGAGGAGCGCGACGCGGCCATCCTGGAATTTATGGGTCTGACCAACTATTCTTTCGACTTCGCGGTCTACGTCGAAAGCCTCAACTCCATCACCAGCGTGGCCAGGCTCTCTGCGGACGACTATGCCCAGGTCTTCACCTCCGGGATCGCGCCCTTCAAAAATCTGGAGGAATCCGGACCGACCGAGAAATTCATCTACAACTACAACACCCGGGCCCACCACCTGGCCTTTGAAACGCAAAACATCGAAGACGCGGTCGTGGGGCTCAAGGCCGACGGCCTGGGCTTTATCTCGGACCTGGTCGGGTCGCGCGAGGAAGGCCTCAAGCAGATCTTCTCCCAGATGTCGCCCACGACCTTCCTGATCAACGAATACATCAAACGCTACGACGGCTTCGACGGATTCTTCACCAAGAGCAACGTGACCCTGCTCACCAAGGCCACCGAGAATCAATAGAAAAGACCAGGGGAACCTCATCCCGCCGGGGGAAGCGAACGAAGACGTTCGCAACCCACATCTTAATCCCCCCGGCCCCCTCACTAGGGCGGCGTTTGCTTATTGCTTGAGTCCAGGGTTTTTCGGTATACCTTTGGTATCCCAAGGAGGGCGACAAATGGACCGGAGATTTTTTCTTCAGCTTTCGGCCTGGGCCGCGGCGGCGAGTCTGGCCGGTTTCAGTTGCTCGGCGGTGCGCAAGCCCAAGGACGAGGCGGGTGGTTACGACGCGATCATCGTCGGGGCAGGGCTCGGCGGGCTGACCTGCGGGGCTTACATGGCCAGAAACGGCTTGAAGCCGCTTGTCCTGGAACAATACGGTGTGCCGGGCGGCTACGCCACCTCCTTTGCCCGGATGGCCGGCTCGCGCGAATTCGCCTGTGAGGTTTCGCTGCATTCCTCGGTCTTGTCTTCGCCGTCAGCGCGCCGGATGCTCGAGGAGACCGGGGTCTGGGACAAGCTCGAGTTGATTGACCATCCCCACGCCTGGGTCTCGCGCTTTCCGGATTTCTCGATTGAAGTCCCGGCCAAATGCGGCCTGGACGGCTTCGAGCGCCAGCTTGCCGGTTTGTTCCCGCAAGAGTCGGCGGGAATCACAGGATATTTCGACATGTGGCGCAACACGATGGCGGAGCTTGCGCAACTGGATAAAGGGTTGTCCGGAATCAAAAAAGCAGCTTTTCCCGCGCTTTTCCCCACGCTTTGGACCATCCGGGACAAATCCGTGGGCCAGCTCGTGGACAGCCACGTTCAAGATCCCAGGCTCAAGGCCGTGCTCACCCAGAGCTGCGGTTACTACGGGCTGCCGCCTTCGCGTTTGTCGGCCTTTTATTATCTCGCTCCCACCGGGGAATATCTCGAAAGCGGCGGGAATTATGTGAAAGGGACATCCCAGGCCCTCTCCGACGCCCTGGCCGCATCAATCACCCAAGCCGGAGGGGAAATCCGCTACGACAGCCAGGTCGAGGCGATAATTCTGGAGAACGGCCGAGCGGCCGGCGTGCGTGTGGCCGGCGGCAAAGAATTTCGGGCTTCCGCCGTGGTTTGCAACTCGGCCGCCCCCAAGCTCTTTCACGACTTGCTTCCCGCGTCCGCGTTGAAGCAGGCCGAACTGGCCAAGCTCGACTCCTATGAGGCCAGTCCCAGCAGTTTCATTGTCTGGCTTGGGTTGAACCAGGACATCAGGGACCGCTTTCCCCTGCCCGACGCCTCGTTCTACGCCCAGACCGACATGGAGGCGAACTACAGGGCCGCCATGGACTGCGATTTCGAACATACGGGCTTTGCGCTCATGTATTACGACAATCTGGTCGATGGCTTCTCGCCCAAGGGTTGTTCGAGCCTGAGCCTGATGTCGCTCTCCGGGTATGCGCATTGGAAGCCCTTTGAGGCGGATTACCTCGCCGGTCGCAAAGAAGCCTATTACAAGGAAAAAGAACGCCTTACCCAAATGATCATCGACATGGCCGAAAAGCGGGCGATTCCGGGGCTTTCGAAAATGATCGTCATGCGGGATTCCTCCACACCGCTCACCAACCTCCGTTTCACCCTCAACCCCGGCGGCGCGATTTACGGGTACAACCAGACCGTGGACAATTCCTTCATAAGCCGCCTGCCGAACAAGACCGGAGTGAAGGGGCTGTACCTGGCCAGCGCCTGGGGCAATCCGGGCGGCGGGTTCACTGGCGCAATGATGGGCGGCAAGGGTGCGTTCAGGGATGTGTTGGAGAGCCGCGGCTAGGCCGGGCTCTATCCGGCCGGAGTTCCGCCCGGATCCGGCGTGGCTCCGCCCCGGACCCCGCCGGGGGGTAAGGCGCGAGTAAGCGAACGGAGACGTTCGCAACTCACGCCTTAATCCCCCCGGACCCCCTCGATGGGGTAAGAGTCCCTCGCCCGTTCGCCAGCCCCACGGGGGCTCCCCTCCGAACGACCGGGCGTCTTGCGGTGCGGCCTTATAATCTATTCACAGCGTCGCGGCTCGTGTCCGGCCTGGGAACCGTCTCGGTCGCGGCGCGATAGGCGATCAAGGCTTCGATGCTCAGGACCGGCAGGTCGTGACGCTCGGAAAAGGCCCTGATCTGCGGCATACGGCTCATGGTTCCGTCGGGATTGGTGAGTTCGCACAGCACCCCGCACGGCTCGAAACCGGCCAGGCGGGCGAGGTCGACCACGGCTTCGGTGTGGCCGGCGCGCTCTAAAACGCCGCCGGGCCGGGCCCGCAAGGGGAATACGTGACCGGGACGGCAGAGGTCCTGCGGCCGGGCGTCCCGAGCAACGGCCGCGCGGATCGTCATCAGCCTATCCGAGGCGGAAACGCCCGTGGTCACCCCGCGCGCGGCTTCGATGGACACTGTGAAGGCCGTCTGATGCCTGTTGGTGTTCTTCTCCGCCATCATGGGCAAGTCCAGGGAGTCCGCCTTTTCACCGGTCAGGCACAGGCAGACGATGCCGCTGCACTCCCGGATCAGCATGGCCATTTGCTCTTCGGTGAGGGTTTGGGCGGCAAAGACGAGGTCGCCCTCGTTCTCGCGCTGCTCGTCGTCCACGACGAGCACCCCCCGGCCGCCGCGAAAAGCCGCCAGGGCGTCCTCGATTTCGGCGAACGGGTTTTCAGAGGTCTGGATCGTGAGCTGATTCATGGTAATGTTCCTTTTCAAGCTTTCGGGTTACCAGAATCAGGGCATAGAAAGGATTGACGCCGGACGCGCGGACGCACGCCGGCCGCGCGCCAGGGAGGGGTCTGGCGGCAGGGAAGGCTCCCGTCGATTCCTCTTCCATCCGGACTGTGACCGTCGGCTCCGGCATTTCACCGGATCTGCTGACCCCGCGCGGTTTCGGCGCGGGCGCTCGCGGGCTCCCCGGAATCTGCCGGGATACCGCCGGTGGGGAATTTCACCCCGCCCTGAGGATACGGGGCGAAGCTAGCCGCAAACGAACCGGCGCGCAACCGGCAAGGGAAAGGGGGAGCCTCGTTTCCACGGCGGGCGACCGCAAGAGAAAACCGGAACCGCTGTTTTTTCCCCAGGGGGCAGCCGCCCCGGCCCCCGCGTTGGAATGGGGAGGGGCTCCCGCTCCCCCCTCAAGAACAGTTCTTCCCCAGCGTTCTCAAAAAAAATCCGGCCGTCGATGCCGGGCGTTTCGCACCCGACGTCGACGGCCGAATAAAGTTTTTCGAAGGGGTCCCGGGGAAATTTTTTTGAAAAAAAATTTCCCGGTCTTCTCTTGCTCTTACTTCCCCACCACGCCTTTCAAATCGCCTTCCAGGGAGGCCAGGATCGCTCCGAGGGATTTTTGCATGCCGTCGGCCAGGTTTTGCGCCGTGCCGCCGCTCAGGGGCGTTTCCTGGCGATAGTTTTTTTGGAAGGCGACGGTGTAATCGCCTTTGTTTTCCTTGAGCAGGAAAAACTGCATTTCCAGGACGGCCTTGGGAGCCTGGGGGTTGGAGTAGTCGCCGTAGAGGGCGACCAGGTTGCCTTCCAGGGCGTGTGTTTCGTCGGCCTGGCTGGTGGAATCGACCACATGTCCGAACAGCCCCGAGGCGTCCAGCCATTTGCGGGAGGCCAGGGTCACGGCCGGACCCGGCTGCATGAAAAGCAGGTTGTAGTAGTCGGTTTCGAAACGCTGGTCTCCCACCTTGTAAATGAATTCGTGGGTGTCGAATCCGGGCGAGACGGTGAACGGCCGCACCTTGAGGATGGTTTTGGAGTTCGTCGGGGCGACCGTGCCTTCGCGCGCCGGCTCGAGCATGTAGTAGTGGCGTTCGAGGGCCGGGCGCGCGGCCGGGAGGGGAATCGAGCAGCTCGCGCCGAGGACCACCAATACGGCCAAGGAGGCAATGGCGGCGGCGAGCGACGGCCGGTGGGGATTTTTCGCGTTCATTGGGAGTCCTTGAGCGGCATTTTGGGCTTTGGCGGGGCGCCGAAGATCAGCCGCGAGGGATTGCGTTTGGCGTCGTTGGTTAATTCGTTCAAATTCTCCATCACCTGCTTGCCGTTTTGCAAAATGGTCTGGATCTGGTCGCGCTGTCCGGCGACCAGGCCGTTGAGTTCGCGGATAAGCCGTTGGGTTTGGCGCATGGCGTCCGGCAGATCCTGGGTGCCCGCGCGCAGGTTGCCCATGGTGTCGCGGAAATTGTCCAGGATGTCGTTGACGGTCTTGCTGTCCAGGAGTTGCCCGATGCGCTGGTTGGTTTCCTGAAGTTTCGAGATCAGGCTGATCAGCGATTTGGAGAGTCCGGCGACGTTGGCGTCGCCCACGGCCTGGTTCATGGAAACGAGCAGGCGTTCGAACTCCTTGATAATGGATTCGAAATCGATTGCGGACACTTTGTTGAGGGTTTTGCCCGCATTCTCCATGATTTCTTCGAGGCGGGCGAAGGTGCCGGGCGTGGAAGGCATGTAGTAGTATTGCGGTTCCCAGTCGATGGCCAGGTCGGTGACGCGTTTGGGATCGATATAGTCCATTTCCAGGAATGCCGTGCCGGTTATGCCTTGCGGGGCTATTTTGATGCGCAGGCCGTGGCTTATCTCCTCAAGCAGCACCCTGCCGAGATCCTTGCGGTCCGCCTTGCCGAAGGCCAGCTTGGGGTCGATGGACATTTCGATGAGTACGTAGCGGTGACGCATGCCGCTGGTGCTGTGGTACTTATTGTAGGAAAAGTTGATTCTCTTGATGTTGCCCACCTTGACGCCCATGAATTTGACCGGCGAGCCGATGTCGAGTCCTTGGACGGATTCGTTGAGGTAGGTTTCCATCAAGACGTTGTTCTCGGAAAAGAAATCCAGGCTCAGGATGATGACGGCCGCGGTCAGGAAGAAAAATCCGACCAGGATGAAAAGTCCGAGTTTGAAATAACGCGATTGGGCGCTCATGGCGTTCCGGATTGTTGGTGTTGTTCTTGGGGGGAAAGCCTGTTGAAGAAGGCGCGCACCCAGACGTTGTCGCTTTTCTCGCGCAATTCGCCCGGCGCGCCCTGGGCGGCGATGTGTCCTTTGTCGAGCATGATGACGCGATCGGCGATGGCGTAGATGCTCGGCAGCTCGTGGGTGACCACGACGAAGGTGATGCCCAGGTTTTTCGCCAGCGACAAGATGAGCGCGTCCAGGCCGGCCGAGGTGATCGGGTCGAGGCCGGCCAAAGGTTCGTCCAGAAACAGGATGCGCGGGTCCAGGGCCATGGCGCGGGCGATGGCGGCGCGCTTTTGCATGCCGCCGGAAAGCTCGGCCGGCAGGTGGTCGCCGAAGCCGGTAAGGCCGACGAGTTTGAGTTTCATGCTGGCGATCAGGTCCATGGCGTCGTGGGGCAACTTTGTAAACTCTTCAAGCGGGAGCTTGATGTTTTCCTTGAGCGTCATGGAGCCGAACAGGGCTCCGGATTGGTACGTCACGCCGATTTTTCGCAGGATATTTTTACGCATGCGCCCTTCGGCGGTGACGATGTCCTCGCCGTCGAGGGAAATTTTTCCGGAGCTGGGATGGTACAGGCCGATCATCTGCTTCATCAGCGTGCTTTTACCGCAGCCCGATCCGCCCAGAATGCAAAACACCTCGCCGGGATACACCTGAAAGGAGATATCCCGCAAGATGATGTCTTCGCCGTACCCGGCGGTGAGGCCAGTGACTTCGATGATAGGTTTGTCGTGGGCGGGGTTCATATTTTCAGGGCGTAAAAGAGCACGGCGAATATGCCGTCGAACACGGCGATCAGGATGATGCCGCTGACCACGGCGCTGGTGGCCGAATCGCCGACCGCGCTCGGCCCGCCCCTGGCCTGCAGGCCGCGCAGGCAGCCGATGCCGCAGACCAGGTGGCTGAAAACCACGGATTTGAACAGGCCGCCGACCATATCCGTCAAGGTGACCGAGGCCACCACCTGCTTGGAGTAGGTGACCACCGGATAGCCCAGCGACACCATGACCACGCCGCCGCCGATCAAGGCGAAGAAGTTGAAGAACATGACGATAAGCGGCATCACCGCCATGGCCGAGAGGACGCGGGGGACGACCAGAAAGCGCACCGGATCCAGGCCCATGGTCACCAGGGCGTTGATCTCTTCGTTGACCTGCATGGTGCCGAGTTCGGCGGCAAAGGCCGAACCCGAGCGGCCGGCCATGATGATGGCCGTGACCAGGGGGCCCAGCTCGCGCAGCATGGACAGGCCAAGCAGGTTGGCGACGAAAATTTCGGCCCCGAATTGCTTCAGTGGTATGGCCGACTGAAAAGCGGTGATCAGGCCCATGAGAAAGCCGATCAGGATGATGATGGGCAGGCTGTCGGCACCGGTGTTTTCGGCGAAGTGCAGGGCGTCTTTCCAGCGCAGCGCTTTGGGGCGGGCGAGCACGTAGAACAGGGAGGCCCAGAATTCACCGACGAATTCAATGAGATTCCAGACGTCTCCCCAGACCCGGCTGGCGGCGTGGCCGATCTCGCTGGGCAGATCCAGGTGTCGCCGTCGGGACGGGGCGGGGGTGGCAGCGTCCGAAAGGTCGAACATGGCCAAAAGCTGTCCGAATTCCTCGCGCAAGCCGTTGATGCTCAGGGCGGTTTGGGACGCCCCGGCCAGGCGCTGCAAGTCGAGCAGCATGGCGATGCCAGAGCCGTCGCAATACTCCACGCCGGAGACGTCCAGGGCGACGGCGCCGCCGCGAACACCGGCCACGATTTTTTCGATCTTTTCCCATATCTGGGCAGTCCCGTCGGCGTCCAGGCGGCCGGTCAGGACCAGGCGCAGGGGCGCGCCAGGCGGACCCGAGGCCGTGGTCAGGCTGACGTGGGCCGCCGGTGCCGCCAGCACCGCCTTTTTCATGAGGCGCGGGGTCACTTGTTTTTGCATTCCTTCCACAAGGCATCCAGTTCGCTCTGGGGAATGCCTTGCAGGTCGCGGCCGTCCTTGCCGAGTTTTTTCTCAAGCGCGGCGAAACGGCGGATAAATTTGGCGTTGGCCGCCTCCAGGGCTTCCTCGCATTTGATCCCGGAGCGTCGGCCGTATTCCACCAGGGTGAAAAGATAATCGCCGAATTCCTCTTTTTGCGCGGCGGTGTCCCCGGCTGCGGCGGCCTGATCGAACTCCTTCCATTCCTCGCGCAATTGGCCGAGCACCTGGTCCGTGTCCCGCCAGGTGAACCCGGCCCTGGCGGCCTTGGCGTGGATGCGGTAGGCCTTGAGCAGGGGGGGCAATCCCTTGGGGATGCCGCCGAGAACGCTGTAGGATTTTTTCTCCCGTTTCTTAATCTTTTCCCAGTTGCTCCAGATTTCCGCCCTGTTGAGGTTCGTCGCGGTTTCAAAGACATGGGGGTGGCGCCGGATCATTTTTGAAGCCAATTCGCCTACTATTTCACGGTATTCTATGGACCCGTCGCATTCAAAAAGCCGGATCAGGAAACACAACAAGAACAGGACGTCGCCGAGTTCCTCGCGCATCCCGGGGATGTCGCCCTCGCGGATGGCCTCGGTCAATTCGAAGGTTTCCTCAACAACATAATCGCAGAGACTGGCCGGGGTTTGTTCCTTGTCCCAGGGGCAGCCTTCGGGTCCGATCAGGGCGTCCAGGACATCCATGATCGCTTCCAGGTCGTGATGGGCTTTTCGTGTCATGGCGCTTTTTTGACCGGGATGGCGGAGAGGGTTTGTTGGATTTTTTGTTTTACGTCGGGGGGGGTGAAGTCCGTGAGTATTTTACTGACTTCGGAGACGTAGGGCAATAGTTTGGAGTGCTGGGTAAATTCGAGTTTTGGGCTGTAGGCGGTCACGATCATCAGGACCAGGGCGGTGATGATGACCCCCTTGGCCAGGCCGAAGGCCAGACCGAAGAAATTGTTGGCCCATTGGACCATGGCCAGCTTGATCAGGCCGGTCAGTCCCAGGACCACGATGCGCACGGCCAGGACCACGGCGACCACGATGATGATGTAGGCGGCCAGCGCGGTGTATTCCGTGGAGGCCATGAAATTGACCAGATAGGGCGCGAGCCTGGCATGGTAGAGGTTGGCGAAATGAATGGCCGCGAAGATGCCAAAGAGCGAGGCCGCTTCCATGACCAGCCCCCGGCTGTATCCCCGGGTGGCGAAAAAGCACCAGGTGATGAGGATGAGCAAGTCGGCGATGTTCATAGGTTTGGCCGTGTTCCCGGCGTCGGGGGCGTCAAGTTGCCGGCATGGCCGGAGTGTTCCAGGGCGTGGTGGCGCCCGGCAGACCGCGATTTCTCTTGCACGCTTGTAATGCAAAGCGAAATATTTCGCCAGCGCGTTTGCCGGCCGGCAACTGAACTGTGAATCCGGGGGAAAACTTTTTTTTGTGAATAAAAATGGGGTATTCCTTCGGTTCCGCTTTCCCAAAATAAATTTTAAAGTTTAGGGAGGTCCGGGCTCAAACCCACTGCCCGGCGGTAGGACGGCACCGCTGCTCCGGCCCTTGTTTGGGGAAATCCAAAACCAGAACCACCGTTCTTTTTCCAGGGGGCTGCCGCCCCCGGTCCCTGCTTCAAGCCGAGCATGATTATCATCAACAAACTGAAAAGAGAGCTTGAAAAATGAAATAAAGAGTTTCTTGGCTAGGACAACCACGGCAGTTTTTCGGAGGAGGGGGTTCGGGGAGGAACCCTTTGTTCATACACGAGTGGAGAAAAATCTTCTTTTCGTACCTTCCGTTACGAAGGGTCTTTCGCTGCGAGGGGTTCTTCCCCCGATTCTCCAAACACGATGTTGTCCGCGCCAAAAACAGCGATTCCGGCGACCCGGTTGCGCTGGGACAGGTTCCGCTCCAGTTCCGGGGCCGGGGCGATGTCCCACCACCACGCGGCGGTCGCCTTTGCGAGGCCCAGACCGAACAGGGCGTCCTCGGTCTCGAATTCGGGCTCGCCGCCCAGGCGGCGGTACTCTCTGTCCGTGTCAGTGATCAGGCAGGCGACGCCGGGCAGGGCGGCCAGCCAACGCAGATGGGTCGCAACCAGAGCGCGGCCAAAGGCATCGAGCTGGCTTCGCTCGTACACGTGAAGTCCGGCCAAGTTTTTCAGCGGCAAAAGCGCCAACTGGGAGGCCAGATTGCAAGAGATGACCAGATCGTACTCGCGCCCAAATGCGGGAACCGGCGGCGGCTGCGCCGCATCGAAAGGCTTTTTGGCGCGTACGGCCGCCGCGATCGGCTGGATCATACCGGTTATGTCGGCTTCGATGAAGCGGACCCGGTCCGGCGGATAGCGTTTCCCCACGCCGCGCGGGTGGACGATGTCCAGGCAATCGACCCTGCCAAACCTGGCCAGCAGCGCCTCCATGGGCGCTTCGAGCAACAGCCCGGAGCCGCATACGAGGGCGGACTTAAATCCCGCGCAGGCGAGGACGGCCTGGCTTATGATCTTATGGCAGTTTTCGATGTGGCCGGACCAGTGCGCCTTCTGGCGGGCGGCCCGGGCCTGAAGGGCCACGGCTTCGTAGAGATAGCCCAGAGATCTGGCCTCTCTCGAACATGGGGTGAGCAGGTAGCGCAGGACCTCCCGCAGCATAACCCGGCCGGCTACGCCTCGTCGAGCCAGGTCTCGAGTTCCGGGGCTCGGCCGCGCGAGAATTCGGCCGTAAGCTCTTCCATGGTGACGCAGGCCGCGCCGACCCGGCCGACCACGATGCCGGCGGCGACATTGGCGGCGATGCAGGCTTCAAGGAGAGTCAGTCCGCCGGCCAATCCCAGGGCCAGGGTGGCGATGACCGTATCGCCGGCCCCGGTCACGTCGAAAACATTCTTGGCCACGGTGGGGATGCGGGTGATCTTGCCCGGGGACTCAAACAAGGCGATGCCCTCGGCCCCCAGGGTGATGAGCAGATGCCTGGGCTTGAGTTTCTTGAAAATAACATGCCCGGCCTTGACGATTTCCGCCTTGCCGGATACCCGCAGACCGGAGCATTCGGCGGCTTCCTTGAGATTGGGCGTGAGCAGCCAGGCCCCTTGGTACAGGTCGTACTGGTAGGTCTTGGGATCGACGATCACCAGCGGCGGGTTCGGGACGGCCGCGGCCTGTTCCCGGATGGCGTCCATGACGGGCGCGGTGATCACGCCCTTGCCGTAGTCCGAGACGATCACCGCGCCCACGCTGTCGATGTAGCGGCCGATGACCTGGACCAACATGTCCCGGCGCTCGCGATCGAGGGGGTCCTTGACTTCCCGGTCCACCCGGACGACTTGCTGGTTGCGGGCGATGATCCGGGTCTTGATCGTGGTGGCGCGGGATTTGTCGGCGATAAGTCCCGCCTCAATGCCCTCCTTTTCCAAAAGCGCGCCGACCGCACGGCCGGCGTCGTCGTCGCCGGCGACACCAAGCAAAATGGGGTGGCCACCAAGCGAGGCGACGTTCTTGGCCACGTTGCCCGCGCCGCCGAGCAGGTGGCGTTCCCGCTCAACCCGGACGACCGGCACCGGGGCTTCCGGGGAAATGCGTTCGACCTCGCCGAAGAGGTAATGGTCGAGCATGACGTCGCCGACGATCAGGATGCGGGCACCGCGCAGATTTGCGAGCTTCGCGGTCATGGGCGCGCCGCCTTTCACGACGCCTCACCCGTGATCTTTTCCAGGATATCGTCCAGAGCGTCCTTGTCCTTGTACTTGATGACGATCCGGCCGCGCTCCAGGACGCCCTTGATTTCCACTTTGGCGCCGAGATGCTCTTGCAATCTGTCCTGAAAGGCCGTCAAGCGATCGTCCACGGGCCTTGTGACGGCTTTTCGAGCTGCGGTCGGGGGGGCTGCCTGCGCTATCAGGGCAACCTGCGCACTCGAGTCCGCCTGGACGAGCGCGGCTTCCAGACCTTCGGGGAAATGTCCATTCAGCTTAAAGCAGACGGCCATGGTTTCGGCCTCGCGCACGCTGAGCCCCTTCTCCAGGATCGCCTGGTGCAGCCCGCTGCGGGCCGCGTCCTCGGACACGGCCAAGAGGGCCCTGGCATGGCCGGCGCTGAGCGCTCCCGAGGCGACGTCGGCGAGGACGCTTTCCGGCAATTGAAGCAGGCGCAGGGCATTGGCGACGCCAGCGCGGCTTTTCCCGATGCGCAGGGCGATGTCTTCTTGGCTGAGCGAGAGCATCTCGCGCAGCCGGGCGAGGCCCTTGGCTTCGTCCACTGGGTTGAGGTTTTCACGCTGCAGATTTTCGATCAGGGCTATGACCAGGGTTTGTTCGTCCGTGAGCTCCCGGACCACGGCCGGAATCTCCGTCAGACCGGCCATACGGGCGGCGCGCAACCGGCGTTCGCCGGCCACGAGCTCAAAGTCGGCCTCATGGTCCGAGGGAATCTCCCGGGCCAGGATGGGTTGCAGAACGCCCTGGGCTTTGATGGAGGCCGCCAGTTCGGCCAGAGAATCATCCGGAAAGCTGGTTCTGGGCTGGTAGGGGTTGACCCGTATCCGGCCCAGCGGGATCAGGCGCGCCTCGGCTGCATGTTCTTCCACGTTCGTTTGGCGGATGAGTGCGTCCAAACCCCGTCCCAGTCCTCTCGGGCCTGCCATGGCTTCTCCCTGTAATTGGTTCTTGACTCGGTTATAAAGGGTCTTACTGTATCAGGCGAAATTCCGGCAAACCGGCCGACCACCGTCCATCAATGGAGCGATCATGATCAAAACCGCCTCGCATGTCAGTCTTCTGTACGATCACGACAAACAATTCGTGGGCGTTTTTTTAAGCCCCGAGATCTGGAATCTGGTCCAGAGGGACCTGGCCCCGGTTTTAGAGAGGGCCCTGGACACCCTGGACCCCTCGGCAATTCCCAAGGTCAAACCCGAGCCGACCAGGGACTGGAACAACCTGGTCGCTTCCTGGGACCACAAATATTTGCTTCCGCTGGACGTCACCTGCCAGGCTTGCGGGGCGCACAGCGACAATTGGCAAGCCGACGATCCGCGCATCTTCCGCCTGGTAGGGGCCAACATCGCCGGGCTGGCCACGTTTGTATGCCAGCGTTGCGGCGCCAAGACCGTCAAAAAGCATTTCAAGGACCATATGGTGGTGGAGTGCCACGCCGGGGACTTGCCGCCCACCATCGTTAAAATTCCCATGTTGACCAAGAAATAAATCCCGAGGCGCTTGACCGGCCGCCTAATGGTAGAGATTCAGGGCCGTCGGCGTGCGCTTGGCGACTTCCTGGGCCAGGGCCAAATAGGCCTCCGCGCCTTTGGAGCGCGCATCGTGGGCAATGACCGGCTTACCGAAGCTCGGCGCTTCGGAGAGCCGGATATTGCGCGGGATGAGCGTGGTAAAAGAATGGTCCGGGAAGCATTTCCAGATTTCGCGTTTCACGTGCCGGTTCAGCTTGTTGCGCGCATCGTACATGGTGAGCACGACGCCGAGCAGCGCCAGCCCGGCGTTGAGCCGCTTGCGGACCAGTTCGAAGGTGCGCAGGAGCTGGGCCACGCCCTCCAGGGCGTAGTATTCGCACTGCAGGGGCGCCAGCAGTTCGGTGGCGGCGCACATGGCGTTTAAAGTCAACAGCCCGAGCGAAGGCGGACAATCGAGCAGGATGAACTCGTAGTCCGAGGCCACGGTCTCCACGACCCGGGAGAGATAAAATTCCCTTTTGTCTTTGCCCACCAGCTCAATGTCGGCCGCGACCAGGTCCGAACTGGCCGGCAAGAGCCCAAGGAAGGGCAGTTCGGTGGTCTTGATTGCCAGCGGGGTTCGCTTTGGATCAAACAGCACGGTATACAAGCTGTCTTTGACCTGATCCGGATAGACGGCCAAACCACTCGAAGCGTTGGCCTGGGGATCGCAATCGATCAGCAGGGTCTTTCTTTCCATGACCGCCAGGGAGGCGGCCAGGTTGACGGCGGTCGTGGTCTTGCCCACGCCGCCTTTTTGATTGGCGATGACGATGACACGCGCCATGAGATCCCCCGCGGCAACAGATTTTCAAGACACTGGGACCTGTCTAGAAAATCAAACGGGCTTCGTCAATACGCGAGGGAGGGGGCGTTCACGTTTCACGTGAAACAAAGAGGCTTTGTTTCACGTGAAACAGGACTATTCTTGGACCAGTCGGTGGCAGTATGCCTTGGCGTCGTCAAGGGATTCCACAAGTAAAACAGCGTCTTCCAATTGGCCCTTTTTGACTGTGGAGAGGAGTTGGGCGGCGAGATGGGCGAAATCTTCGGCTTCATCCACCCACTGCTCCTTGGCCTGGAGCTGGAGCAGTTGGGCAAGCTTAACGAACTGGGCGGCGTCCTCAAGGCTGGGCAGCGCACCCTCGTCGGTGGTGGATTTGATGGACTGGAAAACTTTTTCCAGGCTTTGCTTCAAGGCGACAAAGTTCATTGATGCGTCCTCAATGTTTCTTGCCGATGCCGTTGCAGAGTTACGCGCGATAATACTCGCGATACCATTCGATAAAACGCTTGATGCCGGTTTCGATCGAGGTGGACGGACGAAAATCGACATCGCGTACCAGGTCGTCGACATCGGCGACCGTGGCCGGAACATCGCCGGGTTGCAATGGCAGATAAATCTTCTGCGCTTCTTTGCCAAGAGTTTTTTCAATGACTTCAATGTAGTGCTTCAGTTCGACGATGCTGTTGTTGCCGATGTTGTAAAGGCGGTAGGGGCCCTTGCTCGACGACGGATCGGGGTTGCGGCCGTCCCAATCCGGGTTGGGGGAGGGGACGCGCATGGCGACGCGGACGACGCCTTCTACGATGTCGTCGATGTAGGTGAAATCCCGCTGCATCTTGCCGTGGTTGAAGACCGTGATCGGTTTATCCTCCAAAATGGCCTTGGTGAATAGGAACAGGGCCATATCGGGGCGTCCCCAGGGACCGTACACCGTGAAAAAACGAAGGCCGGTGCAGGGCAGGCCGTAGAGGTAGCTGTAGGCGTGGGCGGTCAGTTCGTTGGATTTTTTTGAGGCGGCGTACAGGCTGATGGGATGGTCCACGTTGTCGTGCACGGAAAAGGGCATGTTCTGGTTGAGGCCGTAGACCGAGCTCGAGGAGGCGAAAATCAGGTGCGAGACGCTGTTGTGGCGGCAGGCCTCCAATACGTGCGTAAATCCGACGATGTTCGAGGACACGTAATCCATGGGATGGCTGATGCTGTGGCGCACACCGGCCTGGGCGGCCAGATTGACCACATGCGTAAATCCCTGCGCGGCGAAAAGTCCGTCCAAGGCGGGTTTGTCTGCCAAATCAAGCTGGGCGAAGGTGAACCCGGGTTCCTTGCGCAGAATGGCCAGGCGGTCCTTTTTGAGTTCCACGGAGTAATAGGCGTTGAGGTTGTCCAGGCCGACAACGGAGTGGCCCATGGACAACAGCCGCCGGCACAGATGGAACCCGATGAACCCGGCGGCGCCGGTGACAAGAAATTTCATGAAGGACTCACTTCCCTGGTTGGAGGGCCTGATAGGTTCGCATGGCGTCGAGCTTGGACTCACATCAGGGTTTTGATCCGCTCGACCGCCTGTTCCGAAAGAGCGTTCGGAAAGGGCAGCAAGGCCTTGGTTTCGGGAAAGAGCAGAACCGTCAGGTTGCGGTAATACCACCGGTCGCCAAGGCCCTGCGCAAAGGGGAAAAGGGCCTCGGCCGCGTCCTTGCCGAAGAGCAGCAGGTGGCGCGGACCGAGACGACCAATGCATTCCCAAAACGAGACAGTGTCAAACCGCAAAGCGCCGGCCTCGGGCACGGCGCATGGGACAAAAACCGTTTTGCCGGACATGTTCCCGCTCTGGGCGATCAAGCCGGTCCACAAGTCGCGCCGGGCCGGATCGGAACGACCGCACAGGTCGAAGCCCAGTTCCAGGTAGGTCAGGGCGAATGTTGGCCGTCCCTTGACCCTGGTCAGACAGTCGGAAAACGGCGGGAGCAGCTCCGGCGCCGCGTCGTCACGCGGCGTCAAGGCTCCGGCCGTAAGAATATGCAGCAGCCCGGATTCACGCCAGGTTCGCATGGTGCAGGTGTCCATCACAGGCTGACAGCCAGATCCCATAATTTCCACGCGTTTTCCGTCTTTGACAACAGCGGCCAGGTCTGTTCGCCGCCGCCGGCGTCGACAACGAGCAGCCGGTTCGTGCTGGAGGCGAAGCCGGTTTGGTCCCGGTTGATCAGATTGCCGGCCACGATATCGCAGTGCTTGCGCAGAAGCTTTGTTTTGGCCGAGGCCGCGAGGTCGCTCGTTTCGGCGGCGAACCCGATCACAAACTGGCCGGCCCGTTTCGAGTCGCCCATGGCCAAAAGGATGTCGCGGGTCGCCGCCAGTTCAATATGCGGGACGCTGCGGCCGTCCGGGTCCTTTTTAAATTTTTCGCTGCCATGCGGCACGGGGGAAAAATCGGACACCGCAGCGGTAGCCACGCAGGTGTCGCAGCCGGGCCAGATTTCCATACAGGCGTCGAACATCTGCGCCGCGCTGACCACCGCAGTCACCTGGACGTCCGGCGGGAACCACCAGGAGACCGGTCCGGAAACGACCTGCACCTCGGCGCCGCGCAGCCAGGCGGCCATGGCCATGGCCGCGCCCATAAGCCCGGTCGACGGATTGGACCAGAACCTGGCGCCGTCCCAAAATTCCCTGGTCGGCCCGAGGGTGACCAGCACTTTTCGGCCTGCAAGATCCTTGGGCGCAAGCGACTTGAGAGTCCAGGCGTAGATGATCTCGGGCGAGGCCAAGCGGCCTTGTCCGGATTCGCCGCAGGCCATGGGGCCGGTTTCCGGCTCGATGCCCACCGCCCCCCGAGCCAGGAGCTTGGCCCAGTTTTCACGCACCGCGCTGCTTGCCCACATGCGCGGATTCATGGCCGGAGCGAGCAGCAGGGGGCCTGCGTACGCCATGGCCTGGCAGGAGAGCATGTCGCTCGCTAGGCCGCAGGCTACCCGGCCCAGCATATCGGCGCTGGCCGGGGCGATGAGCATGACGTCGGCCGTGGCTCCCGGCTCCAGATGGCCAAACGGCTCGTCCCCGGAATCGAACATCGGTCCGTAGACATGCTCCGCGCCGATCGAGGCGAAGGTGAGCGGGCTGATGAAGCGGCTGCCGGCCTCGGTCACCGTCACCGTGACACGCAAAGAGTTATCCAGGAAGTCGCGCACCAGGGAGGCGGATTTGTAGGCCGCAATACTGCCGCAAACGCCCAAGTGCACGGTTTTGCCGAGAAACAGGGGGAAGAGGAGGTGGGGCGGCAGCATATCAGTACAGTATGATTCAGGTGTTGACCGCGGTTTTGAAGTCTGGTCGGGGCGACTGGATTCGAACCAGCGACCCCCTGCTCCCAAGGCAGGTGCGCTGCCAGGCTGCGCTACGCCCCGACGTCAAAGTCCAGTTCGCTACAGAAAAACCGCCGCCCTGGCAAGGCATGGCGGCCGGGAAGCGCTATCTCCGTTATTTTTGGTTGACCCGCGGCACCACGATGATCGGTCCCATGTTCATCTGCTGCTGTTGTTGATCTTGCGCCGGAGGCTTGGGCTTGACCTCGATCACCGAGTCGCCCTGCTGGTCGCGGTCGATAAAAATATTACCTTGGGTGGTGCCCATTTGGTAGTCTCGCCGTGGCTGGGCGTCTTGGACCGGTGGCCGTTGCTGGGCCGTTCCTGGCGAGGCTTCTTGAGCCTGGGCGCAAGGCAAAGCGCCGGCCAGGATCAGCAGGGAAAAAACCGCCGCCGCGAAGCACCGGCTCGGCCTTGGCCGCCACAACGTCGTCTTGCCGGAGGTCATGTGAAACTCCCTTGAGTTTTCGGCCCGAAAAGCCTAGGAGAATAAATATTGGGGCGCGGCCGGGAAAGCCCTCCGCATGGGCCTTGACCGGACTTGCCGCAAGCCTATACGGTTTGGCGGAAATTTCCAGACTTATCTTTGACGGCCGTACGGTCCAGCCGCCGGCCGAGGGACGAAGACGATCATGAGCAGCGACAAGAAGGCGGCGGCCGCGAGGTCGCAAGCATACAAGCAAGCTGGGGTGGATATCGAGGCGGGCAACTCCCTGGTCTCGCGCATCCGGCCCCTGGCGGCGGCGACGTTCACCAAAAGCGTGATCACCGATATCGGCGGATTCGGCGGCCTGTTTAAACTCGACATCACCAGCATGGAAGACCCGGTGCTGGTGTCCTCGACCGACGGTGTGGGCACCAAGCTCAAGCTGGCCTTTGCCTATGACGGCCACGACGGCATCGGCATCGACCTGGTAGCCATGAGCGTCAACGATATTTTGGTGCAAGGGGCCAAACCGCTATTTTTCCTGGATTATTTTGCCACCGGGAAACTTGACTTGGATATGGCCGAACGGGTCATCAAGGGCATCGCGGAAGGCTGCACAGATGCCGGCTGCTCCCTGATAGGCGGTGAAACCGCTGAAATGCCTGATTTTTATCATGAGGGCGAATACGATCTGGCCGGATTCTGCGTGGGCCTGGTGGACAACGCCAAAATCGTGGACGGATCGAGCATTGGGGTCAGCGACGCGATTATCGGCCTGAAATCGACCGGCGCCCACGCCAACGGCTATTCCCTCATTCGCAAGCTGGTGGCTGAAAAAGGCTTAACTCCAAGCGATCCGTTTCCGGGCGACAGCCGCAGCGTGGCCGAGGTCCTGCTGGCGCCGACCCGGATCTACGTCAAAACGGTGCTCAACCTGCTGCGCGACTTCACCATCAAGGGCATGGTGCATGTCACCGGCGGCGGTTTCTACGACAATGTTCCCCGCATCCTGCCGCGCGGGGTCGCGGCCACCTTCCGGTTCGGCTCCTGGAACGTCCCGCCGCTTTTCGCCTGGCTCAAAGAGGCGGGAGCGCTTGGCTGGGAGGAGATGTTTTCCATCTTCAACTGCGGTATCGGGTACATGCTCGTCGTCGACGCCGAGGCGGCCGAGGAAGTCTTAAGCCGCCTTAACGGCGGTCTGCACGAGGAAGCCTGGATCATCGGCTCCATCGGGAAAACCGCCGATCCAAGTCAGTCCCGGGTGGTCATCGAGGGCATCTAGAGCCTGCCTGCACAAACGATCGGCCACGAAAGAAAACCAGCCCCAATTATTTTCCAGGGGACTGCCGTCCCCGGTCCGCTACAGAACCAAGAAGCGCCGTCGCCTCCCCCCCGCTCCCGCGCTTTTGAAGAGCGTGCCGCTATACGAGCGGTTCCAGATAGGGATTGAAATAGCCGAATGTCGTCCAAGGGCAGTTTTTACGCAGCCGCTTGGTGAAATTGGCAAAGCCCATGGTCGCCTGCGCCGGCACGCCCGCTTTTTCCAGCACGTTCAGGTACAGGTCCGGATCGATATTCAAGTTGCGCATCTGGATCAGGTCGGCCTGGCAGTCCGTCACCAGCCGAATGAGCGCCTCGATTTCATCCTCGGTGTCGCTGAGGCCCGGGTGGTAGAGGTAGTTCAGCGAAACGAAAAGTCCGGCATCCTTGGCCGCCACGGCAAAGGCGGCGACATCCCCGAAGCCGTATCCTTTTGGCCGGTAATAGGCCTCATACGCGTTCGCCCGGGCGCTGTTCAAGCTCACGCGCACGCTGTCGAGCCCGGCCCGTGCCAGGGCTCCGAGTCGGTCGGGCATGCTCCCGTTGGTGTTCACGTTGACCGTGCCCTTGCCGCCGCCGGCGCGGTAGGCGGCGACCGTTTCGCCGATCACCGCGCTTTGGGTGAGCGGCTCGCCCTCGCAACCCTGGCCAAAGGAAAAGACCGGTCGTTTTTCGCGCTCGGCGTGGGCCCGCATGACCTCGAGGATCTCCGTGGGCGTGGGTGTGAAGGTGATCCGGTTCTGGGTTGAAGGAAATCCGGAATCAGGGCTCTGCAGGGAAATGCAGCCGATACAGGAGGCGTTGCAGCTCGTTGAGGTCGGAAGCGGCGCCTCGAAACGGCCGAGCGCGAGATTGCGGGCCGCGGGACAGCAATATTTGAGGGCGCATGAAGACAGGTGGCGGATCAGCCGGTTGTCGGGAAAGCGCTTCAGGAGCGCTCCCGCGCCGTCGTGGATTTTTTGGCTGGATATGCCGCGAAAAACCTGCCTGGCGTCCCTGTCGACATGTTTGGCGCAGACGTAAAATCTGTCACCTAAAAATCCGAGCGCGCCGTACGCGAAGAGCGGCAAAACCGGGGCGGCCGCCTCGCGGACAAAGGCGGCCAGACCGGTCAGGGTGTAGCCGGGACAGACAAAGGCGGCTACGGCCAAGCCGTCCACGGTTTCAACCTCGCCGGTCTCCGGATCGAACCCGACCGCCCGCCGGCCGGGGAGCAGAAAAAATTCACTCTCCGGTGGTAGGGGGATCCAGTCGCCGGGCCGGGGCGGCATGAGCTCGCGGCCGTTGCGCACGAGCATCTCCAAGTCGGGATCGTCATAGATATTGCCCGCGGAATCGGCGTAAACCAGCTTGGGCCGGATGATATCGGAAGCCATTGCGCACTCCAGTTGATTGAACCAGAGGGGGCGGAGCCCCCTCTGGATTCCCCCGGCGCCCTTCGATAAGGGGCAGGGGTTCCCGGCGACACTGGTAATACAGGTTGCACCCGGACACCATTCAAAAAATTTGCCCGGCCAGGCGCGAAGCGCCGGGCCGGGCAAAAGTTTTTTGGAACGGGGGTCCGGGGGAGAACCTTTTTTTCAAAAAAGGCTCTCCCCCGGTATTCTTTCATTCAATGGCCGCGGTCTCGTCGTCTTTGAACTGGGCGACCAGCTCGGACAGGCTGTGGGCCATATCGCGGAGTTGTTGTATTTTATCGTTGGCTTTGCCGATGCGGCGGGCGATATCTTGGGAGAGGTCATTGATCAGGCTGACGCTGCGATTGATTTCATCGCTTGTGGAGGACTGTTCCTCGGCAGCGGTGGCGATGCTGCGGACCATGTCGGCCATGCTGTCGGACTGCTGCACGATATGCAGCAGCACGTTGCCGGATTGTTCAGCCATTTCGGCGGTATTGATCACCCGGGTGCGAGTCGCGTTCATTTCACTGACAGCTGTTTCGGTGCTGTTTTGGATTTCGTTGATGGCTTGGTGCACTTCCGCGGTGGCGTGCATGGTTTTTTCGGCCAATTTGCGCACCTCGTCGGCGACCACGGCGAAGCCCCGTCCGGCCTCGCCCGCGCGGGCCGCCTCGATGGCGGCGTTGAGCGCTAAGAGATTGGTCTGGTCGGCGATATCGCTGATCACGGACATGACTTGGCCGATGTTGACGGCTTTGGAGGAGAGTTCATTGAGCGAGACGGCCAAGGTATTGGTGCGGTCGGCGACCTGCCTGGTTTCGGTAACGGTTTTTTGAACTTCATCGCCGCCGGATTTGGCGACTTTGTTGGCTTGATCGGACAAGGTGGCGGTATTGGCGGCGGTTTTGGCCACTTCCAGGACAGTGGCGTTCATTTCCTCCATGGCCGTCGCCACCTGGGCGGTGTGGTCCACGGTCTTGTCCACGCCTTGGGTGACCTCGACCATCTGATTGGAGAGGTCTTCGGCGGCCTCGTCGAGCAGAGAGGCGACGTCGGTGACTTCCTGGGCCACTTGCAGCAAGCTTTCTCGGTGGGCCTGGATATGCTCCTTGTCGCGTTCTTCGTGGGTCAAATCGAGCATCACGCCGATGGCGCCGACAATTTCGCCGCTGGCGTTGCACAGCGGGGATATTTCGTAGCGCAGGGGAAAGATGATGTTGTCGGAGCGCTTATAGCGCAAGAGGCCGGTCTTGGCGTCGCCGGTGGCCACGACATCAGTGGTGAGATTGGTCACATGAAAGGCGATGGAGATATTGAGCCCGGTCAAATCCTTGCCTGTTTTACTCAATATGCTGAGCAGCGGCGGGTTGACGTATTCGATCCGTTCCTGCTTGTCGACCACGAACAAGGGGATAATGATGCCCGCGAGCACGCTTTTGTTGTATTCCAGTTGGTCTTTTATGGTTCCAACCATGTTGCCGAGATCGTTGGCCAGCCGGGCGAGTTCGTCCTGTCCGGCAACGGTGAACCGCAGGTCGAGTTCGCCTTTGGATATCTGGTTGGTGACCCGGGCGATGGTTTTGATGCGGTTCACCAGCGAACGGTTCATGAAGAAGACCAGGGCGGTGAGCAAAGCCGCCAGCCCGGCCAGGGATACGAGCGCGCCCTTGATCTGGTCGCGCTGGAGCTGGTTAAAATCGACAGTCACGTCCTTGAGAACGATCATGGCGCCCAGGTAGGGTTTGGAGGGGCCGTGGCAGTGGTAGCAATCAGGTCCGTTTTTGATTGTTTTCGCCTGGACGAAATAGCGCACGCCGGCGAGGTTCATGATCGAACCGGAGTTGTGCTCAAAGTCGATGACCTTGGCCTGGCAGATGGGATTTTCCAGGTCGGGCAAGACTTTGCAGAGGTCTTTGCGGATCGTGCCGGTCTGGGTCGAATAGGTGATATTGGCCCTGGAGTTGACCAGATAGACCTGGATATCGGGATAGTGCTCGGCGACTTTGGCGAATTGCGCCGAGGTCTCGGTGTTTTTTCCAAGGGACATGGGTTCTTCAATGGCCAGCTGCAAGAGGTCGGAGGTGCGTTCCGAGGCGGCTTTGATTTGGGCCACGGTGCTTTCCCGCTGCCAATAGGAATTGGCCAGAAAGAGTCCGGTGAAGGCCGCTATCGTCAGCAGCGATACCAACACCAGGACTTTCGCCCTCAAAGAGCGGTGTAAAAAGAACATGCCGGCCTCCTCTGGAAGATTAATGGGCGCCGCCAAAGAGCATCGGCTTGAAATTGAAGGCCTTGACCCGATCCGCGTTATGGCAGACCGCGCAGTCCGAAATTTTCATTTTCAAAACGATGAGCTTGGTGTCGCCGCCGGAGTCGGCGTGTTCCGAGCCCGGGCCGTGGCAAACTTCGCAGCCGGCGTTGGCCATCTCGGGCGTCTTCTCGAAACTTACGAAACCGCCGGGTTTACCATAGCCGGTGGTGTGGCAGCCGTAGCATGTCTTGAGTTCTTCTTCGGTGAGCTCATGGGCCATGATTTTGATGCTGTTGCTCGAATGCGCTTTTTTGGCGTATTTCGAGTAGGTGGCATATTCGTCGGGATGGCATTCGCCACAGGCCTTGGAGCCGATGAATTTGTTTTCGGCCGCCGCGAGCGATTGCAAGGCAAGGACGGCCGAAAGCGCGCAAACCATGGAAACGAGAATGACGGGTCCGCGTTTGGGCATACAGGAGCCTCCTTGACCATGAACTTTTCAGATCATTTACAGCAAGAAATGATAACTGGCAACATCCTCCAAGGGATATCCAAGAGAAATCGTTACCAATTTAAAGTGGATTTGAAGGCAGAGGCAAGTCTTTCCACGTTTTCCCGTAAAACGACAACCTCTCCCGAACGCAGTTCCAGAATCGGCTCGCCCGTCACCGTCCCAAGCAGGCCGCATTCATCTCCGGTAAAATGCGTTTCAAAGGCAGCCTGCTTTTCCGGGGCGACAGTCACAAGCAGCCGGCCGGCCGATTCGCTGTAGAGCAAGGCGAGCGTTTCCAGGCCGCTCCCAGCCACCGGAGAGCGGGCCAGGTCGATCGTCGCCCCCAGGCGGCCACCGATGGCCATTTCCGCCAGGGCGACACCCAGGCCGCCGTCGGACAGATCGTGGCAGGCGCTGACCAGGCGAGCAAGCATGGCCCGGTGCAGGGCTTGGTAGCGGCTCTTGAAACGGGCGGCGTCAACCCGGGGAACGTCGCCGCCGCGGGCGTTCAGTTCGCTTTCAATCTCGGAGCCCCCGAGTTCGTCCCTGGTCGATCCCAAAAGATAGACAAGATCGCCGGGTTTTTTGAAGTCCGAGGTCACCGACAGGGAAACGTCGGGCACCTTGCCGATCACCGAGAATAACACCGTGGGCGGAATGGAGATCTTCACGCCGCCGCCGGTGTAGTCGTTTTTCATGGAATCCTTGCCGGAAACGCAGGGCACGCCGTAAGCGGTGCACAAATCGGCCAGGGCCTGGTTGGCCCGGACCAGTTGGGCCAATTTGAAGCGCCCGTCCGGGGTCTTCTCGGAAACCACCGGGTCGCACCAGCAAAAATTGTCCACCCCGGCCAGGCTCTCCGGATCCGCTCCCACGGCCACGGCGTTGCGCACGGCCTCGTCGATGGCGCCCGCCATCATATGGTAGGTGTCGATGTCGGAGAATTTCGGGCAGATGCCGTGGGATACGACCAAGCCTTCCGGCCGGGAAAGATCCGGGCGCAGGACCCCGGCATCGGCCGGGCCGTCGCGCTTGATCCCGACCAGGGGCTTGACCGCGCTGCCGCCTTTGACCTCGTGGTCGTATTGGCGGATGACGTATTCCTTGCTGCAGATGTTCAGGCGGCCGAGCATGCGCTCGAGCAGAACGGCCTGGTCCAATTCCGAGGTTTCGGGCCGGTTTTTTCCCAGGACCGGCTTTTCCCAGACCGCATCCAGCACGAGCTGGGGCGCGCCGTCGTGCAAAAATTCCATGGACAGTCCGGCCACCGGCTTATCGCCGTAAGTCACCCGGAAAACCCCCGACTCGGTGAAAGTGCCGAGCACCGAGGCCTCGACGTCCATTTCCCTGGCCAGGGCCAGAAACACCGGTAGCTTGTCCTGCGGCACGGCCAGGGTCATGCGTTCCTGGGCCTCGGAAAGCAGGATCTCCCAGGGCCTGAGTCCCGGGTATTTGAGCGGGGCGCGCGACAGGTCGAGCTCGCAGCCGCCGGTGTCGCGGGCCATCTCGCCGACCGAGGAGGACAGCCCGCCCGCGCCGTTGTCGGTGATAGCGTTGTAATATCCGGCGTCGCGGGCGCGCATGAGGAAGTCGTACATCTTGCGCTGGGTGATCGGGTCGCCGATCTGCACCGCCGTGGCCGGAGAGCCCTCATGGAGCTCCTCGGAGGAAAAGGTCGCCCCGTGGATGCCGTCCTTGCCGATGCGTCCGCCGGTCATGACGATGGCGTCGCCGGGCAGGGCCTTCTTGACATGACTGGGTTTGCCGTGAAGCAGGGCCGGCATGGTCCCGACCGTGCCGCAAAAGACCAGGGGCTTGCCCAGGTAACGCTCGTCGAACACGATCGATCCATTGACCGTGGGAATGCCGGACTTGTTGCCGCCGTGCTCCACGCCCTCGCGCACGCCTTCGAGCACGCGGCGCGGATGCAGCAGCCTGGGCGGCAGCTCGCGGTCGTAAAAGGGCGAGGCGAAACAGAACACGTCCGTGTTGCACAGGAGGTTCGCGCCCATGCCCGTGCCCATGGGATCGCGGTTGACCCCGACGATGCCGGTCAACGCGCCGCCGTAAGGGTCGAGCGCCGAGGGCGAGTTGTGCGTCTCGACCTTGATGCACACCGAGAGTTCGTCGGTGAACTTGATCACCCCGGCGTTGTCCGTGAACACCGACAGGCAATAATCCTTGGCTCCAAGCTGAGCCCGGATGGCCGCCGTCGTGCCCTGGATGAAGGTCTTGTACAGGCTGTCGATGACCTTGCGTTCGCCGGTTTCCTTGTCCGTATAGTTAATTTTCGCGTTGAATATCTTATGTTTGCAGTGTTCGGACCAGGTCTGGGCCAAAACTTCGATCTCGGCGTCGGTGGGTTGCTCCGGAAGCCCGGCCGTCTTGCGGCCGGCCGTGGTCCGCGGGTCCAGGAAATGCTCGCGGATGACCCGCATCTCCTCCAGGCTGAGCGCCAGGGTGTTGTCACGGCTGAGGTTCATGAGCGCCGTATCGCCCATGGCCGCCAGGTCGACGACGGCCACTTCGCTGACCGCCTCGGCCGCGACTTGGGCGCTTTTCGGGGCGAAGCCGTGATGCGCCGCCCACTGCGCGGCGTTTTTGAACTCGTGGCGCTGGATCAAATCGTTGGCCAACAGGTCGCGGCAGATGCGTTCGACCTGGGTCTCGGTCAGCTCCGCGTTCAGCAGGTACTGCTGCGAGGTGAAGACGGCGAGGCCCGCGGCGCGCTCCGGAGTCAGCCCCAAAACCAAGGCGATGGTCTCCTTGGCCGTGCGGCCCTCGTTGTCCGTGACGCCGGGTTTGAGCCCCACTTCGATCGCCCAGTCGAAACCGTGGCCGAGCGGCAAAAGCGAGGCCGTCTGCAAGACCGGGTCGTGCAAGGCGGCCGATTCCACCACCTTTTGCGCCTCGTCGCGGGAGAGCCCGGCCACGGTGAACACCCGGATCAGCCGCACGCCCGCGACGGACAGGCCGAGCTCGTTTTTGATCTTGCCGGCGACTCGCCGGCCGACGACGTCGGCGACCTGGGGGCGGACCGTGGTTTCAATGCGCCACAGCATGGACGGCTCCTTGCGGGGGGAAAAGACCGGGGGGAAATTTTTGAAAATTTTTTTCCCCCGGCCCCCCTTTCAAAAACTTTAACAGGAAAATTTACTGGGCCGGGTGGCCTTGGGCCAGGGCGTCCTCGTAGGCGGCCATGGCGCGCTCCAGATAGTCGTCGCAGGCGGTGAAGCCGCCGCAGATCTCAAGCGACCGGCGGAAGGCGTAAAGCCCGGCCAAGAGGTCGCCGAAATCCACATGCCCCATGTGGCCGATGCGCACGATCCTGCCCTTGAGATGATCCTGGCCGCCGGCCATGACCACCCCGAATTTCTCGGCCGCCACTTGAAGGAGCCTGGTCCCGTCCACGCCCTCCGGCAGGGCGACCGCGGTCATGCCCCAAGCGAAATGCTTGGGCGCGAACATTTCCAGGCCCATGGCCGCGGCCCCGGCGCGGCAGCCCATGGTCAAGGCCCATTGCTTGCGGTGGATGGCCTCCAGGCCGGCGGCCTTGAAAAGCCGCAGGCTCTCCTGCAGTCCGACGATCAGGCTCACCGCCGGGGTGAACAAAGTCTGGTTTTTCTTGATGTTGGCGAGCTCGCCGGTCAAATCGAAGTAAAACGAACCGGGCGCGGCCGTCTCCGCGCGCGCCCAGGCTTTTTCGCTTAAGGCCAGAAAGGCCAGGCCGGGCGGCAGCATCAGCCCTTTTTGCGAACCGGTGAGCAGGCAATCGATGCCCCAGTCGTCCATGGGCAAGGGCGAGATGCCCACGGCCGAAATGCCGTCCACGACCAGCAGGACGCCGTGGGATCTGGTGACCTGGGCGATCTCGCGGATCGGATGCAGCACTCCGGTCGAGGTCTCTGAGGCCTGCACCAGCACTCCGGTGATGTCCTTGTCCGATTCCAGGGCGTAACGGATCATGTCGGGACCTGCGGCCTGGCCCCAGGGCAGGGGCTGGGCGGCCACGAGCAGGCCGCGCCGGCGGGCGATCTGGCTGAAACGCTGGCCGAACTTGCCCGCTTCCACGACCAACACCTTTTCTCCGGGCGAAAAGAGCCCGGAAACGGCCGCGTCCATGGCCCCGGTGCCGGAGCAGGTCAGCGTCAGCACCGGCTGGGAGGTGCCGAGGAGCATTTGCAGGCCTTCTTGGACCTCGGCCAGGACCGCCTTGAAACCGGCCTTGCGGTGGTGGACCATGTCCCGGGCCATGGCCAGCCGGACTTCCTCGGGAAGCGGCGTCGGGCCGGGGGTCAAAAGACGCAGTTTATTGAGCATCGATGACTCCAAGAATTTCGAAATTGTAAATGAAACGGCCCGTCCCGGTCCCATTGCGGTTGTAAAAGCCGTGCGGCGCATAATGGAAAAGGGGTCCCGAAGGGGCTTAGCCCCTTCGGCCGCCGGAGGCGTTCTTCCCGCCGTAACGTGCGCGTGGGCAATGGACTAACGGTCCGCTCCAGTATAAACAATACCAAAACGAAAGGAAAGGCGCGCTGTTCCCGTTTCCGTTGCGCCGCATATCCCGGCGCGAGGCGACCCAACCGCAACCAAAGGACGATTCCATGCGCACCAAAATCGTGGCCACTCTCGGCCCGGCTTCGATCAACAAGCAAATGATGCGGGACATGGCGGAAAACGGCGTGCGTATTTTTCGCCTGAACTTCTCCCACGCCGACGCTGCCTATTTCGTGCCGGTCATGAAGATCATCCGGGAATTGGAAGAAGAACTGGAAAAACCGCTGACGGCCATGGCCGACCTGTGCGGCCCCAAGATACGCATCGGGGAGGTCAAGGACTCGCCGCGCCAGGTCAACAAGGGCGAGGTCATTTTGCTCGGCCTGGAAGGCGAGGAGCCGAGCCAGGCCGATGAAGCCTTCATCGGCATCGAAATCCCCGAACTGCTCGCGGGCCTGCAGGTGGGCATGCCCGTGAACTTAAGCGACGGCCTGCTTCAGTTCAAAGTGGTCCAGGTGGTCAAAGCCGATAAGCTCTACGCCCTGGAGGCCCAAAACGCCGGGTTTTTGTCCTCGCACAAGGGCATCGCTTTCCCGGGCAAGCACCATCCCATGCCGGCCCTGACCGCCAAGGACATCAAGGACCTGCACGAGGGTCTGGACATCGGCGTGGACGCCGTGGCCCTGTCCTTTGTCCAGGGTCCCGAAGACGTGGCTCAGATCAAGGCCGAAATCAAAAAACACGGGGTCTGGGTGCCGGTGTGCTCCAAGCTCGAACGCCAGAACGCCGTGGACAAGCTTGACGACATCCTGGCCCTGTCCGACGTGATCATGGTCGCCCGGGGCGATCTCGGCCTGGAATGCCCGCTGCCCGAGCTGCCCATCATCCAAAAACGCATCATCCGCGCCTGCCGCCACGCCCAAAAACCCTGCATCGTGGCCACCCAGATGCTCCTGTCCATGGTCAAACACCCCATCCCCACCCGGGCCGAAACCACCGACGTGGCCAACGCCATCCTGGACGGCGCGGACTGCATGATGCTCTCCGAGGAAACCGCCGTGGGCGACTACCCCCTGGAGGCGGTCAAGGTCATGCAGGACACCGCCACCCAGGCCGAGGAATACTACCTGGAACGCATCCAGGGGCCCTACGCCCCGAAAAAAGAGAAAAATCCGGCCAAATACCTGGCCTACGCGGCCACGCTTCTGGCCGACAACGCCGAAAGCGCCGCCATCGTCAGCCATTCGACTTCCGGCGCCACGGTCAGGCTGCTGTCCTCCAGACGCCCCTACCACCCCATCTACGCCCTGACCCCGGACCCGCGCGTCATGCGCTACCTGAACTTCGTCTGGGGGGTGGAGCCGCGCCTGCTCGAAGCCAGCAACGCCAGCCATCTGGAGCGGGTCGAACATTTCGTGCAACAGTCCAAGGAATTCCAGTTCGGCCAGTCCGTGGTCATCACCTGCGGCCAACCCACGCCGGGGCAAAAAGACATCCAGACCAACGAAGTCAAGCTGTATCATAAGTAGGGGAAGGGAAGACCCTGGGGAAGCTTTTTAAAAAAAGTTTCCCCAGGGCCCCGTTCAAAAACTTCATTACTAAGGCTCTGCCCGGCATGGAAGACCATCCAGCTTGGGCGTCGGAACCTATTTCAACGGCAGATGCACGTCGGTTTGCAGTTCGTGCTCCGGCGTGTCCGGCATCAAGTTGAGATAGTGGAAATACACCGGAAAATCGCGTAACTCCTCGCCGCTTTCCGGCAGCCATTGCCGGTACAGATAATACACGCTCTCGCCCAGACGCTCGTGGGAGCCGACATGGCGCACCACGGCGCATCGGCCGCCGGGAATTTGTTTGGTGACCACGCCCTGCGGGTTGGCCCGCACCGGCTCGGTCACGCTGCCGCAGATATCAAAACGAAAATCTTCCGGGGCGATGGTGTCGGGATTGTCGTAAACGATGCCGTAAGTACGGCTGCTGTCCACCGGAGACAAACCGCTGCTCCTGCGCCATTCAATGAAGCGGCGCGCGCTGTCATTGACCAGCGCCGGGCTGTCCCGATGTTCCAATGCCGCAACCAATTCCGTCTCCACTGAAGTGATTCGAACATCCATGTTTTTCATCCTTTCTCTCCTGTCAAGTTGGCACTTTGCGCCCCATTCAGCCCAAGCGGGTTTATGGCGGAAATCGCTGGGCGCCTGCCCGAAAACCAGCTTGAAGGCGCGCGTGAACGATTCCGGGTTTTCAAATCCTGCATCCAGCGCGATGTCGATGATGCGCTCCATAGGGTTGAACGCCAGACGCAATGACGCCCTTTTCAGCCGCATGAGCGAAATGTAACGGCTTACGCTGATGCCGCAGTATTGAGAAAACTGCCGGTGAAAGTGAAATTTGGAAAAGTGCGCCACTTGGCTCAACTGTTCCACGCTCAACGCCTCGTCCAGATGCCGGTCGATGAAATCGAAGACCTGCTTGAAGCGCCGCGCATAGTCATCGGCTGTTGATGCATGCATAAGCTCCACTTCCTTGGCGGCGATCATGCCTGCTGTGGCCAGGGGTGTCTTGACTCATATTGCGCAGATTGGAGGGTGCTCAAAATAGATGCAAAGAAAGGCCGGAGCGTGGAAAATGAAGGGAATAGACATAATTGGCATTAGCCGATGGCTCCCGAGGGGGAATGAATCGGCTTTTGCTTGATGGGGGAGAATCAAAAGAGGCAGGCTCAAGCCTGTCTGAATGGATCGCGCTCGGGCAGGGCCACCCCGGCTTGTATGGGCAGATTGGGGGATGCGGTGAAAAAAGCGCTAGCCTTGCTTGGCAGCCGCACTCACCTTGAGGGCCTTGTCCATGGCCCGGGTGACTTTGTCCTTGAGTTCGGAGAGGTCTACTGATTTGACCACGTAGTAGTCGGCGGCGATGGATTTGAGGTCGTGCTGGAAACTGTCGTAGGCCGTGGACAGGATGACCGGGATATCTTTGTCTTTGCTGCGGATCTCCTGGAGCATGTCCAGGCCGGAGCGGTTCGGGCCGAGCTTGATGTCCAAGACCACGATGTGGGGCGTTTCGCGGGCCAAAACGTCAAGAATGGCCTCCGTGCCGTCAGAGGTGGACACCACGTAGCCGTCGCCTTCCAGTTCTTCCTGGTACAGCATCCGGATATGTTTCTCGTCGTCCACGACAAGGATTTTCTTCTCGCTCACGCCTTACTCCCCAAAATAATTTGCTGGTGCGCCACCATGCGTCGTACGCCATCTATGTAGAAAAAAATGCGGCCGGTCAACTCGAATTTCCGGGCAATGAAAAGCTCCCGGCGCGTGGCTCAAGCCGTTGCAGCGCGGGCTCTGGCGAATTGGCCGAGAATGATCGCCCCGGCCTGGGCCACGTTGAGCGAATCAAAGCCTCCGGGCAGGGGAATGCGCAGTCCGCCCCGGCAATGCTTGGCCACGCCGGGACGCACGCCCTTGTCCTCGCCGCCGAGCGCCAAGACAGCCGGCAACGCAAGTTCGACCGCGAACACATCGGCGCTGTCCTCTCCGAGTCCGGCGAAATACACGGCGAATCCGGCTTCGGCGCATTCTTCCAGGGTCCGGCCCAGATTGACGGCCAGCGCCACCGGCAGCCGCCCCAAGGCCCCGGCCGAGGCCCGCATGGCCCCGCCGCCCAAATGCGCGGCGTTGTGCTTGGGCACGATCAAGCCGCCGCCGCCAAGCGCCAGCAGCGTCCTGGCCAACGCGCCCGCATTGCCGGGGTCCTGAATCTGGTCCAAGGCCAGAACCACCGGCAAGGGAGCGCTTCTCGCCGTGTCCAGCAGCACCTCAAGGGGCGTGAATTCCTTGGCCGCCACCCGGGCGACAACCCCTTGCCGGGCCTGGGGATGCGCCTGGACAAAGGCGTGCTTGTCAAGAAAACGAAATCTTATCCGATGGTTGCGGCATATTTCCAGCAAGGCGTCCACCTCCGGCCCGCGCACGCCCTGTTGCAGGACAACCAGGCCGACTTTGGAGGGGGTGGCCTCCAGCAGTTCGAGCACCGGCTTGCGCCCGGTTACGATATCGGAATCATTTTGCATTGGTTGCACCTTTGACGCGCACGGAGCATCAAAGCCTGCCGCATTCGCGCCCGTCGTTTTGCGTTGTCCGTTGCGTGGGACTCAGGCAAAAAATCGACGAAATAAATTCTTGCATATTTTCTTGGAATTTACTAGCCAACATAGGCATCAAGCTGAACATGTCCTTTTCGCGGGCTTCCGGCCGTGAGCCGGCTTTTCCGTGCTGTAAGTGTAATAACTGTTCCCGCCTCGACTTTGCGGAGGTCGCATGAAGAAATTCTTGGTCGCGCTTGCCGTATCCATCTTGCTTGCCCCCGGATGCGCCAAGAAAAATGAAAACTCCGACACAGTCAACCTCGATCCCGAACTGCAGAATTTTGAAAAACTCGATATCAAGCGCGGACGTCCGCTGACCGACCGCGAAAAGAAGGTTCTGGCCAGCCAAACCGAACTCAAATTCGATCTGGGCGACCAGGAGAATGAGGAAGTCCAACTCTTCCTGCAGTATTTCGCCGAGGACAAGCGCGCCACCATGGAAGCCTGGCTGCAGCGCGCCGCGCCCTACCTTCCTTACGTCCGGGCGGCGCTCGCCTCGCGGGGCCTGCCCGCCGACCTGATCGTTTTGCCGTTCATCGAATCCGGGTACAACAATTTCGCCTACTCCCCGGTGGGTGCGGGCGGCATGTGGCAGTTCATGCCCGCGACCGGCCAGCGCTTCAATCTCAGGGTGGACTGGTGGGTCGACGAACGCCGCAATCCGTATCTCGCGACCATGGCCGCCGCTGACTACCTGACCGAACTCCACGGCATGTTCGGCGATTGGCATCTGGCTCTGGCCGCCTACAACGCCGGCGAAAACAAGGTCTGCCGCGCCATGGCCGCCACCGGCTGCACCAATTTCTTCGACCTGGCCAAAGACCCCAATCAACTCAAAGCGGAAACCAAGCATTATATTCCCAAGTTTCTGGCGGTGCTCAAGATTTTCCGCAACCTGGAAACCCTGGGCTTCGCCCCGATCAAATGGGACGCCGGCCAGACCATGAAGGAAGTCGCGGTCACGCCCGGAACCGACCTGGCGGCCATGGCCCAGGCCTGCAACATGGACTGGCAAGAATTTCATTCCTACAATGCCTCCCTGCGCCGCCAAGTCAGCCCGCCGGACCGCGAATACGTGGTCTATGTGCCCGCAACCAAGGTCGAATTGGCCCAGGCCTACCTAAAAAACCCCGATTCCCAGCCGAAAATCGGTTACAAGACCGTCATGGCCGATAACGGCGATACGTGGTGGAAACTGTCCCGGCGCACCGGCATCCCGATCAATATCCTGCGTCAGGTCAACAGTTCCCTGCCCGACGACCTGGGCGCGGGCCAAGCCGTGCTCGTGCCGGGCGACAGCCAGGCCAGCGACAGCGCCCTGGCCCAGGCGCGCGAGGAGGAACAGCACTTTACCGCCGACGCCTGCCCGGTCGGCGCCTACCACGCCCACAAGGGCGATACCGTCGCCGGACTTGCCAAACGTTTCGGCGTCACCGAGCATTCCCTGCGCCAGGCCAACAATCTCAAGCCTACGACCACCCACCTCGCGGCCGGACACGCCCTGCACATCCCGCCCAAGGCCCTGGCCTCGGGCGCCAAGCCGCCGGTTGAATACGTGCGCACCGTGGCCCAGCAACACGCCAACTATATCGTCAAGAAAGGCGACACCATCGAGGGCATCAGCAAACATACCGGCGTCAACGCCAAAACCCTGCTCGCCGCCAACGGCATCCGCTCTGCCAAAGACCTCGAAGCCGGCATGAAGCTGTCCATCCCGGACAACGGCGCCCCCGCCCAGGAAAAATCCCGCCGCGAAGCCGAAAACGTTCATGCCAGCTTCCAACACCATAAGGTCGAAAACGGCGAAACCCTCTACAGCATCGCCCGCAAATTCAAAGTCGATCCCCAGCAGCTCATGGCCTGGAACAATATGACCAAAAACACCCAGCTCAAACCCGGCGATAAGATCAAGGTACAGAAGTAGACCGGGGGGGATGATCCCCCCCGGACCCCCTCAACGTTTTTTTTCGTTCATCTCAAATAATTC
>Ga0326727_10005999_pt1 | contig 33880 bp, 34 predicted proteins | sample MB2enrmetagenome_FD_207643 | JGI IMG/M metagenome (GOLD analysis project Ga0326727, IMG submission 207643) | Lab enriched peat soil microbial communities from McLean, Ithaca, NY, United States - MB29MY | ecosystem: Environmental > Terrestrial > Soil > Wetlands > Peat | place: USA: New York...
AGTGGTTTCGCTTTCCGGGGGCGATTCGCTCGCTGACTTCCTGCTCGGCGATCTCAGCCAGGCAACCGTCGCGGTGGCCGTTGCGAATGCGAACTATGTGCGCAACGTAGAGGCTTTTTACGCCGATGACACCTACAAGTTCATGCCTAATCTGACCATTTCAGCGGGTCTCAGGTACGAACTGACGCCTCCGTGGAACGATACCTACGGCAATAACTTCGAAGCCTATGTTCCGTTCATGGAGAAGCGGGGCGACATCAGCACTACATACCCGCAGAGCCAATGGCCCTACTATGTCCGCCAGGGCACCTGCACGCCTGCCAATGTGTATCAAGGCCTGGCGATCTACTGGACAGCTAACGCAGCGGGAAACGGTCCGCCTCCGGTTTGCAGCAACGGATTACTGCCCAATGGTCCACTCCTGGATACCCGTTACCTTAACTTTGCGCCGCGTTTTGGCATCGCTTACTCACCCAAATCCACGCTGGTGATTCGCACTGGCTATGGCATCTTCTACAACCAGGACATCGGCAATGCGTACTTCGACATGGCGCGCAACATCGCCGGGCGCGTGACCGTAGTCAATACGGACACGACCACCGGGATTTACGGCAATTCCAACCTGACCTGGGCCAACGCAGCGCCGGGCAGCAGCGGTGCAACCGCCAATCTTGGCCCGGGCACCGCGTACGCCAACGCTGTCAGCCATAAGACCTCGTACACCGAGCAGTATCTGTTAAACGTCCAGCAGCAGATTGGACAGGACTGGTCGTTCGAGGTGGGATACCAGGGTGCAGGGCACCGTCATCTTTATGGGTTCAGGAATGCCAATCAGGCCACTCCATACGGTTACATTGGCTCAGGAACCTCATCTTCAGTTGCGTCCCGTACCCCCTTCGCGAACATGGGCGGGATCCAATATGTGATCGACTATGGCACCGGCAATTACAACGCGTTCAGCGTGAAGGCTACCCGGCGCTTCAGCAAGGGCCTCAGCGTGATCGCTTCGTACACGTGGGGCAAGTCCCTCGACGACACGAGCGGAATTCGTAACCAGGGGAACGACAACTTGTATCCCCAGGACAGCGAGTGCGTGACGTGCGAATACGGTCGTTCCGCGTTCAATGTGAAAAATCGCATCGTTGGCTCGGCACTTTACCAACTTCCCATCGGACCAGGCAAGTTGGTGCCGGTGAATAATAAAGCGTTGGATGCGGCAATTGGCGGCTGGCAGATCGGAGGCATCTTCACCCACCAGACCGGTCAAGTAGGGACTCCCCTGCTTGGTGTAGACAACGCCAGTATCGCGTCTCCGTTCGGCAACTTCGATCGGCCCGTTCCAACCGGGCAAAGCCCCTACCTCAGCGGCAGCGCGAGATCGCTGAACGACTGGGTCAATAAGGCCGCCTACGCTACTCCGACTGCCGGAACATTCGGTACCTTGCAGCGCGGCAGCTTTACAGGACCCGGCTTTACGAATCTTGACGCTTCGCTGCACAAGACGTTCAACATGCCGTACAACGAGAGCCACCAATTGGCGATCCGCTTCGAGGCCTTCAACTCACTCAATCACCCGAATTGGAACAATCCGAATTTGAGCCTCAGCTCTTCCACCTTCGGTCGCATCACCGGTACGGGTTCCATGCGCCAGTTGCAACTCGCGGCGAAGTACCAGTTCTAGTTCGCAGTAGTAGTAAGGTTGTTGTTTGATGAATTGAATTTACTGCCTCCGCGCCGGAGATCTTTGCCAGCCTGAACGGTTTCAACCGCTCGGCTGGCTTCGATCTCCGGCGCATTCTTCATAGGCGAGGAACGGTAATCCCGATTTGCGTCAAGCCGTCATGTCTTTCATAGACTGCTCGCCGGCTTCGGGGCCCGCAGCCAGAAGATGATCCCGCCGGCCAGCATCAGCGACATCGACATGACGAAGTATCCGGCGCGCGAATTGCCTGTAAGCGCCTGAAGAAGACCTACCAGCCATGTGCCAGCGAATCCGCCCAACGCTCCGAAAGTATTGATCAGGGCCATCACTTCGCCGGCCACGGTGCTGGGCAGCATCTCAGGCACGATCGCAAAGAACGGCCCGTACGGCGCGTACATGGTCCCGCCGGCGACAATCAGGGCCGCATACGCCAGCCAGAAGTGGTGTTCGGCGGTCGCATAGGAGATGAACAACGCCACACCGGACAGCAGAAGGAACGGCCATACGAAGATCTTGCGATGGAGCGTGCGGTCGGAATAATAAGCGGTCACCACCATCAGAATCACTCCCAGCAAGAACGGCGCGGCACTGAGCAGACCCACCGCCTCTATCCCGCGAGTCGATCCCGACCGGATCATCTCCGGAATCCACAACACCAGTCCGTAGACGCCGAAGCTCCAGAAGAAATACTGTACGCACAGAAGAATGACGCTGGGGACGCGGAGCACGGCGGACAGATTTCCGTATTGCGGAAGCGCGGATTGTTCCAGCTCCAGCGCTGCCTCCAGTCGCTCGCTGCTCCCTGTGCCCAACCACGATGCCTCGTGGGGCCGGTCACGCGCCACCAGAACCCACACGAACGCCCACAACACCGACGGAATCCCCTCAAGGATGAATGTCATTCTCCAGCCGACCGCTTTGATCAGAAAGCCGGTAGCCGCTGCCATCCAGGTCACAGTTACGGGATTGCCGAGGATGAGAATCGCATTGGCGCGCGAGCGCTCCGCGCGCGTAAACCAATTCGTCAGCAAGATCAGCATGGAAGGGAAAATCAGGCTTTCTGCCACGCCCAGCAACATGCGGTCGACGACCAGAAGCCAATAAACCCGGATCACGCCCGTAAGCGCAGACAGCACGCCCCAGCTGATGAGAGCGACAAAGATCAGCCGGACGGCGCTTTTGCGTATTGCATAGACTGCCGCGGGAACCTGAAACAGAAAATAGCCGAGAAAGAAAACTGATCCGAGAAAAGCCGCGCGCGACTCGGTGATATGCAGCGATGTTGCCAGTCCGGCGGCTGCCCCAAAGCCGAAGTTGGAGCGGCCCAGGTAGGCAAGGCTATAGGTCACGAAGACCACCGGCATCAGATAGAGCCAGCGGCGGCGCAGGCCCACCTGAATTTGCGCTGCGTTGTGCAAGGTGTCTCCGGGCACATCACTTTATAGCATCCCGAGCTCGTTGATGCGAGTCCGATCCGGGCGTCCCGCTGTACGGGAGTGGCGTTTGGCGGAAACTTCGGGAATCCCTTAGAAAAGCGATTCACTTGTGATCGGGGTCACGCCCTGGAGTTCAATCGCAGAACTACACTTGACCGTCTCTCAGACTCAATCGAAACCGGCATCGATCGCGCGGTCCGGAACTTGAACTCAAAGCATGACTGGGAGCGAAACTCCTTTGTCGGAGGAAGATGGATGGCAAAGCCTGAAGAGATTCAGAGAATCAAAAGAATCGCATGGGACCTGAGGGCTGACGTCGTGAAAATGATCGGTGTCGGCAAGGCGGGACACCTCGGCGGCTCGTGTTCACTGGCCGAGCTTGTGGCGGCTTTGTACTTCGCAAAGATGCACTTCGATCCCAAAGCCATTCACGGTCCGTCCCGGGACCGTTTCCTTCTCAGCAAGGGACATTCCGTTCTGATCCAATACGCGGCCCTGGTGGAGCTGGGAGTGATTCCGCGGGAAGAGCTCAAAAAAGTGAAAACCCTTGCGGGCAAACTGCAAGGCCATCCCGACATGATGACCCCGGGGATGGAGGCGGTCACCGGCTCTCTGGGACAGGGACTTTCCATCAGCGTGGGCATGGCGCTTGCCCTGCGCCTCGCGAAGAGTTCTTCCCGTGTGTACGTGATCATGGGCGACGGCGAGCTTGCCGAAGGCCAGCTTTGGGAAGCGGCCATGGCTGCCGCGCGCTACAAGCTGGACTCCATTACGGCCATCCTGGATCGAAACCGCATCCAGGCCACCGGCCCGACCAAGGAGATCTTTGACATCCCGAACCTCGAAGACAAATGGCGGGCGTTCGGGTGGAATGTGCTGAACGTGGACGGACACGACGTGGGCGCGATCCTGGAGGTTCTGGACAAGGCGGCCGCGTTCCAGGGCAGTCCCACGGTGATCGTGGCGGACACGATCAAAGGCAAGGGCGTCAGCTTCGCTGAGAATACTGCGGCCTTTCACAACGGCATCATGTCGCAGGAGCAATACGATAAGGCACTCGCCGAGATCGAAGAATCCGGGAGGATGGTCGAATGACTTCGCCGAATCTGAGAAGTGCGTATGGCGCCAGCCTTGTCCGGCTGGGGAAGAAAGATGCGCGCGTCGTGGCCCTGGAAGCCGATCTGGGCAAGTCCACACAGTCGGCAATGTTCCAGGCGGAATTCCCTGAACGGTACTTCCAGATGGGAATCGCGGAACAAAACATGGCCTCCACTGCGGCGGGATTTGCGCTCACCGGAATGATCCCGTTTATTCATTCCTTTGCGGTGTTCGCCACCGGAAGGGACTACGATCAGCTCCGCAATTCCATCTGCATTCCGAACCTGCCGGTGCGGATCTGTGGGTCGAGCGCCGGGCTTTCCGATTTCGGCGACGGCAAGACCCACCAGGGCGTGGAGGATGTCGCCCTCATGCGGGCGCTTCCAGGCATGACGGTGCTCTGTCCGGCCGACGCCATTGAAGTGGAGAAAATGATGGACTGCCTCCTGGATTTGCCGGGGCCGGCATACATCAGGATCAACCGCAACGATCTTCCCTTCGTGTATCCGGCCGATGAGCCTTACTCCATAGGCAAAGTCACACTGCTCCGCGACGGGAGCCATGCGGCGGTCTTTGCCGCGGGAGTCATGGTTTCGCGTTCTCTTGAGGCAGCGGCGGCACTGGCCACGGAGGGAATCTCGGTGCGAGTGCTCGACGTCAGCACCATCAAGCCGCTGGACCGCGAGGCAATCATCCGCTACGCCGGCGGGGTGGATGCCATTGTTACTGCCGAAGAGCATTCAATCATCGGCGGAATCGGTTCGGCCGTGGTCGAGGCGCTGCGCGGGGTAAGTCACGCGCCGGTGGAGTTTGTCGGTGTGCCCGACACCTTCGGCATTTCAGCGGAGGGTTACAACGAACTGTTGTTGCATTTCGGCCTCACTTCGGAGGCCGTCGCCAAAGCCGTTAAAATGCTGCTGAAGGGAGACAGGAAATGAACATCGGCTTTATAGGACTGGGCATCATGGGCAAGCCCATGGCGAAGAACTTGCTCAAGGCGGGCCACACGCTGGTCGTGTACGACGTCGTCGAGGCGCCGGTGAAGGAACTGGTTGAAGCGGGCGCGACGGCAGGCACGTCACCCAGCGACGTGGCCGCGCGCAACGACCTCATCATCACCATGTTGCCCAACTCGCCCCACGTCAAGAAGGCGGTGTTGGGCGAGGGCGGCGTGATCGAAGGAGCCAGGCCAGGAAGCGTGCTCGTCGATATGAGCTCCATTGCGCCCCTTGCCAGCCGCGAAGTGGCCGCCGAACTCGCAAAGAAGGGTGTGGAGATGCTTGACGCCCCGGTCTCAGGCGGCGAGCCCAAGGCCATCGACGGCACGCTCGCCATCATGGTGGGCGGCAAGGAAGCCGTTTTCGAGGGTGTCAAGGACGTATTGCTCAAGATGGGAGCGAGCGCGGTTCTCTGCGGAGACATTGGCGCCGGCAACGTGACCAAGCTTGCCAACCAGATCATTGTCGCGCTGAACATCGCCGCCATGTCGGAAGCTTTTGTTCTCGCCACCAAGGCCGGAGTCGATCCGGAGCGGGTCTTCAACGCCATCAAAGGCGGCCTGGCTGGAAGCACCGTCCTCAACGCCAAGGCTCCCATGGTCCTCGAGGGAAACTACAAGCCCGGATTCAGAATCGAGCTGCATATCAAGGATCTGCAGAACGCTCTCGATACTGCCCACGAAAACGGAACCCCCATCCCGCTCACCGCCCAGATCATGGAGATCATGCAGGCCCTCAAGGTCGATGGAAAGCAGGCCAACGACCATGGCGGCGTTATCCAGTTCTATGAGAAGCTCGCAGCGGTCAAAGTCCGCAAGGGAGGCGCCCAGTGAGCGCGAAGCATCTTTCGGGCAAGATCGCTCTGATCACCGGCGCCGCGGGAGGAATCGGCGCCGAGATTGCCCGGAGATTCCAGGAGGAAGGCGCATCGGTTTTTGTGGCCGATCTGAATCGCGAGGTGGGCGAAGAAACGGCCGCATCGATTGGCGCGGTCTTTATCCTGCTTGACGTGACCTCAGAAGACAGCTGGAAGGCAGCGTTTCGAACGGTGATGGAGCGGGCCGGAAGGCTCGACATCCTGGTGAACAACGCAGGTATCAACATCAGAAAGAACATTGAGGAAATGGACGTGGCGTCCTTCGACGCGATGATCGCGGTAAACGTCCGTGGGCCGTTCATCGGCATCAAGCACGCCCTTCCCATCATGAGGGCCGGCGGTGGCGGGGTCATTCTCAACATGTCGTCGATTTGCGGCCTGGTGGGCCACAAGTTCACGAACGAAACCTACACCACGACCAAGGGCGCACTGACCATGCTCACCAAGTCAGTGGCCGTGCGCTACGCAAAGGACAATATCCGCTGCAACTCAATCCACCCCAGCACCGTGGAGACGCCCCTGGTGCAAACCCTATTCAAGGATCCCGAGCGCAAGGCGGAAAGACTGGGCGAGGTTCCGCTGGGAAGGCTGGCGAGCACAGCCGATGTCGCCAACGCGCTGGTCTTTCTGGCCAGCGACGAGGCCGCGTTCATCAACGGCGTTGCGCTTCCAATCGATGGGGGCCTGACGGCGGCGTAGGCGACCTCACTCCGAGACGATCTCTCGACAAGGCGCGTGCTCCTCTGGAATTTGCGGCACACAACTAGCACACTTCGGGTTTCAATCAGCGCGTCCCATGCGGGGTTCGGCAAGTCTAGCTGATCGCAGGTCAGTCAGACTTGCCGGTAACAAGACTCCACGCTGCTTGAAAAGCCGGCCAGGGTGTGGACTTTGCCCCTCTCATGGCTCAACTATCCCGCGAGAGCCTCAGACCACTGTCCGCTCCTCAGCAGGTGCCGGGAACTCAAGCAATCTGGTCGACCACGACCCCTCTTCGGTGCGTCCTACCGTCTCACCAATTACGTGTAGTTTCAAGCGGCTAGCGGCAGTGATGGGTAGTCGCTCGCTTCGGCTTTCGCGTTGCGCACATTCACATCCGTCAGGATCATGCTCGCTCCAATCTAGCTTGTGGCCGCATAAAGAAAATAGCGCAAAACCGGGTATCGGCCGGGTATCAGCTTGTGGTCACAGGGTTCTTTCCCGGGTATTTAAGCCAAACAGTACACGGAAAATACCCGGTGACACCTCCGGCTGCAAGCAAACGACGACGAACGGCTGCGAACAGTTGGTTCATTTTTTGTTGATTAAAATCAATGATTTAGATGGAAACTGTAAAACGGGATGGGACTGGAGCGAACCGGTAAGAACTAACTTTTGGCTGCCCCCCAGGGATTCGAACCCCGATATGCTGATCCAGAGTCAGCGGCTTTCCAAGGCTCGATGAGGGGCTAATCTAATTTAAAATCATGTATTTACCTGGTTGTCGTTTTGCACGGTGTGCCGTAAAGTGTGCCGTGCGTTTAAAAGGTCGCGCGCCACGTCGACTTCGTGGTGTTGGTAATTGAGAGCCGAGCGATAATCCCGGTGGCCCATCAGATCCATCACTACCTTGAGGTTTCCCGTCTTGCTTAACACGAAGCTGCCATAGTCGTGCCGGGCGCAGTAAAGCACCAGATTATTCGGTAGACCGGCTTTCGCGCGGGCTCGGACCCACTGCCGGTTTACCATGGCTTCACCAATGTGCTTGCCCCGGCACCGCGACTGCCAGACCCAACCTTCGGTGCGGCAGGCACACCGCGACCGGAGAATCTCCTGAACCCGATCGCTCAAGGGTACCGGTCTCGTTCCCGATTCAGTCTTGCTGTCCGGAATCGTGATCGTCTGGGCATCATAATCGATATTCTCCACGCGCATGCGATACAACTCCCGTGCGTTGCGCATGCCCGTATCCCTCATCACGACAATGATGTCCTTAAGCGGCTGCTCCGCCACTGGCAAAAGCCTCCGCTCAGCTTCTTCGTTGAGCCGAAGCGAGCGTCCCTTTTCCTTAAACAACGCGAAATCGGGAACCTCGCGGATCAATTTGTCCTCCTTCGCTCTGTTCAGCATGCGCCGCAAAGTGCGCAATGCGTTGTTGCCGTTAGAAGGCGACCAGGGAAACTTCAGCTTCTCGATATCGTCCTTCGTAATCAGATCCAGGCGCTTGCCGGCGATCTTTGTTTTCTCCAAAAGTCGCCAACCGTTGCGATAGTAGCGCCGGCTGTCGGCTTCGAGTCGTCCGGTGTCCACCCACTCGAGAAAATCCTTCGAGCACTCCCGCAGGGTGGGCGCCTTTCTGTCGAGCGGGTCGCTGCCCTTGACGGCGGCAGCGAGTTTGAGGGCCGCGATCTTCTGCGCCCTGGTTTCGTTCGTCTCCTTGGTACTCCCGCGGTAGCGCTCGCCGCGCACCGTAAAGTCGTACCAGAAATACTTCGACTTGGGTTTCAGGAATATTTTCACGAGTCACTCTCCAGCTGCCCGCACGGAAGCAACTCGTGTGTTCTGCCTGATGTATTCAAGCAGAACTGCCACATCATACAGGATGCGGCCTTCGATGACGATCCAGTCCGGGCCCACACCTTCATAGCGCCAACGTTTCAGCGTTGCCGGCGGCCTGTGGAGTAGCCGTGCGGCTTCGGCGGTATCCACGAGCTCAGGGAATTGGAGAATTCGCGGAGATTTGCAGCCACAAACTGGATTTGGTTCTGGCCGAAACTGGGCACACATATGCGCAAATCCTTAAGTGGATTTGCTCAAGTTGCGCCTCGGGGTACTCGGGATCGGCAGTCCAATTACTGCCTATGGCACGTCCCCTCACCAAGGGGCAACCACGTCAAGCGCAAGTGCCAGTCCCGACCCGTGCATCCCGTAGAGCCCGTCTCGGGTAGACGGCAGGATGCATTCTCAAATTGTTAAGGCCCTCATAGAGCCGTTTTACAAACTCCCGCGGCCTTGAAAAGCGTCCGGCCACATTCACTTATTAATCCCAAGGCTTAACCTGCACGCGCACAGAAGCTAGTGAACACGTAAACGAGGTATCACCCTGACGAGGCACCACTTCAATTTATGCCTCTCTTTTGAAGCTTCCTCGCAGAGACACATTATGAAATCCTCTCCAGTGGCATATCCTTGTCTAATACCAAAAGCATCTCATGCTCCTCGCGACCGGACTCATGGATGCGCGCATACACATCCGCGCGCGGCACGGTGATCCGATAAATCTTGCCCAGCCCCATAAAGCGGTTGTGATCAGTTGCAAAATGAGTTGCAATGTCAAGGCTGGTTGTCCAAGAGACACCGTGCGGATCGCCCTCTCCTTGCACCCCACGGTATAGCGTGTATGAATCTCCCGATGGAAAGGGGTCGCTGTACTTCAGTAACTTCTCCCGATCATAGAATTTTAAGTAGACTTTTGCGAATGGAGTCCAGTAGTAGGTATTCTGCTGTCTTGTCCACGCGGCCAATAATGCCTTTTCGGCTAAGTCTCTTTCCAAGAACCACTGCTGATTATCGAACCATACCCGCATCGGTAAATAGTCACCAGATACTGCGGCGACGTAGAAGAACCCATTTACAACCCCGGCGTTTGCCAATTTGCGTGCCGAAGTACGGAAGGCGGGTCGGATATATCTGAGACGAAGTCTCAGTTTTCCCTGCTTAATCGCGTTCATTCCACACCCTCTTGCATTCGTTGTAGGTCAAACTCCCTTTCTTCATAAGGGCGTCCACCAACGCCGTGTGAACATCTTTGTACTTAACAATGATTTGGTGGGCAAGGACGTGACACTCATTCAGGTAGCCATCCAAAGTCTTGGCCTTCCGAGCGAAGCATTGAATGTGACGCGGCGTCACTTCAGCCTTCGCAGCCCGGTAGTCGCCCTCGCAACCCGTGAGCATATCGAAAAACGTAAAGGCGCCGGGCTTCTTGCGATTCACTTTCGTGCCCGCCGCACCGCCCATCAAAGTAATGATGTTGGCGTGATCGTCATCTACATATAACTCGCGGACGGCACCCCCGACCTCCTGACTTAGAGTGCATGTGTCCGCGGCCGTTCCTGAGATTGGGAGGGGGTTGTCGTCGAGGGCTATCTCAACGTTCTCGAAAGTGCCGCCAAAGAATAACGCCAGCACGACGTGGCCGGATTCGTGGCGGGCTGACCTTAAAAGGTGACGCTTATCCATTACTCCTCTTCCCCTTGCACGACAAGTGACGTCAAGAAATCCTGAACCCCGGGCCTGCACTCTCCTGAATCGCGAAACGTCGTGATTCCCGACCAAAGCTTGTCGAGTCGCACGGCCTTCTTTGCGCTTTCCTGACTGTCGGGATGGTAGTCGTCTGCCTGTGCGTTGTATGTTCTGCTATGCCCCCAGGATCGGAGACGATGGCGCGTCAACGCGGATGTCTTAACGGTACGATTGATCCAGAAGCCTAGGAAGAGACGGCTTTTCGGCTGTTATGTGTCAATCCTGAGCAACTGCCGTGACCATTCGGTCCTTCCTGTGCCGAGTCAATGAAGCCCTGCGCGGCAATGGCCGTAGCGCTAAGGAATGGCTTGGGGCGACTCACGGTCGGGCTGTAGGACCAGGGTGTAACCGAGAAACACGCGCAGCACCAAACAGTCTGGAAACTGCTATCCACGAAGAACGTTATTGTTATCGGCGCGCTCCAGCGCCCTGAAGGAGTGGACGTTTAACCCGTAGGTGGCTTGTAAGTGGAGAAAGATGCAGAGGTGAAGCATTCTGAGACCGATACGAACAGACTGCGTTAGTCCCGAAAGGGGGCTTTGGAGTTGTCCCCAGTTTTGGCACAACCAATTGAGACTCAATCTTCAGCGAATGGAGAAAATGAGTCATGGGAGTGTTACGGAGGACGCTCACTCGCGAGTTCAAGCTGGCTTCTGTGCGGCGTCTGGAAGCCGGGGCTTCGATCGCGTAGTTAGCGCGGTTTGGAAGTGAACGCGAGCGTGTTGCATCGCTGGCGGCGTGAGTTCCTGCAGGGGCCGGGCGAGGCCTTTCCGGGCCACGGTCAGCGGCGCTGGATCGAGGGCAAGATCGCTGAGCTTGAGCGTAAGATGAGCCAGCAGGCGATGGAGATCGATTTTTTGAAAGGGTGCTTGCAGTACATCGAGGAGCAGCGGACGCTGCAGGTATCGAGTGGACGTCCGCGGTCTACCAGAAGGTCGGCGAGAAAATGAGCGCCGACGGACGACTTTCGAATGCGCGGATGGCGAATCTGGGCGAAGTGAGCTGGCGCGTCTTCTACCGTTTCCGGGCGCGGCCCGAGATCTGTCCGAGCGGGATATGGATCTGCGCGACACTATAGAGCGGATCGCGTTGGAGTGGCCCTCCTGCGGGCGGGCGGCGCGGCTGGCGCGTAAACGCCAACAAGGTCTACCGGCTGCCGCGCCAGGACAACATGCTGTGCGTGTGCATGCGTAAGTTCGTCGTCACCACCAACTCCAACCACGGCCTGCATGTGTACCCGAACCTGGGCGCGGGCATGGTGCTGACGGGGATCGATCAGTTATGGCCGGTCGACATCACCTACATCCGGCTGCTGGAAGAGTTCGTGTACCTGGCGGTGATCCTGGACACCGATTCGCGCAAAGGGATCGGCTGGGCGCTGTGTCGCACGCTGCAAGCCACGCTGAACGTCGAGGCGATGAAAATGGCACTGGCGCGGCGGCGGCCCGCGCCGGGGCTGGTGCATCACTCCGACCGCGGAGTGCAGTATGCCAGCGATGACTACGTGAGAATGCAGAACAGGCATGAGATGATCCCGAGCATGAGCCGGCCGGCGAATCCCTAAGATAACGCCAATTGCGAGAGCTTCATGAAAACTCTGAAACGGGAAGAGATTTACGCCAACGAATACCAGGATCTTGATGACCTGCGCAGCAACATCGAGGCGCTCATCGAGCAGTACGACAATCGCCAGCGGCTCCACTCAGCACTAGGCTACCAGCCGCCGGAAGGGTTCGGGCAATCCGTGGAACTGGGCGCCACATCGGCCGGAGCGACGATGAGTTTTTTCAGGCATGAGGAGATCTTTCGATCCGATATAAACTCTTGCGATAGCGGGGAGGCGGCCGAAACCACCTCCACGACTCATCGTCTCGATGAGTCTCCGGCTGGCTATTCCTTGGCGGGTTGTGCGCCCGCAGAGCCCGCCTCCACTTCACCGGCTGTCGTCAGAATGCTGTACGGTTGTCTTGCCGGTCGAGCAGTTTGCAGCGGACCGCAGACAGGGCCTTGACTGGTTCTGCCAGCTAAGGAGTCAAGCCCATTTCGATCTTGTGAACGCGAGAAGCAGATGATGCAGTTTAGTGCTTGGAGTGATCCCGTGTGAGGCCCTGCACAAGCATCAAGCCGAGCATTTCAGTACGTTTTTGTGAGGTCCTCGTTCTGGAAATGCGTGCCTTCATGGCTGCAACCGGATCGGCACTGGACGCGGAAGTTGGAAAAGGGACCAGACTGGAAGCATGAGCATACGCCACGAGTAATTCCATACTGCTAATAGAGACTCCCGTCGCAGTCCGTAATGTCTTGATCCGCTTATATGCCACGCTCAGCAAATGAGACTCCATCTGGGTCCGACCGCAGCGGAGCCACGATTTCTGCTCAACCATATATTTCTCACCTGAAAGTAATTGAGCGGCGATGGTGCGGGTGAGTTCTAGCAGGCTGCCCAGCCAAATGGCCCTCCATTCGGCTAATTTCTCTGGTGCGACAGTCTTCCGGGGTTGGCTGAACAGTCTGGCAAACTCTTCGAGACGCTTTACCTCATCTCGAATAAACTCGTGCGTCTTATTGAATCGTTCGCTTCGCAATGTCTTTTGGTAAGCATTAAAAGCCGACATCTGCTGAAGATCAAAGGTGGCCTGACCATACAGTTTGCATAACAGATCGCCGGAAACACCACCCGCTCCCAATCTCTTGAGACACCAAATAAACCTCCGTTCAAATGCTTCCTGAGTTAAACTCACCGCTTGTGTGCTCAACGCGATGTTGAAATCGAGCAACGACAACAGGGTCGGCGCCTCGCTCGCTAGGGGCTCAAGCCAGTCGATGGATTCTTTATCGCGAAGACTGAATCGGGACTCCACAACTACACCATCTTCTTCCTCTACATCGTATCCAGTTGGCTCCTGGTCGCCGTCCTCAGTGCCGGTTTGGATCTCCGCTGTCTCCACAGATTCGACTTCCACCTCTCGTTCGTCTTTCACAACGCTTCCTTATTTCACAAGTATAAATCCGGTTGCTGTGTACAAGAAGTGATGCTTTCCGGCAGTTTGCCTGCACAATGGTTTGAAATAGCGTTACCGCGCGCTGGAGTTACGCTATCCCAGAAGTCTAGCTATTTTCCCTCGATATTGCCGTCACTCGACGTGTACAAACATGGGTGGTCCCATTAGATCAGCGTAGAACACTCGTTGAAATTCTGCTGTAGTGTCACGAGACAAAATGATTCAAGGTGCCCGTCCAGGTGACGCCGCGTTGGGTATGGGTTCAGGACAGAATCACCCGGCGTGGAAATGTAACTACTAACTTAGGAGGCAATATGGCAAAAGAAACCGTCGGCCTATTAATGGTTCGCCTGGAGCCGGCTGAATTCAATGGTAACGATGAGATGAGGATCGCAACGGCGCTCTTGCCCGCGAAACAGTTGCTAACCAGCAACACTAGAACGCTCAGCGTCAAGCAAGCCAGGAAGATGAAGGAGATGGGGTCTGTCCGAATGGTCGCCGTGAAAAACGAAGTAACGCGGCACGGCACGAAAATCACGCACCGCGGCTATGAGTTGTATTTCTTGGAAAGCGTCTCCGCTTTCTGGCGTGAAGTCATTGAACAGTACTCCCCCAAGTGGATTGAAGCGATGCTGGAGGAGTACTGCCAACAGCTGACCGCAAGAAGAAGCGGTGTAAGTCGACAAAGGGGCCGGTATTGGGACTAAAGACGCAAATGCCCTCGATCGAGAGGAACTAGAAGTGAATGAATTGATGATCACATTTGGATGTTTAATGGCGGAAGTGTTTGAACACGACTCTGGCGAGATCACAAGCGCGTCGGAAGGCGACGCTAGGTTGACTTACTGCCACACAACCGAATCGGAGGCCAACATGTTAATCGTGACGCCGCAAATGCGCCAGTTAGGAGACGCGGGTTACTTGCCGATCGCAATCGCTCGAATTGATCCCGAGGACCCTAGCCGATTCTTTCTGTTCTCGCTCAACGGCCTTTCGGAGGGCCTGCGAGTTGCGCTTGAGAACCAGGGATGTGACTTGATCCGTGGCGCCTTTGCTCGGTTGACCGATGGGCAGGACGGGGCCGCGGAGGAATGACTGATAGAAGCGTCCTGCCCTTGCGGTTCAAGAGGAATGTCGACGTAACACTTCGAGAGAAATGCTCTATACGAAAGGAAACGGGGGCCGGCTATTGGCTGTGTGCGATCCAGGGAAGCAGAGGTGATGGATGACAGAAAAGGAAACAGTAACTATGGAAACGATTGGCGTAATGATGGGATTCCCCGCCAGCTTTGCGCAGGGCGGCGAAGGGGTAGGCCTTGGATTCTTCCCCACGACTCAAAAGGACGACAAACTGGTGGTCACGGCCGAGATGAAGGAAGCCATGGATATGGGTTTCCGCCCCATGGTCTTAGTCAAGGCAAACGCAGAAAACTGGCTAGCCGGTTATGAACTCCACCTAGTGGAAGGCCTTCCTTCCGACGTCGCGGATATGGTTAAAGCGCTTTCCCCAATGGTAATAGAGAAGCAGTTCCAGAATTGGCGCGCGTGGAAAGCTGGGCAAATCGCTCGCAAAGAAATTCGCTAAAGCCAGTATTAGCGAAAAGCAGTTCCCGCCGGGGCCGGCGCCGCGGCTCAGCCGGCCTGAATGGGATAGAGAATGTGAGCCGCCGAAACTTAGGAGGATTTGTATGTCATGTGAAGAGCGGGATGGCTTGGTTGATTTGTTGGGGCAAAGCGGAGCGGATCGCTGGCGTAAAAAAGCTAAAGAGGAAGATAGGCTGCTTCGGCAGGGACACTACGTCGACGTGCGCTTTGAAGTGAGTGATGAGAAACGCTTCAACCTTTTCTTATTCGAAGATTCTGCGATGGCTAAGAACTTCTACGAGCACAACTTTCCTATGTGGGAGTCGATTCCGGAGAGCGAGCGGCGTCATCATTGCAAGTTTGATTTGGTGTTTCTCTATGAGTCCGGTTGCCTGGTGGCTGGCAAGATCTGCCCGCCTTCAAAGCGGATTGAGGCGAACGATGAGTAACTGGATCGAATTGCGTTTGGATGTCCTGGCATCATGCCCGGACGAAATCAACCGGATCGAGCGCGCCTTGCAGGAGCCGGGCGATGAGCTAATTGCGTGGTGTGCTCAGCGGTCTGGGGAGGACCCGCAGGAGATTGTGGCGGACATTAAAGGGATCGTGTCGTTCAAGCCCATCCGTAATCTTGGTTACGTTCACCCGTCCGTGAACAAGGCGCGTCGCTTTCAGAATTCATTCAAAGACCGCTCTTGGGGGGTGGTTTGGAGCCACGTAGATATCATCTCCAATGACTTTCCTGAGGCACTATTCCTCAGGGAGCATTGGAATTTACAGGCTAGTTCCGCGAGTAGGAGGGTGATCCGTGCGGGACAGGAAATCCGCTCTGTCTACGATGGTAGCCAGCGGGCGCTGGGACACGAGTGGGTTTTGCCGGATATTTTCGCTCCGTATCGTTCGGAATATGAACTTGGCCTGGAGTGCGGAAGTCTCTGGGATCAATGGCTGGATGAAATGCAAAGTGAGCTCGCAGACCTGAAGGCGTTCTGTGTCGGATCCAAAGTCGCAGAGCAACAGAACAGCGTTGAATCACGGAATCGCTTGATCGCTGCCGAGACGAATGCACCAGACATCGAATGCGCCGGCGAAGAAATGCAAAAAGAATAAGGAGACAACATGAGTAGTGTGTCGGACTACGTTACGTGCAAGCAATGTGGATTTGAAGAAGCCTACTATGATTTCAACTGCAACACAAACGAATGGGATGTTAGTTGTGGTAGGTGCGGATATTATGCAGCAGCCAAGAGGCACGAAGACAACGACGGCAAGGTCACTTGGACGTATCCCGAGGAGCAGGGTTTTGGGGTATTGTTTTACCGCGGCGTAAATGATCTTGCTTACTGTCACCACCCCCTCCATTCAAAGGAATCCGTGGAGCATGCTGAAAAGTGGCTGCGCGAGAAGGTGGCTGCTGGGCAGGTGCGCCCTAGTAGTGCTTATCTATCCCGCTGGGATAAGGAAGCAAATGCCGTGGAATTTGTAATCGGGCACTTATTCGAGCCCTCAGGCTATGATCCCAACGACGAAGTTCCTGAGCAGATGGGTCCGGATGACCTTCGCCCGTTTCAACTTGTGGAGAAACGGTGCCAGGTGAAGCTTCGTTACTCGTGCAAGCACGTTTTAGATGGCTGGATTCTCTTACTCGACAGGCAACGTGTACCACCCGCCGGTGCAGTGTTTCGTACGGATCTTCCCTGTCTGGCCTGTCTTTCGCAGTCCATCAAATCTCTGAGCGTTTCAGGCGCCGACGAGATGGCCGTGCCTTTGGGGAAACGCAGGACGCAGATGTGGGAAAACCGATGGCTCGATGGAAGTGGGGAGTACGTTACGCCGGCCTTTGATCACCCGCAAACATTGGAGGAGGCGGCATCGCGCTTCTATGCCGCGTACCCAGGGCGGAAGCAGTGTCACCCGGAAAGCATGGGGTTTCACCTTCAACTCGAAGGCTGGTCTGACGAGGATATCGCGGCCAAGAAGTGGCTTTCGTCACGCTGACGTCGTTAACCGAATGAATGAAGAAGGAAGTTGCAAAGAAACAATTTTGCTTTGGGTTGCTTTGATTTATCAGCCTGACGTTATCGATCAAATAAGGAGAACTATGAACGAAGAATCTGGAAAGAAGCTGCCTGATCATGTTCAGGCAAAGTGTGACTCCCTGGCAGCGGGCGCCGTCATAGGGCCGCCGGCAACTTGCCAGGTGTGCGGAACTGACCCGTGCAACGCAGTGAACCACCACTTTGGCGTTTGCCCAATCTGCCACAAGACCGGTGGCTACCTCAACGTAGGCAACGATCATTGGTTCCTGTGCCACACCCACAAGACAAAGTGGGCTGTCGGTGCCAACCTCTTCTCATCGTGCATGGATGAGACCCCGGAACAGCAGCGCGCCGAGCAGGAGAAGATCGGCTTTGCCAGCTATGAGAAAGTTAAGCCCCACCATGACACGACTGGAGCGGACGAAACATGCGATGGATGCCACTGCTTCCGGTGTGAGAGCAGCGATGTGCGGGAAGTACAGTTTGGCGATCCGGAATTGATGAGGATTACCTCCGAGGAAGAGTTGATCGAAGAGTTCGTGAAGAACTACCCGTATATAACTCTCCGCTGGATTTGCCGCAAGCTGAACCTTACGCCAGCGGAAACCCTGAAGCGTCTCAAGTCCCACATCAAGACGGTAGATAACTGTGTTTGGACTCCTGAAGAGGGCGAGGAGAGCCTGATCCGTGAAGTCGAGGGTGAGATTGAGCGCGGATGGGAGCCGGGTATCAAGCCTGCGCCCATCACCGATGAAGCGTTGGCTGGCCTGGTAGCGGAACATGTACGTTGCGATTTCAACACCAGCCGCGACTGGTCAGTGGCTGACCTTGCCCATCGGAGTGGCCGTGATGCCGAGGACGTGGTTGCTGCCACGATCCAGATGTGTATCGGTCACGTACTCTCCCACTTCAAGTACACCCAGTTTGACCCGCAGGGGGATGAATGCAAGTGGCTGCTGTCGCCCACGGAGATTGCCGAGGCGGCTATCAACTGCGACTGGATTAAGACGGCACATCGACGGATGACAGCGGCGGATTTCATGATCTACAAGACAGCCGATGGTGATGTTGGCTACACCGATCTGGAGCCAGAGAAGGAGAAGTAGATCAAACAGTGAATCATAGGAACGGGATGATCCTTGGGTGTGTGTTTGGGGTTAGCTCTCAACCATGCATGGACTCGAATAAGTGGCAGATGCCGATTTTGCTTCAATATTGCGCAGCGGAGGAGCCTGTTGCCGATCGACTTCAGAGGTCCGAGAGGACGGTACGGCTCGAGGCTGTTGGCTTCGTACCGCTCGCACTTGTCGCGACCGACGCGGACTGCCAGGCCAGCTTGGGCCTCATGATAGGGCAGGACACGCCGGTGGCAATTCGGCAGTACCTGATCCAGGAGGCGCAGCAGATTTTCGATGAGGCTCTTGAGCGTGAGAACCAATGATACGCATCGCCGATCGAGGACCCTGCTTCCGATGGCGGATTGAAGAGTAGTAGATCTTCTCCGACACACGCGGCGGTCGAGGATGTCGGATGGGGAGACGTTCCCGACCGGCCGCAGATTCCGTTCTGTACACGCGGCACAACAAGGTAGTGCTCCGGGCCATGGCTTGATCAAGCTGCATGGGGCCAAATGTGGCTCCAGGGTCCAGGGAACAACAACCAGGCATGGTTTGGGAGGATTAAGGGCGTTGTGAGATTTGGCGGAATCTGGATTCAACGAGGTCAACGGTTGATTCGGTCGCAAGAACGCAGTCAAGCCGATGACGAATTCGCAGCGGATTACGAGCGCCTGTACAGGCGGGGACATTTCGTTCTTCTTGTACCGGAGAAGAACTATAGCCTCGATGAATTGTTCTTGTTCGAAACTGCTGCTGACGCCCAGCATTTCTACGATGGCGACCTAGGTGACTTCGAGTGCTTCATCGGAGATGAGCATGAAGCTTGTGGATTCGCGGAAGTAGCACTTTTCAATGACGGGCGCCGGGTCGCCACGAAATCGTGCGCGCCATCAACGCGATTCAAGGTCAGCCATGAGCCCGCAGAAATGAAGATGCATCGCACCGGAACGCAAATCGTACAGGAGCAAAGCAGTGAGGAGTGACGGAAGTCAGTGCCATCTCCCTCTCGGGAGGCAACCGGCGGAATGGACCCGCTTTCCGATCTGTCGTGATTAGTCTTGGGAATCCGGAGGACAACGATCATGGTGTCAAGCGCTGCTGTAAGGTATCACCACCATACATGTAACATCAGCCGGCCACGGAGATGTGGCAAGTGAGAATCAAAATGGCAATACTCGTTTACGCATGGCGTATCATCAACCTCCACGACGGTTATGACATGGAGGACGTAAGCTGCATCTGGATGTGGGAATGGGAAGACGGAAGCATCCATATCAGTTACGGGTTTGGAGATAAGCGGGATAACAGCGCGTGTGAACGCATCCTTGCTTACTGGCATAGCATCGGCTCACCCCGCCGCGAACTGCTTTCTCCGCTTTCCAAGACTCCGTGGTTTCCGTGGGATAAGGCAGGATTCACGAACGAAGAGCGGGACGCTCTCTGTACTTACAAGCCTTGGTGTCGCACGAAGGGTTTGCCGCTTGATTCGAAGCAGGAGGCTGAGCTTGCCAAGCTAACCGATGCACAGCTTTATGATGAGCTTGAGAAGCGACACTGCAGACACTCTTGAAAAGTCTCCTGGGGTGGATCCTGGTTGCCCAGCGTGTTCATTCGGCCGATCGCATGCAACTTGTCGGCCATGATGTACGGCCCCGCCGGATCCACGAACCTGCCTTCAACGTAAATGGCAACCACGCATCCCAGGATGACCCTGGAGCGGCCGATCTCGATCGTCGCGTGCTCGCGGCACTCGAGTGTCGCATGTGTCTCGGCCAGCCGCGGCGGCCCGGAGCGTTACGAGGACTTCGATGGTAGTTCCGCCGATTACTCTATTGAAGATGTTGGCGTGGGTGATGTGGCCCCTCAGGCAATACGGCCGAGCCTTCGCATCTTCTCTCGCTGGCGCAGACAGGCCGGCAGATGGTCCTCCCAATCCTGGACGGCTGGCGACGATCAGGCGACAATCAGGGCAGCGATAGATCGGCGGGGTCAGGGTGATGTCCGTGATTTCGTCGTCCTCTCCGCGAGTCATCGCCAGGAGGTAGTTCCCCCGTTCCAACTCCTGCAGGGCGGCGTATGCTTCCTTCCGGCCGATCTCCCAGCTGTCGAGGGCGTTGCGAAACTCAGCCAAGTTCACCCAGCGGCAGCGCCTCCGCTGATCAGAACAAAGCTGGACCAATTCCCAAACCTTCCTGATGATGAAACGCCTTTCAGAGTTCATGCTGTACCTCCGCTCCGGACAGTCAGGCGCATACGGCTTCATGCTCTTCCATCCATTTCTGCCAGTCTTTCACCCGACTGTCGTTGGCGCGCTTTTCCTCGGCTTGCTGCCTCTCAACTAACTCCGCGGTCAACTCCAGCTCTTCCAGTTCATCTTCTGGTTTGCCGAGGTTCACCACCCTGTAGAACTCATCGACCACCAAGCTGCTGAACTCCCCACTCGCGCGGAGAGCCAGCGCCTCCCGGGCGAGTTCGGGAATATGAGCGGCGATGGATGCCGGCGTGGGGTACTTGGTCGGGTGCTTGACCTGACTCAGCATCAGCACATCATGGAGCATGAAAAGGTTAGGAAGGTGAGCCTCTTTCCCCTCGGTCAGCTTGTACAGGGTGTCCATCTCTTCCAGCCACGCAGTCTCCCAGTCGGGCGGTACTGCTGACTTGGGGTTGGAGTACACCTGGAACTTATGGATGTCCTGAACCCGACTCTTCATCCCCTCTAGCCTCCAGTCGATTTCTGTAGCCGGTGGGACCGGCGCTGGGCGCGCGGGGGGAGGCGGGGTCGTGGGGGGCGTCGGCGAAGCCGACAAAACGGAAGCCCTCGGTGCGGCCCCTGCGACGGGAGCTTTCACTTGAGTTGGGGCGGGTGCCTCTGGGTTTGACTCAACGGGAAGAACCTTACGCTTGTGCTCAACGCACCACGTGGAACGGGACTCCTGACTCCAAGACTTAAAACCCTCCGGCATAGGTGAGTCATAGGTAAGTAGCCACTTCGTGGCTGAACTGGAACGGGAGGGTTGTTGCTGTTGTTTTGGTTTTTGTTTTTCGTCTTCCTCCGAAGGAGAGTCTTTCCCGCTCGTAGTTGCAAGTGAAGGAGTAGCCTCAATACCAGATGCAACCGCAACAGCAAAAGCAACAGCAACAGCAACAGCAGAAACATTGGGTAAAGTTTCTTTACCAAGTTCCTTTACGTCAAGTTTCTTTACCCCCTCACCTGGTAAAGTTTCTTTACCCCCAACTCCGTTGGTAGGGTCGTCCACGCACATGATACGAATCTTGTGGGCACCCTGCGTAGGGTTCTCGTACATGTCCGCTGCTGAGCCTTCGAGCACGCGAATCCACCCGTGGTTCACCAGCCACCGCCGAGCCGCAATGACGGTTGGCTTGGAGCATCCGGTGTACTCCATGAGTGTCTCAAGCGAGAGCCACGATTGTTGCTCGTCACCTTCGCTCGTGTAGTGTGCCATCCAGACTTGCAGACGGGCACCCTTCAACTTCAAGAATGCCCTGCGGCTGCAATCCAGCAACTTGAAACGTTTCTGCCCGGAAAGCCAGAAGTCAATTTGGTTAAGTTCTTTTTCGGTCATTGTCCCTTCTTCTTCTCATGGCTCATGACCCAACTGGCAAACTTCACCAGACTCAACCTATTCCATGGTTCAACTTCCACCGGCTTGCCCTTCTTGTCGAACACGCCTTCTTCGATTGCTTGGTTGACTGTGTTGATTTTCTTGGCTGCTTCTTCAAAGCCGATGATGGCGTAGTCGAATCCATACTGGCGAATCCAGACACCGAATTGGCTGTCAGGCACCATGTACTCTTCAGGGAACAGGCTGCTGAAGTATTCCTTGAGGGCGGCAATCTCCTCCCGCTGCCGAGCTACCTTAGCGCGTAAGGCTTGTACTTTATCCATTGGAGGCATCGCTGACCTCCGCAGAATTCGCCGCCTTCTCGTCCAACTTGTTTACGTCAGCGATGGTGATGCGCTTCCCGCCACGTGGTGGCAGACCAGCCTGTTGACAGATACGGGTAATTGTTGGGGTAGTTGTTTGCAAAAGTCTTGCGATTGAGGAGTACGTCTCCTCGGGATGCGCCTTTATGTAGGCGACCAGCATCTCATGAGCCTTATTCATTGCGATTTGCTCCGTTAGATTTTTTGAAGTCACCCCGTGCGGGGCTCACTAACGGCCCTGATAGTTTCTTTTTTGCGATTTGCAATTGACGTGCGATTGAATTATTGAGTTCTGCTTTGCCGCACGCAGGGGACAAAAAAGGGGAGAATTACCGCAACATTGGCCCTGCTGGGCCGCCGAATTGACTTGGCCTGCCGGCGGGGGAATGATACGCCAGTTGTTTCCGGGCACACCCGGCACGAAATGGCCTTTCAGCCAAGCACAAGACTGTCCGCGCTCACATGAAACACCGGTGTGACTTCGTGATCAGGCCGGCGTCGGGCATCAACTCTGGCCAGTTCCTTGGTCACGTTGGGGACGCCGCTCGCACCAGGTGCCGCGAGCTTCCGCGGCATGTTCCATTGTTGTTCCCACCGCCCGGACGGGGAATGCGGGCCGCGGTACGGATCCGCCGAAGCCGGCGGCCGTTCGATCGCGCCTGGTGCTGAGAGTAAAAATTGGGGGTTAAAAACCCAAATTGTGACTCTGACGAGAGGGGAGCCTGAAGGGGTAAATCGACGTTTCCCAACCGACGAATTCGCTTCACAGTCGGAGAGAACTGTCACGCGGCTTACTGAATTCCTCGATCAATAACACCCCTCTCGAACCCCGATAATGCCGGATCTATCCGGCATCCGGTGTGCCGGCAATGTTCTCAACTGCAGGACGGACCCACTTTTTCGGGTTCGAATGGTCACCGAACCGTTATGCGCGCCAGAGAAGAATGGGCCGCGGAACGCCGTACGAGATCGAGTTTGCACTGCGGGGTTCAGACCGAAGAAGGCAGCATCAGTGCCTCCTTGCGAGTAACGGGTGTGTTGGTAGACACATGAGACCAGGTGCATCCCGGATTAGATTGTTGCCTGGAAATGCGCCGCGCGATCGCACTTGCGCTGATGATGGCCTTCAGCTGGACGCTGATGGCGCCCCTTTTCGGCCCCGATGCCGACGCAAATCTTCCCCCATGCTGCCGCAGACACGGCAAGCATCACTGCATGATGCGCATGATCGAGCGGCACAGCGACAATCAGACTGGCTTCAAGTCCGTTTCAGAGATGTGTCCTTGTTTCCCAGCCAGCACCTGTGCTGTTCATTCTCCAATCTACAAGCCTGAAATCGGAAAACATATCTATGCGGAAGTTGTCCGCCATCCTTCGTGTGTTCCGCAGACTGAGGCGCTTTACCGTGTCTCCGTTCTCCGCAGCCATCAAAAGCGCGGCCCACCGTTGCCTCTTGCCTGACAAACCGTAGTGCATTGCGGATGGGACTGCTGCCGCCAATCCTGTCCAAATACTCCGCGTTTTCTTGAAGCAAGAGGAGAAACCATGAAAGCCAGGTTGTTGCTGGCGTTTTTGCCTGCCGTCTGCCTGTGCGGGCCGGCGTATTTGATCCATGCCCAACAAAATCCAGTTCCTAGTTCAAGCTCCGTCGCGACCGGCCGCATTGCCGGAGTCCTCAAGGACCCGTCAGGTGCACTCGTGCCCGGGGCAAAGATCGAACTCAGAAGCCTCACTCCGGGATTCAGGAGATCAATGGAGACAGACCAGCAGGGTCGCTTTGTCTTCAGCCTGGTTCCGGTAGGCCACTACCAGGTGACCGTCATTGCCGGCGGCTTTGATATCGCAGTCCTTTCTGATGTTGCCGTTATCGCCGGCACCGAGACGGCCGCCAATGTGGCTCTGAAGATCGCCTCGGCAAAGGCTTTTGTCGAAGTGAACGACTCTGCAATCGCAACCGAAGCTTCTATCCGCCACAAAGTGAACTCAGACGATCAGGCGCGCAGCCGCAATGCGGCCGAGCTGGTTGGAAACGCGCCCGGCGTCAGCCTGCACGAAAACGGCCAACTTGCCAGCATTCCCTTTCTTCACGGGCTGGGAGATGAGCGAACCAAGCTGGTGGTGGATGGCATGACAGTGTCCTCAGCTTGCCCGAACCACATGAACCCGCCCCTCTCCTACATCGCCCCGTCCGGCGTGGCGGAAATCACGGTCCTAGTCGGCATCACGCCGGTCAGCCTAGGCGGCGACAGCCTGGGCGGAACGGTCGAGGTCGAATCCCGTCAGCCGGTCTTTGCCGGTACCGGTGAACGGCTGCACGAAGAAGGCTTAGCCTCAGGCTTCTATCGCAGCAACGGCCAGAACTATGGCGGCGCGCTGTCGGAGTGGGTGGCGGGCCACAACGTGGGGTTAGGCTACACCGGATCGTGGGTCACCAATGACGACTACACCGACGGCAGCGGCCACAAGGTGACCTCGACGTACGCGCAAAGTACGGATCATGTGTTGACGCTGGCTTTCGCGGCCGCGGGGAACCTGGTGACGATCGAGGCAGGGCTGCACCACACGCCCTATGAGGGGTTTGTGAACGCACAGATGGACCTGGTGCGTAACTATGCGGAGTCGCTTAACCTTCGTTATCGCAGAAGCTTCGAACGCGGCGTACTCGAAACGCATTTGTTCTGGCAGAATACCTCCCACACGATGAATATCGGCCGAGACAAATCCACTTTTCCGATGCCCATGTGGATGCCGATGAAGACCCACGGAAGAGATCTCGGCTACTCCATCAGGCTCGATCTTCAGTTGTCAGATCGCCACACCCTCCGGCTGGGCAATGAGCTGCATCGCTTTGTTCTGGACGATACCTGGCCCGCCGTCCCCGGGACGGCGCCCATGATGGGACCCAATGCGTTCGTCAGCATCAACGATGGCCGCCGTATCCGGCTGGGGACCTTCGCCGAAGTTGCCAGCAAGTGGAACCCACGATGGACCACACTCGTCGGCCTGCGCAACGACACTGTCTGGACGAACGCCGGTCCGGTTCAGGGCTATTCGGACATGTATGCCACCGATGCGAGCGCCTTTAACGTATTGAATCGCGCCCACACCGACCCGGATTTCGATGCTACCGTGATGGCACGCTATGAGCCCAACGCGACAAGCACGTATGAATTCGGCTACGCGCGCAAGACACGTGCACCCAACCTCTACGAGCGCTACGCATGGTCGACCAATATGATGGCCAGCGGCATGATCGGCTGGTTCGGCGACGGCAACTACTATGTGGGCAGCGTCGGCCTCAAGCCGGAGGTCGCTCACACCGTCAGCTGCACAGCGACCTGGCACGGCCGGGCGCGCAAAGCGTGGGAGGTCAAGCTTACGCCCTATGAAACCCATATCCAGGATTACGTCGATGTCGACACGCTGGGTACCGTCACCTATGGCATGAGCACCTTCGCCCAACTGCGCTTCGCCAACCACAACGCGGGAATTCATGGCGCCGATCTGTCTGGCAATGCGGGAATCTGGAATAGTCCGACTTTCGGCCAAGGTAGAATCAGCGGTGTCGCTGGCTGGTTGCACGGCGAGAGGCTTGACACGCAGACCGGCCTTTACCGGATGATGCCGCTCAATTTGCGTGTGGCGCTCGACGAAGAACTCAGGGGATGGGCGGCCGGCTTTGGCGTTCAGGCCGTAGACCGCAAATCGAATCTAGATCCTCATCGCTTTGAACAGGCGACGCCGGGGTACGCGCTTTTCAATATGCACACGGCCTACGAACGTGGACACCTGCGGGTGAGCGCCTTCGCCGACAATCTGTTCAACAAGGAATACGATCTGCCGCTGGGAGGAGTGAACTTCGACGACTTCATGGCCAGCAGGTGGATGAGCCAGATCAAGCCGCTTACGGGACGGGGACGTTCAATCTATGCAAGCCTGACCGCTCGCTTCTGACTGGACGGTAAGAAGTCTATCTCGGTCGCGTTGGCTGGCGGCACGGTCCCAGATGCGGTCTCATGGAAGCCTTGGACCATACTTCTCTGTCCAGGATTGCAGCATACCTTAGTGTTTTGCCAGGATTGCATCACGATGGCTCGTGGCGTGCTCGATGATTTGATTTTCCAGTTCTGCTACATCATTGCGACCAAACGCCGAAACCCCATTCATATCGTGATTACGTGCGCCGTACAGGGCATACAAAGGCTTCAATATCTCGTGCGCTACGGCACGACCGGCGTCGAGCACCGCCTCAAGGTAGCAGCGTTCGCGGTCGGGTGCGACTGTCAATACGTAGAGCACTGCAAGATGCTCTTCAATTGTTGCGATGGGAACTCCACTTACTAGACTCATATTATTTCAGCTCCTTTATATTGGTTAGATTGCTAACGTTGATGCGAGGACGGCGTGAAATGCCGAACTCTCTACAAATTGCGGCGATGCTCTGGTTCGAGCACCGAAACTTAATTGCTATTGATGCCAGCGTCTCTTCGCTGTGGCGTTAAACATATTCTGCGATGAGCCGTCGGACCTCTTTTCTAGTATGCTGGTCGGACACAGTAAACTCCTTTGTTGAGATATTCACGGGCTTTCACCCGTCTCTTCTTAATACTGTGTTTTTTGTAAGGTCAGCGAAATTTATCTACAGAATTCTGAAAATAGCGGCTTTGTCGGGAAAATACGCCTTCTGCGATGTGTGGAATGCAAAATCATATGTCTATAGTTTTGGCGGGCCGAACCCGGAGACCGATGCCGAGTTGATAGCCGAGCTCGGCGGAGCAGCGGTTACCAGATAGCCCTCCCGCCGCCTGTTCACGCGAACTGTTCCAGGCTCATGCCCAGTTTGTAGGTTTCGCCATGGGACTCCAGCTCCTCCCAGGTGACCTCGCGGCGCCGGAGCCCGGCCATGCGCCCCATCATGCAGCTCAATGCGCTCTCAACGCCGGCCGCAATCTGGTTGTGTGCTGGGCCGTTGACAATACTGTCGACGAACGTGCGCTCCTTGTCGCGATCGGCGAAGGCGAGATTGTCTTCGAAGTTTCCGTTGGCCGCGAACTTGCCCTGGGCGGACGATGTTCCCGTGGACTGCTCCCACGCCCATTTCTGCGTCCCCACAATCTCGACGGGCCCGGCGTAGGGAATGGTTGCCGCGCCCTCCGACCCAAACAGCCGCAGCCCCGCCTCGAACAGCCCGTAGCCGCCGAACTGCGTGGATGCAAACGAGACGTGCACATCGCCAGGATAGGCGAAGTCCACCTGGTAGTTGTCCCAGCAGTCGCCGGCGTGGGTAAGGATGTTCCGTCCGCCCGTGGCCGTTGCTTTAAGAGGCCGCGCGCCCAGGATCCAGTTGCACAGGTCGACGATGTGAATGTTCTGCTCCACCAGAATGTCTCCCGAAAGCGCGCGGTCCCAGAGCCAGTTACGCAACCGGTGTTCGTCCGCCGAAGCGCCGGGAAATACCTTCTCCGTCGAGGCCGGGGCATAGTAATACGCGCTGACGGAAGCGATCTTGCCTAGCGCTCCGCCCTTGATGCGCTCCGCAATGGCTGCGATGGGCGACGCGCTGCGGCATTGGAATCCGACATCGACGCTCTGCGTAGCCTTGACGCGCTGGGCAACTTCGAGCGCGTGCTTTGCCTGCTTCACATCGACTCCCACCGGCTTTTCGCAGTACACATGCTTGCCCGCCGCCACGGCGGCCGCAAGATGCTGGACGTGAAAGAACGGCGGCGTCGAAATCTGAATCAGATCCACCTCCGACGAGCCAGCCAGTTGCTCGTACGCTTGCGGGCCTCGAAACAGAAGCTTGCTGTCGATCGGCTGGCGGCCGAGGCTGGCGTTGACCTGATTGAAGTGCGCGCGGCCCGCGTCCAACTGGTTCTGAAAGAGATCGGCCAGCGCTGCCACCTGCGCCGCCGTGTTCTCGGAGAACGAGGTTGCTACGTGCGTCCCGCGCCCGCCGCAGCCCAGCAGCCCCAGCCGTACCGCCGAGTTGGCCGGGTAGCCGAAGACTTGGTTTGGTTGAAGTAAGAGCAGTCCGGATGCAACACCGGCGGTAGTCTGAATGAATTCCCTGCGCTCCATGGCGTGCCTTTCGCTGTGTGAGTGCCGATCGCCCTGCGGCCGTTCTCAGGCAAGAACCTCGCGCAGAATGCCTTCGAGGTAGATCTTCTCGTTGCGCACATCCTCGATCTGCTGCGGGCCCGAGGTCTCGCGTTCGATGGTCACCGCGCCGGTGTAGCCGATGCGATGAAGCTTTGTAAATACCTGGCGGAAATCGACCAGCCCAGCGCCGATCAGCACCTCTTGACCCAGCTTGCTCGGATCGGTGGGCCAGCGGCCATCCTTGGCATGAATGCTACGCACGTGCGGGCCCAGAATGTCCACCGCGTCCACTGGGTTGGCCTTGCCGTAAAGAATCAGGTTGGCGGTGTCTAGGCCCACGGCCAGGTTGGGCATGCCCGCGTCGCGCAGCATCCGAGACATGGTGGTCGGCGTTTCCTGCCCGGTCTCCATGAGAAAGTACTGCCCATTCGCCTGGCAGTGCTGGGCAACGGCGCGAATGGCTTCCACGGTTCCGGGATACTTGGGATCTGCCGGATCCTCGGGAATGAAGCCACAATGGGTCTGCACCTGGCCGATGTTGAGCAGTTTGGCGAAGTCCGAAGCCTGCCGCAACGCGTCCATGCGCGCCTCGCGGGTGGCCGGGGGCACCAGGCCGATGGTCGATGGCCCACGCAGGAAGTCCCAGACCAGCGGTCCCGGACCCACCACCTCCACCGTCGTCGCAATCAACTCATACTTTTCCAGCAGATCGCGAAATTGCACCGCCAGTTCCGGCGTGAAATGACCGAGATAGCCGTCGAGCGACAGGAAGCAGTTGGAAAACCCCAGGTCGCGCACCCGCTTGAGTCGCTCTTCCGGCGCTCCGAAGGGCGAAATAATCAGACCCAGCGCCATCGGTTTCAGCAGCCGGGTGGGCGTGCCGGCTTGAGCCGCGTGCAGCCCCTGTGCAAGAACGGCGGCCGATGCCGCGCCTAAAAACTCTCTGCGATTCATAGATGATCCTCACCGGCATTCTCGGTTCCACAGGCGGCATTTGGCAACGCGTTTTGGGGCACAAATTCCCTTCCAAAGAGGTTTCGGGGGAAGGAGAACAATACATCAGGTCTCCGCCATCCTGATCGAAGTCTATGCGGTTGTGGCCATCATCGGCGTGGGGTACTTGGCCTTCAGCCCACAAATTACCCCCTTGGCAATCACGGTTTTGCGGTCGTACCACAGGATTCCGGACGAGTACCCTTACGGTTTCCTCGACTTCAGCTTGATCATTTCGCCGTCCACAGCGAACCTGCCATACCCGTGATGGTGGATGGTCTTGGGATGCTTCTGTGCTGGATTAGTCCAAGCCTTGACCACTTCCAAGACAAACAGGTTGAACTCGTTGACGAGCCGGGTATCGGACCAGGGGAAACTGGAGACTTCGGAAACTTCTATTTCCCACAGCGTCCACAGAATTATGGTTGGGATTACAAGATCCTCAACGTCGAAACCCCTTCGGGCGGCTAGCCAGCGCGCTCATTCGCAGAGATTTGAACGTCCATGAGGGAAGAGGTATTGGGAAACGGCCACGCGAAGGAACCATTGCTGTCCTCCGCTTGAAATCTAGGGTACGGCTTTTCCTGTCCCCACGGCAGTTACAGCTCGCACAGCAAAGATGATGGCATCCCTACCTTCAAGGCGTTTCGCAGGGTCGTGGATCCGACAGGGCGGATAAGCAGCAAACTGTAAGGGCTGGTCGCCTATCCACCGGAACGCAAAAGCATTTAAGGGAAAAATTAGTCGGAAGGGATTTCGATTGTCCCGATGGACAAAAGCGTTTTCCCCGTATTCTCAGCGAGGATTTCTTCAATTTTCGGCCGCGTCTTTTCGTCGAGCATTGGGAAGTCGTAAAAAATCGACCGCGCCTCTGCTTCCCCCGTGGACCAATTCACGAATCTACAGGAGAACATTATGTGGTCGTCGAACACCTTAAGCACGCGCTCAATGAAAACCTCATCCGCGCTCGGCACACGATCACCCTTAGATTTCGCGCCGCCAGGTTGTGGTACCCAACCCAGAAGATCCATCACCCTCTTCTTCATGGTTCACCTACTGGCGCCGGTCGGCGGTTGACCCGCCGAAGGAATAACCAGAACGCCGTCTAGACTTCTTTAAGGTCTTCAAGCAACGAACGCCACCAGTACACTCCCGGTCCTCACCAATACCCCGGCACACACATTCACAGTCTATTACGCCGTCCAAGCGGCCTCCGACGATCCTGAAGACCTCTCTTCGCATAATTCTTGTCTTTGCGATCGCAATGCCGTAACGATCAACAAAAGACCCTAACTCCTCGATTCCTGAGCCGCGATTCAAGACTCCTTGGGCAGATTCTTATTGCCGCCCTTGAACGGAACCGACCCTGCAGGGCTGTTTCTCTCATGGCGAAAATATATTTCGGACCGTGAGTCGCGCAGGACTCATAATGTTTGTGTCGTTTTCAGGGGGATGGAACCCTTGTCTGCCATCTCTACCACGTTACTGAGGAAGCCGGCTAAATACATTGGTGCCCGACAGCGCGCCCATCCGCCGATCTATCAGCGCGCGGATGGCGGAGGCGGATTGCTTCAGGCTGCGCTCGGATTTTCTCCACCGCAGCTGCAAGCCATGGCCGCAAAGGGGCTTATTGCCGGCGGAGAAGTCGGGGAACTTGACCCCAAAGTTTACACGCTGGAAACTGGACGCGGACACGCCGTGAGGCGCCCCGTTTTTCTGTAACAACCGCGACTAGAGTTTTTGGCGGTCAAGGCTCTCCGGAGCGTGATTAGGCGATTACCAACCAAGCCGACTCTTTCCTTATAACGCTCGTTATCGTATGCTTGTTAGGAAGCAAACAGTTCCACTGAGGCACATTTGAGGCGCTGGTCAAGTGACAATCCGAAGGCTTCCCTGATGAAGCGCAAGCGATCCGCGATTGTGCACGCAGCGCGAAAGCTGTTTCTTGAAGGCGGATATGCGAAGACTTCCATGGATCGTATAGCCGATGCAGCGGGCGTCGGGATCAAGACCGTATATCGCCATTTTGAGAATAAGGACGATCTGTTCAGTGCTGTGATGCGAGCAGCCTGTAATCCGAGTGCCTTCGATGAGCTGAGCGGGGAAGCACAGGAGAAGACAAAGGACCCCGTGGAACCATGGTTCTCAAAACCTCCTCGTACAGCTCTGATTATGGCAGGCATTGAATATCTCGAGCATACGCTGTCCGATGAACAACTTGCTCTGTACCGCGTCGTGACCCAGGACGCTCACCTCTTCCCTGAATTAGGAAAGCAATACAGGGAGCAACTCATCGAGCGCAGAAACGAGGTCTTCGGTCGGTATCTCGACCGCTGGGCGTCTGTTGAAAAGTGGAAGATAAAAGACAAACGGGGAGCTGCAAACGCCTTCAGCGGCTTGCTCAAAGCCGGCATCTTCGATGACGCGCTGCATGGCCTGCGAAAGATCGGTCAGTCCGACATTGAAGCGCATGCTCGGTTCGCCGCTGCCCAAATGCTCGTTCTCCTGAGTTCTCGCGCTGTTTAGATTCTTCCATTTCCTCCTAAGTCTCGATCACGCTTTCGCATAGCTTCCTCCAATACCAGATTGGGCGGAAGTAGTCGGCGCCTTCTGGGCACCCCTCACAATTAGAATCCCCAAAAAATTAAGAAAGGTATTGACATCCAATACGACAACGACTAGTGTCGTGTATATGACAACGTTAGTTGTCGTAGATGCCGACAGAGAGCTACTCGCCGGACCTCTTCAATGAAGGGCAGCAAAATGTCGAATCCCCTCTCGAAACCAGTTGTTCTGCCCTGCGGAGTAACAATTGCCAATCGACTAGCGAAATCGGCTATGAGCGAAGGCATAGCCGACGCGAGCAATCATTCAACACCCCGGCTTGAAACCTTGTATCGGCGATGGGCCAGTTCGGGCGCTGGTCTGTTGTTGTCCGGCAATGTGCAGGTCGACCGCTGGCACTTGGAGCGGCCGGGCAATGTTGTCATTGATGACGAGAGTGGGATGGAAGCTCTGAGATCGCTTGCGAAAGCTGGCACAAGTGGAGGAGCTCACTTCTGGTTGCAATTGAGCCACACGGGAAGACAGGTTTCATGTTCTATCAATCAATCCCCGCTTGCACCTTCGAGCGTGGAAATTCAGGTACCGCGAGGCGCGGGGCTTGCGTTCGCACTTCCACGGGAGATGACGGAAGCGGGAATCGAGAAAGTCATTCGGCAATTCGCCTTCGCTGCAAAGCAGACGCGTGCAGCCGGTTTCACTGGCGTTGAATTACACGCTGCACATGGCTATCTGCTCTCGCAGTTTCTGAGTCCTCTCTCGAATCGGCGTACGGACAAGTGGGGTGGATCGCTGGAAAACCGCGCACGCCTCCTGCTTTTAGTGATTGCTGCGGTTCGCAATGCGGTCGGGCCATCCTTTCCAATCGGCATCAAGCTCAATTCCTCTGATTTCCAGAGAGGTGGCTTTACGCACGCCGAATGCATAGCTCTTACAAAGATATTGAACGACACCACCCTAGACCTTTTGGAACTCTCTGGCGGATCCCTAGAACAACCAAAACTCGTCGGCCTCACCGTCAGGGAAGAAGGCGAGGACAAGCGCTCCGACAGCACGATCAAACGAGAGGCGTACTTTGTTGAATTCGCCAGGGCCGTTCGTGATGTGGCGCGAATGCCGGTGATGGTTACCGGAAAGTTTCGTACTTTCGAGGGCATGGCGGCTGCGCTCCAGGAGGGTGACCTGGATCTGGTTGGTCTTGGCAGGCCGTTGATTGCAGATCCTCTGACATCGTCGTATCTACTGGCGGGCGCGATCGAAAGGACGCCGTCTCCCGAGGACTCACTCAATGTGCTTCACCTGCTGCCGTGGTTCAACATGCAGATCGAGCGATTGGCGGATGGTCTGGAGCCCGACTTGTCGCTTTCAGGCCAGGAGGCGGTGAAGGAGTTTCTACAACTCGAATCGAAGCGCACGATGGCACTGCTGCAAGCGAGGAAGCAATACGCCGCGTGACGGTTCATCCACGCGGTTTGATGAACGGGCCAAATCCAAGCCGGGGTTTTCCCGGGCGAAATCAAGGAGTTGAAGTATGAAGGTATTTGTAACAGGAGCAACAGGCTACATCGGTGGCTCAATTGCAGAACGTCTAATTGCTTTAGGAAACCAGGTAACCGGGCTCGTCAGGTCTGCTGACAAGGCCCCCTTGTTGAAGAACCGCGGAATTGAACCGATCCATGGAACTCTCGACGATTCAGAAGTACTGGCCGATGCTGCAAATGCGGCAGATGCAGTAATCCATGCTGCAAGCGCCGATCACCCGGCTTCAGTCGTGGCGCTGGTTTCTGCCCTTGAGCGCAGTGGAAAGACGCTGATCTACACGACGGGTTCGGGTATTGTTGCGGATTCCGCTGCGGGGGAGTATGCGGGTTCAGTCGTATACACCGAGGACACCTACTTCGAACCGGTTGCGTTCCGCAGGCCCCGTGTTGCGATGAACCACATTGTTCGCGAGGCTGCTTTGGAAAAGGGCATTCGTTCCATCGTCATCTGCCCAACCATGATCTACGGAAGTGGGCGAGGATTACAGCCGGATAGCGACCAGCTTCCGAAGCTCATGGCTCTCTCCAAACAATTGGGCGCCGGCGTTTACTTTGGCAAGGGTCTCAATCGCTACTCAAATGTACATATCGATGATCT
>Ga0326727_10006000_pt1 | contig 33880 bp, 24 predicted proteins | sample MB2enrmetagenome_FD_207643 | JGI IMG/M metagenome (GOLD analysis project Ga0326727, IMG submission 207643) | Lab enriched peat soil microbial communities from McLean, Ithaca, NY, United States - MB29MY | ecosystem: Environmental > Terrestrial > Soil > Wetlands > Peat | place: USA: New York...
ACTCCCGCACCTCGACTCCCATCTGTGCGGCACGGTCCAGCAGGTGAAGAAAATAGGTTGGGGTGCAGCAGATGGCCGTCACCTTGAAGTCTTTCATCACCATGATCTGGCGATCCGTATTGCCGCTGGAGATCGGAATCACCGTCGCCCCTAGCGCCTCAGCGCCGTAATGGGCCCCCAATCCCCCGGTGAATAGGCCGTAGCCATAAGCGTTCTGAATAATATCTCCGCGGCCCAGGCCGCAAGCCGCGAGTGTCCGCGCCATAGCGTCGGTCCACACTCCAATATCCTGGTGGGTGTAGGCGACCACGATCGGCTTGCCCGTAGTCCCACTGGAAGCGTGCAGCCGCACTACCTCTTCCAGTGGGCTCGCAAACAGGCCGAAAGGATAGGTGTCGCGAAGGTCAGACTTCACCGTGAAGGGCAAGCGGGCCAGGTCTTCCAGGGTTTGAATATCTTCCGGCCTGACGTTTCGCTCATCCATCCGTTGGCGATAGAGTTCTACGCGTTCGTAAGCGCGGTGGACGGTAGCCTGGAGCCGTCTCAACTGCAAGTCACGCATTTGCGAAACCGGCGTGTAATCCGGCGCGCTGGCAGGATGGATTTCTGCGGATTTGTGGCCGTTGAGGCCGGTCATGGGTTTTCCCTTGTAAGGGCGGTCTCTAATCAGGCACGACGCTGTCATTCCGAGCGGAGCGAGGAATCTTGCCTTGCTTCTTTCTTCGGTAGAACCCTAGTCTTGATCGAGTTCCGGTCCGCCTTGGACAGAACGAGATTCCTCGCTCCGCTCGGAATGACAGCGGTGGTTCTGGTCTTTCTCAGCCGCGCGTCCGGTGGCAAACGCGTGGAAATTCGTTGCGCGCAACTTTTCCGCCAGATTCCGGCGGATAGCCTCCTGCCATGCAGCCTCAGGAAAGGGGAGATACACGCTTAAGCAGCCGAGTAGAGCAACGTTCAAGCTGCGCTTGTCGTGCAACGCGCCTGCCGGAATGGCGCCTGGCGTGATCAGCGTGCCACCCTCCCGCAATCGCCAGCGATTCAGTTCAACCTGATCGGGAGAAAGGACCAGAAGATAGTCCGCCTCTCCGGCGGGCGCCATGGGACTGTAAACTCTCTCGCCAAACCTGACATCACTGGTTACGGAGCCGCCGCGCTGGCTCATGCCGTGGACTTCGCTCTTCTTCACGTCGAGTCCGGCGCGGAATGCGACTTCGGCGACGATATCAGAGGCTTTGAGTACTCCCTCTCCGCCCAAGCCCGCTATTACGATGTTGGTGACCTTCGTCTTCATAGGTACCACGCAACCGCGTCATTCCGAGCCCTTCGCTGTCATCCTGAGCGTAGCGAAGGATCTCGCTCTGATTTTTTCTTCCGCGGCCCACCCCGAAGCAGAGCGAGATTCCTCGCTACGCTCGGAATGACACCATACTTGGACAGCCTGTTCGGAAATCGCGTTACATGAATCGGCTTTTTCTTAGGCCCATGCACAAGCCGCGGACCCCAAAACCGGGGGTCCGCGCTACCCAGTTGAATCACACTCCGCTGCTGCCCGCTCATACTCCTTGATTTTCCCGGCTGCCAGCAAGCAGTTGCGGCGGGCCACAATCACTTCCAGCTTTCCGCTGGCAAGGCTCGCAGCTACCAACTGCTCGAAAGCAGCAAGATTGGCTGTCGGGTCAACTACGTGTACGCTAGGAATGCCGAGCGAACGAGCCAAATCCTCGATGACCACTTTGCCCGTCGGCCGGTGCTCGAGAGTGCGGCCGGTCCCTGGATGTTCCTGCAACCCCGTCATGGCCGTAGTCCCGTTGTCGAGGATGATGACCACGTGGCCGGTCGGCGGCGGGTTGTAAACCATCTCTACCAAGCCCGTGATCCCGCTATGGATGAAAGTGCTGTCGCCCAGAGTGCTGACCACCCGGCGGGCCTGCTCAGGCGGCAAGGCGTGCCTTAAACCCAGCCCGACGCCGATACTCGCTCCCATGCAGACGCAGGAATCAGTGGCCTCGAAGGGTGGCAGCACCGCCAGGGTGTAACACCCAATGTCACTCGCCACGATGCACTCCAGGTTGCGCAAGGCGGTGAAGACGGAACGATGAGGACAACCTGGGCAGAGTTGCGGGGGCTTTCCCGGTGGCGGAGTCAACTCTTGCGAAGCATCCGCGGCCAGTATTCGCCTGACGCGGTCCACATTTAATTCGCCAAAACGATATTCCTCCGGCTTGCCTTCCACGCCGAGCCCGGCCGCGCGAATTGCTTCCACCAGGTAGGGATCTCCCTCCTCGATCACTACGCAACGGGAAACGCTGCCTACAAAACGGCGGATGGTCTGGAGAGGCACCGGGTAGGTCATCCCCAGCTTCAGGACCGCCGCTTCCGGCGCTGCTTCCCGGGCATGCATGAAAGAGATCCCGGAAGTAATAATCCCCACAGAGCGGTCCCCCTCAATTTCCCGGTTGGGCCCCTCGGCTTCGTTCCATTCCAGAATGCGCGCCAGTTTTTCTCGCAGGCGACGATGGGCGGGCCGGGCATTAGCGGGGATCATCACCCGCCCGCGAATGTCGCGGACGAATGTTGCCGGGGCATCGGGCGGCGGGGATGCTTCCGCAATGTGGACGACAGCCTTGGAGTGGCACACACGGGTCGTAAGGCGGAGGAGCACAGGGATCCCCCATCGTTCGGAGACGTGAAGCGCCAGCAAAGTAAATTCGTAGGCTTCCTGCGAGTCCGCTGGCTCCAGCATCGGCACTCCCGCCGCCACGGCGTAGCGGCGATTGTCTTGCTCATTTTGGCTCGATGCCATACCGGGATCGTCAGCCGAGACCACCACCAGGGCGCCGGTGACGCCGGTGTAGGCGGCCGTGAAAAACGGATCGGCTGCCACGTTCAAGCCAACGTGCTTCATGGTGACCAGGGCTCGCGAATTGGTATAAGCAACCCCCAGCGCCACTTCCAGTGCTACCTTCTCGTTGGGCGCCCACTGGGCGCAACCGCCCAAGCGTGCAAAATTCTCCAGAATTTCCGTCGAGGGCGTTCCAGGGTACCCCGTGCCCAGAGTGACGCGGGCGTGGCGAGCAGCCAGAGCCACCGCCTCGTTCCCGCTCAGTAACAGCCTCGCCTCTTCTCCCATCCGCAGCCTCGTGACTGCCAATTCTAACCTTGCCGGCGAGCTTAATCAATTGATATGTCCGACAGGTAGTGTCTCAGTTTGACGTAGAGGCGGCTTCACGCCGCCAGCTGGCGAGGTAAACTCGCCGCTACCAATTCAAACTGAGACACTACCGTCCGACAAATGCAGGTAGGGGTTGGGCATGGAAATGCTATAATAACTTGATGCGCCCGTTGACGGGCGGCGTGGACAGCGAGAGGGGGAGTCAAGAATGAGCACAAACGGACGCAAGTTTCTCCCGGCCGTCGTCATCTTGGCGACGCTCGGGATTGGAATCTTGATCGGTACGATCGTTTCGCACGGTGTTCGTGCCGCCAAGACTTCGCCCGTGGCTCTGGATGCCCGACCGCTTCCGGCTCCCTCGCCGGCTGAGTTATCAAATTCCTTTGCCCAAGTGGCGGAGCAACTCTCCCCCGCGGTCGTGAATATCAACACCGAAAGCACGGTTCGCGTAGCTCGCCGGCGCTTCAATGCGCCCGATGATTCGCCCTTCGGCGATTTCTTCGACAAGTTCTTCGATTCACCCGGTGCTCCCCTCGGGGATTTCCGCCAACGGAGTCTGGGCTCGGGCGTTATCTTGAGCCCGAATGGCTACATCCTGACGAACTATCACGTAGTGACGCAGAGCAGTGAGGAAAAGCCCGTCGATCGCATCATCGTTTACCTGCACGGGGACAATATTACGAAGAACAAGGCTAAAATCATCGGCTTCGACAAAGACACCGACCTCGCCATTGTCAAGATCGACGCGGCCAAGCCGCTGACGGCCGCCGCCTTGGGCGATTCTGACTCGATGCGAGTTGGCGATTGGGTGCTGGCAATTGGAAGTCCCTTTGGCTTGGATTCCACCGTCACAGCCGGCATCGTGAGCGCCAAAGGGCGCGATATTGGGGGTGGGGTGGAGGACCAGTTCAAGCGCTTTATCCAGACGGACGCGGCGATCAACCCTGGCAACAGCGGCGGGCCGCTCGTCAACCTGGCAGGGCAGGTGATCGGGATTAACACCGCGATCGCCACGCAACGCGGCACTTACGACGGCGTGGGCTTTGCCATCCCCTCGAATACCGCCAGAAAGGTTTACAACGCCCTTATCACCTCGGGCAGCGTGCGGCGCGGGGCCATCGGTGTTACCTTTTACAGCGCATATAATCCGTCCATGCTGAGAAGCTTTGGGGCGGACCATGGCATCGTTATTAATGACGTGGAAGCAGGCAGCCCTGCCGAACGCGCTGGTTTGAAGTACGGAGATGTTATTCTTAGCGTCGACGGAAGTCCTATTAAGAGTGCGGACGAATTGGTCGCCATCGTCTCCGACACCGAAATTGGCAAGAAGCTCCGCATGGAATACCTTCGCGACGGAAAGCACCTGACCACTGAGGTCGAAGTGGGCGATCGTAGTAAGATCGTTTCCGCATTCGAGGGGGGGCCGGCGCCAAACCAGGGTGGGGAAGCCCCTGTGGAGGGAAGCTCCGGCACCCTCGGGCTATCCGTGAAGAGCCTCAGTCGTGAGCAGGCCCAAGAGTTGGTCGACAAACTCCACCTGGGCAGTCAAGAGGGTGTCTTGGTGACGAACGTCCAGGCGAGCGGATTCGCTTCGGACCTTGGCGTTCACCATGGTGATATGATCCTGAGTCTTAACCACCATGCGATCAGCTCAGCGGAGGAATTCAACAGCTTGCAATCTGCTCTGAAATCCGGGGACGATGTGCTGCTGCTGATCGCGCGAGCCAGTGGCCCGCACTCCTATACCACTCTGTTCCTTGCGGATCGCCTGCCGTAAAGTCGACTCGAGAGTTTGGAATCTTGAATATTGAATCCCGTACACGCCTAACTCTTGCCGCTGGTGGAACGAGGCAACTAAACTTGATCCACTGGATGAAGGGGGGTTGCGCAGGATTGGCGCTTCTTGTCGTGCTAGTGTGGCTATCGCCATTCGAGCTTCGCGCCAACACCTCTACCCAGCAGAAAAGCACTAGTCGCGCGAAGCAGCCGTACCATTCGGCCGTCCGCAAGCGAACTCACAAAGCGCCAACCACCGCCAGCCAGCACCCCTCCACGCACCGCGCGGCCAAACGGCACGTTTCGTCCAAGGCGGCGAAGGTTGCCGCGGCACGGCGTCGACGAGCGCAGTTGCGCCCGGAACCGGAGCGCATTCAAGAAATCCAACAAGCCTTGGTTAAGACAGGCTATCTGAGCGCAGATCCGAATGGCCGATGGGACGATCAGACGCGCGAGGCAATGCGGCGCTACCAAGCCGACCACGGCTTCCCCGTGACGGGCCTCCCTGAGGCAAAATCTTTGATGAAGCTCGGTCTTGGCCCCCATCCACTGCCGCCCGAACTTGATACCGGGAGCAGCGCCAGTGCAGGTGCTGCCACTGATGGCAATGCCCCGACCGCACCGGGCACTCCTACAGCCCCGCCCAGCCCCAATGCTCAGCAGAACCCGCCTAGTCCGTCAACACCGCAGCCCTGACACCAGGTTTCCGGTGTCAGGTTCCAGGCGTCAGGGGCCAAGCCAGGTTTCATTCCGGCCATATATGGTTGAGTGCAGGTTATGCCGTCACCTGATGACCCGGAAACAAAGATTCGTGAGCTTCCCCAATTGCGCCACGTTCGTCGCCTCCAGCCGAACTCCGTCTGGCAGGCCGGGGCAACTGAAGAAACGAACTCCATCGCCGAGTAGGATGGGCACGAGGTGGATCAGAATCTCATCCATCAGGCCCTCCCCAGCCTCCAGGCCCTAGGTATCGATCTGCGCCCGCTGCAACTTATCGCTGTAATCCACGTAGACGGCTTTCCACTCGGAATAGAAGTCCAGCGCCGCCGTGGCCGCTTCCCGGTGGCCGTTGCCGGTCTGCTTGGTGCCGCCAAAAGGCAAATGAGTTTCCGCGCCGATCGTCGGAGCGTTGACGTAAAAGATGCCGACCTCCATATCGCGCATGGCCTGGAAAGCGCGGTTGACATTCCTTGTGTAAATGGACGAGGAAAGCCCGTAGACGACCCCGTTACCGATTTCGATGGCTTCCTCGAGGCTCTCGCAGGGCATGACCGAGACCACGGGACCAAATATCTCCTCCTGGCAAATTCGCATTTGAGGACTGCAATCGCCGAATATGGTAGGAGTGTAATACCAGCCATATTCGTAGTCGCCGCCCACCGGGCGCTCGCCGCCGCAAAGCAGCTTGGCCCCTTCGTTCTTCCCAATCTCGACGTATTCTTCGACGGTCTTTAATTGATTCGCGTTAATGAGAGGCCCCATCTGTACGCGCGGATCAAGACCCTCGCCGACCTTCAGCGCGCGCGCCCGGGCCACGAACTTCTCCACGAAATCCCTGTATACCTCCTTGTGCACCGCGATGCGGCTGGAAGCAGTGCAGCGCTGCCCGGTGGTCCCGAAGCCGCCCCAAATAGCGCCATCCACGGCGAGGTCCAGGTTGGCGTCCTCCATTACCATGATGATGTTCTTGCCGCCCATCTCGAGGCACGAGTGCTTGAAGCCGGTTGCACACACCTCGGCCACCTTCCTGCCTACTTCAGTCGAGCCGGTGAAGGAAACCACGCGCACGTCATCGTGGGCCATCAGGGCCTCTCCGACCTCGGGGCCGCTTCCCGTAACCAGGTTCACCACGCCGCGGGGAACGCCCACCTCCGCGAGCGTCTGAACCAGGTTGTAGCTCGAGAGCGGCGTGTCGGTGGCGGGCTTGATCACCACCGTGTTGCCGCAAATGAGCGCAGGCATCACTTTCCAGGAGGGAATGGCCATGGGAAAATTCCAGGGCGTCACCAGCGAACAAACCCCGATCGAGCTACGCACCGACATGCAGAACTTGCTGGGCAATTCGGAAGTGGTCGTCTGTCCGAAAAGCCGCCGGCCCTCGCCGGCCATGTAATACGTCATGTCGATGGCTTCTTGAACGTCGCCGCGGGTTTCCTCGAGGACCTTCCCCATTTCGCGCGTCATCTGCTCTGCGTACTCCTCCTTTCTCTCCACGAGCAGGCGTCCGGCCCGATAGAGAATCTCCCCGCGCTTGGGAGGCGGGGTAGTGCGCCAAGTCTTGTACGCTTCCTTTGCCGCCTGAATGGCATTTTGCACGTCCTGCCGCCCCGACTTTTGAAATACTCCCACCAGTTCGCGGCGGTTGGCGGGGTTGAGGTTATCGAAGGTGTGTCCATCGGCTGATGTTACCCATTCACCATTAATGTAGTTCTTGAAGACTTTTGGCGGCGCCATTTTCCTATTCCCCCTCAAGCTCGCGCGGCTCGAGCGTCCTCCGCCCGCGAGCGAATTAGAATTGCAAACGGAACGGAGAAACTATAACAGACGCCTGCCATGGCTTCAAGGCGCGAGGACTTGGCTCGAGCGTGGGCGTATGTGCGGGGCAGGGTAGGGCAAGTCCTGCTCTCGCGATTCGTACGGAACGGCCTGCCGTCCCCCACCAGTCGCCCAATCCCTCACCGCCCATAGACGCGCACGCGGGTCGGCGCTCGAGGCGGCCCGCTGCCAACCATCCGCGCCGCGGATTGCCGGGACCGCTTTGATCTGGAGTGGGGGGTGCCGCCCTTGCCGACTTCTAATTTGCGTCTCCGACCGCGTCGCAGCGGAGGTCCTGGCTGTTCGCTCTCTGATGGCCTCCAGGGCCGCCGCTGCGGTGCCGGTTGGCGGGGGCCGCCGGCGCAATCCGAACTGCGGGAGGGAGGGGAAGAGAGTGGAAGTTTTGCACAGGCGCGTCTGATAATATTTGCCGACGAGGTGGCAAGTTAACATAATATTTTTCCCACAGATTCCTCAACTTTTTCCACAGCGAACCCCACGAGAACTCGCTAAACGTCACTCACCAAGAGGACCCAGGAACTTGGGAGGCAGGGAATGGCGATTGGAGGAGGAATAAATGGCCGACGGTCTGAAGCCGAGAAGTCAGAGGAAAAGCTGAAGGCCGAGCGGCCGGCGCTGCCCGGTGTTGATCTTGAATCGTGCAAATGACACCACTACCACTTTCTACTTTCGATTTTCCAGTTTCGCGTTCCGGCTTTCGATTTTCGGCTTTCGAATTTCGACTTTCGAATTTCGAGTAACGGCCGGGTCGATTTGCAGGTTGCCCGCCGAGCATGGATATGCTAATTTTAACACTCATGTCGGCGCGTCGACATCAACACTCGAATGCCTCTTCGTGAGACGGAAGCTATCGTTCTGAGGACCTACCGGTTAGCGGAAGCGGACAAGATTGCTTCGCTTTTCACACGCCAAATGGGGCGCCTGCGGGCGGTGGCTACCGGCGCCCGCCGCACCAAGAGCCGTTATGGCGCGGCGCTGGAGCCCCTGAGCTACGTTCGGGTGCTCATTTTCGAGCGCGAGCGCCGTGAACTTCTGCGCATGAATTCGGCGGAGCTGATCGAGTCCTTCTTCGATATGCAGAAGGACTACCGGATTCAACTCGCGGCCCAGTACATTGCGGAAGTGGCGGAACGGATGATCCCCGAGAGGGAAGTGAACGAGCGCCTGTTCCGACTGCTCCTGGCGGTGCTGCGCAGCCTGAAACTTTCGGGCGAGGTAACCCGGCCGCTTCTCTACTTCGATTACTGGCTGCTGCGGCTGGCAGGCTTTCTGCCGGACCTCGAGCATTGTCAGAATTGCGGCCGCGCTCTTGGCGAAAGCGGCGGCTTCTACGGACCGGGTTCGGAAGGCTTGCTGTGTGAATCCTGCCGGACGGGCATCACCGCCCAAAGAATTTCGCTATCCCCTGCCGTGCGCGCCAGGTGCCAACGACCGCTCGAGCGGTGGATCAGCGAGGAAACGGCTCCAGCCGGCTGCCGGGAGGCGCGCAGGTTCTTCGAGGATTTGATCGAAACCCACGCCGAACGAAAATTCGTGACGCGCGCCATGATGGAAGAGGCGGTGTAAGGCAGGTGCCAGGTGCCAGGTTTCAGGTGCCAGGGACCAAGCTTCAGGTGTCAGGTGCGTCAGGGGAGACTGAGGTTAGCCGAAGGACGCTACTGTGATCTGCGACGGCAAAGTAGCTCTTGCCCTCTCCAAGGGGAGAGGGTGGACCGCGACGGCGCTTTCACCAGCCGTCGTGGGCCGGGTGAGGGGTCACTAAAACACATATATGGAACGCGTTATGCTACATGTAAATACTTAATTTTCAATAATCAATGGAAAAGATAAGAAGTAATACTTCAACTGTAAATTCGGCTTCCTTTACGTTCCAGGAGATGATTTTTCGCCTCAGTCAGTTCTGGGCGAGCCGGGGATGCGTGGTGGCACTGCCTTACGATGTTGAGGTTGGGGCAGGCACTATGTGTCCCGAAACCTTCTTTCGTGTCCTGGGGCCACAGCCTTGGCGTGTGGCTTACGTCCAGCCCTCGCGCCGCCCCGCCGATGGCCGCTATGGCGAAAACCCTAACCGCCTCCTCAAACACACACAGATGCAAGTCATCCTGAAGCCGCCGCCCGCTGACATTCAGGACATGTACCTCGATAGCTTGGCATCCATCGGAATCGAGATCGGCCACCATGACGTGCGTTTCGAGGAAGACAACTGGGAGGCGCCTACGTTGGGGGCCTGGGGCATCGGCTGGCAGATCATGCTGGATGGTCTCGAGATCTCTCAATTCACTTATTTCCAGCAGTCCGGTGGCGTCGACCTCGAGCCCATCAGTGTTGAGCTGACCTACGGTTTGGAGCGCTTGGCGGCTTTCCTGCAGAACGTCAACGACGTTTACGAAGTACGCTGGAGTAAAAACGTAACTTACGGTGACATGAGGCAGTCCGAAGAACTGGAATTCTCCGTGTATGATTTTGAGAAGGCGGACCCCGAGGTTTGCCGCAAAATCCTTGACCTTTATGAGAGCGAGGCGACTCGCCTGCTCAGGGAGTACGAGCAAGAACGTCGCGCTTCTTTGGACTCCGAGGCGCGCGAACTCGCAAGGCCGTCACCTATTATCGGTGAGGAGAAAATCTCAAGTTATGCTTTAACATTGAAGCGCTTCCCCCTGCGCAAGGTTTACGACCTCACTTTGAAGTGCTCCCACCTGTTCAACATTCTCGACGCGCGCGGCGCCATCAGCGTGACGGAGCGCGTGGCATTGATCGCCCGCGTCCGCAAACTGGCCTGCCAAGTCGCCGCCATTTACCTCGACCGGGAACCCCCAGCGGAGGTGCCAGCGTGATCTCCGAAACTCGAAACAGGAAAGTCGAAACTGGAAGCTCGGTTGTCGTCGAGGAGAAATCGACAATCGACCATCGGCAATCGTCAATTTCCGAAGAGGGCCAATCGGCCATCGTCAATCGGCCATCGTCAATCACGCTGCCTTTGTTGCTGGAAGTCGGCTGCGAGGAGATTCCCGCGCGTTTCCTGCGCGAGGCCGAACAGAGCCTGGGGAAACGGATCATTGATAGACTGGACAAGTTTTTATTGTTGCCGCCGGGAACTCAGCCCGTCGGGCAGGGCATGCAAGGGAATCCCGCACAAACCTTTTCAACACCCCGGCGGTTGACCGTATACGTGCCCGAGGTGCTCGCCCGGCAAAGGGACGTGGACTCGGAAATCCTCGGACCGCCCGTTAAAGTGGCCCTCGACGCTGAAGGAAAATACACCCGGGCGGCGATCAGCTTCGCCGAGAAGAATTCCGTTGCCTTGGAAGACTTGATTCGCACCACCACCCCAAAAGGGGAGTATCTGGCACTGCGGAAAATAATCCCTGGAGAACTGGCACTGGAAAAACTGCGGTCGATTCTTGGGGGCGCCATCCTCTCGCTGAGCTTCCCCAAGAGCATGCACTGGAGTGAGAAATCGGCTGCACATTTTGTGCGCCCCATCCGCTGGATTGTGGCGATTCTGGGGGAAGGTAAGCAGGCGGCGACGGTTGATTTTGAGGTCTTGGACGTGAAGTCTGGAGATTTCACCTTCGGGCATCGGGCCAAAAGCCGCCAGCCGCAGTTCGTAACGGGCTTCGAGGATTACATGAGGAAGCTCGCGGAAGCGCATGTGGAAATTAGACCTGACGTACGCCGTGAGCGGGTCTTGCAGGAAGCTCAAGGGTTGGTTGAAGGGGCCTCGCTTAAGATCGTCCAAGATAAAGGGCTGGTAGATTGGATCGTGAACTCCACCGAGTGGCCCAGGCCCATTTTCGGGAGCTTTGACGAACGCTTTCTGCACTTGCCGCGCGAAATCCTCGTCACTGTGATGCGTGACCACCAAAGGTACCTTGCCGTCGAGGACGAGCAGGGGAACCTGCGCCCGCATTTTGTGGCGGTTCTCAACATGGACTCGGACGAGAAAGGGCTAATCCGCCAGGGACACCAACGTGTGCTCAGCGCACGGTTCCGCGACGCGGAGTTCTTCTGGAACGCGGACCAGCGCATCCCACTTCGTGATCGGCAGGGGTTGCTCGATCGAGTGACCTATCATGCAAGCCTGGGGACGTATGGCAATAAGGTATGGCGCATGCAGGTGATCTCGGATGAGATACCGGTGCACAAGTTCCTGGCTGACGATCAGGTTGGCCCCCTGCGAGTTGCTATCTTGCTTTCGAAGTGCGACCTGACCACGCAGATGGTTCAGGAATTTCCTGAGCTGCAAGGCATCGTCGGCGGCCTTTATGCAGAGGTCCAAGGCGAACCCAAAGAAGTCAGCGACGCAATCAGGGAGCATTATCTGCCACAAGGGTTTGAAGGTTCCTCGCCCAAAACCCTGACGGGCGCGCTGCTGTCGTTCATCGATAAGTTCGATGCCGTTCTTGCTGGGTTTGCTGCGGAGCTCGAACCGAGGGGTTCAAATGATCCATTCGCGATGCGGCGAAGTGCCGCTGGAATAATTAAAGTATTAGTTGATCATAATCTACCCATCGACTTGAAAAAATTGATTGACATGAGCTATTCAAAACTCCAATTCGACAAGCGGCGTCCAGGCGGTGAGGTTTCTAAATTGGCGTTGAGCTTTATCGGGGACCGGCTTCGCTACCACTTGGAGAACATCCGGGGATTTCGTTACGACACCGTGCGAGCCGTGTTGGCAGCGGGTTTTGATGTGCCAGCGGACGCGCTGGCCCGCACGGAGGCGATGGAAGGATTGCGGGGGGGCGAGGATTTTGAAGCCGTCTCAGCAGCAGCTAAACGCATTCGCAACATCCTGGCGAAGTCGGCCACTCAGAGCGACTGGAGCCTGGGCGAAGTCGATGAAAGCATCTTTGAGGAAGCAGAGGAGAGAGACCTGTACAGCGCGTATAAGTCCAGAGCGAATTATGGCTCGAAGCGGTCCTGGCGCTGCGTGACTGAATATGAGGTTGGTCGCCCAGGGATCCGGGCGATGAAGAATCCTCAGGAAGCAATGCACATTCAGGGCTACGCGAGGGACTATCGCAAGGAGCTGGAAGAGATTTCCACCCTGCGACCGGTGGTGGACCGGTTTTTTGACAAGGTCCTGGTGATGGCCGAGGACCGCGCCGTGCGGCAGAACCGGCTGCGGCTGCTCAAGAAGCTGGATGAGCTATTCTCCGGCATCGCGCATTTTGCGGAAATCGAAGGGCAGTGACAAGTGACGAGCAAGCGAGGTTCAAGCCCCGATCGAGTGTGTGTGAAAACGTTCTTTGACGTCAGAACCGCGAGGCATTCCCACCGGGCGTGGGTGCGAGGCTTTGGAGTGGGGGCAGCTTGCTGCCGCTTTCCTCCCCGCGAGCTTGCTCGCGGGACCTTCAACCGAGAACACAATTTGCAGCCAGCAAGCCTGGCTGGCGGCAAGGCGGCAGCAAGCTGCCGCACTCCAAACCGCGCTACGCCCGCAAATGTCGACGCGTCGACATGGAAAAAACGCTCCGACAGCCCGGGAACGATTCGCTAATCAAGCCTGCCGAGGGCGCGAAAATGCTAGAAGTTTCGCTCCCGTGAGCCCGCGCTTTCCCACTCTGAGTGCGAAGGATGTTACCCGCGTACTGAAGCGAGATTGAACCTCCGCCGATACCTTTTGTCCATTGCAAATTTGGCGCACTTGCGCCAAAATCTTGGGTCGCTTGCTCGTGTCCGGCCCGGGAGATGCTGAGTGCCTCGCAGTCTCGGCCAATAGGGCGAAGCTACAAGCTTGATAGCAATGAGGAGCTGAAGGCTGAGAGCTGACAGCTCGTGACTGATTACTGAAAACTGACAACTGAAAACTTAAAGGAGTGCTCATGGAAAAATACGTTTATTTCTTCGGGGACGGGAAGGCAGACGGCCACGGCGCCATGAAAGACGTTCTGGGCGGGAAAGGGGCCGGTCTGGCAGAAATGACCAACGCAGGTCTGCCCGTGCCTCCAGGATTCACAATCGCCACCTCCGGCTGCCGTCTGTACTTCCAAAACGGAAACAAGACGCCCGAATACATCTTGCAGCAGAAAGATGAGGCGCTAGCGAAACTCGAGAAGCTGCTGGGCCAGAAACTGGGCGATCGAAAGAATCCCCTGCTGGTTTCGGTCCGTTCTGGAGCCAAGTTCTCGATGCCCGGCATGATGGACACGGTCCTCAACCTGGGCATGAACGATGAGGTGGTCGAGGTCTTCGCCGCCAAAACTAACAACCCTCGTTTTGCCTACGACAGCTACCGGCGATTCATCCAGATGTTCGGCAACGTGGTGATGGAGATTCCCAAGCAGAAGTTCGAGCATGTCTTTGACGGGCAAAAGAAGAAGAAGAAGGTGAAGCTCGACACCGAGCTTACGGCGGAAGACCTGAAGCAGGTGATTGCGGACTACAAGAAAGTGGTGCGCAAGGAAGCCGGCACGGACTTCCCCCAGGACCCGCAGGTGCAGCTCAACATGGCGATCGAAGCGGTGTTCCGTTCCTGGTACAACCCTCGCGCCAAGACATACCGCCGCCTGAATAAAATCTCCGATGACTTGGGGACTGCGGTTAACGTTCAGACCATGGCTTTCGGCAATATGGGCGATACCTCGGGGACGGGCGTAGGCTTCACCCGCAACCCGGCCACCGGCGCCAAGGAGTTCTACGGCGAGTTCTTGATGAACGCCCAGGGAGAAGATGTCGTGGCGGGCGTGCGGACTCCGGTGCCCATCAAGGAGCTCGAGCGGATCATGCCGGAAGTCTACCATCAACTCCATGAATTCACCACCCGGCTCGAGCAGCACTACAAGGATGTGCAAGACTTCGAGTTCACCATCCAGGACGGGAAACTCTACATGCTCCAGACCCGCAACGGGAAGCGCACAGGTCCCGCGGCGGTGCGGATTGCGGTCGAGATGGCGCACGAGGGACTTCTCACCTCGAAGGAGGCTTTGCTGCGCGTCGAACCCGAGCAACTCAACCAACTGCTTCACCCTGTGCTGGACGAATCCAAGGCCGTGAACGTGCTGGCCACGGGGTTGCCGGCATCTCCGGGCGCTGCGGTGGGACACGTCGTCTTTACCGCCGACGATGCGGTGCTGAAAGGCAAGACTCAACCCGTCATCTTGGTGCGCGGCGAGACTGTCCCGGATGATATCCACGGCATGGAAGTGGCGGTGGGCATTCTCACTTCCCGCGGAGGCATGACTTCTCACGCCGCCGTGGTAACGCGCGGCATGGGCAAACCCTGCGTCGCCGGTTGCGGCGCGGCGGAGGTGGACGAGAAAACCAAGCAGGTTAAGTTCGGCAGCCTGGTCATTAAGGAAGGTGACTGGATTTCGCTCGACGGATCGACAGGCAGGGTGATCGAGGGCAAGAGCGATCTGGTCGAACCCGATCCGAAGAGTGGTGTTTTTGCTGAGTTCATGAAGTGGGCCGACGCGGAAAGGGAACTGGGCGTGCGTGCCAACGCAGACATTCCGCGTGACGCGCTGGCCGCCGTTCATTTCGGCGCCGAGGGCATCGGCCTGTGCCGGACGGAGCATATGTTCTTCGCAAAGGAGCGGTTGCCTCACGTGCAGCGCATGATCATGGCATGCAAGGAGACGGCAGACGCCAAAGAGGCTGCCGGCTACGCCAAGGAGCGGCGCGCCGCCCTGGCCAAACTGCTGCCCATGCAACGCAAAGATTTCTACGGGTTGTTTAAGGCTATGGCAGGGCTGCCTGTCACCATCCGCACCCTGGATCCGCCTCTGCACGAGTTCTTGCCCAAACGGGAAGAGCTGATGGTGGAGATCGCCATTCTCGAGGCGACAAAGAAGAAGGGTCCTAAGCTTAGCCACGCCAAGAAGTTGCTGGAAGTAGTTGAAGGTCTACATGAGTTTAATCCCATGCTCGGTCTGCGCGGGTGCCGGCTGGGAATCATGTACCCTGAGATAACTGAGATGCAGGCGCGGGCTATCTTCGAAGCGGCTTGCGATTGCAAAAAGCGCGGCATCGAAGCGAAACCGGAAGTGATGATTCCGCTCGTCGGCGATGTGAAGGAACTCGAACTCCAAAAAGAGATCGTCGACCGCGTTGCCAGTGAAGTCTTCACGAGAAAGGGCGTGAAGGTGGAGTACCTTGTGGGAACGATGATCGAGTTGCCCGCGGCAGCGCTTTCCGCCGCGGAGATCGCACAGCAAGCGGAGTTCTTCAGCTTTGGCACAAACGACCTGACTCAGACCACCTTCGGACTCTCTCGCGACGACTGCGGCAAGATCATCAACGCGTATGTGAAACTGAAGATCTGGCCCGCGGACCCGTTTGCAGTGCTCGACCCGAAACGCGTGGGCAGGTTGCTGAAACTCGCCACCGCGGAAGGGCGGGGAACCCGCCAGAATCTGAAGGTCGGGATTTGCGGCGAGCATGGCGGCGATCCGGCATCCATCGAAGTGTGCGCCGAGGCGGGCTTGAATTACGTGAGCTGTTCGCCTTACCGCGTGCCCATCGCGCGCCTCGCGGCAGCCCAGGCGGCCGTGAAGAAGCAGGAGAAGGCGGCGTACTCAACTGCGTAAGTGTCGGGTTCCGGGTGTCAGGTGCCAGGCGTGAGCGCCAAGTTTCGGGCGCCGCATGTGAGGTGTTGAGAGGTACCAAAGGTTAAGTGTCGATGCCGATGCCAAGCGCCAAGTATGGGGTGTGCCTCGCGTGCCTATTCAGCGCCGTTCCGTAAACGTCTTGGCAGTACAGAAAGTTAAATGTTGATAGTTGGTTAAACTCAATTTTATCAAGCAATGCTTTAACTTGTATCCCGGCGCTGAACCTGGCACCCGACACCCGGCGCCTGACACCTGTTCTTCCGAATGTCGGCGCGTCGACATCAGTTAGTTCGATTGCCGCTGGCGCTGGAATGACGTTTACCGGACTCCGCGCACCGGAAACTGAGGTGGCGCCTGGCGCTTGCCACCTGCCACCGGGAGGTACTTCATGTCGAAGAGAGCTGAAGGCGACCAGATAAAAATAAACAGGCGAAAGTTCATCGGAGCCTCGAGCGCAGCCGTTATGCTGTGGAAATTCCCAGGTGGAACCGGAAACCCGAGCGGCGGCGAGCTGGCGCCCTGCGGCGGGGCAGCCCAAGCTGCTTCCCACACTTTCGGCTACAAGGGCGAGCACTTCCTCCTGGACGGAGAACCCTTCCTGATCATTTCCGGCTCCATGCACTACGCGCGCGTCCCACAACCCTACTGGCGCGATCGCCTGCGCAAAATGCGCGCCCTAGGGCTGAATACGCTTTGCACGTACGTCTTTTGGGACTTGCATGAGCCTGAGCCGGGCAAGTTCGACTTTACCGGTAACCTCGATGTGGCCGCCTACATCCGCGCGGCGCAAGAGGAAGGTCTGTGGGTAATCCTGCGGCCCGGTCCGTATGTTTGCTCGGAGTGGGATTTTGGCGGTCTTCCTTCGTGGCTGTTGTCAGACGCCCACATAAAGGTTCGCAGTACCGACCCGCGTTTTCTCGAGGCGGCGGCAAAATACCTGCGGCAGGTTGGCAAACAACTGGCTCCTCTGCAAATCACGCGCGGCGGCCCGATCATCATGGCGCAGGTCGAGAATGAGTACGGGTCGTTCGGCCACGACCACGACTACATGAACGCCATTCGGCGAGCCATCCGCGAGGCCGGTTTCGAGGTGGCTCTTTACACCTCTGACGGGTCGGACAATTCGGAACTCGAGGGGGGAACCTTGCCGGATCTGCCTTCCGCAATTAACTTTGGGCAGGGTGATCCCTCACCGGAGTTCTCCAGGTTTGCCAAGTTCCGGCAAGGCGTGCCCCGCATGTGTGGCGAGTACTGGGACGGCTGGTTTGACCATTGGGGAGAGAAGCATCACGTTACATCGCCGGAAGAAGCCGCGCAGGGACTCGACTGGATGTTGTCGCGCGGCATTTCGGCTAACCTCTACATGGTTCACGGTGGGACAAGTTGGGGTTTCATGAGCGGAGCGAACTTTGACGGAAACTACCAACCGGACATCTCCAGTTACGACTATGACGCGCCGATCGACGAGGCGGGCCGGCCTACCAGAAAGTTCTCCCTGATTCGCGAGGTGATCGAGAAGCGCCTGCCCGCCGGCAAGCAGTTGCCCGCGCTGCCAGCCTCACTGCCCATGATTGAGATCCCGCGCTTCGTGTTGAGGGAGCGAGCGACGCTTTCGGGATTGCTGGGCAAGCCGGCTCACTCCGAACATCCAATGACCATGGAGTCTCTGGGGCAACCATATGGGTTTGTGCTTTATCGCAAGAGAGTTTCTGGAAAAGTTAAAGGACTACTTGATATTAAGGATGTAAGGGACTATGCCGTTGTGCTTCAGGGGGTTAACACCCTTGGCGTGCTGGATCGCCGGCTTAAGCAGCATTCACTCCCGGTAGAACTCTCGGGCGAAGAACCCCTGGACATTCTGGTAGAAAACATGGGTCGCGTGAATTTCGGCCCCCGCATGGTCGATGACCGGAAGGGAATCGTCGGGCAAGTCAGTCTGGCTGGGTCGGTACTGACGGACTGGGAGAATTACGCTTTGACCTTGGCGGACCTTTCTGCCTTGCGCTTTTCAGCCTCAGACGTGAAAGGGGTTGCCTTTCTGAGGGGGCAGTTCGAGTTATCAACCCTGGGCGACACATTTCTGGACATGCGGGGGTGGGGAAAAGGGTATGTGTGGGTGAACGGGCACAACCTTGGCCGCTACTGGAAGATCGGGCCGCAGCAGAGTCTGTTTCTTCCTGCCCCATGGTTGAACCATGGCGTCAACTGGGTGGTGGTGCTCGACCTCGAGCCCTCGGAGCATCGAACGCTTCAGGGAGTGAAGGACCCGATCTGGTTAACGCCGCAGTCGGATCTGAGCCGGCGATCCGATAATTAAAGTATTGGTTTAATATCTAATCCGCGCGGGCCGCCGTCTGCACCGCCTCTCAGTCTCACCCTCCACGGGAAGAAAGCTGCACGCAAAGCAGGTGGGCCGGCGTTAGCCGGCGGCCCTGCTTGGCGTGACACCGGTCTGTTCGTCCATGAATTAATTCGCAGGTTCTTACGCCATGGAGCGCCGGCGTAGGCAGTGTCCTAATTTGGATAGTTTCCTAATATGGATGTCATTCCGAGCGGAGCGAGGAATCTCGCCCTGGCCTTGCAATTGGGGCACGCTCGAGCGAATCAGAGCGAGATTCCTCGCTCCGCTCGGAATGACACCCCCCCTACGGGATCCATCAAATTAGGACACTACCCCGGCGGATATCTTTTTGTGCGCGTGCAACTTTTGGTCCGAACTTGCATCCTAATGGCTGAGTGGCGAAGACGGAGACAGGGGGGAGCTTTGCCATAGCGACGATAGGGCAAGGGGTGGTGAGCCGGTACGAAGTAGAGGCGACTTAGCGCCGCCATTTGGCGAGGTAATTCGCCGCTACGCTTTCAAGCTGACCTGCCACCGGGCAAGGAAAAGCGGTGAGCTTCCGGCTGTCCAGTGATATAATCGCGGAGACTTAGCCTGTAGGAGCATATCCATGAGCAAACGGCGAATGCAAGTGATAGCGCTTCTGGGACTATTCTGTCTTGCCGCTCTCCCTGTGCGCGGCGACGACAAGAAAGACGACGTCGACGAAATCGGCAACCGGAAAGTTGCGCACAAGAGCATCATCTCAGAGGAAAAAGAAATTGCGATCGGCAAGCAATACAGCGTGGAAGTCGAGCGTTCCGCAAAAATGCTCACCGATCCTGTGGTTAACGAATACGTTAATCGAGTGGCGCAGAACGTGGCGCGCAACTCCGACCTCAAGATTCCCCTGACGGTGAAAGTGATTGACGACCCTTCCCTCAACGCCTTCGCCCTGCCGGGCGGCTTTCTTTACGTGAACACCGGGCTGCTCCAGGCTGCGGAAGAGGAAGACCAAATAGCGGGAGTGATAGGGCATGAAATCGCGCATGTCGCGGCGCGCCATTGGGCGAGCCAAATGACCAAGATGACCTTTGCCCAGTTCGCCATGATTCCGCTCATCTTTGTGCCGATGTCCTATCCTGTGTACATGGGCGTGATGGAAGCGTATATGCAGGGTGTGCCCCTGGCCTTTCTGAAGTTCAACCGGGGCGCTGAGGCGGAAGCGGATTACCTCGGCATTCAATACATGTACAAGGCGGGCTACGACCCGAACTCCTACGTCGCTTTCTTCGGCAAGGTGATGGATGAGGAGCGGCGGATGCCCGGAAGCATGCCGCAAGTTTTCATGGATCACCCGCCGACCGGTGACCGAATCATCAAGTGCGAAGAGGAAATCAAGCAGATTCTTCCCAAGAAAGAGCAGTATCTGGTATCGACTTCGGAGTTCGACGATGTCAAGGCGCGCCTGCAACAGGTGATCAGCAATCGCAAGAAGCTGAAGCCGGGCGACAACGGCGGGCCGACACTGCACAAACGCCAGCCCAGCGATCAGACAACAACAGCTCCAACTCAGACGGCAGGGCAGAGTTCAGGCAGCAGTGGCGACGAACAGCCTCCGGTGTTGAAGCGGCGGGACTCCGACTCGAGTTCGAGCTCAACCTCGAATCCGAGCCCGAGTTCAACTCCGAGTTCGAACCCCAGTTCAACACCGAGTTCGAGTCCTAGTTCAACACCGAATTCGAGTCCCAATTCAACACCGAGTTCGAGCCCCAGCCCCAGCTCAACACCGAATTCGAGTCCCAATTCAACGCCGGGCCCGAACCCTAACTCAAACTAAAAGTCTCCCTCTCCACCTCAGGAATGGCCGCCTGCAAGCCCGGGGCGGCCATCTGTATTTCGGCTGCCAAGGGCGAGTGAAACCTGCACAGTCTTCACCACAGAGACACCGATGCACGGAGAGCCAGAGTAAGGGTGTCCCTCAGTGCCTCGGTGGTTAATTCGTTCTGAGGGCAATCAGAAATGAGGAGGGGCGGGCGGCGGAGCGATCCCCAACTTGCGGAGTTCTTCGGAATAATACTTCCTGTACAGGATTTCCCATTCACCGCCTCCCTCGAGGATCGTTCGCTTTTGCGAGGCGATGCGGCCTTTCACGAGCTGATCGATCTTTTCTTCCTCTTGCATGAGATCGGTAAGGATTTTGACGATTTGCACGCGGATATCGTTCGGCTCTTCGTAGATTTCCACCTCATCCAGAGCCTCAATGGCCGCCATGACCTGGTGCGATACCTGAACGATTTTTTCGTGACTCATCTTCATGTCTTAGAGAATGACTTTGCGCTGGCGCACTAACTCCTTCTTGATAGTCTTAAAGGCGTCTTCGTAGCTGGCGCCTAGTTCTTTCATCTGGTTGCCGTGCTCTTCCAGGATCTTTCGCACCTCGTCGTTAATACGGTCCTCGACGCTTAATTCTTCAAGCATCACCTGGTTTATGACTTCGGTGACGTAATCCGGCTGTTCGTAGCTGATCAGCCCATCCTTGCTCAGACGCTTCAGGACCTGCTTGGCCATATAGGTGACATACTCGCGCTGAAACTGCATAGAACGATGAGCTCTCCTTGACGCTTGTGATAAACTAGTGTATATTTCAAAGGTTGCAGGTGTCAAGGTTGGCGTGCGGTGCGGCCGTGGCGTCATTTGCGAGACATCGGCGCTCCACGCTATCGTCATTCTCGCGAAGCCTGTCCTCCGCGAAGGCGGAGGACAGGCTTCGCGGGAATGACCAGTGGTTCGTAAGGGACGTAATTCCAAACGACGCCACTCCCTGCTGCGCGCCACGGGTCAGTTTAACGTAGCGGCGGCTTTAAGCCGCCACGTGGCGACGCGCCTGAAGATCAGTCCGGTCCGGGGCGGTTAGCTCAGTTGGTTAGAGCGTCTGCCTTACAAGCAGAAGGTCGCCCGTTCGAGCCGGGCACCGCCCACCAGAGGAATCGAGTCATTGGTTCACTGAGTCATTGCGCCATTGAACGATCTCGACGGGAGGGAAGGCACGCAATCAGGCCCGGTTGGCTGGTCCGGTCCTGCAATGAATCAATGGCCCGATGAGTCAAGGAATCAATTTCGCCGGGGACGTAGTTCAGTTGGCTAGAACGCATGCCTGTCACGCATGAGGTCGCGGGTTCGAGCCCCGTCGTCCCCGCCAGCATTCTCGAAAGGTCAGTGGGAAAAGCGGGTCAAGAACAAGTTATGAGGGAAGGTAGTAAGAAGATGGCAACACTCGATTGGTCACGATGCCCCGCCGTGGAGAGCATCCCCGGTAAGGTGAGTGGGGCATGGGTGTTTAAGGATACCCGGATGCCGGTGGCCACGGTGTTCGAGAATTTGGAATCCGGTGCTACCGTCGACGAGATCATGGAGTGGTTTGACGTGACGCGGGAACAGGTCGTCGCGGTGCTGGAATTTGCGGCCCGCAGTCTCGGTCCACCGACTCCGCACCTCCCTGAAAGCCCTTCAGCAACGCCCGTCGATGCGCATCTTATTTGATCACGGTACACCTGCGCCGCTTATTCTGTTTGTCCCAAGTCACACCATCACGAATGACCGCGCACAGGCCTGGGAGACTTCAGCGCAAAGAAAGTGACCGTCTGCGCCAGCCCGCGGTCAGAACTACGCTGGCCGTGCTCTCCGCTAATTCATGTTGCCGTCATCTGGAACCGCATCCCTTGCCGGCCCCTCGTCATTCCCGCGAAGGCGGGAACCCATAATCCCCTATTTTGCGCGAGTCAGATTAGGACACCACCCGAGAATCCATTCTATTGAAGCGGGTGGCGCATACGTCCCGACGTTTTTTGTCGGGATGTATGCACCCTAACTAAGCGTATAATCACCCCGTGTCCAACCCAAGGCACTATTACGGTTTTAATCACCTGCACTGTTTGACCAAAAGCACCTACCGACGTGCGCGCCTATATGATTCCGTGCGTTTCAGGGACCAGTGGGTTGCGACTTTGGGGGAATTGCGGCAAGAGTTGGGTTTCAACATTATCGGGTACGTGGTCATGCCCGAGCATTTTCATGCACTTCTCTGGCCCACAGCGAAGTCGGACCCGTCCCAGATCATACAAAAGCTGGAAGACCGCACGGCCTTATTCATCCTGAAGAACCTCCGGGAAAACCTGGGATTTCCCTGGTGCCAGAAGATGTTGGCGCGGGTCACTTTGCCTGCCACGGTGCACCATCACGCGCACTTTCGGGTGTGGCAGCGGAAGGGCTACGATATGAACATCTGGACCGCGAAGAAGGTGGAGGAGAAATTAAATTACATGCACAACAAGCCGGTGAAGCGAGGGTTGGTGAAGGAGCCCGGCGATTGGCCCTGGTCGAGTTGGAGGTATTATTTTCTGCCGGACGCTTCACTGCTGGCGATGGACAGAGTGCCGTGAGAAGGGGGCGGGGGCTTTAGCCCCGTGAGGGGCGCATACATCCCGACAAAGAATGTCGGGACGTATGCGCCACCCGCCGATAAATGAGTCTGGAAGATATCGTTCAAAGCGCCAGCGCAACCCTCACAGAAGTCCCAAGAGATTGGATGTCGGCGAGTCAGGTCCGCTCTATCATATTCGAGGACCCAGCCCTCATTTGGCTTGAATATTACGGCGAGAACTATGGCCTACGGCCAGACGACACGCCATTCGATTTCCTGAAATTCATCGGCGAAAAGGGACGGCAGTTTCAGGAGAAATACGAGAAAGAAACCAGGAGGAAATCATGCCAAGGACTATGCTCATTGCGATCTGGGTGAGAAATACGTATTTCAAGCAGGGGAAAGCGAATGAGGATCGTCTGGCCCGGTTGAAGGCAGCCGTGGAGAAGACCGCAGAAATTCGCAAAGGAGTGGTGACTAGGCAGGATTGGGCGAAGCCGGAGGTCATCTTCATTGCGCCCGAGTACCTCTTTGGCCGCCCGACCGGCGAAAATTGGGTCGATCCGAAGGCTTGGCTCGGTGGGAAGCCTCTGCCCAATCCGGTCGATCCAAAAAGACATCGACATCTCGACGAGAAAGACAAAGACAAAATCAAGGGCAAACTCATTGCTCTCAGCGCAAAACACCGGGAGTTCCTGATCGTGCCCGGAACCATCGCGTGGTCTGTCCGTGTCAAAGATCATCCGAGATTGCTCCAGGTGGCGAAAAACCGAGTCCGGCTCCAGCCCCCTGGTATTGTGGAAGGAGCGTCTCCTACCGACAAGCTGGCCCGCTTGGTTTCTTTCACAAACCTGGACGCCAGGAAAGCCAGGAAACCCGGCGCCGGGCCTCCTTTGACGAATCCTGAGGAAGAACGTCTGAACAACGCCAGACTGTGTCTGAACACGGCCTTCGTGCTTTACGGAGGCGACGTCAAGTTCGTCTATAGCAAGCAGGGTGATTTCTACGAGGTGCTTGCCCCATGCCAGCCCAACCATGCATATGAGGTGGCCATTCCTGGGGATAAGTGCGGTGTGTTTGAGATTGAGGGGAAATGGTACGGGATTGAAATCTGTTTTGACCATTACTGTGGCGTGCTGCATCAGGTGCCCCCCCTGCAAGAACCTCCCCTGATCCACTTGATCACCTCGGCCACCGTCGAGGTAAATCCCAACAACTGTGTCGTCGCGCCGGGCGGATACGTCGCGAACGCCGCGGCTAAACCGGAAGACGCCGGGCTTTGGTACAATGATTCCGGAACGCTTAAACGAGTGGAGTCGCCCCGATGGCCCTATGTCCCCCCGCCCCCCCCTCCCGCCCCATCGGTGGGACCTATCCGATTGTCGCGGCGGGGCCCACGACCACCGAATTTGCCTCCGAGCGAGCCATGGCCCCCCAAGAGCTACAAAGAATACCCCGACGTCGCCGGTTCGCCTCTCTGGGTCTATAGGGCGGACGTCCCCTAAAGCGGTTTGCGCAACCGGTAATGGCGCACTGGACAGTTTACCTCAAAACCGTCCAGCGGCTTGTCGACCCGGGCCGATTGCGCTACGCCGTGAGGAGAGATATTGAAGCTGCGTTCCACAATGTCTTCTGCTGCATAATGGCTTGAAACGGAATCACGGATGTGCACCCGATCCGTATCCCATCTCGATCTCCGCCAGCATGCGGTCGATGTCTCCCGTGGGATAATCCAATCGTGCTGCGGCGCGGATGACATCGAGCTTCCTGCCGACCTTGCCCACAGGCTCATGGCGATGTGCCTGAGCGAGGGCCTGCCGGACCCATTCGGCAATCGACATTTGGCGGGAGCGCGCGGCCCGCCTAATCTCGCGGTATTCAGAGTCCCTGAATATGACCTGCAGCCGTTTAGCCATAATTTGAGGATATTTGACTCATGACCATGAGTCAACTTTTGGTTCCAACTGTTTCTGACGCTTACGGGCCAGGGCCAGGCCGTGACCGAGCGGTCAGATTACTCACGAAGGTACGTCGCCAGGCAATCAGCTAGAGATTCCAGATGCTGGGTAACGCAGGTATGGTGGTCACCTGGAATCGGGCAGAGCTCGAGATTCGAGGTGACATAGCGCCAGCCTGCGGTTGGGTCATTGGGGGCTCGCGACTGCAGCTCATTCGTGCGGAACAGGACCACACGCCCGGAATAGGGCTGGGGAATATAATGCAATACCGCGTGGCGGTAGGCGCGATGTGCTTTCTGCCGGTTCAGCCAGCGGAGTAATGGGGCTTCAACGCGCGAGCCGTTATTAGCGGGCGTGAATCGCCTCTTAAAAACCTTGGACAATATCCCAGCGACGGAGTGCGCCGCGACCCGCCTCCCTCGACGGCTTAGTTCCTCCAAAACAATCATCATGCGCCGGCTAAGACTAAACCCATCGATCGGGGCGCCGGGATTCGATGGCAGGCCGGAACCGAGAAACGAGATCAGGCTCCACAGCCAGCGGTAATGCACGTTGAGCGCCGAGGCATCGATGATGAGCAGCAGGTCCACTTTCAGCCCTCGCTCTTGCAGTCGTCTTGCCATCTCGAAGGCGACGAGCCCCCCACTGCAGTATCCACCCAGCACATAGGGCCCGGTGGGCTGATAATCGAGAAGGACTCGCAGGCGATCGGCTGCCATCGCATCAATGCTTTTGGGAATTGTTCCCCCATCCAGACCGTGTGGCAGGAGTACGCAGAAAGGCTGGTCCGCACCCAAGTGACGGACCAACCTTCGGCAATAAAAGCCGCCCCCCTCGTAGTCACCGTGCAAAAAGAAAAAGGGCTTACGCGAGCCTGCCCGCTGCAAGGCCACAAGCGGCGACTGAAACTCCGCGCGGTTTGGGTCCAACAGCACCTGCGCCACGTTCTCGACCGTCACCCTGGAATCGAGAGCCGTCAATGGGAACCGCATGCCCAGGCACTCCTCGATGCGGTCGATCATTCGGACCGCGAGCAGGGAATCGCCTCCCAACTCGAAAAAGTCGTGCCGTATCCCGATGGGTCGCGTATCCAGAAGCTCCTTCCAGATCTCCGCGATCTGCCATTCCAGGGGGGTAGACGGACTCACGTAGGAGGCGTCTGCCCTGAGTGGGAGGGAGATTGTGGAGGCGAGTGACTGGCGATCTACCTTTCCGCCCGGCGTTAGAGGAAGTTCTTCCACCAATCCGAACTCGGATGGAATCATATGGTCCGGGAGACGCCCCTTCATCGAGCTCCGAATTGACTCAAGGGTGGGCGCGGGGTTCTTTTTCGGTACGACATAGGCCATCAACCGTGTGACGCCGGGACTGACTTCTCGGGCCACGACTGCGGCGTGCTTAAGCTGACAAGCATCGAGCAGAGCGGCCTCTACCTCGGCGATCTCTACCCTAAGGCCATTGATCTTTACTTGGAGATCCTTGCGCCCAAGATAATTAAGGCAGCCACCCGGCGACATCCGGCCCAGATCTCCCGTAAGGAACGTCCGCGTGTCTGCTCCCTCAGGATCGAAAGGGAACGCCGCCCGTGTAAGGTCAGGCCTCTGCCAGTAACCAGGAGTCAAGTACCGGCTCCTTATGGCGATCTCGCCCACGGAGCCGAATCCGAGCCTCCGGCCGGCGTCATCAAGCAGCAGAACCTCCATGCCCTCGACTGCAAATCCCACTGGAACCACGGGTTGGCGGATAACGGTTTGGTGGTCAAGGAAGATTTGGCGCATCATTCCCGCCTCGGACGAGGTGAGAGCGTTGACGAAGATGCAGCTCGGCGAAAAGTGGTTCTTCCATCCTTCCACATCTGTTCGGAAGACTTGTTCGCTCCCCAGTTTGACCAGCCGAACGCCCGGAAATTTCGCCTTGCTGCTCATGGCGTCAAGGAGATGGCGAAAAATAGATGCGCTCGAGTGGTAGATGGAAATCTCTTTTTGCTGTAGCCACTCCGAGAGACGAGCAAGGCCGTCTTCCTTGAGAGCGAAGGGGCAGAGGGTGGCGCCGTTCAATAGGGCGGAGTAAATGTCGGTCATTGCCTGACCAGTGCTGACGGACGCCAGCCAGGTCAGCCGGTCGTCACTCGAAATATGCAGGCTGTTCGTTTGCCTCCTAACCTGGTGAAGCACGTTGCGGTGGTTTTGAGTTACCCCCTTGGGTTCTCCGGTCGACCCGGAAGTGTAAATGATGTATGCCAGGGAATCTGACGGCGCCGAAAGGCCGAGGTTTTCCTCTGACAGGTTTGAATCCAATCGGTCGATATTCAGTACTGGTCGTGAGTCGGCTCCCAACTTGCTTGCGGCACTGTAGTTCGCATCGTCAGTAACGATGAGATCAGCCCCCGCATTCTCCAGCATTTTGGACGCCCTTGCATGCGGGTGCGCGGGGTCCAGCGGGACGTAAATTTGGCCCGCTTTCGACGCGCCCATGAGAGCTGCCAGCGTTGGCGCGCCCTTCTGAAGAAGAAGCCCCAAGGTTTTTCGTTTTCCCTCGGCACGCAAGGCCAGGATGGCTCGCCCCACTCGGTTAGCCCATCGATTGAGGGCGTCGTAGGTGATTGAACCCGTTCGCCCATCCACCGCGATGCGGCTCGGATGCAGGGCGACTTGCTGCTCGAAGCGTTCCGGGATGGAACGTTCGGTCTCACTCTCAGAAAACACAACAAAACCGCGGCTGGGTCCGGACGAACAGCGGTCGACAGGCTCCTGGGCCTGGGAGCAAGAGTCTGCTTTCGGTTGAGTGACGTCAACGGGCTTCATTGCTGATCGAGCTTTCTTTCTATTCCGACAAGCTTTGGGTCAAAGGCCTCAAAAAGGTCGGGATCCATTAGGTGGCTGGGGGACTTGTGCAGCGCGACGAACTCACCAACCACCGGAGCGAGTTTCGACAGTTGTACGCCGCTTTCCTTCGCAACTGTCTCGGACATCGTTTTCAAGTTGCGCAATGCGACTCCGGTCTCGAACCTTCCAAGCTGCAAGGCAAGGGCGACCTGCTCGAGGGGAGCATTGCCGGCGCGGTCTCCAAGCCCGTTCACAGTTACGTCCAAGCCATCCGCTCCGGCGCGCACCGCCGCCAAAGCGTTTGCCGTTGCAAGCCCCAGATCATTGTGCCCATGGAAGAAAATGGCCACCTCAAATTCACTTCGCAGTCGAGCGATCAGCGCGTGTACCGAGAAAGGATTCGCGCTCCCGTTGGTATCGTAAATCGTAAGCCGCCTTGCACCCTCCTTGACCGCTCGATGGGAAATCTCCAACAGGAATTGCACGTCGGTTTGGGTGGAATGAGGAAAGCCCACCCCCACCTCGGAATGGCCGGCCAGCGAATGTCCCAGAACCTTCGCGAGGAGCGTTAGCTTGGCTTCACGGCTGAAGGGCTCTCTTCGTTCCAAGACAGGCATCAAGATATCAAAACGGTGCAGCGACTCGCTCGCCCTCTTTATTTCCTCGCCAGCCCGAGGGCTGTAGGAATAGATCAAGCCGGAGGTTATCAAGCGTGGGAGCTGCTCCCTGACTGTCCGGGCAAATTCCAGGTCCTGTAGGACCCTGCTTGGCGCGACAATCTCGATTTCCGGAACCCCAGCTTCGTCCAGCAATTTCGCGATTCGAAGTTTTTGTTGCGGCGAAAAGGATACTCGAGGCGTGTCCAGGCCCTCTCGCAGCGTCGAGTCCCGGAGTGCAATCTTCCTGGCTTGGTCACCCATGTTGCGCCGCCAAGGAGAGATGTTCCTCGTAATCCGTGAGCATATTCTGCAGGTTCGTCACCTCGAACTCGGCGGTTGCACGTCCGTCGGCATGACTCACCCCGCTGGTAAGGCACCACAGGACGCGGCTGCCTTTTCGAATAGCGCCGGCATCGATTTCTTTCAAGGTACCCGCCAGGGCAATCAGCCCGGTCTTTTCCCGAACTTCTCCAATCTCGATGCCGTGTTCCCTGAGCAGTGCCAGGATCCCCGTCCCGCCCAGGTCACGATCCAGGAAGCCGGCAAATTCGGAGTGGTTGATCGTGCACAGCCGCCCCTTCGTCTCTTTAAGGAGCCCCAGAAGGTGCCGGTAGGTTCCGTAAGTTTGCGGCCGCACGTCGTACATAACCGGCGAGAGGAGTCCGGACGTCGAGTCAATCTTGAGGGGGCGCAGGTCGCGCGACCTTGCCTTCCAGGCTCGGTACATTGGGCAATTTGCCTCTTGCTGTATGCCCAAGAATCGGGGTACCTTGCCGAGGTTTCTCTCCAGTTGATGGAAAGCCCGGTAAATCCCGATGGGCCCGAAGGCAGCACTGATCGTCTGCGATATCCAATCGAAAGTCATGCCTTCGGCCAGCATGTGTTCCAGGATGCGAAGCCCCCTGAATTCGGAGGCCTCGAAGCGCCACCGGGTTTCGGGAATGTGTTTCAACCCATATCGCTCCTCGAACTGCCGCACACATTCCTTCACCATCCCCGGATCTTGCACCGAAAGCAAATGCGCCTTTGGGGAGGTGAAGAATTTACGATTCAGCAGACAGACATTCTCGCGAGGAATGAAACAAAACGTTTCGATTCCCGCGCGCGTGCCGTAAGCAGTCAGAGCAGAACCCGTGTTCCCGCCCGTCTCCATGATCACGCGGTCATATCCTGCCAATTTGCACCGCGCGGTCGTTAGACACCCATCGATGGATTTGAGCGTGTTCGTGTACATCAAAGAGGTTTCGTCCATCGCAAACACTTCCACGCCCTTGTACTTCAGCAGAAAGAATATCCGGGACCCTTCTCGAATACTTGTACTTTGCAGCAAATCCTTGAATCGCGAGTCCTCTTCCTGCGTTCCGAACGTGAAGGCATTGCGGTAGCGGAGGACGATGCTCGTCTCCGCGGGGTATTTCGAATCGATTGCTGCCAGAAAGTGAGAATCAGAATTGTTCAAAGTGAATGATCTCCCTCAAAGGACGCAGATCTTTAGGCGTGGGAATCTCATCAGCATAGCCCAAGGGTAGAATCGAGACGGGCGCAAATGTTTCGGGGATTCCCAGCTCTTCTCGAATCGCTTCGGATAGCTTCGGCTCTTCGGTTAAGTAAGCGCTCATATAGACGCTCCCCAAGCCGCGGCTCTGTGCTGCCAACATAATGATGGACGCAGCCAGGATGCCGTTTTCGATTTCGCGTCCGAACGATCTGCTCTTCTCCACGCAGATCACGATGATCAGGGGCGCCGTCCTTAAGAAATCGGCTTGGTAGGCTTGCTTCTCTGGCGGGCAGAACCTGTTCTTTATCGCGGCCAGCGCGGCTTTGGATTTGCCGTTCCTGACGATCACAAAATGCCACGGCTGGCCATTCATGGAAGAAGGGGCATGCCTCGCCAGATCAATCAATGTTTCCACTTCAGAATCCGGGATGGACTGTTCCCGATACTTTCGAATGGACCTTCTTCCCTTCACAACATTGGAGAATTCCATGGAGGCAATCCCATTCAGGTATATCTTCCGCTATTGGGGGCTAAGACAGACGCACGCTGTCACTGGCCCTCTCCTGATGATCAGAATTTGAATTTCCGGTGTTGCGCCGCTCGCCAATTCTCCCCGAGGTTTGTTCCTTTTCGCCGCTATGTCCCTGAGGTGAGATCTTTCGTTGTCGTCGCGATTTCCCAGATGTGGTTGTAGCGTCGTTTCTCGAAATCGCGTCTGCCCAGGAACCGGCTGTACACCTCGAGTCCCGCCACTAACCATGTCCACAGAAAAGGCCGGGGCCGCCAATCGAGCCTAGGCAGTAAGACACGGAGTATTCTCGCTCCGCTCATGGTGCTCACGGCGTAGCCAAGCGTGCGTCGTACCTCGAGATGCCCGGCATAAATGGAGCGGCGCCGGCTCAGGAAATCCCGGACCGTAAGTGCGCCCTTGTTGTAAACCACTGCCTCCGGCACGTAGCGGACCTCATATCCCTGCCCACGAATGATCGGCTCGATGCTCGCCTCGTCCACCGCGGTGTTATAAGGAATACGCTCGAAGATATTGCGAAAGGCAATCATCTCCCCGGCCTTAAAGCTGCGCAGGTTGATCTCGTGGTGCAGATTCCAGAGCATATGCGCGGCAAATCCCATGAAGGTTCCGGGATCGTTCACGGGCACCGGCCGGCCGGTGGTCATTCCTACCGCAGGGTCGGCGAACGGAGCTACCAGTGCTTCCAGTGCGCCGGCTTCGGGCAGCAGATCGGCGCTGCAAACCACTACAATCTTCTCGCGCACCTGGGGAAGAAACTGGTTGATGGCGGAAGCCTTGCCCTCGCGTTGCGCCTGCACAATCAGGCGAATGCGTTGGTCCCGCCTGGCCCAATCGTCCACGACGGATTCCGTACGGTCAGTGCAGCCACTGGCGACGACGAGAATCTCCGTCAGGTGCACGCTTGTCATCCGTTGCGAAACCACGGCCTCGAGCATCCGGCCGATGTTGGCCTGTTCGTTATAGGCCATAATTCCCATCGAACATGCGATGGACATGGGAGGATCCGCCTGTTGGATTCGAACCTAGACCACCCCTGAGTCCCCACGGGTGGCACTCAACTTGTCCTCGTTGTGATTGCAGAGCGGGCTCGAGAGGCCCCTCGATATCCCGACTGGGCCAGTTTAGCACACTAGCTGCCAAGGTTCACTTTTTTATGTCGCGCGGCAGTTTGAAGGTGTAGCGGCGAGTTTACCTCGCCAAATCGTGGCGTCAAGCCACCTCTACACCTAAACTGTAGCACTAATTCACGGGGCGGTGTTATTTTGCGAAGATCCCTTCTCGGTGATCTCTGTGCCTCGAAAGATTGAACACAGAGTTCACTGAGACCCTCCGTGATACAAGATCGTAATTTGGTGCTTTTTTAGCAAGCTTTTTTGGCTCTTGAATCTGGAATCTGGAATTTGGCATTGCGGCTCTGCCGCGCCGTGTACTCTGCGTTGAGGCTCTAAGGGCACAGAGGACACGAAGAAGTTCATTTTCGTTGCCGCGAGCGATCCGCGCTGTAGCGCTACTTTTTTTTGTGTCGCGCGGCCGGACCGGTGATCGAAATTCGAGGCGCAAGTGTATAATCTCTACGCATAAGAATCGGCAAATGATCAAATTGAAATCAGAAGGTAGAAGGTAAAGCGCGTGGGACGTAGCCGTAAGCACAAAAGCTCAGGTGTGATTCAGAAAACGGATCGCCCGCCTGGCAGGACAGAGGTTCCGTCCGCAACAAGAAGTTTCTCGATGGCTACTTTGTTGGTGTGGATTACGCTTGGAGTTCTTTTTGCATTTTCTCTCTTAACCCTCTACTATCCCATGGTCCGAGCCTTCTATCGTTTTGAAATCAACTACAACGAGGGATGGAATGTTTACGTCGCCCAAGCCGCGATGCAGCATCGCGCCATATACCCACCGCCGCATACCGGGCTGGCAGCCGGTTATCCGTTTCTCTCGTTCTACCTGGTGGGATATGTGTCGCATCTTGTCGGGGATTACTTGCTGACCGGTCGTTTGATTTCTCTTGTCGCGTTTCTCGTCTCATGCACTCTGGTAGGACTCATTGTTAAAAAGCTGACCGGTGGTTGGGAACCTGCAGTTTTTGCAAGCTTGTTCTCGATCGGGCTGTTCTGCTCACGCATGCCGGACTACGTGGGGATGGACGATCCGCAGATGCTCGCCCATACATTTTTCCTATTCGGCTTGTGGCTCTATTTGGGGACTCCTCCCAGCACCTTGCGGATCGCGGGGATCACCGCACTTTTCGTCCTGGGCGGCAACATTAAGCACAACCTTCTCCCGGCGCCTATTTCGGTCCTCTCCGACCTTTTTACAACTTCCCTGGGTAAGGCAGTTCGATTTCTGGTATTCGGGGTCATCTTTTTGGCCTTGGCAATCGCAGTCAATATGCTGGTCGGCGGTCCGCATTTCATTTCACGCATGCTAGTTTCAAGACCTTATGGACTGGCGAAGGTTCGGAACAGTTTCGCTTTCTTTTATGTCCCCCTCATGCTGCCCCTTACAATTTCGACCTTTTGGTCCATTTGGCAGCTCCATAACCGGAAGGCGCGTGTGATTGCCTTCTACTTCTTCTCCTCGCTGCTGATCGGCGTAGCGTTTGGCGGAGGCACTGGAGTGGCCGCGAACACCTTCTTCGACAACCTCTTTGCTATGGCAATAATTACGGGTGCTTGCCTGGATTCGGTATGGAAAGCTCCAATCACCAGTTTAGGGAAAGGCGGACGGTTGAGATTTTTGGCGCCCGTCTTCCTCTATTCCTGTGTGATCTTCATGTTCTACCCAGGAGGCGATACTTTGCCAACAATCCTTGCGCAGTTGCCCGAGCGGGAGCGTGCGTTTGAATTTCAGGCATCATTCCTGGCTGAGCAACCTGGGCCTGCCATCTGTGAGAGGTTGATTCTGTGCTACGAGGCAGGCAAGCCGTATGTTATTAATCCCTTCGTGCTCCGGATCCGCGAAAGACAGGGGGAAGGGAATAATGACCTCGTGAAACAGATCGTCGGCAGGAAGTTTGCGGCTATCCAAACCGACAATCCTCTGAGTCAGAGGCCAAGCGAGCGGTTCCCGGATGATGTGCTGGATGCCATCGACCGCTACTATGTTGAGGCAGTCAAGGCTCCCGATTGTCATATCTACGTGCCACGGCCGTAGAACAAGCAGGACTGCGTCACTTACTGACAGCGGCAAGCAATTCCGAGTACAATGATCCGCAGAGGTTAAGGAGGAGCGCAGATCCTGACGCCATAGAGCGATGGCCGGTACCTTCGATCCCCAGTGTGTCCCCCATTTCCCATCTTCGTATCAAAACAGAGTCTGGGTCCTCCCGTAACCTCTTTACCGACATAGGTGCTTTAAGACATGCTAAACTTTAGTGACGGACCTCGGAGGGAGGTTGAAATTATGTCGATCGTTTTGATCCATAAGGCCAGTGAACTTAAAGCTGAGACCCGCGTTGCTTTGGAAGCGGAATTGGGGCGTTTGCTTCAAGACGATGAGGAAGTAAGCATCATGGCATTTGTCCCCCACGCCGCCCCGACGGGTGCAGCTCGCACGGAAGCAGGGCACAAGCTGCAAGACCACTTCAATCGGATTGACCAAAAACTG
>Ga0326727_10006002_pt1 | contig 33876 bp, 30 predicted proteins | sample MB2enrmetagenome_FD_207643 | JGI IMG/M metagenome (GOLD analysis project Ga0326727, IMG submission 207643) | Lab enriched peat soil microbial communities from McLean, Ithaca, NY, United States - MB29MY | ecosystem: Environmental > Terrestrial > Soil > Wetlands > Peat | place: USA: New York...
ATAGGTGGAATACTCGAGCGCTGTGCCCTCTGGATTCAGCTTGGTCACAAAGACAACCAGATTCAGCCGGTCCGGGTCTTTCCTCATCAAGGCTCCGGTTGTCGTGGGAAAGTCCGGCGACAGGGTGACGCCCACGACGTATGCATTCCCCCGGCTGTCCAAAGCGATGCGGTTGCCGGTCTCAAAGACGCTTCCGCCCAGGTAGGTGGAGTAGACAAGCACCGGGTCGATAACCAGCGGCCGGCGGCGGTCGTACGCGCCGAGATGGAAGCCGACAGCGGAGCGGCCCAGCCGGGCAAAGCTGCCTTCGACGGTCACCCGGTTGCCGCCGATCTCCTGGTAAATGGCCGGCTTGTGGAACGCGATCTCTCCGTCCGTGGTCCGCAAGGTCAGGTTGCCATTGCGGTCCAGTTTCAGGCTGCCTCCGGCAAAACCCATTTTGATTGTCCTGGGGCTGGAGCCCGGCGCAACCACGAAGTCGAACTCCAGTTGCCGCTGGTTGCCGTAGTAGATCAGGTCGATCCCCGGATAGACCCCTGCACAGCGCACCCTGGCGTAGTTCTCGATGCCCGCATGCCATTTGGACGGGTCGTTGCCGATGAAGTAGTTGGCCGTTCCGGGGAGCTTGTCTTCGCCCGTGATCTTAACCTGCGACTGCACCCCGGCCAGCTTCATGCGCACCACGCCAATGGACATTTGGCCCGCGGTTGCCCCCGGCTCGGGCGGCTTCAGGCTTTTGCGCAACGAAAGCACCGCTTCAGAGCCGGTAAGGAACAGGGAGAATCCCTGGCCGCGCGACAGGAACCGGACCTGTCCATTGGCCTGTCCGCGGTTGGCTTCAAAGCTCAGAGGCAACTTGGCGTAATTCTCGACCGCCCGGGACGGGCTGGCTGGAGAGGTTGCGGCGAGCGCCGGCAGGACCATACAGGCGCATGCAAAGAGAGTTATGAAAAGCGAACGGAACTTACTCGACATGTCATCCCCATACGATCAAGCGCCAACGATCATAATCCGCCGCGCCCTGCTCCCGAGAGCGAGCCAGCCGGTGAAGCTAAACGGGGAAGCCTTGACTTGCTATCGCAATAACCCGACCAATATCAGTTTGACGCAAAAGTTGTATGGAACGTAACGGAATGTCGATCGATTGACTCTCCCGCCAGACAAAGCCGGGCTTGCGGGACTCGGGAAGTCCGCACGCAGCACGCGAATCCAGGGGATTGGAGGGACCGAGTCCTTCAAGCCACCTCGGGAACGGCTCTCTCATTTCACGGCAATTTGAGCAAAATTGCTCACATCGACACCAGCCCGTGCGACTAATGTGTGATAAAACACCGGAAATTTCCGGACGATGTGAAAGAATCCAGAGATGATCCAGTTTCCCAAGATTATCCAGGGGGGGATGGGGGTGGGCGTGTCCAACTGGCGCCTGGCCCAAACCGTCTCCAAGCTCGGCCAACTCGGCGTCGTCTCCGGCACGGCGCTTGACCAGGTGCTGGTGCGCCGCCTCGCCGACGGCGACATCGGCGGCCACATGCGCAGGGGACTGGACGCTTTTCCGTTTCCCGAGATGGCGAGGCGCATCTGGCAGGAGTACTTTGTGCCGGGCGGCAAGCCGGCCGGGGCGCCTTACCCGGCGACGGCGATGCATCAGCGGCAGGATGTCCGCAAGGTGGTCGAGCTCTGCGTAGTCAGCAACTTCCTGGAGGTGTTTCTGGCCCGGGAAGGGCACAGGAATCCGGTCGGCATCAATTTTCTTGAGAAGGTGCAGCCGCCCCACCTGTCGTCGATCTATGGGGCAATGCTGGCCGGCGTGGGCTACGTGCTGATGGGCGCGGGCATTCCGCTGCACATCCCCGGCGTGCTGGACGCCTACGCGGCGCAGCAGCCGGCGGAATACAAGCTGAACGTGACCGGCGCGGCGGTGGGCGAAGACACGCAGATGCATTTTGACCCGCTGGACTACATCGAGGGTCCACTGCCGATGCTTACCCGGCCGCGATTCCTGGCCATAGTTTCCTCCAATACGCTGGCGACCACGATGCTTCGCCGGGCCAACGGACGGGTCGACGGCTTTGTGGTGGAGACAGCGATCGCCGGCGGGCACAATGCGCCGCCGCGCGGCAAGCTGCAGCTTTCGGCCTCAGGCCAGCCGATCTACGGGGAACGGGACCAGGTGAGGATGGATGAGATGCGGACGCTGGGCGTCCCCTTCTGGCTGGCCGGCGGCTACGGCAATGCGAACATGCTGCGCCAGGCGCTGGAGCAGGGCGCCGCGGGCGTGCAGGTGGGAACGGCTTTTGCGTTGAGCGAGGAATCCGGGATGCGGCCGGACCTGAAAAAGACGCTGCTGAACCAGGCGCGCGCCGGCGTGGGCGAGGTGTTTACCGATCCGCTGGCCTCGCCGACGGGATTTCCCTTCAAGGTTGCGCTGCTGGAAGGAACATCTTCCGAGGCTCGCGTGTATGCCGAGCGGAAGCGCGTGTGCGACCTGGGCTATCTGCGCGAGCCTTATAGCGCGGGAGAAGGAAAGATTGGCTACCGGTGCGCCGCGGAGCCTACGGCGAACTACCTGGCCAAAGGCGGCAAGATTGAAGACACGGTGGGTCGGAAGTGCCTGTGCAATGCGCTCATGGCGAATATTGGACATGCGCAACTGCGCAACGGAAACGGGGCGGAGCCGGCGCTGGTGACCATCGGCGACGACCTGAACTCGGCCGCGCAGTTCTTGACGCCGGGACGGGCGAGCTATAGCGCGGTGGATGTGGTGAGGGCGCTGTTGAGCGCGGTGAGCGAAGAGAACGAAGCGGATGCAACCAGTGCGGAACCAATTCTCGTGGCTTCCTAAAACGACAGCTGTACTCGCTCCTTGTTGTAGGGAAGGGACAACGGCCCGGGCCTAAAAGCCGCGTTATTCTGCTCTCTTTCAGGGGGGTGAAACCCCCTGCTCCCTCCGCAATTGGTTTTTCCACAGCTCTGAAAGCCGCGTCAATTCTGAACAATGAATTGTCCGGCGGCCTATCATCTTGCCGGGACTGGAGCGGGGCCGGCGCCGCTTCCTACGCGCATCACATGTGGCACGCGTTCCGCGGGAGGCGGCAGGGCTGGAAACGCCGCGTGCGGCTCGGTCTGGTACCAGTATGCCGTCGAATAGAAGTTGTCGGAGCGATGGTTGGCGTGGCCGTGCTCGATGGTCACCCTGATCGACTTCTCAAAGGCGATGGGGCTCTCAATGTGCCAGCGGTAGAGGCAGTAGCGGCCGCCGATGCGTTCGGGATCAACAATGCAGGGCGCGCCCTGGTGCATATTGGCAAACGGTTGGCCACCGAAATCCCAGGCGCCATTGTAGTAGTCCTCGGTGCCGGTGCCGTTGATGGTGGGCATGGCGTCGCCATCGATGAAGATCATGTCGTCGCCTTCGCCAAACCAGCCGTCCTGGTTCTGCTCCACGGCGTGCGTCACGCCAACGAAATGGCCCTTGCCGGTGGCTTCGAGAAAGACATAATTCTCAGCGCCGTCGAGGTTCTTGCGGTTATCGACCAGGCTGTCCCAGTTGTGGGTCCAGTTGTCGGTCCAGCCTTTGCAGGGCGCGGCCTGGCGATACTGGGCGTGGAAGCGGCCCATGCCACCGGGCAGCGCGGGCAGCGTCACGTAATCCACGGCAAAGTAGAGGCTGTCGGTGCGCTCTTTGCCTTCGTTGGTCACGGCGATCTTCGCTCCGCTCGAAAACGGCATCTGGAAGTACGCATTCAGCGCCTTGATGGGCGCCACGGCCAGCAGCGCCGACTGGTAGGTGAAGTATTCGCCGAGGCCGAGACCGTAGAAGTCGCCGATGGGCACTTCGATGGAAGGCGAGGTTTCGCCATCCCACCACGCGCGCAGAATCAGGTTCTTCAGATGCATGGGATCCTGGGAGTTGATGGTGAACCAGATGTGCGTGATGACGCCGGCGCCGGAGATGTCGAGCAGAGTCGCGGTCTGGCCCGCTTCCACGGGAACCGCGTCGGCATTGCCGCCGGTGCGATCCCAGCTCGAGGAGCGGCGGGTCTTGTAGCTGCGCAGACGGGCCAGCGCGAAGAGATCCTCGGGAGCTTCCAGCATTGGCTCGGAAGGCGCTGCGCCGCCGCCCTCCGCGGCAGACGCGCCGGCGGCGGTTGCATTCAGGCCCAGTAACGCCGCGGCGCCAACCATGCCGCCCAGCAGCTTGCGGCGCACCGGTGAACTTTCATTGCAGTCTTTCGGATGCATTGAGTCTTCCTCTCTTGCCAATCGTGTGCGTTGTTCACAGATTGCAGCGGCGGCGCAAATAGAGCGGCATGGCTGGATGCACGCTGCCGCGATATGGCCATGGAATCGGTCAACGATTTTTAACCCTGCATGGTGCGGGATGTCAAGCACGGTCCGCCGGGTTCGTCCGGGTTTGATAGCCGCCGGCTTTGAACCGGCTGAGGAAGCTCTGAAGCAGGATCTGCATTCCCTCAGGGGCTAGATTTTGTGTCTCAACGGCTTGCAAAAAAGTGCGAATCTCGGGCGAAACCTGAGGAAGGCATCCCTCCGCGGCTAAAGCCGAGCCTCATTCTGCTGGCCTTACACGGGGGTTGAAAACCCCCGTCTCCCTCCGCATTGAGTTTTTGGGCAAACTGTAAAGTTGTGCCCTTTCAAAAGGTAGACTTCTTCACAAAACATAGGGTTCTTCACAAAACATCGACTTCTTCAGAGGTTCCCTATGGAGTGCTCTCGCAATGGGCGCGCATTGGGCGGCGAGCTTTCGGGTGAGATATAACACTTTGGTGTTAGGAGACAATTGAATAAAACATTGATTTCCGCGGGAAACCTCGTTAGGCTCAAGGCAAATCGTAGGGCTCCCTGCCGTGCTTGCAACAATTTGGAATCCCTTGCTTCCTTGGTCCCCCACTTGGAGCAACCGTGCAAGCGAAATCCGAAATCATCTACTCCTTCCGTATTGCGCTGACGCTGGCATCCCTCGCCGGGGCGATCTCCGGGCTGACTGGCTGTGCCAATTTCAACGTGGACAATCCCGGCTTTTACACCGCCATCTCGGCGCCCGCCGGCACCATCCGGGTCAATGAGCAGATTCAACTCGCAAACCATGCGCAGATCACCGGTGCACCGCTCACCTATTACGTGAACGGCGTGCCGGGCGGCAACGCGGAGTTTGGCACGGTGGACAGCAATGGAGTGTATACCGCGCCGGCCATCGTGCCCATCCCCAACACCGTGGCAATCACCAGCACGGTGAGCCAGCACCCGACCTATCCGCCAGGGCAGGTGACACTGGGCGTGCTGAACCCGATTCCGGTCCTCGACCATCTGACGCCGTCGGGCTTCTCAGAAGGAACGATCACGGTGGAGGTGGACGGATCGCAGTTCGTCTACGGCGCGCAAATTATGTGGAAGGGCGCGCCGGTGCAGACCACCTATGTTTCGGGCAATCAGCTGTTGGCGGCTATCTCCGCGACCAGTCCCGGGACGTATCCGCTGACGGTCAACAATCCCAATCCAGGCTCGGCAAACTCGAAGACGGTGGCCGTTCCGGTGGGCCCCGGGCAAGTTGTCCTGACCCTGCAGCCGCAGAACGGCACAGACGTGCGGGTCGGCAATACGCTGAATCTCGGGCTCAGCGTGACGGGGACATTCAATCCGGCCGTCAAGCTGCTGGTGAACGGAATTCCCGGGGGCAATGCGGAGGTGGGCACCGTGGTCTCCGCCGGCGATGGCTCCATCAACTACAAGGCGCCGCTGGTGGTGCCCACGCCCAGCAACGTCGTCCAGCTGACGATGATCAGCGTCGACAATCCTACGGTATCGATCACCCAGAATATCTCGGTGATGAATCCGATCCCGATTCTCGCCTCGGCGACGCCGATGGAGTTCGACACCGGGCCGGCTACGATTGTGCTCGAAGGCAGCAAATTCATCAGCGGGGCAACGGTGCTGGTGAATGGAGCGGCGGCGCCGACGACCTTCAACAGCGGCGGCCAACTGACCGCGAAGGTGGATCTGACCGAGCCGGGCTATCTGGACCTGCAGGTACTGAATCCGAGCCCCGGCCCGGCGGCTTCGGCCGATCTGATCGCGCTGGTAAAGGGCACGCCGCCGGCGCCGCTGGTGACTCCTGAAGACGCATCGCGGTTCCTGCAGCAGGCGACGTTTGGCGCCACCGACGCAGACATTCATCACCTGTCGATGGTCGGCTATCAGTCTTGGCTTGCCGAGCAGTTCACTACGGCGCCGACACTGCATGAGCCGTCTGTGGAGCAGGCTGTCATCCTCAACAATCCGCCATGCGCGCCTAAAAACCTGGCCTGCAACGCGGCGCTATTTGAGCAGAACCCAAACGATGAGATCTTTTTCCAGGATTCCTTCTGGCAGCAGGCGCTGACGGGGAACGATCAACTGCGCCAGCGCATGAAGTACACGCTGTCGGAGTTGTTCGTGGTCTCCTCCGAAGCCAACTTCAATATTCAAAGCATGCCGCGCGGCGAGGCCAATTTCTACGATGTGCTGGGCGCGGATGCGTTCGGCAACTTCAGGCAGCTTCTTCAGGATGTGACGCTGAATCCGATGATGGGGCAGATGCTGTCAATGCTGGGCAACGACAAGGGCAATGCGACCACCGATCCCGACGAGAATTACGCGCGCGAGGTGATGCAGCTTTTCACGATCGGCCTCTACCAGCTGAATGACGACGGCACCCAGAAGCTGGACGCCACTGGGAATCCGATCCCGACGTATTCAAATACGGACGTCATGGGGCTGGCCAAGGTCTTTACCGGATTCAGCTGGAACGTGCCTGGCAATGGGAGCGACGACGCCTGGTGGAACTGCTGCATTTACGTGGGCAAGGGGCATGGCGAAGAGCTGCTGCCCATGAAGGCTTACCCCAGTCATCACTCGACAGAGGCAAAGAGCTTTCTCGGCGTCACCATTCCTGCCTCAGGCAGCTCCAATCCCGGGGGCGACCTCGACGTCGCGCTCGATACGCTGTTCAATCACCCCAACCTGCCGCCGTTCTTCTGCAAGCAGTTGATCCAGCACCTGGTGACCAGCAATCCCAGTCCGGCATACGTGGCCCGTGTGGCCGCCGTTTTCAAGAACAACGGAAAGGGCGTGCGGGGCGATATGCAGGCGGTCATCACGGCCGTTCTGATGGATGAAGAAGCGCGCAACTCGGCCACCGACTTCAGCAGTCCGCAATACGGCAAGGTTCGCGAGGCGCTGGTCCGCTACGCGGCGTGGGCGAGGGCCTTCACCGCGCAATCGCGCACCGGCTCCTGGGGCACCGGCACCACGGAGGACCCGATCTGGGGACTGGGCGAGATGACACTGCGCTCGCCCACGGTCTTCAACTGGTTTGCGCCGGGGTATGTACCGCCGGGCACCAGCATTGCGCAGGCCGGCCTGGTGGCGCCGGAGATGCAGATGACGGATGTCTCCACGGTGGTGGGCTACCTGAACTACATGCAGGACGCGATCAGCAGCAACGCGGCGCAGGGCCCGGACCTTTTCTCGAGCTACGCAACCGAGATGAAACTGGCTGCGTCGCCCGGCGACCTGGTCGACCGGATGAATCTTCTGCTGATGGCCGGGGAGATGGACAGCACGATGCGCGGCCAGATCCTTGACGCGGTGAATGCGATTGAGATTCCCACCGGCGACCGGAACGCCATTAATGCTGCGCTGGCCAATCGCGTGCAGACGGCAATCTACCTCACGATGGCCTCGCCATCCTACAGCGCGCAGTTTTAGGGAGACCATCATGAACAACTTCGACCGATCGCGGCGGCATTTTCTGAGGACGGCCTCAATGGCCTCAATGGCTGGCATGTCCGTCAGCCCGTTTCTACTGGAACTCAACTCCCTGGCGGCCATGGCGCAGGGAACCGGCACATCGGACTACCGCGCGCTGGTGTGCGTGTTCATGCAGGGCGGCAACGATGGGCACGGCACGGTGATCGCCACCGATCCGGATTCCTTCGCCCAGTTCACGCAGGCGCGGTCGGGAGCGCCCGGGCTTGCGTATCCACAAAGCGAATTGCTGCCCATCACATTGAAGACTCCGCAGAGCGGGCGCACGTTCGCGCTCAACCCCGCGCTGGCCGGCGTGCAGAACCTGTTCAGAGCCGGACGCGCCGCGATTGTGGCCAATACCGGCACGCTGATCGCGCCTGCGTCCAAGACGCAGATCAATAACAATTCCGTGCCGTTGCCGGCTTCGCTTTTCTCGCACTTCGATCAGATGGCGGCATGGCAGGCCATCGCCTCGAATTACGGCAGCGCGGAACATGTGGGCTGGGGCGGCGCGGTTGCGGACTTGATCGAGAGCATGAATACCAACTCCCAGTTCACGTGTATCTCAACTTCGGGCATCGCGCTTTTCCTTTCCGGACAGACTTCGTTTCAACTGAATGTCACACCGTCGGGACCAATTCCGATCTACGGGTTGAGCCAGCCGCCGTTCGGTTTGCCGGCGGGATCGAATGCACTCGCATCCATTCTCTCGGCCGATGAGACCAACCTTTTCGCCAAGGAATACGAGGTGGTGGTGCAGCGGTCGATTGAGGCGCAGAAGCTGCTGGCAGAGTATATGCTGCCGGCGGGCGTGGGGGGGGTGCCGAATCCTTCGCAGTATCTCGATCCGATGAGCAAGAAGCTCACGGATAATCCGCTGGCCGCGTCCATGCAGACCGTGGCGCGGATCATCGGCGGCCGGGCGGGGCTGAATGTGAGCCGGCAGATCTTCTTTGTGCAACTCGGCAGCTTCGATACGCACACCAACCAGGCGATCCAACATGCGCAGTTGCTGACGCAACTGGGCGAGGCGCTCGAATACTTCGATGGGTTGATGGTCACGGCCGGGCTGGGCAACCAGGTAACCACCTTCACCGCTTCCGATTTCGGGCGCACGCTGACCTGCAACAGCAGCGGCACCGACCACGGCTGGGGCAGCCACCACCTGGTGGTGGGCGGTGCGGTGCAGGGAGGGGATATGTATGGCCAGTACCCGGTGGTTGGCACCAATCAGGCTAACGATGTGGGCGCTGGGCGGTTGATCCCCACCACGGCGGTGGACCAGTACGCGGGAACGCTGGCGCGGTGGTTCGGGCTGTCCGACGGCCAGGTGCGGCAGGTGTTTCCGAACTTCGGCAACTTCGGCTCGAATCCTTACCTGGGTTTCATGGGCTCGTGAGCGAAGGTCAGCAATAACCGAGCAGGCTGAGGACCCGCTCAGCATCGGCCAGAGGGAAGGCCACGGTGGACCGGCAGCGGGAGCAGATCACGTGTGTGTCTGTTGAGTAGGTGAGCGCGATATGCAGTTCCCTCCGAGCGGGAATTAATGCAGTGAGCTGGCTCGCCGTCTCCGCGAACGACTCGGGGTGGCTGGGCTTGCGATGCTCCTTCCAGATTGGCTTCATTGTTTCCAGTTTGACCAGCGGAAGCAGGCGCAGAAAATCGCGCGCATGTTTGGCTGGGACGAGCGTGCCGGCCGCCAGGCCCATGCAAAGGCGAGCCGTACGCGCGGTCAGGTCTTCGAGGGAGATTATGCGCATGGTTGTGCCGGAGAACTCCAAGGGGATTGCGCGAGCCAACGTGTTTCCATAGGCGCGAAAAACATCCACACGAACAGCGGTTTCCGGATCGACGGATTGCAGCAGGGTTTTGCCCGGCGGGTCGTGGGGATGTACATGGCGAAAGATGAAATCGGCGGACAGGGTCTTTGGGATCGCTTCAAACGAGTCCGCAAGGAAGTCAATGTCGTTCAACGGCCGGATCTCCGAGCCGAATCCATTCTGCTGCCGGTGCAGTTCAATGGCAAGGCTGCCGGTGAGCGCCCATGCCGCTGTTCCATGACGGCGCAGCCGGGCGAAGGTGCGCTCTGCCCGGTGCGCGTCGTGGGCCGATAAAAATGCGGCGAAGTCCATGAGCGTCCTTCCTGGGGCACGGCGCAATGGGTAGCGCAAATGCGCTTTACCGTTTGCGCTCCTTGAGGTTGTGGCTGTCGGAGGCTTTCAGGGTCATTCCGTAGAGCGCCTTGAACTGCTCGATCTCTTTGAGGGTCTGCGCGGAGAAGGGGACCAGCTTGCCCTCGAAGGCGTGGAGGACAATGCCCTCCAGAAGGTCGCCGAGGGTCATGTCTTTCTGTTCGGCGAGGGCCTTGAGGACTTTCAACATGCGTTTTTCCATGCGGACGCCGGTCTGGACGCGTTCGACGACGACCGGTTCGCGATTCTGGGATTCCTGCGACATGGGTTCCTCCTGTTACATGTGTACCAATGTACCACGGTAGAAGTATCGTGTCAAGCGGCCATTGGAGACAACTCATGATGGTTCGCTGCCGGGGTTCGCGCCATCGGGCGAAGCCTGATATGGTCATTGAGGAAACTCAAATGAATCCACCTTAGGACCGCTCGGGCATGTGGAAGCGCTGGCGAATCCGGATCCTTCTGTTTCTGGCCGTTCTGGGCCCCGGATTCATCACCGCCAATGTCGACAACGACTCGGGCGGCATCCTCACCTACTCGCAGGCGGGCGCGCAATACGGTTACACGCTGCTGTGGACTATGATTCCCATCACCATCTCCCTGATCGTGGTGCAGGAGATGTGCGCCCGCATGGGGGTAGTGACCGGCAAGGGGCTGAGCGACCTGATCCGCGAGGAGTTCGGCCTACGGCTGACGGTTGTGCTGATGGTCATGCTGGTGGTGGTGAACTACACCAACGTGGTCACGGAGTTCATCGGCATCGCCGGCTCCATGCACCTGTTTCACGTCTCCAAGTTCATCTCGGTGCCGCTTTGCGCGCTCCTGGTGTGGTACATGGTGGTGCGCGGGAGTTACAAGAGCACGGAGAAGATCTTCATCGTTGCCAGCTTTGTGTATATCGCCTACATCTTTGCCGGCGTGCTTTCGCAGCCCAGCTGGCATGACGCGCTGCTGGCGACCATCAAGCTGCCGGCCGAGTCGGCCTGGCGCGACAAGGCCTATATCTACATGGCCATCGGCGTGGTGGGCACCACGATCGCGCCGTGGATGCAGTTCTATCTGCAGTCGTCGATCGTGGAAAAGGGAGTGCGCGTGAAGGACTACGGCGCGTCGCGGCTGGACGTAATCGTAGGCAGCCTGTTCACCGACATTGTGGCGTGGTTCATCATCGTGGCCTGCGCGGCCACGCTTTACGTGCACGGCATGGGAGCGATCGAGGTGGCCTCGGACGCAGCCGAAGCGATGCGGCCGCTGGCCGGCGACTACGCGTTTGTGCTATTCGCCTTCGGGCTGTTCAACGCCTCGCTGTTTGCGGCCTCCATCCTGCCGCTCTCCACGGCCTACACCGTCTGCGAGGGGCTGGGCGTGGAGTCGGGGGTGGACAAGAGCTTCAAGGAGGCGCCGTTCTTCTACTGGCTCTACTCGCTGCTGATCGCGGGCGGCGCGGTCACCGTGCTGGTGCTGCCCGATGCGGAACTGATCAACTACGCAATTCTGTCGCAGGTTCTCAACGGTGTTCTGCTGCCGGTGGTGATCATTCTCATGCTGCTGCTGATCAACCGCGCCGACCTGATGGGCGATCATAAGAACTCGCGGGCGTGGAATGTGATTGCGTGGGGCACCAGCATTATCGTGATCGGGATGACGCTGGTGATGCTGTGGGGGATGGTGCCGGGGCATTAAGGGGTGCGCAAGCCTGCAACTCGCCCGGTCTCAGGGCGTTGAGGAGAAGGATGAAGTTACCGAACGGCGACGCATCGATTGTCGAGATCGAGAAACTTCGAGACTATTGCCTGAGTCCTGCGCATCCACGCGGACGGCATAAGGCTCGAGTGTTCTTTTCCGTTCTTGGAATGACGGCCGCGCATGCGGAGGAACTTCGCGCAGCGCTGCTCGACGCGGCTCTGAAAGAAAATGCCACAGCCGGAGCCACCGATCAATACGGAGCCCGGTACATCATAGACTTTGAGTTGAAACATGGCGAACGCGCGACCAATGTTCGCAGTTGCTGGATGGTCCGAAGCGGCGAGATCGAACCGCGATTTGTTACACGCTATATTCGTTAGGATGAGGGATATATGGGTGAAATGGAGCTTCTTTCCGAAGTAGCGGTGCTCAAGGATATGCCCGACAAGGGGCTTATTCGCGGGCAGGTTGGGACCATCGTTGAGCTCCTCGCCCCCTCGGTGGCCGAGGTCGAGTTCACTGACGATCAAGGGCACACCTACGCCCTGGCTGCCTTGCGGTCCGACGAGCTGATCCGCCTCCACCACCGTCCGTACGAGCGGGTAGCCTAGGAACGGCGTCTAACCCCGCGACCAGCTGAACTCCCAGGTCCGGAAATCCGAACCTGGGCTACCCGGCCCCAAGATCGCACGGTAGTTATCCGATATGAATTTTCGACGCAAAGAAGTCTTCGGGTATCGCCCGCTGACGGAAATCGGCAGCGAGGCAGGCGAGACTCCTGAAAGGGCCGAATACGCATCATTTTGCATTGAGTATGAAGGTGGCGAACGCCGGAAGGCGTTCATTACCCTGGGGCGTTTCATCTCGTCGCTTGAACGTGCCCCTTACGAACCGCGTCGACGATTTGTCAGTTGGTTGATGAGCAGGACGTACAAGCGGAGGGAGAACATAAGCAGATTGATTCCGCACCCTCTACGGGCTCGCATTCTTGAGCCAACGCTGTTGGAGTGGGCCGAGATCGAACCGGAAAACTCAGAGCCGCATCGATGGATGGGCGGGTACGAGCACCTTAAGCGAGCTGTCGACCTCCAACCGGATGATGAAATCGCCAGACGTGAGCTCGTTCTCTGGATTTTGAATCGAGTGGCAATGAACGCTCATGAAATACCTGCCGGGTATGGATATATGGGTGTTCCAGAAGAGGGGTTATGCTCTCTCGCCGAGGCAGATACGTTGACGTCTGGCTTGCCTAGCCCCGAGGAACGTGCGAAAACTGCATCTGAAATTGCGGTTGAGCGGGCGTTAATCTTCGAGTATCTGCGTAGGAAAGGCCAAGCTGATTAAAGCCGTCGCCGCCCGGGTTCGGGTGCCCCGAATTCGGATTCTCCTGCCTTGGACGGATTGACGATCTTCATGCCACAGCGAGCTGCTTGAGTTGAATGCGACCGGCGGGGATCTGCGCAAGATCGAAGTGAGCCTGCTGCGCGATCCAGCTTTGCGCGTTGCCGCCGAAGACCTGGGAGAGCCGGATGGCCATCCGCGGCGAGATGCCGCGCTTGCCGTTGACAAGCTCGGAGAGCGTGGTGCGCGGAGCCCCCAGAGCCTCGGCCGCTCGAGTGATGGTGAGGCCGCGCGGTTCGACGCACTCGCTCAGGACAACGCTGCCGCGATGCGGTGGATTCTTCTTCGCTAAGTGGGAATCGAGATCATCGACCTCAGGCGCATCAGTCAAGGGGCCGTGGCTAAAGCCGAATCCATTTAAGGTCTTTAGCCAGCGGCCTGAAGGCCGCTGCTCCCTCCGACGGTTGCGCGCTACAGCAGCTTGCCGGCGGCGAGGTCGCGGATCAGGCCGCGGTCGGCGGCGAGGAAGTCGTAGGCGGGCAGGTCTTCGAGCTTGACCCACTTCAACTGATGGAAGATGCGGTTCTCGATTTCGCCGGAGAACTGGTGCACGGCGAAGAACTGCAGGTCGACGGCGCCGCCATGGCGGTAGTTGTGGCGGATGCGGGTGACGCGGGGGCCGACGGTGGCCTGGATGCCGAGTTCCTCGCTCAGTTCGCGGGCCAGCGCCTGCTCGGGGCTCTCGCCGGCTTCAATCTTGCCGCCGGGAAACTCCCACTGGAGAGCCATGGGCTGGTCGGGGCGGCGCTGGGCAATGAGCAGTTCACCAGCACGCACGATCAGTGCGGCCGCCACGAAACGCAGGGCTCCGCCGGCAGGCCGGACGCTGGGGGTCTGTTGAACTTCTTCCACAACATTAGTTTAGACGTTCCAAAGGACTTGCGGTCACGGAGCGGGGCGTAATTACTTTTGTGCGGCGAACAGGCGGGTGCCCTGCGCGCGGCCAAAGGCCCTTTAGATGAGGGTTCTATTCTCCCGGGACGGAGGCGTCGAGCCCTTCGGCGGCCTGGGGCCGGAAGTAACCCCAACCCTTGCCTGCCAGGGCGCCGAGCAACGCCGGGGAGGGGTTGACGGGGAATGGGTGGCGCGCGATTTCGAGCATGGCGAGGTCGTGGATGGAGTTGCCGAAGACCGCATCGGGGTTGGTCAATCCCACGCGGGCGAGTGCGGCCGCCTTGCCTTCATCGGTTGGTACGTCCACGATCTCGGGGGTGATGATGCCGCCCGCGACCTTGACCTCGGCTGCAAGAACGCGCTCCTCCAGGATGCCGAAGCTGCGTACGCCCTCGACCACTACCCACTTGTTGGTGGAGCTGACGGCCCAGAGTTCAACACCGGCCAGCCGCAGCGTGGACACCAGGGCGGACATTTCCTTGAAGACCCGGCCGCGTACAAACTCCGCCACATACTGGGCAGCGGCGGCGCGCAACTCCTGATCGCGCAGGCCGGCGTAGATCTGTACCATTTCGCCGCAGATTTCAAGTTCGCTTACATGGCCCTGGTTGTAGGCGCGGTGGCGGGTATCGATCCAGTCGCTGGTGGAGCGCGAGACCAGCCCCTGCTCCAGCGACCAGACCATGAAGCCATAGCCGGCGTCGCCGCTCCACAGCGTTCCATCACAATCGAAGACGGCCACGCGGGGATGGCTGTCGAGGACCAGCTGCTCAAACTCCGGGGCGGTCCATCTGGGGATTTGAATCTGGGACGGTGTCAAGCGTTCCTCAATCCTGCGCTCTAAAATCGATTCAACTAACCTTATTTTGCTCCCATTGGACACGGTTTTGCACGTTAACGTTCGGTAATGCAACCTCGCGCGTCAACACCCCACGGACCAGAAGCAACCCACCCGGCGCATGTGCGTGCGTTGCGGGTACTCCTTCAGCGTCCGGGAAGCAACCCAAAAAGTTGCTCATGTTGATTCCTTGATGAACCAGGTACGGTAACGTATCCGGCGCTCTGGAAGGCGCAGATAATCGGGAGAGTGGAAAGCACCCGAACGCTCGCCCTGTTGCAGGACTACCAGGCGTATCTGCGCGTGGAAAAGGGGTTACGCCCGCTTACGTGCGAGGCCTACGACGGCGATCTGCAGACGTTTGCCGAGTTTCTCGAGGGCCGTCACGGGGTGATTTTGACGGCGGCGCAGCAGGACGTGGCGGCCTTCCTGGAGCATCTGCGGGCGCACGGAATCGACTCGCGGTCCGCGGCGCGGAAGCTGAGCTGCCTGCGCGGTTTTTACAAATGGTTACTGCTGGACCGGCGCATCCACCACGACCCAACCATCAATATCGAATCGCCCAAGGCGTGGAAAGTGCTGCCGAAATCGCTGGCCGAGCCGGAAGTGGCGGAGATGCTGGAGTGCGCCGCCATGGCTGCCTCGCATCCGCAGGCGCAGGCCACGGCGCTGCGCGACCGGGCGATTCTGGAGCTGCTGTATGCGGGCGGGCTGCGCGTCTCAGAGGTGACGGCGCTCTCTACCGGCGACCTGGCGCTGGATGCGGGCCGCGTGCAAGTCCGCGGCAAGGGCGACAAGGAGCGGATCGTGCCCCTGGGCCGCACTGCGCTGGAGGCGCTGGAAATTTATCTGCGCGAGGGGCGTCCGCACCTGGAGCGGATCAACTCGTCGCGCCAGCGGAGGTCCGCACGGCAGGATTCGCCAAGGTTTGACAAGGCGCGGCTGTTTCTTTCGCTGCGCGGCATGCCGTTGACCCGGCAGTGGGTATGGCACCTGGTGAAGCAGGCCGACAGCACGGCCAGCCCGCACCGGCTCCGCCACAGTTGCGCCACTCACATGGTGGAGCATGGCGCCGACCTGCGCAGCGTGCAACTGATGCTGGGGCACGCGGACATCTCTACTACGCAGGTTTATACGCACCTGGCGCTGGGACGGCTGAAGGCCGTGCATCGACTGCATCATCCTCGCGGGGCGCGGCGGCCGGCTGATCCCGACGTGCCGCAGGAGACGCGGCCGGGGCTGCACCTGGTTCCGCGCCTGCCGGCAGGCGAGGAGACGGCATGAGCGCCACGACGCTGACAGCCATCGGCACATCGCTGGAGACGCTGGTGGCCAGCTATCTGCACATGCTTACCAACGAACGAGGGGCGTCAGCGCACACGCTGCGGGCCTATCAGCGCGAGCTGCACGGCTTCGCGGCCTACGTGGCCGAGCGCTACGGCAAGGAACAGGGCGTGGAGCAGATTGAACATACGCAGATCCGGGCTTACCTGGGAACGCTGTACGATCGCGGGCTCTCAAAAGCCTCGGCGGCGCGGGCGCTGGCGGCCGTGCGCAGCTGGTTCAAGTGGCTGGCGCGCGCCGGTTACGTGGAACAGAACGTGGCCGCGCTGGTGGCCACGCCAAGGCTGCCAAAACATCTGCCGCGCGTTCCCTCGATCGAGCAGATGAACCGGGTGGTGGATACGGTGGGCGAAGACGCAGCCAGCTGGCCGGCGCGGGACACGGCCATTCTGGAGCTGCTGTACGGCTGCGGCATCCGCAATGCGGAGCTGACGGGTCTGAATCTCGAAGATATTCACTGGGCCAACGAGGCGATCCTGGTGCGCGGCAAGGGGCAGAAGCAGCGTTATGTGCCCCTGGGCGGCGCGGCCGCTCAGGCGCTGCGGATTTATCTTGCGGAGCGGGCGGCGCGGTTGGCGGCGAGCGGGATCAAGGGCCTCGATACGCCGGCGCTGCTGGTGAACCGGCAACTGCGCGGACTGGGCAAGGCGGGCGGCAGCCAGGCGCGGCTGACCACGCGCAGCGTGGGCCGCATCGTAAAGCGCATCGCCATGCTGAGGGGTCTTTCCGCCGATGTGCATCCGCATACGCTGCGGCACGCCTTTGGGACGCATCTGCTGGAGGAAGGCGCCGACCTGCGCGCCATTCAGGAGCTGCTAGGCCATGAGCGGCTGTCGACTACTCAGCGGTATACCCAGCTGACGAATGCGCAGTTGACAGTGGTGTATGACCGGACGCATCCGCGGGCGCGGTAAGAGCCGAAGAAACGCAGGTCCTTCGACTACGTCCGCTGCGGCGGACTCCGCTCAGGATGACAGATTTAAGCTGAATGAGATGGTGCCGACGGTGCTCTAGAAGCTCAACTTGCGCTTGGGGAACCAGGTGAGCTGAATGTTGGTCGTGGTCACGGTCTGTTTGCCGGGGAGATAAATCGGGGCCAGGTAGTGCTCGTAGGCGAAGTTTCCGTTCACCTCGAAGTCCTTGCCGATGCGCTTGACCACCTGGAAGCTGATGTCGTTGAGCGTAGTTCCGTACTGGGCGGTTGCGTTGTGAATGAAGTCCTTGGACGCCTTCTGGTTGCGCACTCCGACCTGGATCCACTCGTTGCCGCTGAGGTGATACGTAATCCAGCCCTGGCCGCCTTTGTCCTCGCGGCCCACCCAATCGCCGAATAGCTGGCCGCGGTTGGTATAACCCTGCTTTTGAATCCCCTCGTAGTACTGAAAGTGGCCGTCCTGGCTGTCTGAAGTGGAGGCATCGGTATTGACGCCCTCAACGCGGACATCCAGCTTGGGAACGCCGGGCACGTGGGAGAGATATAAGCCGGGCCGGTAGGAGGAGCGCCTGGGCGCGTCGGCCGGCGACACTTCGTCGTGCGCCTCGGAGTCGGTGTAGAAGGTGAGCCAGTTGCGCAGAAACGGAAGCCGGTAGGACATGTCGAAGGCGCCGAAGCGGGCACCGGGGTCGTCGCGACCGGCTTTGACCGCGGCGGTGGGGGACGAGAAGCTGAAGAAGCTCTTCAGGAAGGTGTGGAGGGTAATGGGCCCGTGGCCCTTGCCGCCCCAGATGACGGTGCGCTCGAAGCCGAACTCGAGGTTCTCCGTGGGGCGGAAACTGATCTTCTCGACGTGGGTCCAGGGATCGCCGGGGTTGGTCACGTTCTCATGCAATTGCTGCGGGGGCACCGTCGGGAAATAGGGGATATAGTTATGGCCCCGCAAAGGCCCGATCAGGAATTCATAACGAAAGGGGCCGGTGACGTAAGACAGGCCCGGAACGTGCAAGGGTTCGACGCGGTTGATGCGGAAGGAATAGATGTAGTCGGCGTTGTTGGAGTAGGCCATGCCGGCGCCCAGGCCGGGTCCCAGCCAGTCGTCGGTCTTGCCGAAAGAGATTTCGTGATTGAGCCAATGCGCGGATGCATACGCCTCAAGAATGTGTCCGTTGGCGGTGGAGGCAATCGGTCCCCAGGGGATGGTGGACTGAGGGAACGGAAGGCCGGTGGCGGGGTTGAGGAGGATGCTGTCATTCAAGGAGAGCGTGGAGGCAAGCGCGGTGGAGTAGCCGGTGGCCGAAGGCGCGCCGTCGAACTCGCCGCGCGCGTAAATGAGAAAGCGGCCTGCCGAGGCATAGCCGCTGGCGCCCGAGTAGCTATTGAAGCCGTTGGCGAAGGGGCGGCCGTAGTCGTTAATGATGGAGGAGCCGAGATGGTAGCTGTCGCGCAGGGGCGTGCCGGATATGGCGCGCGCCAGCGTATAGACAGACTCTATGCGCGAGTTGCCTTCGTAGGGACGGCAGGGGCCCTCCATCTCGGGGCGCACCTCGCGGCTCAAGGCCTCGTAAAGATCTTCGGCTTCGTCGGTGGCGGGGCCGGGGTCGGCATCCTCGATGCGTGCGCCGGCCTCGTCGAGCATGTTGCTTACGCTCGAGCGCGTCCAGGGGCGCATGCCCAAGAAGATGTTGTCCAAAAAGCCCATTCCGTAGAGACGGAGCATGGCGGGGTAGACCCAGCTATCCACCGGGATGTAGGGGGAATCGAGCGCGGAAGGCATGCAGACGGGCGCGGGGCGGTTGGGATCGCGGCCTGCCTGTCCGGCGCCTTCCGGAGTTCCAGGTACTGGTGCACCAGATATGGGAGCACCAGACATGGGAGCACCGCGCTGCTCGGCGGGGAGTGGGTTGACGGAGGCAAAGAGAATCGCCGCCAACACCGTAGCGCATGAAAAGTAAGGAGCAATCGCCCCGCGTCTGCTCGAATCCATACCCTCACTCTATCATTCGGCGGTTGGGAGAGGCTGGTTGCACGGCCGCGCCGCGATGCTCCTGAAGCATTCAGCTGCCGAAGGTCTATTGGACTAATAATTCAACAACTTGGTAGCCGCTTCAACGATTCTGTCCACCGAGGGCAGGTAAAACTTCTCAAGCGGCGCGGAGAAGGGAACGGCGGGCACATCGGGAGCGGTGACTCGTACGATGGGAGCGTCCAGGCAGTCGAAAGCCTCCTCGGCCGCGATAGCCGCGATCTCCGCGCCAATGCCCAGCGTGCGGTGGTCCTCATGGACGATGAGCAGCCGGCCGGTCCTGGCGAGCGACTCGAGGAAGGTGTCCTTGTCGAGCGGATTGAGGACGCGCAGGTCGACGACTTCGATCTCCGCTCCGGTTTCGGTGTGGATGCGCTCGGCGGCCTGCAGGGAGAGCTGCATGGTCCAGCCATAGCTGACCAGGGTCATGTCGCTGCCCGGCCGGCGAATGGCCGCCTTGAAGAGATCGGCGACGAAATCGCCCTCGTCGGGCAGTTCTTCCTTGATGGAGCGGTAGAGCTTCTTGTGCTCGAAGTAGATCACGGGGTCGTCCTGGCGAATGGCGGCTTTCAACATGCCTTTGGCGTCGGCCACGGTGCCGGGAGCGACGACCACCAAGCCGGGCTCATGCGCGAACCAGGTGGTGTTGGTCTGGGAGTGGTAGAGGCCGCCGCCCACGCCGCCGCCGTAGCAGACGCGCAGCGTGAAGGGGCAGGTCTGCGTGCCGCCGGAGCGGTAGCGCAGCTTGGCCGCCTGCTGGGTGAGGGCGTCCATGGCCGGGGTGATGAAGTCGGCGAACTGGATCTCGGGAACGGGACGCAGGCCGGCCATAGCCGCGCCGATGGAAGCGGAGACGATGATGCCCTCGGCCAGCGGCGAGTCGATGACGCGCTCGGGGCCGAACTCCTGATAGAGCCCCTTGGTGGCTTTGAAGACGCCTTCTCCAAGGCCGATGTCCTCGCCGATGAGGAAGACGCGCGGGTCGCGGCGCATCTCTTCTTCGAGCGCCTGGGTGATTGCGGCGATGTAGGTCAGCAATGCCATTTTTATCGTTCCTTGTTACACCGGCTCATCGGCCGCAATACAAGTCAATATTTTGGCGTCCAAGTCTTCTGGTTGAGCGAGCGGTCGCGGATGCTGAACGAAAACACATCGTCGAGCGCTTCCACGCCTTCGGGATAGGGCGACTTTTCGGCGACTTCGATGGCGGCGTCCAGTTCCTGGTTGAACTCGTCGACAACTTTCTGCTTCATTTCCGCGCTGAAGAGACCTTTGCCCGTGAGGTATTTCTCCATTTTGAGGATGGGGTCCCTGGCTTTCCACTTTTCTACTTCTTCCGGGTCGCGATACTTGGCCGGGTCGATCTCGGAGTGGCCGTACCAGCGATAGGTTTTGCACTCGATCAGCGTGGGTCCGCGTCCCTGGCGTGCGCGCGCGATGGACTCGGAGGCCACGCGATAGACAGCCACCACGTCGTTGCCGTCGACGGTGATGCCGGGAAAGCCGTAGGCCTGGGCCTTCAGCGCGATGTCTTCGACCTTGGTCTGAAGCTTGAGGGGCACCGACTCGGCCCACAGGTTGTTTTGGCAAACGAAGACGATGGGCAGGTCCTGGACGCCGGCGAAGTTGAGCGCTTCGTGCCAGAATCCCAGCGACGTCGATCCATCGCCGGAGAAGGCTACGGCGATTTTGCCGTTCTTCTTCATCTTGTTGGCCAGGGCCACGCCGGTGGCGATGTTGAGCTGCGCGGCGATGGTCGAGGAGGGGGTGATGACGTTGAGCGGCGCGTAGCCCATGTGCGCCGGCGAGGAGCGGCCTTTGTCGGGGCTGGTGGCGCGGGCATAAAGCTGGCAGAACATCTTGTCGAGCGGCGCGCCCTTGATGAAGTTGACAATGAAATCGCGGTGCGAGGGGCCGATTGTGTCCTCAGGGAGCAGGTCGATCGCCACGCCCACAGCGGCTGCTTCCTGGCCCACGGCAGCATAGTAGTTGCCGGTGAACTTGCTTTGCTTGAAGAGCACACGCGCGCGCTCCTCGAGCATCCGGCACTTCACCATGGTGGTGTAGAGCTGGATCAGTTTCTCGTTGGAGATGAGCGAGAAGCCGCCTTTGCCAGCGGGAGTCTCGGCTACCCCGGCCTGTTCTTTTTCTTTCCCCACCATGGTTCGGTTGACCTCACCAGTCCCTGCGATTGTAAATGGGCGATGAACGGGATGCAGCTAATAAGGGAAGCGCAAGTCGCATTCCGTGGGCCTAGGTCGAGTAATCCGCGTTGATGTGGACGTATTCGGCGGTGAGGTCGGTGGTCCAGAAGACGCAGGCACCGTCGCCCTGGTGGAGCTGGATGCGGATCGAGAACTCCGGCTGGCGAAGGTAGGCGTGGGCCGCGGCCTCGTCGAACTCCGCGGCGCGGCCGCCGTCGCGGCAGATGGGCAGCGCGCCGAACCAGATATCGATGCGGTTGGGATCGATGGCCGCGCCGGAGTAGCCGATGGCCGCCACCAGGCGCCCCCAGTTGGGATCGCTGCCGGCCCAGGCCGTCTTCACCAGCGGCGAGTGGGCGATGGCTTTGGCGATGCGGAGTGCGTCGGCGTTGGAAGCCGCTCCTTCGATGCGCAGTTCCACGACATGGGTGATGCCCTCGCCGTCGGCGACAATCTGCTTCGCAAGCGACGTGCAGACCTGGGTCAACGCGGCGGATAACTCGACATTGCCTGCATCCACGGGAACGCCGCTCGCTCCCGAGGCCAGCAGCAGCACGGTGTCGTTGGTTGAAGTATCGCCATCGACGGATATGCGGTTGAAGCTGACTTCGATTGCCTGGCGCAGGAACTGGTTCAATACCGGCGGCTCGACCACGGCGTCGGTCAACACATAGACCAGCATGGTGGCATGGGGGACCAGCTGGGGATGAATCATCCCCGAGCCCTTGCAGAGGGCGGCGATGTGCACAGCTTCGCCGTCGATCTCGACGCGCGCAAAGGCGGTCTTTTCGACGGTGTCGGTGGTGAGGATGGCCTCGGCCACCTCTTGAAAATGGTCAGATTCGGAACCCAGCCGCGCTGCCAGACCGGGCAGGGCGGCGATCAGCTTCTCCGCCGGCAAGGGCACGCCGATGATGCCGGTGGACGAGGGGAAGACCTCTTCAGCTTTGCATCCGAAGACTTGGGCGGCGGCGGCGCAGGTGGCGTATGCGGCGCTAAGGCCGGGCTGTCCGGCGGCGCAGTTGGCGTTGCCGGCGTTGATGGCGACGACGCGCACCTTGCCGCCGCTTGCGCGCAGATGTTCCTTGTCCACGATCAGGGGCGCGGCGAGGACGCGATTGGCCGTGAAGGCGGCGGCCGCGCTGGCCGGTGCGTCGGCCACGATGAGGGCGAAGTCGGGGCGGCCGCTCTGCTTCAGTCCCGCCTTGGCGGCGCCAAAACGGAAGCCCTTGGGGATGAGGATCTGGCTGGCTTCGCTCATGGGGTTAACTTACTTAATCTAGCAGGTGAAACGTCGCCGCGGGCCCCGCACCGCATGCTGCCCGCGCGGCTACGGTCTGCCGCGGAACTGGATGATGCGGCGGCGGTCGCGCTTGGTGGGCCTGCCCGCGGGCAAGCCTTCGAGCTCGTGCATGGCTTTGCGCTCCGCGGCCAGCTTGAGGCGCGCCTCCCGGCTCAAGTCTGTCTCCCGATAGAGCGCTTGCGCCACGGCTGCCGGCCCGCGTATTTCACTCACCGCCAGGACCACCACCTGGAAGTCGCCGCCTTCGTTCCTGATTCCCAGCAGGTCGCCGGCCTTCACTTCCCGCGCGGCCTTGGCGGGGAGGCCGTTGGAGGTGATCCGTCCCAGTTCACAGGCATGGGCCGCCAGCGAGCGCGTCTTGAAGAACCGCGCAGCCCAGAGCCACTTGTCGATCCGCACGCCGGTCATGATTCATTTTCTTACATTTCCTGGATTCGGGGGCTGTTGCAACTCTGGATTCGGCATTGCTATTCTCTGGCGACGCCGTCTCCTGCGGCTTGCTGCGCTTCTGCTCCAGTTCAGATTGGCTGTGAGCTACGTCACTTCTGGCGATCGGATGGCCGACTTAACATATTGAAAATCGCTGAGTTCCCCGAACCGAGAGACGGTTATCAGATGATCCCAAAGGACCCTGACTTCTATAAAGAGCTTCTGGACCAGATGAGCGATGGAGTTTACTTTGTCGACCGCCATCGACGGATCCTCTATTGGAATCAAGGCGCCTTCCGGCTCAGCGGGTACTCCGCGGAAGAAATTGTGGGTCAATGCTGCCAGGACGAAATCCTATGTCACGTCGATTATGAGGGGCGCAACCTGTGCCAGACCGGTTGTCCCTTGTTGACGAGCATGCATGACGGGGGCGAGCACACGGCGCGTCTCCTATTGCGTCACAAGCAGGGACGGCGCGTTCCAGTGTCAGTCAAAGTGCAGCCGATCCGGGCAGAAGATGGGACCGTCGTAGGCGCTATCGAGATATTTGCCGACGATTCGGCCCGGGTGGAAGCCGGGCGCAGAAGCCAGGAGATGAAGCGGCTGGCGTTTCTCGATCACCTGACGCAACTGCCCAATCGCCGCTTCGTTGAGATGTCTCTGGGTTCCGCGTTAGGTGAGTACCAGGTGCACAAGGACCCCTTCGGAATTCTGCTGTTCGATTTCGACAATTTCAAAGCAATCAATGACTCCTTCGGTCATGCGTGCGGGGACCGGGCCTTGCAGGAAGGCGCAAGGACTCTGCATGCGTCGTTGCGCCCAGGGGACATTGTCGGGCGCTGGGGAGGGGACGAGTTCCTGGCCATCGTCCGGAACATAAACGCTGAAACGCTGACCAGGCTGGCGGAGAGATGTATTGCCCTGGTGGCGCAAACCGCAGTTCCCATCAACGACGGCGAGCGCATTTCCCTGTCGATTTCGGCCGGCGCCGCGCTTGTCCATCCGGACGAAAGCGCGGAAGAGCTGATCCACCGCGCGGATGAGCTGATGTACCAGAGCAAGAACAGCGGACGCGCCAGGGCGACGATTGAGTAGGGCTGGCATGCCGTTCCTATAGTCTTGGAATTGCGAACAGGGCGATGGACAGCCAATCTCAAAACCAACCGGAAACCAACCAGAACCAGGGAGCGGAGTTCCTCGAGCTGCGCGAGGTGAATGTGGCGCGCGGCGAGCGGGTCGTGCTGCACGACATCAACCTCACCATTCATGCCGGCGAGCACGTGGCCATCCTGGGGCCGAATGGCTGCGGCAAGTCGACGCTGATCCTGGCCATGACCTGCCAGGTGTATCCCATCTATACACAGGGCATGAAGGTGCGCATCTTTGGGCGCGACCGCTGGGACCTGACCCAGCTGCGCAAGCACTTCGGCGTGGTGGGCGCGGATTTGCCGGGTGAGCGCACAGCAGTCACCACCGGACTGGATGCGGTGATTGCCGGTTTCTTTTCGGCATCGACGCTGTGGCCCAACCTGCACGTGACGGCGGAGATGCGGGAGCGCGCCGTGGAGGCATTGGAGCGCATGGAGGCCATTCATCTGGCCGGACAACTGGTGGGCGAGATGTCGGCGGGCGAGAAGCGGCGCATCCTGATTGCGCGGGCGCTGGTACACAGGCCGCGCCAACTGCTGCTCGACGAGCCATCGAATGCTCTCGACCTGGCTGCGCAGCGGGAGTTGCGCGAGACCCTGCGGCGGCTGGCGCGCGAAGGCACCGGGCTGGTGCTGGTGACGCACCACCTGGGCGACATACTGCCGGAGATTGAGCGCATCATCCTCATGCGGGCCGGACGCATCGCCGGCGACGGGCCGCGCGCCGAGTTGCTTACCTCGGCGCGGCTGAGCGAGTTATTCAACACGCCGGTGCGGATCGGGCGCGATGAGGAGTGGCTGCATAGCTGGTGAGTTATAAGACAGAAGCCTCCGACTTACCGACTGGCTTGGCCGTAAAGATCGCCATGCCCAAACACAGCGCAATCAAAATCTCCACGATTACAGGCGCATAAAAGAAATAAGTAAACGAATTGACGGCGATCAGCAGATACCCCGCCATCAACACGGCGATGATCGGCCTCAGCCGCGCGCCATTCGTCTTGACCAGCGATGCCAGCAGCCAGAAGACGATTGACTCCATGGTCATGGAAATGGTGAGCGCGAGACCAAGGCCCATGTAGAAGTCCGCGTAACTTCGCGCCAGCCCCATCACCAGGAAGTGATTCGCCTGCATGGCGGTGAACGCGGTCTGCGAGGGGCCCGGATCCGGCTTGCCGAACACGCCGCCGATGGTATGCAGCACCGCGTGAATGAACGTCAGCACTGCTGCGATGCGAAGGAACAGGGTGGGCTTCATGCTTTTTCTCCGTTTGCGGTATTGGCATAGAGCTGCAGGATGTGTCCCCAGGCTCCCGGTCCGTCGAAGATCGCGCGCAGTTGCTCGTAGCCTTCACCATGGCGCTCCAGCTTGCTGTGCTCCAACTCGACGAGCGTCGATGCTCCCTCGGACGTGAAGCGAATCTCCACTTCACTGGCCTTGGCAGGGTCGGGGTCGCAGACCCAATCGGGCTGATCGTGCCCTGGACCCACATGCCACGAAAGGGCGACGCGATGCGGCGGATCCCACTTGAGTACCTTGCCCCAGTCGGTTAGCTTGCCCTCGACATCGCGCTCATACCAGCGCCCTCCGACACGCGGCTCGACAAAAATTGCCTCGAAGGGCGTCTTGCCGATGTGATGCGTCGCCGGCCACCAGGTCTCCATCTGTTCGACGAAGACTGAGAAGGCGCGCTCGATGGGGGCTTGAACGCGCACGCTCTTACGTACGACGGCTTCTTGCACGGTGTTTGCCATGTTTCTCTCCCATGGGTTTGTTTTCCGCTGCTGCTTGAAAGGCGCTCAGCGCCTGGGTCCACATCTGGTCGAAGTGAGCACGCAGGCGAGCCACTCCTTCGGGATTCAACTGGTAAAGGCGACGCGTGCCGGCCCTGCTGTCGAAAACCAGCCCCGCATCCTTGAGTACGCGCAGATGCTGCGAGACCGCCGGCCGGCTTACCGGCATGGTCTTCGCCAACTCGCTCACGGCAATAGGTCCGCCGGCCAGCTTCTGGAAGATCGCCATGCGGGTCGAGTCGCCGAGGGCGTCGAGTCCGGATTGAAGGTAAGCATCCACTTACGGTAAGCTAACACGCACATATAGGGCGATGTCAACGGGAAAATGTCGCACAGCGATTTGGGAAAAGCGGCTTCGAATTGTCGATGCGGTCGAAATCATCCGCATTTTCCAGAGGCGCTTTCTTGACGCGCCCGCCCGTTTGGACTTATTTTGGGCTTACACGGGAAAGGAGGTTGATCCAGCTGATGCAAAGTGACTATTCCAGTTGTTTCGTACGTGAGGTGACTGAGGCCTAGGGCATCGCGCCCCAGACCCCAGAGAAGCCCCAGCGGAGCATCGCCGGGCCACTGGCACTCGCGGCAGCGCGATGGCCTTAGTCCAATCCCAACAGTTCACCGGCAGCGGCCTGGGCACGGGGTGTGTTCAGGCCGTTGTTGCGTTTGGGGGGAACTGGCGACTCGGGGTTCGAGGTCTCCCACCCATGAATCGAAGAGCGATTCAAGGATGGGGTACCCGGCAGGTGACTCGGGGGGTTGAGGTCTCCCACCCATGAATCAAAGGACGATTCATGGATGGGGCACCCGGCTTTTGGTGAATCCTCTGAATCGAATTTGCGATTTCTCAGGCTTCAGAATCGGAACCTGAGGCGGCCGGCGACTTCGGGTAGGGGAAGTAGAGCTGGTTGCCGTCCGGGTCCGCGACGATCATGAGGCGGTAGCCCCATAGCCCGTCTTTCACATCCACGCCGCGGCCTTCGAGCTCCGCGCGCAAGGCATCCAGCACGCCGGGATCGAGCGAGATGAACATCAGGCCCTTGCCCACCTTATCGGGCCATTGAGAAGAGAGAATCAGCTCGCAACCCTGCCGGTCGACTTGCGCGACATACGCTTTCCCCTCCTCCTCATAGCGCCACGGTTGCGTGAACCCGAGCTCCTTTACGTAGAAATCGACGGCCCGGTCGATATCGCGTACGAACAGCACTGACCTTGTGTACCATCGATTGCTCATGACGTGTTGTTCCCCGTCTGCTGTGATCGAATCTGACGTTCCGCCAACAGCGAGTCCTAAGAATAACTTCGCAAAAGCGGTCCGCGCAAACGCCGCAGGGGTACCGATTGCCGTCCAATCCCGACGGTTCAGCGGCCTCGGCTTGGGCACTTGCGCTCAGGCCGTTGTTGCTGGAAGGGTCGCATGGAGGTTCGTGGACTCCCACCCTTGAATCAAAAGGACGATTCGAGGATCGGGCACCCGGCACCCGGCGCGGGCCGTGCCGGGAAAGGCACGGTTGATTTACACTCAGGCCGTGCGGGTCTTTGGCATCGATTGCGGGACTGAGATTACGGGGTTCGGCGTCGTGGAGACCTGCGACGGCGGGCGGCAGCCTCGGCTGGTCTGCAAGGCGATGGGGGCGATCCGCCTGGCCAAGACGAAGTCGACGCCCGTACGGCTGGAGCAGGTGTACCGCGACCTGACCGCCGAGCTGATCCGCTGGCAGCCGGATGCGGTGGCCATCGAGGAGGTCTTTTATTCAGTGAACGCGAAGTCGGCGCTCAAGCTGGGGCAGGTGCGGGGCGTGGCGCTGCTGGCGGCGGCCACGCAGGGGCTGCCGGTGGCCGAGTATGCCCCGCTCACCATCAAATCGAGCGTGGTGGGCTACGGGCTTGCAAAGAAGGAACAGGTCCAGTTCATGGTGGCGCGGCTGCTGGAGCTGGCCGAGTTGCCGCAGCCGGCCGACGCCGCCGACGCCCTGGCGATCGCCATTTGCCACATTCACACCGCGCAGACGCTTACCTTGCAGGGAGCGGCGCGATGAGGCGGGTTTTGCTGGCGGTGGCCCTGGCCGCGATGGCCCTGCCCGCGCTTGGCGATCCGGACGCCGTCTTCCGGGTCGACTTCTCGAATCCGCAAATCTCCCCATCGCACTGGACGATCACGCTTTATCCGGACGGGAGCGGGCATTTCCACTCCGAGCGGGGCAGCACGCCGGCCGCGGATCCTCCGACGATGGAGGCGCCGAACGTGGACCGCGACATCCGGCTGAGCGAACCATTTGCGGGGCGCGTCTTTCAGACGGCCCGGCTGCATAGCAACCGCAGCGAAGACTGCGAGAGCCACATGAAGGTTGCTTTCCAGGGCTGGAAAAAGCTCAGCTATACCGGCCCCGGGGGGCAATGGACCTGCGAGTTCAACTACTCCAGGGACAAGCAGGTGCAGGCGCTGGGTGATTCGATGATGGGGGTGGCCGCAACCCTGCTGGAGGGCGCCCGCCTGGAGATGCTGCTGCAGCACGACCGCCTGGGGCTGGACCGCGAGATGGAGTACATTGTGGAGGGTCTGGGAGATGGACGGCTGGTGCAGATCAGCGCTATACAGGGTATTCTGGAGCGGCTGGCTGACGATCCCGGCGTGATGGAGCGGGTAAGAAAGCGGGCCAGGACTCTGCTGGCGTCCGCGGAGAAATAACCTGCCCGCGTGGTTAGATTCTTTCGAGACTTTTAGCGAATTCTGGTGTCCTAGTCATATTGGGTTGTTCAAGGGAAACTGGGTGGTTTGAGCGGTTGGTACGGGGAAAGGCGGCGCTCCATGAAAAGCGGATGGAAGGTCGGGGTCAGGTTGGGCGCCGGCGTTGTGGGGCTGGCGATTCTCACGGCAGGTACGGCTGTGCTGGCGCCGCGCCTGCGGGCGGACGATGCGGCCGCTCCGGCACGCGCAGTCCGTTTGAGCTCCGTTGACGGGCGGGTTCAAATCTCGCAAGGCAACCAGATGCTCGCAGATCCGGCCGTGGCCAACACCCCCCTGTTTGAGGGCACGCAGATCGTCACCATGGACGACGGCCGGGCAGAGATTCAGTTTGAGGATGGAAGCGTGGCGCGTCTGTCGCCGAATAGTGCGATGACGCTGAGCGTGCTGCGGCCGGACGATGGCTCGGGCGGGACCCAGATTTCAGTGGATGGCGGACTGGGCTACTTTGAGCTCCAAGGCGCAGGCCAGAACACTATCCGTGTTCGCTATGGAGAGAGCGTAGTCACGGCGAGCGGGTTTACGGTCCTGCGCATCGATCTGGACAGCCCTCCGGGCGAGCTGGCCATCTTCTCGGGCAATGCGCACCTGGAGCGTGGCAGCGCCCTGTCGCTCGATCTGCATGGCGGCGAGAGTGTGACTTTCAGCGCCTCGAGTCCCTCGCAATACAACCTGGCCGAGACCATCGAACCGGATTCCTGGGACACTTGGAACTCCGACCGGGACCAGGTGCTGACATCGGAGTCGGCTTCGCGCACGGCGGCCACCAGCGGCCTGCCTAATAGCGCTAATCCTGCATGGAGCGATCTGGACGCCAACGGCAACTGGTACGACGTGCCGGGCCAGGGCTATGTGTGGTCGCCCTACGATGCGGCGAACGCGGGATGGGATCCCTACGGCAACGGCTACTGGATGTGGACGCCGCGCTTCGGCTACATGTGGGTTTCTGGCGATTCGTGGGGCTACATGCCCTTCAACTGCGGTATGTGGAGCTTTTATAGCGGCTTTGGCTGGGGATGGGCGCCGGGGATGGGTGGCTGCTCGCCGTGGTGGGGCGGCGGGTTCTATGCGATAAACGTCGGCTACGGACCTATTGGCTGGATTCCCCCGATACGGCCGCGACCGCACAGGGGAGTGCCTCCGGCGCGGGGTGGAGCGAAGAATCAGCCCTACCCGCTGGTGGCCGTGAACAAGCGCCCGCCCAGCGGGTCAAATGGGGTGCAGCCGCGTGACAGAAGTGTCTCGGCTACGATTGCCGGGCATGTAGTGATGCCGCTGCGGCCGCTGTCTCCGCGTCCGCAGTACGATCACTCGGCCTCGGCTTACGGCAATCGGACGGCGTTACCGGCAGCGGGAGTCAGGGCTCCGAGCGGGCCAGCGGCCCATGCCTATGGCCCGGGCGCGCCGGGAAGCCATCCGGGGACGACGGTTGGGGCCAAGCCGGCCAGCCATCCGGCGACCAGTCATGCCAGCGCTCCACCACCGGCCAGCCACCCGTCGGGCGGTGGCGGTGGGGGTGGTGGCGGACATCCCAGCGGTGGCGGTGGTGGTGCGCATCACTAAATACTTCAGTTGTATTTCCATCCGAAGCCAGAGAAGGAGGAAGGGCCCGGGCCTAAAGGCCCCGAAGATTTGAGCTCTTTCAGGGGGCTGAAGCCCCCTGCTCCATCCGGAATCCGCGATCTGCAACTCAAGTACTAAGCGAGGGTGTTATTCAGCAGGAAGGGCTGCTTCGACTGGTCGAGGCAGCCCTTTGTGTTTCCAGGCTGCAGTACAGGGCGGCGAGCTGCTCGATGGAGATGGCTTCGGCCCGCGCCTGGGAGGGGATGCCAACGCTGGCCAGGGCAGATGCCGCGGCTGCGGGCGGAACTCCGGCGGCGCGGAGGTTATTGGCCAGGGTTTTGCGCTTCTGGGCGAATGCCTGGCGCACGAAGCGGAGAAAGCCATCTTCCTCGACGCCTAACTCCGCGAAACGGGGCGCAAACCGCCAGCGGAAGACTGTAGAGAGAACATCGGGCGGAGGGATGAAGGCTTCGGGCGGTAGGGTGAAGAGCGGTTCCACTGGCCCATACATCTGGACGGTGACCGAGAGCAGGCCGTAGTCGCGCGAGCCGGGGCCGGCGGTGATGCGATCGGCCACTTCGCGCTGCACCATCAGGACGGCTCGGTCGAGCGACGCCTGGCTGGCTGCCAGCTTGAGCAGGATCTGCGAAGTGATGCCATAAGGCAGGTTGCCCACCACCGTGAGGGGCTGACCTGCGGCTTTTGCCGCCGCGGCGAAATCGAAGGTCAAGACATCCTGGTGGATGACTTTGACGCATTCTGACGGAAATTGGCTGCGCAGTTTGGTGGCGAGTTCCAAATCCAGTTCGACGGCCAGGAGACGGCCGGCCCTTGCCGCCAATGCACCTGTAATGGCCCCGGCGCCAGGTCCGATCTCGACCACCGTGTGGCCGGAGAGATCGCCCAGCGCGGCGACGATGCGTTGTACGGCCTGGGCGTCATCAAGGAAGTTCTGGCCGAGCTTGGGTTTGACGGGCATGGCTGCTTTGATGGTAGATGAGGGGCGCGGCCTATCTCGATGTGGGGACTTCTACTGGCAGCTTCAAGTTCCGTAGGGCGTAGCGGGCTCCGTCGGGCGATAGGTGGCTGCGGTCGAGGAAGAGCAGGCGGCCTCTGTCGCGGTATATGCAGGCTTCGGAGCTGGCGCAGAATGCGGCCTTGAGATCGACCAGCGATGTGTTGGGAGTATCGGCAGCGACTTGCCGGATCGCGGCGATTGCGGATGCGAACGCAGCGTCGTCTTCGGAAGAGGCGAGTCCTGGATCGCCGGCCTCGGGAATGCCCATCCGTTTGGCCAGTGCGAGCCTGACCGGGATGTGCGAGAACCGGACGCGCAGCAGCGGATCGAAATTGAATTCGGGTACGTCCTGCATCACGACAACCTGCTTGCCGGCGGCTTGGAGAGTGCGGATCGAAGCCGTCAGGGACTGCATGAAGAGCGCGCGCGAAGCTTCAGCGGAAGGGATCGCGCTGGGATGGGCCGGATCGTTGGTCAGCCAGCCATCCTGCCAGTTTCGATTGAAGGGCGACGCCCACGACCCAACCAGAAACACAATGCGGATGCGGGTGGTTGCCACAAGGAAGTCGAGAACTTTGCGATTGAAGCGGGCGCAGGTCGCGGCCAGGAGCGGGTATTCCGGCGTGTAGTGGGCCGCGCCGGTGAGCGGCGTGCAGTTGTCCTTGGTGAGTTCGACAAAGCCGTAGCCCTGAGCGGTTGCTGCGGCACGCAGGCCGGGCGCGAGCGCAGCTGCGTGGCTGTCTCCCCAAATGGCGATAGATGGAGAGGCGGTCGTGTCGTCGAAGCAAGGGGGCGAGAGATTGGGCTGATCCCGATCGCTGGCCAGGCAGGGGTCGCTATGGAGGGCGCGCTCGGCGGACTCCATGCGGTCGAGCGCCGGGAACCGCTGCGGGAATCCGCGGCTCAGCCACAGGGCGGCGCTGATGATGAGCAGGCCGGCGCTTGCCAGCGCGTAGCGCGCCAGCAGCGGAGCGGGCGGCAGCGCCGATCTGCGAAAGGGCTGCTCGATGAGGGTGTAGGAAAGAACGGCCACGGCAAAGGAAGCTGCGCTGGCCAGCAATGCCGATGCTTGTGGCAGATCGCCTCCATACAGGATGTGCATGAAGGCCAGCACAGGCCAGTGCCATAGGTACCAGGAGTAGGAGATCTTGCCGATGAAGACCAGCGGCGGCAGGGTGAACAGCCGCCGGTTGATCCAACTGGCAGGCGAGGCGAGGACCAGGGCCGTGCCGAACACCGAGGGCAGGCCGGCAGGACCTGGGAACGCCGATGCCGGCTGGAGCAGGAACATGGGAGCGAGCATGAGAGCTGTTCCCGCGACGCTTGCGGCTTCCGCGATTCGGGGCGACGGGCTTCCGGGCTTACGGTTCAGCTCGAGGATCGCCAGCACCACGCCCACACCCAGTTCCCAGGCGCGTGCGGGAAGGGTATAGAAGACCAGCATGGGATGGCGGGCGACTTCGAGACAGGCGAAGAGGAACGATGTGGCGCAGACGGCGAGAACCACGGGCAGGATCAAGTTACGGCGAAGCCGCGCCAACAGGACCATGAGCAGTGGAATCACGGCGTAGAACTGTTCTTCGACGCCCAGCGACCAGGTCATGAGCAGGGGATGGAATTCGCTTTTGACGGCGAGGTAATCCGCTGTCCACCAAAAGAGAAGATTCGAGCCCGAAAGCGTAGCCGCAAAGGCCGAGCGCGCCAGGCGGAGGGTCTCAGCCGGAGAGAGCAGAATGAGCGCCGCGGCCAACGTCACCAGCAGCACGGCAAAGAGCGCGGGAAGGATGCGCCTGGCGCGGCGTTGATAGAAGCGCATGTAGCTGAAGGAGCCGGCGCGCAATTCCGCGTAGATATGGCCGCCGATGAGGTAGCCGGAGATGACGAAGAAGAGATCGACGCCGAGCAGGCCGCCTCGGAGCCAGGGCACGCCCACGTGATAAAGCACGACACTCAGGATGGCGAGAGCGCGGAGTCCGTCGATGTCGGGACGATAGGAGCGGGCAATCTCGCTGGAGCTTGAGGCGCGCACCGATTCCGCTTCCGTGGAAACAATGGATTGGCAGCGGGAGGAATGTACATTCCTACAAGCAATTCAGGGAGCAATGGAGAGCAAGTTAAAGTTCTGCGGTCATTTTAACTCACGCCTCGTCTGCGGTGAACGAAACGGAGGATGAAGAGGATTGGGAGGCCGAGCAGGATGAGCGCGGTGCCGAGGAGCGAGCCTTTCAGATTGCCGGCGTAACTTGAGACCAGCACGGCCGCCGCGCACACCACAAAGATGGCGGGCAGCAGCGGGTAACCCCAGACCTTGTAGGGGCGCACTGCGTCGGGCCTGCGCCTGCGATACACGAACACCGTGGTGGCCGTGAGCATGTAGAAGAGCCACTCGGCGAAGACGGCCAGCTCAAAGAACTGTTGAAAGCGGCTCAGGAAGAGCAGCAGCACGGTGGAGAGCAGCCCTTGCACCACGAGCGACGTGGAAGGGGATTGAAAGCGCGGATGAATGTGCGCGAACTGGTGGAAGAAGAGGCCATCGCGGGCGGCGGCAAA
>Ga0326727_10006003_pt1 | contig 33866 bp, 17 predicted proteins | sample MB2enrmetagenome_FD_207643 | JGI IMG/M metagenome (GOLD analysis project Ga0326727, IMG submission 207643) | Lab enriched peat soil microbial communities from McLean, Ithaca, NY, United States - MB29MY | ecosystem: Environmental > Terrestrial > Soil > Wetlands > Peat | place: USA: New York...
CGGCGGGCGGAATGTTCACCGTGGCGGACGTTCCCGACGGGGCCTGGCTGACCTTGAGGACCGTGATCGTCACGGTGGCCACGTTGCTCAGGGCCGTGCCGTCGCTGGCCTGGTATTGGAACGTGTCCGTGCCGTAGAAGTCGGTATCGGGGGTATAGACGAAGTGTCCGTCGCCGTCCAAGGTCAATTGGCCGTGCTGCGGGCCGGAGACCAAGACGGCGGTGAGCGGATCGCCGTCGGCATCGCTGGCCGTCGACAGGATGCTCACTGCGCCGGCTGCGGGGCCGAAGTATTGTACGCGCCCCGTCGTCGCGTTCGGACCACCCTCCGAGTGCTCTTCGAAACTAGCGTCAAATTGCTGCACCTCGCCCGAAGGCCCGTAAACCGCCTGATTCACTGTGAATTGCCCGATCAGAGTATTCGGGCAGCGCCCGTCGCCGCAGACGCAAAGGCCCGGGCTGTCCGCGGCCTGGAATGGGTATCGCGTGGCGCCGGTATAGACGCCGGGCACGAGCTCGGAGCCGGCCGGCGCCGCGAAATCCAGATACCACCAATCGGTCGCCGAGGTGTAGACGATCTCGACGTGCTGGTCGTCGCCGCTGATCGTGAATGTTCCCGTGCTGCCGTTGTAGTCGTACGTCCCGTAGCCTGCAACATAATCGCCGTTGCCCGACATCGACAGATGCGCGTCGATCGCCGCCTCGTCGAGCACCTGGTTCTCGTTGGTCGAGTAGGAGTCGTCCTGGGCGACGGGCGCCACGTCGAAGGTGAGCGTCTTGGGGACCGGGTCCAGGTTGGCCCCGCCGTTGGCCGTGCTGCCGCTGTCCTCGACCTGGAAGGTGAAACTGTCCCGGGAGGTCCGCCCCGTTTCGCTGGACGGGGTGAACACCAGGTTGCCGGCCGCGATGTCGGCCACGCTGACGAACTGGCCGGCCACGACCGGCACGCCGGCCAGCGCCAGGCTCCCCCAAGTGGGCAGCGTCGTGATCTCGACGGCGGTGAACGCGTCGGGCGGAGAATCGTTGGGGTCGCTGAAGCCGAAATCCGCGACTTGTAGGACGTAGGGCGTGCCGGCCGGCGGGGTCAGCGTCGTGCTCGTGCCCAGCGGCGCCTGGCTGACGTGTACCACGTTGATCGTCACCGTGGCCACGTTGCTCAGGGCCGTGCCGTCGCTGGCCTGGTACTCAAAGGTGTCCGTGCCGTAGAAGTCGGTATAGGGCGTGTAGACGAACCCGCCGTCGGCATCGAGCGTCAGCGTGCCGTGTTGCGGACCGGAGACCAAGGCGGCGGTCAGCGGGTCGCCGTCCTCATCGCTGTCGTTCTGCAAAACGCTCGTGCCCTCGATGGCCGAAGCGTTGTACTGGATGTGGCCGGCGAGCGAATAACCGTCCGTCGGGTCTTGCAACTGGAAGGTGGCATCAAATCGCTCAATGTTGCCGGCAGGTCCGTAGACAGCCTCGATCACCGTGAATTGCCTCGTCGGCGCGGAAAACCCGAGCTGCGAAGCGTCCACGCTCAGGCCCGGGTGGGTCGCATCGGCCGTTGCCTGGGCATCGCTGTAGACCCCCGGCGCCAGCGGTGCATTGGCCGCAGCAGCAAACTGCAACGTGTGCCCGCCGAGCCCAAAGCCCGCAGGGGGCGAGTTACTGGGATAACTGAACGTCACCCCGTTGCCGTTCATGGTGACGGTACAAGGCTGGGCGACGCCGTCGACGTCGCTGGTATAGGACTGCGACGACCCGGGGTACGTGTACGTCAGCCGCAGGTGGTTGCCCAGGAAGGCCTGGTCGAGCACCTGGTTCTCGTTGACCGCGTAGGAGTCGTCCTGGGCGACGGGCGTGAAATTGATCACGAGCGTCTTGGGGAGCGGGTCCAGGTTCGCGCCGCCGTTGATCGTGCTGCCGCTGTCTTCGACCTGGAACGTGAAGCTGCCACGCGGGCCCCCTGTCGCCGGGGTGAAGACCAAGCTGCCGGCCGCCAGATCGGCGACGCTGACGAACTGCCCCGCCGTCACCGGAACCCCCGAGAGGGCGAGGTTCCCCGAGGCGGGCAACGTGGTGATCTCGACCGCGGTGAAGGTGTCCGGCGGCGAGTCCGCGGGATCGCTGAAGCCGAAGTCCGCCGCCCGCAACGCGTAGGACGGGCCGGCCGGCACGCTGATCGTGGCGGACGTTCCTGCCGGCGCGTGGTGGAAGGGGATCACGTCGAGCGTCACCGTGGCCACGTTGCTCAGGGTCGTTCCGTCCTCGGCCTGGTATTGAAAACTGTCCGTGCCCGTGAAGCCCGCATTCGGCGTGTAAAGGAAGCCGCCGTCGCTCTGGAGGGTCAACGTGCCGTGTTGCGGGCCGGCGACCAGCACGGCGGTCAACGCACCGCCGTCGGGGCTGGAATCATTGGCCAGAACGCTCACGCTCCCCGGCACCGGCTCGTCGTACTGAATGCGTCCCGTCAGCGCCGCCGTCGCACTGCCGAGCTGCTCCTCGAACGATGCGTCGAACCGCAGCACGTTGCCGGAAGCGTCATATTCCACGTCGTTGACGGTGAACTGGCCCGTGAGCTGAGCGCCACCAGAAAGAAGGAGGGCGCCAAGGGAAACGCAGATGCCGGGCGCACCGGCCGGCTCGGAGGGATACTGTTGCGCGCCGCCATAGGTACCCGGCGCCAGCGCGGCACCGCCGGGTGCGGCGAACTCCAAGGACGGCCCCAAAAAGACAAGGATGCTTCCGTTCGGCTGCGGGATCGGCGGCGGATTGACGGAGATGCTGACCCCGTTTTGCGAATTCCGCGAGGCCGAGAAGGTATAGCCCGACTCGTCGTAGGAGTAGGTTCCAGCGCTCGCGATCGGGTCGCCCGGCTGGCTGACCATCTGCAGCAGCGTGGCCGATGATAATTCGTCGAGAGCCTCGTTCTCCTTGACGGTGTAGGAGTCGTCCTGGGCGACGGGCGTGTCCGCCGGTTGCAGACTGGCTGAGATGGCCGGCGTGGCGGGCGACGTCAGCGGGGCACCAATCGCCGTCTCCGCGCCCGCCGGGGCCTGGCTGGCGGGCAGGAGGGTCACCGTCAGCAGGCTGCGGACCTCCAGCGGTTCGATCCGCAGGCGGCGGCGATAGTCGCCGTTGCGCCTCGTTGCTCGGTGGATTCTGCGCATAAATCCCCCCGATCCACTCGACGGAAGCAGCCCCGAATCCAGAAGCTACACGGTACCATCATAATTGATCTTTCTGAGAATTGCACTCCCCCCCACGGAGGGGCGCAGGGTTCATGAAGCGCGCTGCGAATCTAAATGGGGTTTTGTGATTCCAGGAGGTTTTCTCGGTAGGCCCCGCTTGCCGAGCGGGACTTTGCGCACCGACGACGTCTGTCCGTCGTTCGAGTCCCTTCCGGCAGAAGGGACCTACGGAGGTGCCTCCTGGAATCCCGGAAGTCCATTTAGGGCGGGCCGTCGCGGCGGTCCAAGTGCTTCACGTCGCGGAGCACCAGCGGAGGCTCGGCGCCCGGGGCCTGCGGCAGCGGGACGTCGCTGAGCACGAGCCGCTCCACGCGGTCGGCCACGAGCACGGGCCGCAGGTCGGGCTTCACACAGCTCAGCCGCACGTGATCCAGGGTCAGGTTCTTCACGTTGTGCAGATAGAAGCCCCAGGCGGGCAGCGGCCGGCAATCGTTGCCCGGCGCGCGGACCGGCTGCCGGGCATCGTCGCGCTTGCCGCCCCCCGCGAACTCGATCACGAGGTCGCGGAAGGTCACGTCCTCCCACGGCGTTTCCGCCCAGCTCTCCACCGAGGCCGCCGCAAAATACACCCCCGTGGCCTTCACCCGGCTCACCGTGACCCGGCCGGCCGTGTTGCCCGGCTTCAAGACGAAATGGAACGGCGTGGCGACGTTCTGCATCGTGATGTCGTCGATGGTCACGTCGTCCAGCCGGCCCTGCGTGCCGTCCCAGGAGCCGGGTTGGAGATTCAATCCGGCCAGGCAATTGCGGCGGTTCGAGGTGCGGTGCGGGTGCTCGCCCGGCCCGTACATCCGGCACTTCTCGATGGTCAGGTGCGTGGCCGGGCCGATCAGCCGCACGCAGTTGCAGGAGGAGTTCAGCGCGCAGTTGCTCACCCGCACCCGCTCCCAGTAGCGGCCGGCGATCGAGTCGTCGCCGGTGGCGAAGCGGCAGTCGGCGATAGTCACGTCGCGGCAGGGCTGCTCGCGGCTGCCGCGGAAGTGGACGCCGTCCCAGCCGCCGCTGATCTTCACGTTGCGGATCTGCACGCGGTCGCTCAGCTCGAAGAAGATCGCATAGTTGCCCGAATCCTTGATCGCCAGGTCGCGGATGGTCACGTCGCGGCAGTGGTCCAGCACGATCGTGTGCGGTCCGCGCATCTGCTCTTCGCCGTGCGGGTCGAAGACGCGGTTGCCGTCGATGGCGCCCTGGCCCAAGATGCGGACGTTCTGCGCGCCGTCGCCCAAGAGCAAGGCACGGTGCCAGGGGCTTTGCTTCGACTTGTAATCCGCCAAATCCTTGCTTCCCACCAGCGTTGCAGCGGCGTCCAGCATGAGTTCCACATTGCTCTTCAAATAGACGGTGCCGGAAAGGTACCGGCCGGGCGGCAGCACGACGCGGCCGCCGCCGGCCGCCGCGCACGCCTCGACGGCCCGGTTGATGGCCGCCGTGTCCAGCGTGCGGCCGTCGCCGCGGGCGCCGTAATCCCGCACGTTGAACGCCTTGGGCTGTGCCGCCGCCGCATCCGGGCCGCGGACCAACAGCAGCAGGACGGCCGTCAGGGCCAGGTGTAGTCTTCCACGAAAGCCGACAGCTATTCCAGTGACCAATAATGGATGGCCCATGGCTCGAGTTCCAGCGAGAGTTCTTGGTCGCCCGCTTGAAACGTCCGGGGCGACTCGGGACGCAGGCGTTGGTTCTCCTCCACACCCGCGCCGGCGGCATCAAGCACGATGTGCCGGGCGCGCATTGCCCTGGGCAGTGCTACCAGGCTGAGTGCGACGCGCGCCGGCTGGCTGGAAAAGTTCCAGAGCATCAAGTTGTGCATCTGCAATTGCGGGTCGTGCGTGGCGAAGCCGTGGACCTTGTCGCTGGTAGAGCTGACGCGCAGGCTTTGGCCCGTCATGCGCGCGAGCAGCTTGAAGGCAAAATACGCGGGGCGGATTTGGCTTTGGTAGTCGAACAGCCCGTCGAACTGCGGCTGGCGATTCCACCACCGCGCCATGAACGCGGCGCCGTCGGCCGAGAAGTACTGCGCGAACAGGTCGTAGGACACATAGTAGTCGCGAATATGGTAGTAGCACGACCAGTCCAGCCCGGCGTCTTTCATCTGCCAGATGGCCTCGGCCACGTAGCAAGGCTGGTAGCGCGGGTCGAGCGGCGGGTTGAACAAGTCCATGTTCCACTCGTCGATGAAGGTCTCCGGTTTGAGCTCGGGGTGCTCCTTCAGCAAGCCGTGCACGTACTCGATCGTGCCGCGAATCGCGGCGGGACTGCTGCTGTAGAGATGCCAGGAAACGAAGTGCAACGGCAGTTTCCCGGTCGCGCAGGCGCCCACGAGTGCGGGGAGGATCGGCGACCGCACATTCGCCAGCGCCGGGCCGCCGACGCGCGCCTCGGCGTCGGCGCGAAGGATGGCCGCCGTGGTGTGCTGGTAGTAGCGCAGGTAGCTCTGCGGCTGGAACCGGTAAGGCGTGCCGCCGCTCTCGCCGATGTCCACCTCGTTGCCGACTTCCCAGTAGCGGATACCCGTGCCGCGCTCGCGGTAATGCTTCACGACTTCGAAGACGAGGGCTTCCCACGCGGCGTAATCCTGCGGCTCCACGAGGCTGTCGTTGATTTCGGGAAAGAGCACGCGCGGCTTGAAGCACAGGCACATCAGCGGTCTAGCGCCGGTCTTGAGGATGGAGCCCACCATGCGGTCGAGCGTGTCGAAGTGGTAGCGTCCCCGCTCCGGCAGGAGCTTGTAATACTCTTGCACGAAGAGTCGGATGATGCCCGGCCCGAGCGCGCGGATCTCCGCCAGGCGGTCGGCGAACATCGGCTCGTCAGAGAGCCCGCCCTGCCCCAGCGCCATGCGTTCCATGTGCAGCGGCCCAAGTTCCTCGGTAAACGCCACGCGAACTCGGGCCGGCGGCGAGTCGGCGCGCAGAACGCCGCAGAAACACGTGCCCAGCGCGAGCCAACCAGCAAGATGGCCGATTCGCTTGATCATCGTGAGTTGCTCCGGACTGGTCATCGTGGATTGCCTGCTTACTGCCATGCGCCAGGATGGACGGTGCTGCGGGGCTTGCCGTCGCGGTCGCAGGAAGGCTGGTTGCACAACTCGCCTTGGGGGGCTCGCGGCCGCTCGGGCAGATCTCCGCCGGCATAATCCGGGATCTCGTAACCCTTGGCTTCCCGCAGCGACCCCTGGACGTGGCGGTAATTGCCGTGCTCGGGGTCCAGCAGGCGCGGCTTGAGCCGGTTGATCGAGTTGTACTGGCGCAAGCTCTTTTCATCGCAGCCGGGCCGCATGGCCGGCGGGCCGCCGCTCGCCGGATCGAGCACGGGATGGTTGAGCGGCCCATCCCAGACCACATTGCCGCGGATCAGCAGGCCGTCGTCGGCCCGCACCTCGCCGGGCAAGTTGCTGCCGGCGGGAGTCTTCGCCGGGCCGGTAATGCTGAAATGCCCGCGATCCGTCTGGAAGCCGTCGTCGTTCAGGACCACGTTGTTGAAGATGTACACGTTCTTGCAGGGAATGTTGTCGTCGTAGCGGTGCGGGCTGCACCAGCCGCCGGCCTGCAGGTGCTCGTCGCACGTGCCGTCCCAGACGCCCACCCCCGGGCCCCGTCCACCCAAGCCGACGAAAATGGCGGTATGCCGCTTGCCGACGCGATAGCAGGTGTTGTAGGCCACCAGGCAGTTGTAGCCGCCCCAGATGGAGATCGCCGGCCCGTCCGTGTCGTGGATCACGTTGTTCACCAGCTTGACGTCGTAGGCTTCGTAATGAATCCACGGCTTGACCATGTACTGGAAACCGGTGCCCTGCCCGGCGCACAGACCGCTGTGGCGCGCGTTCCAGATTTCGTTGCCGGCGATGACGAAACCCGCCGAGCCGCCCTTGACGTAGATCGCCTCGCACAACGAATGGTGGAACTTGCTGCGGACGACGTGGCCGTATTGGCAGGCCACGTAATCCAGGTCCACCGCCTGCGCGCCGTCGAACTCGCTCTGTTCCACGTAGAGGTATTGCGACTGGGCGCCCTTGAAATTCACCCAGGGCAGCGTCTCTTTCGTCGTGCCGGCGGCGAACCCCAACACGTTCCGCACCAGCACGTGATCGCTGTTGATCACGTGCAGCAGGATGTCGCGCGTGTAGTCCCCCGGCTTGATCCCGCCGGGGAGGATCTTCACGCCCAGCACGTAGACGTAGCTCGACTTTGCGATGGCCAGCGGCGGCAGGACGGCCTTGAGCGGGCCGTCGGCCGACTCGATGACGATCGGGTACTCGAAGCTCGCCCGGCGGCCCTCCAGCCAGAGGCCCGCATGCGGACCGCTGAAATACTCGCCCTCTGCGAGCATGATGCGATAGCCGCTCTTGGCCGCCCGGGTGTCCGGCGGCAGGCGGCGCATGGCAGCCTTTACGCTCTTGAGGGCCCGCGCCCGCGTGCCGCCCTCGGCGGAATCGCTGCCCTGGACCGGATCGACCCAGATGTCGGTGAGCTTGGGCTTGCCCAAATCGTAGGTCGGATTGGCGTCGAACACTTTGGCGATCCGGCCGGCTGGCGTGGCAGCCCGGCCTTCTGCTGCCACAGCCGTGTTGCGGCCAGCCGATAGCGATGCACACGTCAGCAGGGCCACCATGCCCCGCCTGGCCAGCCAGCGGCGCGAAGCCATGTTGCGTTTCATTGTTTCTTCTCTTCTTCCTGGACGTGAAAGCCGATCCGGCGCTCGGGTTCTTCGGACCGCTCCATCATCTTGTCAGAAAGCCCAGAAACCAGCAGTACCATTGAACGAGGAAGAGCACGCCCGGGGACGCGAGAAAGGCCAAACTCAGGCCGCCGATCAGGGAATTTGGCAATCGCCACGTCTTGATGGCAATTACTGCGAAACCCAACCATGTTCCGAACAGAATCAGCGAAACGGACAGTTCGCGGAACTCTTGCCAGACCGGTGGCGGGCGAGGTAGGCCTCTCAACGTAAAGCGGATCTGCAGCGCGTTGCCGGCGACCGCGGCCACGAGGGATATCACGCCGTCGAGTTTTGGTCCCCGCATCAGCATGGCCACGATTAGGAGGCCGAGCCAAACCGCTGGCGGAATTGCCAGAAGCAAACAAATGACTACTTCGGACATGGCAGCTTTCCCGCCGCAATGGGCACCGGATTCTCGGTGTCAACTCTTGTTCCTGCTGCCGGTCACCTTCTCGGCTCGGGACCTTTCGGAGGCGCTCGACGATCTTCGCCGGAGCGCCCGCCTGCTCGCGGATGTTGCGGCGGGCCAGGTGGACGGCCCCGGAAGCGATCCCACCATAGTATGCCCCGATTTCCCGCGGTGTCCAGCCGCCAGACGGCAGGTCGGCTCCAGGGAGAGCTTGTGCGGCGCAGGGCTGCGACCCCGCCGTGGGCCAAGCGTTGGGGCTCGCGGGCGAGAGACCTGCGGTCGCGGGAGGGGGCTGGTCGCAAGCCACGCCCTAACCGTGGGGGCGGGAGGGGGGCGTGGTCGGAAGCCGCGCCCCAACGGTGGTTGATGCGATTTTCCTTGATTGTGGCGAGGGCCTCGGCCCTTCCAAGCCAATGGCGGATTGCGGCGGCACCCAGCGGCCGGCGGGCCTATTGACTTTGCCCTGCGGACCATGCAGAATCACAACAGCTACGCCAGCCTCCACGGGGAGCCCACCCATGCCGACCTCCCGCCGGTCCCACCTTGGGCAGGCAGCGGCGTTTTCGCTTGCCCTCTGGCTGGTGTTCTGCGCCCGCGGCAGCCTGGGGGCCGAAGATGCGGCGAACCAAGCCGCGCGGGACTACAACGTGGCGGCCGCCCTGCAGAACGAAGCGCTCTACGAGCGGGCCGCGGAGAAATGGGCGGCCTTCATCAGCCAATACCCGGGCGATGCCCGGCTGGACCGCGCCCACTACTATCTGGGCGTCTGCCAGCTTCATGTCAAGAAATACGCGGAAGCGATTGCCGCGTTCCAAACGGTGGTGAGCAAGTATCCGTCGTTCTCCGATGCCGCGGGGGCACAATACCATCTGGGCATGGCCCGCTACCAGGCGGCTTGCGAGTCGAAGAAGCACGAGGACTTCCAGGCGGCCGGCGAGGCACTCGGCCTGGCGGCCAGCAAGTACCCGCAAGGCAAGCACGAGGCGGCCGCACTCTATTATCAGGGCGAATCGCTGCTGGGGGCCGGCCAGCCCGCCGCGGCCATTGAAGCGTACAAGAAGCTTGCCGCCGGGCCGCCCAACGTGCCGCAGGCGGCGGACGCGTGTTACGCCCTGGGGACCACCCAACAGGACATCGGACAGGATTCCGACGCGATTGCCACCTTCCAGAAGTTTCTGGGCACGCCGCAGTGGGCCGGCCACGAGCTGGCCGGGGAGGTTCGGCTCCGGCTGGCGCTGGTGCTGTGGAAGCAGAAGAAGTACGCCGAGGCGGAGCCGCACTTCGCCGCGGCGGCCGCGCTGGCGAACTTTCCCCATGCCGACTTGGCCCTGTTGCGGCAGGGTCTGTGCCGCTTGCAGCTTGGCCAGACGGCGGAGGCCGCGCCGCTGCTGGAGGAGTGGCTGAAGAAGTTCCCCAACAGCCCGTACAAAAGCGAGGCGCAACTGGCGGCCGGCAAGTGCTGTTTCTCGCTCGGCAAGCTCAATGAGGCGCAACAGATCCTCGAGCCGCTGGCCAAGGCCCGCAGCCGGGAATCGACCGAAGCCGCCTATTGGCTCGCGCGGACGCTGTTGAAGCTCGGCAAGCCGCAAGATGCGTTGGGGGCGGTCGAGGCCGCGCTGGCGGCGGAGCACCCGCCGAGCGGGTCGGCGGCGGCCGAGACGGCCGTTTACCTGGAGCTGGCCCGCGCCGATGCCCTGGCAGACTTGCCCAACCGCCGCAAAGAGGCGGCGGCCGCCTACGAGAAGTTCGCGGCGCAACACGCGGACCATCTGCTCACCGCCCAAGCCCTTTACCTGGCCGCCTCCACCGCCTTGGAGGAGAAGGACTACGCGGCGGCGCGGAGGCAGGCCGAAGCCTTCGTCGGCAACTCGCGGCTGGCCGGTAACTCCCTGTTGCCCGCCGCGCTGTGCGTGGCCGCTGAAGGCAACCTGGCGCCCGGCGGCGATGCCGGCAAGGCGGAGCAGTTCTACAGCCAGGTCGCCGATCGTTTCGCCAAGACCAGCTATTCCACGCTGGCGATGTACAAGCTCGGGGAGATGGCGGCGCGGCAGAAGAAATACGACGAGGCCGTCCGCCGCTACCAGCAGTGTCTGGCGGAATCGCCCCAGGGGGATTATGCGGCGCGGGCCCAGAACGGGCTGGCGGCCGCGTGTTTCGCCAAGGAGGATTACGCTGGGGCGACCGCGGCCTTGACCGCGCTCTTGGCCTCCCACCCGGAGCCGGCGATGGCTGCGCGGGCCCGCTACCTGCGCGGGCTGGTGCTGCAGCGTCAGAAGCAAGTCGACGCGGCGGCCACGGACTTGGAGGCTTTTCTGGCCGGAAAACCGCCGGCCGACGAGGCCGCCGATGCCCGCTATACGCTCGTGCTCTGCCAGATCGCCCGCAAGCAGTTCGACCAGGCCGCGACTGCGCTGGCGGCCCTGGTCGCCGAGAAGGCCGACTATCCCAATGCGGCCCGGGCGTACTACGAGCTGGGCCACGCCCTGCTGGGCGACAACCGCGGCGAGGCGGCGGCAACGGCCTTCCGCACGCTGGCCGAGAAATACCCCGACAGCCCGCTGGCCGCCGAAGCCTGGTTCCACGTCGGCCACTGGAACGAAGAGACGGCCGACGGGCTGACGGCCGAGGAGCAGAAGCTGGCCGGGCTGGCCAAGGCGGCCGAGGGCTACGCGGCGGGCCTGGCCAAGGCCAAGGACCCCGAGCTGCACGAGAAGCTGCAGTACAAGCTGGCGGAGATGAAGTGCCGCGGGAAGCAGTTCGAGCAGGCCGCGGCGATTTTGCAGGCCCAGCTCCGCGAGCATGCCTCCGGGAGCCTGGCCGGCCCCGCGCGGTTCCTGGCGGCGGAGTGCCTCTTCCGCCAGAACAAGTTCGAGGAGGCCCTGCCGCTGTTCGCCAAGGTGGCCGACGACAAGGTGGAGAAGTACCACGCCCAGGCCCTGTACCGCGCCGGGGCCTGTGCGGGCGAGCAGAAGAAGTGGCCGGACAGCCAGAAGTTCTATGAAACACTGGTGCGGGATTTCCCGCGTTTCGAGCAACTGCAGGAGGCCCGCTACGGCCTGGCGGTCGCCATGCAGAACCAGGGCCGGCTGGCCGAGGCCCGCGCGATGCACGAGCAACTGGTCAAGTCGGCCGAGGCGCAGACGGTGGTGAAGGCCCGCTTCATGCTCGGCGAAATCGCTTTTGCCGAGCACAAGTTCGAGGACGCCATCGAGCAGTACCTGGCGGTGACCACCGGCTACCCTTTCAAGCACTGGCAGGGCCTGGCGCAGTTCGAGATCGGCCGTTGTTTGCTTTCGCTGGGCAAGCGCCAGCAGGCCATCGAGGCCTTCCGCGCCGTGCTGGAAAAGTACCCCGATCATGCCAAGGCCCAGGATGCGCAAAAGATGCTGGCGGAACTGAAGTGAGGCAGTAGAGTCGGAGAACCTTGAACCCCAACCCCTGAGAAGCCTATGTCCCTCTGCTTCGCAAGGTCGCGCGCCTTTGTCTGTGCTGCCGTGCTGGCCGCGGCGGTTTGTTGTGCCGGCCCCGGGTGCGGCGCCCTGGGGGCCGAGGCGGCCCCGTCGCCGGACAAAGCCGCCCCAGCCGCGGCGCCTGCTCCGGACAAGGCGGCGGCAGCCCCAGCCTCCCCGCCCACGGCCGAGAAGCGCCGCGAAGAGCTGCAAAAGGCAGCCAAGCCCGAATCCCTCGGCCGCTTCCTGCTGGACAAGACCGGCTGGCTCGGCTGGGCGATCTACGCCGTGGAAATCGCGTTGTCGCTGGTGGCCACGACGGTCGTGCTTGAGCGAGCGGTGAACCTGCGGCGAAGGAAGTTGATTCCCCGCCGTTTCGTCCGCCGCCTGCGCGACCTGATCGCCCGACGCGAGGACTCGGCCGAGAATCTCCGCACACTGTGCGAGAACTCCGAGTCGCCGATCGCCAATGTGTTGATGCGGGGGGTGTCGCGGGCGGGCCGGCCCTTGCCCGAGATCGAAAAGGCCATGGAAGACGCGGTCATCCGCGAGGCCGGCGGGCAGCGAAGCCGAAACCGCATCCTAGGCGTCATCGGCACCGTGGCCCCCATGGTTGGATTGCTGGGAACCGTGCTGGGCATGATCATGGCCCTGCGCGACACGAGCCAGGCCGGCGCCGAGAAGGCCCAGAAACTGGCTGAAGGCATCTATCTCGCGCTGGGCGGCACCGCCGGCGGCCTGCTGGTCGCCGTGCCGGCGCTGCTCTTGGTCCACTGGTACAACACCCGCGTCGATCGTTATGCCCGGGAAATGGTCGACGTGCTGCAAGAGACGATCCCCACTTTCGCCGCCATGGATCGCGGGAGCGAGTCCAATGGTGAAGTGGTCCGGGCCAGCGAGCCCATTGCCCGGGTGAAGACCCGTTAGCGAGGTGTGCCATGCAAGTACCCGTGTTCGAGCCGGAATTCGAATCGCCGAACTTGATCCCGATGATCGACATCCTGTTGGTGCTCTTGATCTTCTTCTTCGTGACGGCCCGCATCGGCGAAGAGGAGAAGGAAATCTCGGTCCGCCTGGCGCAGGTGGCCAAGGCGCAGCCGCTGTCGATGCCGCCCGGCGAGATCGTGGTCAACGTGACCGAGCGGGGCGACTTCGTGGTGGTCGGGCAAACGCTGGACGAGCGGGCGCTGGGCGCTTTCCTTCGTGACCTGGCGATCAAGAACCCCGGCACGCAGACCGTGCAAATCCGCTGCGACGACCGGGTGGCCTTCCGCTATCCGGCCCGGGTGATGGGGCTGTGCGAGATGGAGAAGATCGGCCACTACTGCACCGTGACGGAAGAGACGAATTGAGCGGATATGGGTTGGCTTCCGACCTATGCGCAGATCCTGTGGTGGCTGGCCAGCGCCGGCATCGCGCTTGCGCTGGCCGGGGTGCTGGCTTGGTACATGCGCCAGGTTTGGCGGCGGCGGCTGCCCCCACCCGGCTTTTTTGTGCTGGCCCTGCTCATCCACCTGGTGCTTGTGGCCGGTAGTTTCTACATTTACCTGGACCCGGCGGCCGCCCCGCAGATCCAACGCCACTGGACGCGGATGGTGGCCAGCACGCAGACGTCGCTGGCCGGCCTGCGGCGGCTGTTCAAGGGGACGGACGATCGCTTCGAGCAGGTGGCCGACTTGAACTCGCTGGCGACCGAGGGGGTGGCGGTAGGTCCTGGGGCTGCCGGCGAGGCCCCGCCATTACCGCCGCCCGACCCGGGGGCTGCCCCGCCGCTGCCGTCCGCAGCCCTGCCGCGCCGGCTGCCGGCAACCGGTCTTGTCGTCCCGCCGGGGGAGTGGCTCGCCGGTGCAGCGCCCCGTCTGGCCCCGCGGCAACCCGCAGCGGTGGCCATGGCGGACGAACCGGTGACAATCGAGCCCGTGCAAGCGGCCGCTCGCGCGGCGGACGAGCGGATCGAACGGCTGGCGGTGGCCGTCCAGCGGCCTCGGCCGGCGGCCGGAGCCGAAGGGTACGTCGGCGGCGCGGCGGGCGTCATACCGGGACCCGCTCCGGGGGCTGCGTCGCTGCCGTCGATACCGCTGCCGGGAGCGACGGGCCGGGGCGGCGGCGGTGCGGATGTGCCTCCCGAGACCTTCGCCCCGCTCAACGTGGCGCAACTGCCCCGCCTTGACCGGGCCCGGCGCGTGCCGGGGGTAGCCGGGGACGAGGAGCGTGCCGAGACTGTGGCGCTGGCAGGCCCGGCGACCGCTTCCGGCCAGGGAACCGGGACTGGGGGTGGGGCTGGCAGCGGGGCGGCATCTGGAGGGTACCCCGCAGCAGTCCGCGTGGATGTAGCGCGGCGCGAGCTTGGGCCGGCCGCACCCGGCGGGTACCCCGCTGTCTTGTCGGCCGCGCCCGGCCCCGGGACTGCCGGTGGAGGGTTGGGCTCCGGCGTCGGCTCCGGGTCCGGTCTGCCTCAAGGGGATGCGAGAAAGGAAATCGAGCGGCAACTGGCGAGCCTGGGTCCGCCGTCCGCTTCGCCCGCCGATGGGCTTCCCCGCCGCGGATCGCGTGCCCCCTCGGTCCTGGACATCCACGAGCGGGTCGGCCTGCAGGCGATGTTCCGCCTCCGCCAGGATGATCTCAAGGACAGTGCGGTCGCCGAATTGGGCGGCAGCGAGGAAACGATCAAGGCAGTACGCCAGGGGCTCGACTGGCTCACGACCCACCAGCATGGCGACGGCCACTGGAGCCTCGATCGCTTCTACAAGGAGCCGAAGGGCCGCAGCCTGCCGGGCAAGGGCTGGATCATCTCGGATACGGCGGCCACCGGTTTCGCCCTGTTGCCGCTGTTGGCCGACGGCAATACGCACCAGGCCGGCCGGCACCGCCAGAGCGTCCAGCAGGCGCTGGAATGGCTGCTGCGGCACCAGAAGCCCGACGGGGAGTTGAACGTCCAGACGGGCCAGAACACGCGGATGTATGCCCACGCCATCGCCACGATCACCCTGTGCGAGGCCTACGGCATGACGCGAGACGCAGCCCTGCGCGATCCGGCGCAGCGGGCCGTGGGTTTCATCCTCCGCGCTCAGCACCCGCAGTCGGGCGGCTGGCGCTATGAACCCCGCGTGCCGGCCGACACCTCCGTGGTCGGTTGGCAGGTCATGGCCCTGAAGAGCGCCCAGATGGCCTCGCTGGACGTGCCGCCGGAGCCGCTGGCGCTGGTGCTCAAATGGCTGCGGTCGGTCGAGGGCAAGGGCCAGGAGCTGGGCACCTTCCGCTACCAAGCCGGCTCCGGCATCACCGCCCCCATGACGGCCGAGGGCCTGCTCTGCCTCCAGTACCTCGGCGCGCCGGTGAATGACCCGAGCCTGCAGGCCGGCGTCGAGTGGCTGCTCAAGCACCTGCCGAAGCAGGGCAGCGAAACGAGCTACTACTGGTACTACGGCACGCAGGTCATGTATCACATGCAAGGCCCGCCTTGGCAACAGTGGAATCGGGCCCTGCGCGACATGCTCGTGGAGACCCAGCACAAGGACGGCGATTTGGCCGGCACCTGGGACCCGCACGATCAATGGGAGAACCAGGCGGGCCGGATTTACGGCACCAGCCTGCGGCTGCTGATGTTGGAGGTCTATTACCGCCACCTGCCGTTGTACCAGCTCCGGCAGCCATAGGTTGTGCTTTAGCCTGCCGGCCTGTTGTTGTTGAGCGGGCGGGCGGGCACCGGGCACCAGCTTGGTCCGCTGTGGTTGGGGCTTTTTCGGACCTCGCGCGGCGGGCAAGCCCGCCCGCTAAACGTATTACGGCGACGGCGATTTGCCGGAGGAGCAACCATGCAGCTTCGCGGCGTCATCACGGCGACGCTTTGCCTCCTGGCGCTATTGCCCGCAACGGCGGCGGCCCAGGCGACCCACCCCAACCTGCTGCTGAACCGGCAGGAGATCGCCGAGATGAAGGCCAAGATCGCCAAGTACGCGTGGGCCCGGCAGGTCTTCGAGCGGATCAAGGCCGACGCCGAGGCGGACGTCGCCAATCCCTATTTCAACCTTCCCACCCGCGTGGCCCCCGCGATGATGTACGCCCTGACCGGCGAAGAGAAGTACGCCAAGCGGGCGCGGGAACACATCGAGCCGCAGCACTTGAAGGAATTGCAGGAGCGAAACTGCCCCTGGCAGTGGAACCGCGGCGTCGAGGAGGCCATCCTCTTCGATCTGGTCTACGACACCTTCAGCGAAAGAGAGCGGCGAGAAATCGAAAACGCCTTCCGCAAGATCGGCCGGGTCGAGATCGATCTGGCCGAGTCCGGCTACCAGACCTGGAACATGAAATGGGTCGAGCACTGGAACGTGGCCATGATGGGCTACGCGACCGGTGACCGGCAACTGATCGACTACGGCCTGAACGACCCCGGCGGCGGCCTGACCTCCGGAAAAGGGTACTGCCGCTACGATCCCAAGAAGTACGGCGGCTTCCACCAGATCATCGAGCGCAACGTGAAGGAAGGCACGTGGCACGAGCCGCCGGAATACTTGTTCAACGCGATCTCCTTCCCGTTCTTCACGCTGGCGCTGGCCGCCAAGCATTTCGACGGCACCGATCTGTACCATTGGCGGGCCCCCAACGGCAACTCGCTGGCGGACCTTTGGCCGCGGTTGGTCGACTTGACCTTTCCGGCGGAAGATACCGGGATGCCGGGGGGCACTTTCCGTGTGGCCAACTACGGCGACGGCGGCACCACGGCCTGGCGGGATTTGTACCTGATCAACTCGCCGTGGCAGATACCGGCTGCCACGAAGCCCGCCCCGCGGCTGGCCGACGAGATCTATACCAACCAAGGCATGCTGGAAATCGCGCACCATTTCGATCCGCGGCCGGTCTACGCCTGGTTCCTCAGGCAGCCGGCCGGGCGCGACCGGATGTTTTGCAATTCGGGCGGGGGGTTCCTGGGTCTGAGCCGGCCCGCGCTGGCCTACGGGCGGCCGCTGGACGACGCCCCGGCCGCGCCCCCGCCGGCCCCCAGCTCGCTGTTAGCCGACGCCGGATTGGCCATGCTCCGCGCCGACGAATCCCCCGCTTACTGGCACGGCAAAGGGCTGGCCTGCTTCTTCATCATGGGCGAACCGCAGTTCCGCAGCCACCGCCATTGCGACGACTACCAGATCATTCTGCACGGGCAGGGGCGGCTGCTCTATCCCGACCTGAACACCTGGAACTACGAAAACGACAAAGAGCTCGGCTGGACCCACCGCTCGATTGCCCACAATACGCTGGTGGTCGACGGCGCGAGCAACGTGGCGGCGCCCTACACCGCGCGGCACGACTTCAGCCCGGAGGTGAAATTCGTCGCCGCCCGGGGCGCACCCTTCGAGAAACAAGACGGCATCGGCGCCAGTCCCGTGGGAGCCCAGGCCTGGCCGAAGAAGGTCGTTTTGAGCCGCGCCTTGTTCCTCACCAAGGAGTATCTGGCGGATTTCTTCTGGGCCGCTTCGCCCGCCGAGCACGTCTACGACTGGGCCCTGCACGGCTTCGGCCGCCTCGAATTCGCTCGGCAGCGATTCCAAGCCAGCCAGGACCTGGCGCCGTACCGCTGGATCAAGGATGTCTCCAAGTGCGCGACTGCCGAGCCGTGGTCGGTCGAGTGGCGGCAATCGAGTGCCGGGGTAGTGAAGGGCATGCCGGAATCGCGGCACACCGACGACTGGTTCACGACGCAAGTGGGCGTGAAGATGTGGATGCTGGCTGCGCCCGGCACGTCGGCCTACGTGGGCGAGGGACCGCTACTCATCAGCGACATGCAGAGCGGCATGAGCCGGCGGCCGCAGGACCCGGAAGGCCGTCTGCCGATGGTGGTGGCGCGCCGCCAGGCCGCCAACACGCTCTACGCCGCGCTGCACGAGCCGGTCTTGTTCCGCGACAAGGGCAAGCCGGTCGCTCAAGCCCGTATCCGCTCCTTCGAGCTCGTGGGTCAGACGGCCGATACCATTGCCGTAAAGATCGTGGGGCCGGATTACGTCGATTACGCGTGCGTGAGCTTCAGCACCCCGGTCGACGGAAGGCCGGGAGCCACGCTCACCAATGCCGCCAGCGGCGAGAGCCTCGCCTTCAACAATTTCGCTTATCTGCGCTATCGGGCCAACCAGATCGCGGGGCGGGGCGAACTTCTCGCTTTTGCGATCCGTGACGGCGGCGCGGGGAAATCGCCGAGTTTGACCCTCAACGGCCAGCCGGCCGGGGTCACGGCCGCCGAAGGGCAATTTCGCTATAAGGAAAGCAGGTGAAACCATGCGAAGCGGACGGTCTTTGTGGATGTGTGCGTGTGTGCTGCTCTGGACGGGCGGAGGGCTGGCGGCGGCCGACGGCCCACCGCGGCAGCCGTGGTTCCCCAAGGCCCCGCCGCTGGCGAAACCGGCCGGCAAGGCGCTCCGCGCGGCGTCGGTCGCGGAGCTGTTCCAGGCGGCCAAGGAGGTCAGGCCCGGCGGGACGATCCTGCTGGCCGACGGGCATTATTCGCTCCCCAGGACGCTGGACCTGCACACCGACAACATCACGCTCCGCGGCGAGTCGGGCCGGCCGGAGCAAGTGGTCATCGACGGCGCCCGCCCAGGGGGCCCAGCGCTGGGCGAGCTGGTGGCGATCTCGCGGGCCAGCGGCGTGACCATCGCCGATCTGACCATCCAGAACGTCAAGTGGAACGGCTTCAAGCTCAACTCCGACAAAGGCGTCACGAAAGTCACCATCCACAACTGCGTGATCCACAACGTCTGGCAGCGGGGCATCAAGGGCGTGATGGTGCCCAAGGAGAACCGCGAGAAAATGCGGCCGGCCGACTGCCGCGTGCAATACTGCCTGTTCTACAACGACCGCCCGAAACAGTTCAGCGACGACGAGGCGGACCAGGCCAACGGCTTCGGCGGCAACTACGTGGGCGGCATGGACATCATGTACGCCAAGCGCTGGACGATCAGCGACAACGTGTTTGTGGGCATTCACGGCCGCACGAACGAGGGCCGCGGGGCCATCTTCCTGTGGGTCGAGGCCGAGGGTTGCGTCGTCGAGCGGAACATCATCATCGACTGCGATTGCGGCATCTGCCTGGGCAACTCGCACCGCGGCGAGGGCACCACCACCCATTGCAGCGGCTGCACCGTCCGCAACAACTTCATCACCCGCTGCCCGGAAAACGACATCCTGGCCGACTACACCCGCGACTGCAAGATCCTGCACAACACGGTGCACGACCCCCGGTCGCGGATGCAGCGGCTGGTGCGGCTGGTACACGACAACGACGGGCTGGTGCTGGCCAACAACCTGCTCAGCGGCCGCGCGATGCAGATCGAGACCAAGAGTTCCCTGCGGAACGAGGGCAACCTGATCAAGGACATGACCCCCTGGCTGGTCGATCCGGCCGGCGGGAACCTGCACCTGCGACCGGGCGCGGCCCAAGCGCCGGGCACGGTCCCGCGGCTGGCCGACGTGCCCGAGGACATCGACCGCCGGCCGCGGCCGCAAGCCACCGTGGTCGGCGCGCATCAACCGGCGGACGAGGGCAAATAGCGGCCGCGGAGGAACAAGATGGACAAATCCGAAATTCAAAACACGAAATCCGAAACAAACTCAAAGCACCACGCTCAAATGACAGAAACATTTGGGACGGAAACACTTCCTCGCTCCCATCCGGCACCGCGCGCAGCGTGGTCGCCGTGGGAACGTACTGAATGGCCGCTCCTGCGGCCCTTCTTGGCCGGGCGCCTTAGGGACGCGGAGCGTCCGCCCAGTGCGTTCCCACGCAGAGCGTGGGAACGAGAAGGGGGAGCGTGGGGACGAGCGGGCCTTATGGCCGTGGCGTTGCTGGTGGCTTGCGCCCAATTCGCAGCCGCCCGGGAATATGCCCCCCGCGTGGTCTCGCCCGAGCGGGCCGACGCCTACAGCATGAAGACCTTCGCCGACTTCCCCCGCTGGCGCGGACTCCGCGATGACGCCCTGGCCTGGCAGGTCTACCAGTACCTGGTCGATCCGCGCAGCGGCCTGTTCCACTGCAACGAGGTGCTGGAGGGCGATGACGCCTTGAGCGAATACCGCACCATCCGCGACCCGGTGAAGATCATCAACGTCTACGGCTACGCGTACTGCGGGATCCTCGGGCCGACGATGGCCGGCGTCTGGGAGGACATGGGCGGGGGCAGGGCCCGCACCGTCACCCTGCCCGGCTGGTCCCACGTCGTGGCCGAGGCCTGCTACGGCGGCAAGTGGCATTACCTGGACCTGGACGTGCGGGCGGCCTTCCGCCGCGCGGACGGCACGCTGGCCTCGCTGGACGAGGCGCGGCACGATCCGTCGCTGTGGCACGGCCGCGGGCCGCTGTTCTTCCCCAACGATTCGCTGGACCATGCCCGGCAGATCTACGAGCGGACCCGCGTGGAGAACTATTACGGCTTCTCGCAGAGCGGCCACACGATGGACTTTGTGCTGCGGCAAGGCGAGACCTTCACCCGCTGGTGGGCGCCGCAGGGCGGACGCTGGAACCACCGGCTGGAGTGGAACCGCGAGGAGTGGCTGCGACAACTCGTCGAGCAGCCGCCGCGCGGCCCCAAGCCCAACCACCGCGACTTCTCCATCCACAATCACGGCAACGGCCGGTTGGTCTACCGCCCGAACCTCAGCGACCGCTCGTCCGACTTCGCCGACGGGATTTACGACGCCCGCAACGTGCGGCCCACCGCCGACGGCTTGAGCCTCAAGGAGCCGGGCGAGGGCTACGCGATCTTCGAGGTCCGCTCGCCCTACGTGATCGTGCCCAAGGTTGGCCCGCTAGACACGCTCTCTGGGGACCGCGAGGCCTCGCAAGTCGAGTTGGAGGCCAGCGGGGCGTCGCTGGCGATCTCGTTGGACAACGGCCTGACCTGGCGCGACCTGCCGCTACCCGCCGCCGTGGGGCCGCTGGACCTGACGCCGCAGGTGGCCGGCCGTTACGGCTACCTGCTCAAGGTCGCGCTGGCCGGGCAGCCGGGCCGGGCGGTGGTCCGGCGGCTGGCCGTCAGCACCTGGGTCCAGGTCGCCCCGGCCTCACTGCCCGTGCTGGCCAAGGGCACCAATCGCATGGAGTACCGCACCGGCGACCACTACGGCCTGAAGACCCGCGTGCTGGAGATTCGCTCGGAGGCGGGCAAGCCCGGGGAAACGCTCAAGTACCTCGTTGCCCCGCCGCGCGATTACGACCCCAGTCGCAAGACCGACCGGATTCACGGCCCGGCCGTGGTGCGGGTCGAGGCGCCGCCGGGCACGAAAATCGCCTGGCTGACGGCTGAAGGCAGTTTTGCCACCCACCAGCGCGAGGCCGCCCGCAATACCCGCAACAGCATGGCCTACGCCGTGGACGAGCCCAAGGATTTCCGGGAAATCTACCGGGCGGAAATCCCCACCGACGTGGAGCACTGGCACTCGAATGCCCACCGCGAGATCCGGCTCGATCCGCCGGCCGCGCGGGTCTATGTCCGCTACGTCGGCGATCCGGCCCTGAACAACTTCCACGTCTACGCCCATTGCCTGGACGACGGTCGCGCGTCGGCCCGGCCGGTTACCATCACCCACCGCTGGCACGAGCCGAGCGGCCCGAAGAGCCAGACGGTGACCCTCAAGCAGCCGGGCCCCTACGAAATCACCACCGGCGGCGAGCCGCTCTGCGACTCGATCGAGATTGCCGTCCCCAGCGACGGCGGATCTTGAATCTCCAGTTCACAGAAGTTCTGCTCAAAAGGAGGCCCCAACATGAAAATGTCCCACTCAGCGGCGATTCTCGCGGCCTTGCTCGCGCTGTTTCTCGGCGGGGCCGTGCTCCATGCCGCCGACAAGACCGCGGCCGGCGGCGCGACCGTGTATCAGAAGATGAGCTTCGCTGCGGACGCCGAGGGTTGGGAGGCGGCCAGCGGCGGTCAAGTCGGGCTGACGTCCGACGCCGTCAGCGGCAAAGCCCTGCACGTCGTTTGCCGGCAGGGCTGGTCCGGCGCGCGATTGTCGCTGGCCATCAGCGGGTCGCGGGACCTGAAGGTCGCGCTGTTGATGAAAGGCCGCGGTTTGCCGGAGGTGGGCGTGAACATCCACGACACCGCCAGCGGCGACAACACCACGCCCTACGGATACCGCTACCTCAAGGACGACCAATGGACGCCGATCCTCTACCGCTTGGACCGCTGCCGCTACAACTCCGCCACGAGCGGCTACGTCCGCGCGGACACGCGGTACGACGCGATCAGCTTCTTCGGCCCCTCCGCGGCGAAGCCGGGCATGGAGTTCACCATCGATGACTTCGTCATCTACCGCGGCACGGATTGCCAGCCGCCCGGGAAAGTGAGCGGTCTGGCGGCCCGCGCCACGCCCGGGGGCGTGCGGCTCTCCTGGCAGCCCGCCGCCGACAACGTGGGCGTCGAGGGCTACGTCATCGCCCGGGCGGAGGGCGGGGGCGGTTTCCACAAGATCGCCGAAAGCCATGCGGTCGGCTATCTCGACGCCGCGGCGGCCGGTGGACGGTGCCGCTACCGCGTCTTTGCCTTCGATTTCGAGGAGAACTTCGGGCCGTGGTCCGATCCGGCGGAGGCCGATTTCGCGGGCTCGCCCGTCCAAGCGACGAAGACGCGGGAGGCGAAGGATCGGCTGGGCTACGCCGATCGCATCCGCGCCGTTCACGCCGCCGGCGCCGGCAAGGTCCGCAAGGGGCACGCCACCCTTTTCGGCGATTCGCTCACCGGGGCGACCGTCTATCCGTACTGCGCCGAAGCGGCCTTCGGCACGCTGGTGGTCGATGCCTTCGGCTACCCCTCGATGCGGACCGACTTCGGCCGCGGCAAGGTGCGCGAGATCCTCAAGCAGGAGAACCCGGAATTCATGTTCGTGCTGTTCGGCACGAACAACGGCAAATCGCCGAAGGACCTGCCGCCGGCCATGGAAGACCTGGCTGCGATTGTCAAGGCGTGCGACGAGCACGGCACGGTGGCCGTGCTGGGGACTATTCCACCCCGCGGCTGGAGCCCCGCGTCGCAGCCCGAGGCCGACTACAACGCCCAAGTCGTGAAGCTCTGCCAGGAGCTGCATATCCCCACGGGCTATATCTTCGAGGGCTTTCAAGCGGCAGGGCCGGCAGATCGCCGCAAGTACCTGGGCGACGACGGCGTCCACTGGCGCGGCGAGGGCATGGAGATCGCCGCCCGCGCCTGGAGCAAGACCCTCGACCAGGTCCGCTTCGTCCTGCGCGACCAGTAGTAACCGTCCAAGGAGAACCAACGATGACGAGAATGTGCCGATCCAGCTCGATTGTAATCGCCTTAACTCCGCTCGTGGTGATTCTCATACATGGCTTGTCGGCGGCCGCGGCCGAAGAGCCGGCTTTCCAGGCCTATGCGGCGGGCCCGGGCGATGTCAGCATAAGTTGCGGCGGCGAGGAATTCCTCAATTTCAGCCTGGTCGCCTGGGGTCCGAGCTGGGCTTGGGCCGGCATCGAGGGGGAGTGCAAGAGCCAGGCCGACGCGAGCATCGGGCGGTTCACCGCGAAGCTGAATCCCGCGGCTGCGCCGGTGCGCATCGGATTCCGCGCGGAAAGACCCAAACCCAACCGGTTACAGCTAAGTTACGAGTTAGAGACGGAGCGAGACCAGGACCTTACCTTGATCGTCGTCAGCATTGCCCCGGGCGCGGCGTTCAGCGGGCGCGACGCGCTGGTGCAGTCCGGGGGCCGGCAGACCGCGGTCCGCTGCCCCTTCGGCAGGCAGGAGGTGGGGACTGCGGTGGACGCAATGCGATTGACGGACGCCCAGCGGCAGGCCACCGTGATTCGTTTCGATCCGCCGTGCGAGATCGGCGCCGACGGGACCGCCCGCGTGGTCTTGGCCAAGGACAAGCTGCCCGGCGGCCAACCCCGCCGCCTCACGATGTCCGTCGATCTGCCCGGCCCAACCGCCTGGTACCCCAGCGCGGCGGAGGTCCCGGACGAACCGGGCCTGGAGACCTGGTATCGCTGGCAAGCGACAGGCGACTGCGGCCCGAGTGCCCTCGGCATGCAGGACTGGATCGAGGCCCCGGCGGGCAAGCACGGGCGAATCCTCCGCCAGGACGACAAGCTCGTGTACCACGACCGGCCCATCAAGCTGTGGGGGCTGAACCTGTGCTACGGCAACTGTGCCCCCGAGAAGGAGCTGGCCGACAAGCGGGCCGCCTTCTACCCCAAGTACGGCATCAACGCCGTGCGGCTGCACAAGTGGGCCGACGGCGGCGGCGGCATGGGCATCCAGTCCCGCGATAGCTGCGTCGAATTCGATCCCCAAGCCCTGGACCGGATGGATTACCAGGTCGCCAAGCTCAAGCAGGCCGGCGTGTACGTGAACCTGTCGGCCCACTTCGGCTCGCAGAAGCTGGGGCCGGCCGACAAGCAGTACGTGCCCTTCCTGGAGGAGTTCGGCGCCTTCCGTTACGGCCGCATCGAGACGCCGCACAGCGCCATCCACTACTCGCCCGAGCTGCAGCGCCTGCAGGCCCTGCAAATCACGAACCTGCTCCGGCACAAGAACCCGTACACGGGCCTGACCTACGCCGAGGACCCGGTGGTGGCCTTCATCGAGATCATCAACGAGCAGAGCATCCTGTTCTACACGTCGCCGGCCCCGCTGAAGGCCAGCCCCACGCTCCGCAAGCAGGTTGGCGAACGGTTCTGCCAATGGCTGCGGAAGAAGTACGGCAGCCAGGCGAAGCTCGCAGCAGCCTGGGGCAAGGGGGCCTTCGATAGCTTCGCCGGCGAAGGCTTCCCGAAGGGCGAAAACCTGGACAAGGGCAACATCCTGCCCATCGGCAACCCCTGGTTCTGGGACCCGGAGCAAATCCACGGCTCGCAGGCCTCCCGCAGCCGGCGGCTGCTGGACACCCTGCACTTCCTCTACAGCCTACAGTGCGAGTTCTTCGACGGCTACGTGCGGGCCGTCCGCCAGGCCGGCTACCGGGGCGAGCTCGTGGGCTCGAACTGGCAGGCCGGGCGGGGCTACAGCCATTTCGCCAACCTGCACTCCGACTACCTCGTCGGCACCATCGACCGCCACAACTACTTCGGCGACCGCTGCAACGCGACGATGTTCGCCCGGGCCGGCTCCGGCCTGTTGAGCACCGGCATGCAGCAGGTCGCGGACCGGCCGTTCATGTTCTCCGAATGGATTCACGTGTTCCCCAACGAGATGGGCGTGGAAGGCCCGGCGATCGTCGGGGCCTACGGGTTCGGGTTGCAGGGCTGGGACGCCTCGTTCATGTTCCAGAACGGCGACAACGGGGCCTTTAGCGCGAAGATCGGCCGCGACCAATGGGACGTCACCGCGCCGCAGGTGCTGGGCGTCTTCCCGGCCGTGGCGCGGCACATCCACCGCGGCGACGTGCGCGAGTCCGCGGAGCTGGCCATGCGCAACGTCCACGTGCCCTCGCTCTTCGAAGGCAAGCTCAGCTTCGACGACAAGGTGGTGCAAGGCTACGACGCCAAGGAGCTGGACAGCAGCAAGGTCCCCGCGCGGGCCCTGGCCGCGGTCCGCAGCGTCGTCGCCTTCACCCCCGAGTATACCGACACGCCGGCATTCGACACGGCGCCCTATGAGAAGGGCGGGCAGATCGTTTCCGCCACCGGCCAGCTCCGCTGGAAGGAAGCTGCGGGGAAGTCCGGCGGCTATTTCAGCATGGACACGCCCGGCACCAAGGCCGTCGTGGGCTTCGCCGCGGGACGGAAGTGCGAGTTGGGGGCCGTGACCATCGAGCCCGAAAGCCGCTTCGCCGCCATCTACGTCACGGCCCGCGAGCCAAACAAGACGATCGACTCGTCGCGGGAACTGTTGATTGTCGCGGTGGCGCGGGCGCGGAACAGCGGGATGAAGTTCTCTCCGGCAGGCGACAAGCTGCTCACCGCCGGCGCTGGACCGATTCTCATCGAGCCCGTCAAGGCCAAGATAACCGTCCGCAAGGAGGGCCGCCCGACGCTTGTCGTGTTGGATCACGACGGCCGGCCGACGGCCAAGACGCTGCGGCTGGAGGAGGGTTCGCTGGTGATCGACGGCGCCCGCGACAAGACGCCGTACTACCTATTACAGTATTAGGGAGGCGATTCCATGGACCGAGATACTAATCCCACGCGGCGGGAGTTCGTCGAGCTTGCGGCGGCGGCCGGGGCTTGGCTCGCCGCCGGCGGCCTGGGCTCCGCCGCCGAAATGCCGCCGGTGCTACGGGCGGGCATCGCCAAGAAAGACATCACCCCGACCCAGCCGGTCATGCTGGCCGGCTACGAAAGCCGCAAGGACCTGTCGCAAGGCGTCCACGATCCGCTCTCGGCGCGGGCCGTGGCCTTCGAGCAGGGCGGCCAGCGGCTGGTGCTGGTTTCGACCGACTTCCTCGGCTTCTACGACGGCACCGCCGCGAGCATGCGAAAAACGATCCTGGCGGCCTGCGGCTTGCAGCCGTCGGAGCTTTTCCTGGCGGCGATCCACACGCACTCCGCGCCGACCCCGACGCTCGGCGGCGGGGACGTCCATCCCAACAATCTGGCCTGGACCAAGACGCTGGAAGCACAGTTGGTGGCCGCGGTCCGCGAGGCGCTCTCCGCGTTGGCCCCCGCCGAGATCGCTTTCGCGTCCGGCTCGTCGCCGGTGGGCGTGAACCGCCGCGAGCCCGTGCGGCATGCCGCCGGCAAACCCGCGGTAAAGCTCGGCCGCAATCCCGCCGGGCCCACGGACCCGGAGGTGCAGGTGCTGCGGATCTGCCGGCCGGGCGCCGGCGACGCGCGATCCGCCTCCCCGGCAGCCGTTGTCTTCGGCTATGCCACGCACAGCACGGCGCTGGGCCCGCATAACTACCTCGTCAGCGGCGACGTTCACGGCCTGGCCGAGCAGTTCGTGGAAAGACAGCTTGGCGGGGCAGCGGTTGCCGCCGGCTTCGCCGGCGCGTCCGGCGACATCGACCCCTGGTTCCGCGTGCTGCCCAAGTTCAACACTGCCAACGGCTGGATCCCGGAGCCGGTCCTGCTGGGCACGATGCTCGGCGAGGAGGTCGCGCACGTGCTGGAGGGCGGCAACAAGCCCGGCCCCCAGAAACTCCCCTCTCCCTCCGGGAGAGGCACCCGCGAGCGGGTACCCGGGGGTGAGGGTGGTCCACGCGTGGCCCAGATTCCCCCTCACCCTAACCCTCTCCCGGAGGGAGAGGGGACCAGCGGCCCCGTCCGGACCGCGTTGAAATCATTGCTGTTGCCGAAAAAAGAGGGCCCGCGCGGCAGGTCTCCCGAGATCGAGCTGGGCCTGTGCCCGGAGTTCAACCTCACGGTCGGCCGGTTGGGCGACGTGGCGGTGGTCGGCCTGGGCGGCGAGGTGTTCAACGAGATCGGCAAGGCAATCAAGGCCGCTTCGCCTTTCCCGCACACCTTGATCATCACGCACTGCAACGGGACGGCGGGCTACCTGCCCACCAAGCAGTCCTGTCCCGACGGCGGTTACGGGGTGGACAACAGCCCGTTCGGCCCGGAGGCAGCGCAAGTAGTGGTCCAGGAAGCGGTCCGCATGTTGCGGGACCTGCGGGCGGCGGAAAAGTAAGGGCGCGGTTGTATTTTGTTGTAGGCTACGGCCTTCATCTGCGGAGGGGATTATGAGGTACCCAAGCTGTTTCCTGGCTCTGTGTGCAGCGCTCTGGCTCGCGGCCGCCGCCGCGGGGGCCGGCGAGCCGGCCAAGCCGCTCTACCGCGACGCGGCCCGGCCGATTGCGGAGCGCGTCGAGGACTTGCTGGGCCGCATGACGCTCGAAGAGAAAGTAGGGCAGATGAACATGCCCTGCGTCTACGAGGGCGGCCTGGGCCAGACCATCCCCGAAAAGACCGCCGGCGTGCAGAAGTTCGCCGCGGGCACGCTGCTGGCGGGCTTCGGTCCTGGCGGCGGCTTCTTCACCCTTTCCAACACGATCCTGCACGAAGGCCCCCGCCAGCAGGCGGAGTTTCTCAACCGGCTGCAGCGGATCGCACTGGAAAAGACGCGGCTGGGCATCCCCCTGCTCCAGAGCGAGGAGGGCACGCACGGCCTGATGTGCCCCGGCGGCACGATCTTCCCCGAGGGCCCGTCGCTGGGCAGCACCTGGAACATGGACCTCTTGGGGCGCATCTACGCCACCGTGGCCCGCGAAGCCCGCTCCATCGGCGTCCACCAGAATTTTACGCTGGTGGTCGAGCCGATCCGCGATCCGCGGTTGGGCCGCAACGAAGAGGCCTTCAGCGAAGATCCTTTCCTCTGTGCGCGGATTGCGGAAACCATCGTCCGCTCGGCGCAGGGCAACGACGTTTCCGCCGCCGACAAAGTGGTGACCGGCCTGTGCCACTATCCCGGCCAAAGCCAGCCCGCCAGCGGCCTGGAGCGCGGGGCCATGGAAATCTCCGAGCGGGCCCTGCGGGAGGTCTTCCTGGTGCCCTGGCAGGCGGGCATCCAGAAGTGCGGGGCCCTGGGCGTGATGGCCACCTACCCGGCCATCGACGGCATCCCCACGCACGCCTCCGAAAAACTGCTCACCCGCATCCTGCGGCAGGAGTTCGGCTTCGACGGCCTGGTGCTCTCCGAAGGGGGCGGGATCGGCACGCTCGTCTATGAAGGCCTGGCCCCCACGCAAAAAGAAGCCGGCGCCCTGGCCCTGGCCGCCGGCCTGGACGTGGGGATCTCATTCGAGTCGGGCTACATGCAGGACCTGCTGGCCAACGTCCGCGAGGGCAAGGTGCCCATGAGCCTGGTGGACCGCGCTGTCCGCCGCATTCTCAAGCAAAAATTCCGCCTGGGCCTGTTCGAGCGGCCGCTGGTGGACGTGGAGCACGCGGTCCGCACCGTGCACCGCGCCGAGCATCAGGACCTCGCGCTGGAGGCCGCCCGGGAAGCGATCGTGCTGTTGAAAAACGAGAAGAACCTGCTGCCGCTCAGCAAGACCTTGCGCTCGGTTGCCGTGATCGGCCCCAACGCCGACGACGCCCGCAGCCAGCTCGGCGATTACGTCCCGCCCAAGATCCTGCAACACATCGTCACGATCCTGGAGGGTATCCGCCAAGCCGTCTTGCCGGGCACCAAGCTGACCTACGTCAAAGGCTGCGAAGTGCTCGGCGAGGCGCCCGGCGAGATCGCCCAGGCCAAACAAGCGGCGGCCGACGCCGACGTGGCGATCGTGGTCCTCGGCGAGGCCAATCACTGGGCAACGGACAAGCCGTCCAGCAACGGCGAAGGCCGCGACGCGGCGACGCTGGAATTGACGGGCCGCCAGCAGGAGCTGGTCGAGGCCGTGGCGGCCACCGGCACGCCCACCGTAGTGGTGCTGGTGAACGGCCGCCCGCTGGCCACCCGCTGGATCGCCCGGCACTGCCCGGCGATCGTGGAGGCCTGGCTCCCCGGCGAGCAGGGCGGCCGGGCCGTGGCCGAGGTGCTCTTCGGCCAGGTCAATCCCAGCGGAAAGCTCGCGGTCACCGTGCCGCGGCACGTCGGGCAACTGCCGGTGTACTACAACTTCAAGAAGTCCAAACGCTATTGGCTGAAGACCGGCTGGGCCACCGCCTACGTGGACCTGGAACCGACGCCGCTGTATCCCTTCGGTTTCGGGCTGAGCTACACGAGCTTCGAGTACAGCGGCCTGCGGCTTAGCGCCAAGGAAATCGGCCCCGCCGAAGGGATCGAGGTGCAACTGCGGGTGAAGAACAGCGGCCAGCGCCCGGGGAAAGAAACCGTCCAGCTTTATATCGAAGACGTGGTCGCCAGCGTCGCCACGCCGGTCGAGCAGCTCCGCGGCTTCGCCAAGCTGGCCCTCGCGCCGGGCGAGACGAAGACCTGCACATTCAAGCTGACCCCCGACGACCTGGCGCTCTTGAACGCGCACCTCGAGCGCGTGGTGGAGCCGGGCCGCTTCCGCGTGATGGTCGGCTCCAGCTCGGCCGACATCCGCCTGAGCGGCGAGTTCCAGGTCAAACAGCCGGAGAAGCCCTGAGACGGCCCCTCTCTCCCCTCGTGGGAGAGCCGGCTTATGGGTCCTATGCGTCCCATGGGTCCTATGACAACTCCTTGCCCCTCGCGGGAAGGTTGGAGCCCTTTATGTCCACCGACACCGCCAGCGGCAAGCCGGGACTGAAACGCGTGCTGGGGCTCTGGGGCCTGGTGATCTACGGCATCATCCTGGTCCAGCCCACCGCCGCCATGCCGATCTACGGCATCGTCTGCGACAAGGCCCAGGGCCACGTCGTCACGACCATCCTGATCGCCATGGTGGCCATGCTCTTCACGGCCATCAGCTACGGGCGGATGGCCAACGCCTATCCCAGCGCCGGCTCCGCCTACACCTACGTCGGCCAGGAGCTGCACCCGGCGTTGGGCTTCCTGACCGGCTGGGCGATGGTCTTCGACTACATGCTGAACCCCATCCTCAGCGTGATGTTCTGCAGCTACACCGCCCGGCGCGTGCTCAACCCGGTCATCCTCTGGACGCTCCAGCATTGGCTCGGATGGCAGTCCGCTCCCGAGGTGCCCTACTGGCTGTGGGCCGTCTTGTTTGCCGCGCTCTTTACGGGCATGAACCTGCGGGCGATCGAAGCCAGCGCGCGGACGAATCAGTGGATCGCCGCCGCCCTGATGGCGGTGGTCGTCTGGTTCCTGCTGGCCGCGGGTTGCTACATCTGGACCGACCCCGCAGCGGCGGCCGGCCGCTTCTGGCACCCCTTCTATGACCCCCAGTCGTTCGACTTGAAGCTGGTTTCCTCAGGGGCCGCCCTGGCCATGCTCACTTATATCGGCTTCGACGCCATCTCGACGCTCTCCGAGGAGGCGCACAACCCCCGCCGCAACATCCTGCTGGCCACCGTGCTGACTTGCGTGGTCACCGGCATACTGGCGGGCACGCAGGTTTACGCCGCGGGCGTGGTCTGGCCCAGCAACCAGTTTGCCGACCCGCCCACCGCTTTCAGCGACATTGCCCGCGAGGCCGGCACCGCCCTGCCGATCCCTGTTTCCGCGGCTGCGCGCGGGGCGGCCCTGTTCGTCACCGTCAGCCTGGCGCTCTTGGTCGCCCAGATCGGCTCCGGCGCCGGGGCGCACATGGCCGGCGGGCGACTGCTGTACGGCATGGGCCGCGACAACGCCATCCCGCGGCGGTTCTTCGCCGCCATCAATCCCCGCACCCGCATCCCGCATTACAACATCGTTCTGATCGGCGCGATCGCCCTCTTGGGCGGGCTGCTGGGCTGCGCCGAGCAAGTGACCATTTCGCTCCCCAAGCTGGCCGTCGACGAGCCGTGGCGCCTGGGCCTCGTCTGGAGCAAGGAGACGATGCAGCCCTTCGATCTGGCCTGCGAGCTGCTCAACTTCGGTGCGCTGGTGGGTTTCATGGGCGTAAACCTCTCCGCCCTGGTCCGCTACTATGTCCGCGGCGACAACAAGAAGAACCTCTTGAACCTGCTGCTGCCGCTGGCCGGCTTCCTGATCTGCCTTTATCTCTGGTGTAACCTGCTGCCTGTGGCCAAGGTCGCCGGCCTGGCCTGGTTGGCCGCCGGCTTGGTATACGGGGCCTGGAAGACCCACTGGTTCCGCCGCAAGATCGAATTCGCCGCGCCGGATGATAGGGAGTGACGCGGAGGATGAGAGGGGTCGTTTCCAAGAACGCGTCAAGCGGTTCTGTTTTCGCGCAAAGGCGCAAAGCCGCAGAGGCGCAAAAGAAGGCAAAAGGAGAAACGGTGGGGAAGGCCGAGCGGGCCGGACCAGCGGTGCATAATGCCTTCCGCGCCATCGCTCGGCGCCTTTGCGGCCTGGCGCCTTTGCGTGGAAGCCCCATTCGCCGGACGTCCCCTTGCCTTGGAGCCGTCGACGAAAGCGGCCGGCGTTGCGCCGCCCTCACCGCGCGTCCGCCCTACGGTTCGCCCCCGTCCACTTTCTCGCCGTCGGGCGCGACGAGGGGTTGTAGAGGTCGTCTGGGGCTTCGGCAACTTGGTCCCGATCAACCCCGGAGAGATGTTCCTGGCGCCAGGCGCGGCCAATGAAGACGAGGTCGTGCGTTGGGCCGCCCCATCGTCCGGAACCTACTTCGTTTTCCCGACGCTCAGCGTGGCCGGCTCGGCGGTGATCTTCAGCCGCGGGATGGTAATGCACCCCGTGGCGTCGGCCTGGACCTCTCCGCTGGCCGTGCCAAACGTCCAACGCAGCGTTTCGCCCGGGGTCGGCCGCAGCATCCGCAGCCTGCGCAAGCTGACGTCCGCCGTCGCTTCCGCCGGGATGGCGAAGGCCGTCTTGAGTTCCGAGGGTTTGATCAGGAACAGCGAGATCTCGATCGCCTCCTGCGTGTCGCGCACGTTCTTCCAGCGGAAGAAGGCGTTGACCTGGCCCGCTTTCTTGTCGGCGAGGTTGTCCGGCCACGGCAGCGGATCGTTCGTCGAGGCGTTGGTGAACACCGGATAGGCCTCGTTTTTCTTGACGCTCAGCCAGTCGAACGAATTGATCAGGTCGTTGACCTTCATGATCTGCTCGTGGTTGTTCGCATGGCCGAACGGGCCCCAATAGAAGAAAAGCGCGTACCTTCGCTCGTTCATCGCCTTGACGAAGGCGTCGTGGCCTTTGGACCACGAGTCGTTCTGGGCGGAATAGTCGATCACGACCGGAGGGTCGGGGAGGGCCACGTCCGCAGGCACGGTGCGCGGCGGGAAGTACATCCGGCTGGAAACATGTTCGACCCCGGCGGGGACATTCGCCTTGACGGCGGCGAAGACGTCCCCGTGGCGCATGCCGATGCCCAGGGTGCCGCTGCCGCCCATGGAGTTGCCGCACAAGTAAACGCGGTTCCCGTCGATGCCATATCGCTGGATCACCCATTGCACCGTGTCCATCACCCGTTTCTCCGTGGGACTGACCTGCGGGCCCTTGTATTTTTCGCTACCCCACCACCAGTCCCCCCGGTTGGCGCGGCAATCGAGATACAGCGCAAAGAAGCCTTCCGGCGAACGGTAGATGTCGTGGTTGCCCACCGTGGTCGTGCAGGCCAGGCAGGAGTGGACGTCATGCCCGGCGGAATGCAGGACGACGTACAGGGGGGCGCTCGCACGCGCCTGCTTGGGATGGAGCACCAAGAAAGTGTCGCGTTGGGGCGCCGCGTAGCCCCACTCCTGCTTGCTACCGTGCTTGAAGACCTCCAGTTTCCGCTCGGTGAAAACCGACTCCTTTTCCTTTTCCGGGGGCCACTCCGTTTGGGCACAGGCCGCCGCCGCAAACGCCAAGACCAGGCCCGTCGCGATCATGGTTCTCTGCATGTCACTCTCCTTCTACGTTGTCGTGAGATTCTCAAGCTGCCTCGGGGTGCCCGCCGAACGCGGTGGACGTCTTCAGGCTGGGGAGCCGAAACGGCGGACCAAAGCCGCGTTCTGCGCAGCCTGGTCGCTGTAACGGTCGTAGATGCCCACAATCACGGCATCGCTGGGCTTGATCCCGGCGAAAGTCTCCCGAAAGGCTTGTTCCACGTCGTGACGACGCCCGGCAGCGAGGATCTTGAATGCCAGGCAGGGTCGCCTGGTCTGCCGGATCGCCTTGAACATCCTCGGCGGGTCGCTCTTGAGAAACACCTCGCCCACCGGCAAGGGGACGTGTCCGAGCAGCTTCAGGAGGGCGGCCTCGTCGCGCTGCCGCTCGTAGACGCAGGTCTGGAAGTAGTCCAGGTCCCAGCCCTGCGACTCGACGGCGTCCACCACGTCGGGCATGTGGGTGGACACGCCGACCAGCAAGCCCGCGTCACGGATGCGTTTCAGGCGGTCGTGGACGACGTCGAGTTTCCCCTGCTTAAACAGCGCGTCGGTCACCTCCCCGTGATGGGCGATGGCGATCAGCCCGTCGATCTTGGCGAACTGGCGGACGTCCTCGTCCGCGCCCGTGAGTCCGAAGAGGTGCATCTTTCCGCCCGACTGTCGATGGCGGTTGTAGATGCCCAGCAAGGTGCCGCGCTCGTGTCCTTGCCATGCGTTGATGCCGACCTCCTCGCAGCGGCGGAGCGTCCGGACGGCTCGTTCGGGCGTGTAGTAGTCGTGCATCTCCTTGTCCAGGAA
>Ga0326727_10006006_pt1 | contig 33857 bp, 36 predicted proteins | sample MB2enrmetagenome_FD_207643 | JGI IMG/M metagenome (GOLD analysis project Ga0326727, IMG submission 207643) | Lab enriched peat soil microbial communities from McLean, Ithaca, NY, United States - MB29MY | ecosystem: Environmental > Terrestrial > Soil > Wetlands > Peat | place: USA: New York...
CTTCGAATCTCTGCCCGAATGACCCTCACCGCCTTATCAGAGACTGCCGGGCTGAAGTTGATGAAGTGTTTCCCCTTGCGATTCTTCGACCTCCTCGGCCGAAACGTATAGCCCTATTTCCAGGGCCTTAAGTCAGCGAAAACATCCACGCCCGACAGTGGACGTATCAGAAGTTTCACTGTGACCCCGGTGACCAGTTCCTACTCAGCGTATATGCCGTAAGCTCTGCGGGGGCGACGGGTGACGCCTACATGGCACTGCATTTCATGGACGCATCCGGGGCGCTTATTGCTGGCGGCACGTATGTAGGCATTCTTCCGGGGACGACGTGGAATCAGTACCAAGCTAGTGCCACCGCCCCGGCAAACGCTGCATTCGTATGGGCACTTCCCGCCTACTTAGGGACCCCCGCCACGGGGCAGTGGAATTTCGATAATGCGTCCCTGCGCCGCATCTCGCTAGGGAATAACATCGCACTCGGCGTCATCGATAACAGTCACATCGTCCCCGGCGCAAACCTGATCGTAATCACGAACGGACTGCCAACGCTCCCGAGCGCGAACTACCCGGCAGGTATCTGTATCTTTAATACCCTGGATGGCTACATCTACAAGAACGTCTCAAACGCTTGGAAGAACATTCAAGACCCGGCCGGGATGATCGCCGGTACGTTGGCTGTTGGGGTGGAATACGCGGGGACGGTCAATGCCGCGCAGGTAAATGCTGGCCTGTTTAACGGATGCTCGCTGATCTGCTCACTGAATGGGATTACCACCACCATTAATAACCAGTATGGGGGCAGCGGACAGTACTGCGGCGTGATCGTTAATCAGTATAATACGCAAACCGAGGTTAGCCCCCAGGGGGCCTACGGGTTCTATTATGGCGTGCAGCAGTGGGCACTCGTTACTGACACTGGAATCGGGGGTGGAGGCCAACTATTCTTGACGAACCCTGGCGGGGTCTGGGTTGGCAGCAACCGGATTATTGGTGCGCGACAGACTGGTCCTGGGCTTCCGTCATTCACGACCGTTGCGCAAGCGCTGAGCTGGTGCACAAATCTCTACTACAGCTTAAACAGCACCGCTGGGCACGGATTAATTAACTGAACTGAGGAAAAAACGATGCTAGTTATCACGACGAACGCTTTACCACCAGGCGTTAACGGAGTACTGTATGGCGGCGCAACGATGACCGCCTCAGGGGGTGTCACTCCATATACGTGGGCAATTATTTCAGGCACATTGCCGGCTGGACTGACGCTCAACGCGACAACCGGCGCTATATCCGGCGCACCCACCGCCGCGTCCTTTGTGGATCTAACGATCCAGGTCACTGACTCGGACCCGACTCCGGCACAGGCCACTGCGGTGATATGCCTGCCCGTAGCTCCGGCAGTGCTCAAGATTGGCCTGCAGAGCGACGGAGGGCCGATTGTCGCTGCCACGATACCTACCAGCGCCGTAACGCTCATGGGTCAGCAGGTAGCGCAGGTGCGCAATGGAAGCGGCAATAGGATCTACTCGGACCTATCTGCGCTGGTCAAATCGATGCTCAGTCGCGAGGTCCAAAGTTTGTTATCGATGTATCCACCCGCTGCCGTGGTTCAGGCGCAAGCCGCAATGCAAGCCGCGATTACAGCAACGGTGATTTCATAAACAGGGGACTTTAGATGATGGAAGTCAAGCTCGAACCTAGCGAAAAGGCGCTCTTTGATGAGATCTCCCAGAACATCACGCTCACGCGTGGCAACCTCGCGCAACGCCGCACGATTCTCGTAGAGGAGCTGAATAAGATCGACATTGCGATGGCGGCAACCGAGGCGCAAGGGAATGGTGCGCTGAGGGCCGTTGTCCGACGGCGAAAACTTGAGGGCGATTGGATCGTCGATTCTGACAAAGGTGTGCTTTGCCAGATCGGGAAAACTGCGCATGTGCCACCGGTCCCTGCGTCGGCACCCACCGAACCCGCCGCGCCAGCGTCAACGAAAACCGAGGAATAGCTAGAGGGCTTATCTACGCCCCCCGTTTCCCGAAAGGGGGAAACGGGGCCAGGCGGCCCGGTTGTTTTCTCGCGCGGGTTACATACAGTTACCTGAAAGGTCCTTACCATGACACTCGAAGAAGGCAAATCGTCCGCCGTCGAAATTCTCGGTTTAGATCCAAACCAAGTGAACCCCGAAACGTTGTCGGCTCTGGGGGCGCTCGCAGCGGTCATGTTCCATCGGGGGATGGCTGCCTTGTCGGAAGAGATGGCGACAGTCATGGAGCGTCACGCCGACCAGTTTAAGCCCCCTAAAAGGCTGGTAGTGATTCTGCCGGCAAATGGTTCTATTAATTAATACGCGGCAAAGGAACGAACAATGGCTAACGCGACAACTAGTATCACAATTGAGCTTCAGGACGGGCAGGTCGTAGCTGCCGCTAGTCGTGTCAATGCGGCACTGAAAAGAATTCAGGACCAGTCTAATCAATTAGGTAATACGTCCTGGGATAACTTTGCCGATGGCGTAAAGAACTTCATACAGAATCCCCTACAGGCGGCGGGGGAAATGGCGGGCGATCTCCTGAAAGCCCTTGGGCCGGTCGGAGCCGGCATCGCGGCAACGGGCGGGGCGTTTGCACTTGCCGGCAAAGAGGCGCTGGGGTACATGGAAACCCTGGGGCAACTTGGGCGCACTATCGAAAACACGGCGCTCCGTACCGGGTTAACTACCACGGAGGTTAGTCAGTTTCGTTTTGCGGCACAGGCGGCCGGCGCGGACGTTGGCGTATTTGAGTCCCTGATGCGCAAACTGTCACAGGGGCTAGCGGACAGTGGCGACCAGGGGAAACGGGCGCGCGAGGGGCTGGCTGACCTAGGAATACAGACGCGGGATGTCTCGGGTAACCTGCGCGGCACGTCTGATATCCTCTTGCAGATATCACAGGGACTTTCGAATCTCCCTAGCGGGTTTGAGCGTAACGCCGAAGCGTTGAAGCTGTTCGGGCGTGCCGGGATAGAAGCCATTCCGGTAATGACTGAGCTGGCAGCAAACGTTAAAATCGCCAAGGATCTCGGGTTGGGAATCAGCGGGGCCGACGTTGACCGCTTCGCTGAGTACCATAGGCAATTAACGGAAATCTCCGCGCTATGGGAAAAAATGAAGCGTGATTTCATGTCCCCCATTGTGGCGACGATCAGTGTCGTCATGGGTGGAATGCTCGCGCCGAACCCCACGTTCCAATACCGTAATGGTCAACTTGTGCCCACCGGTGGGCAATCGCACTCAGGTCCGGGCAGAATCTATGGGAACGGAGAGCAATGGTCAGAGGGTGACGCTAGGGCAGCGGGGCTGACCGGAAACGCGCCTATTGACCTACTGCTCAATGCCATCCCTGGTATGAATGACACCGCTTCAGCGCACGCCTTTTTCCTTTCGCACCAATCGGCAGGCACCGGCGTGCAACGACTCCAGGAAGAATTAAAGAGCGCGCAGGAAGCGGCAGGTACAGCGCATGGGGACTACGCGAGCCTAGACAAGAGCGGCGCGGGGTTAACCGCCACACAGAAGGCGTTCTCCAAATGGCAGGACGCCGAGGCGCAAGTCAAGAAGTACACGGACGCCCTCAAAGAAGCCAAGCAAGCCGAAACGGAACTGCCCTCGTTTATCGAGAAAATGACCAAGCCCGAGGGCCTGGGTCCGGTCGGGCAGATATTCTCCGAGCGAGATAAGTTCAAGGGCACGAATCGCGGGCCAGCCACGGACGCGGCGTTGATTGCGGCGGGGCGGGCGCTTGACAAAGAATACGCGGAAACATACAAGCAGACCGCCGAAACGTGGGACCGCGCGGGAAAAGAAAAGACATTCTCCGGTGAGTCTATGGGCGACTACCAGAAGGTCTTTGATGAGTGGTTAAAACAGAGCAATAGGGACACGCTTAAAGACTTCACCCAAAAGGTCGAAACAGGCAAAGGTATCCTTTCCATTAACCGCGACACCTCGCGCTCGATGTTGAACGAGCAGGCGTCCCGCGCTACCCGTATCGCCGAGATGCAATCCGGCCCTGGAAACGAAGGGTACGGTATTGACGTGGGCTACCAGCAACGGGTCAGCCTCGCCCATCAACTGTATGGCATTGAGGTTGACACCGCGAACGCCGAAAAGGAAGGCAAGGACCGTACGCTGGCGCTAGTCACTGCCGAGCGGGACATGAAGCTGGACATCTATCGTGCCGACGAAGAACACGAGATGAAGCTGATGGAGCTTCAAAAGGCGCGGATGGATAATTTTGCGAGTCAAGTGGGCGGCGGATTTGACGCCCTCGTAAACGGCGGCGCGCGCGGCTTGGGAAACTACTTCCGGTCAACTGGCCTCGGGATCGGGCGCACGATAGCGGAAAATGCAGGCCGTATGATTTACCCGCACGTCGAGGGCATGTTTACCCTGCCGGGGACCACGAATGATGAAGGTAAGCCTACCGGTTTTGGAAAACTGCTCGCCGGGACGCCGATGGCCACTAATGAGGTATCAGCGCACGCGCTGAGCGGCTCCGCAATGCAATTAAATAGCGCGGCGGATGCATTGCAGGACGCGGCGGCGTCGTTGCATATGGGCGGTGCGCGACGTATCGGGGGTGGAGGGTATAGCTTCGCCGGTAGGGGTGGCTTTAGTGGTGGAGGTGTAACGGGCGACTCGGATAGCTCTGCCGTCATCGACAATACCGTCAATTCGGACGGGGAGCCGATAGACACCAACATTACCGCAGCGGCTATGGGAGGTACGTCTGGAATGTCTCTCGGGAAGGGTATCGGGATCGCTGGTGCAGCGGCCGGTGGAATCATGGGAGCCATAAGCGGATTCTCGAAGGGAACCGCCAAGGGCGACATCACGGGAACTGCCAGTATCGCTGGCGCGGCGGGGGCTATTGTCGCCATGGCGGGTGTTACTGGTCCGCTAGCGCCTATCCTGGCTGGCGCGGGTTTGGCGCTGGGACTGATAAGCGACTTCCTGGGGGATTCAAGGGCCGAGCGACAAAAGCAAGAGTCAAACGAGGCGGCCGGAAATAACGTCAGTAGCCCCACTTGGGTAGACTCCAATGGAAACGTTCACCGGTCTAATTACTATCTCCCCCCATCGATGCAGATGGACGTGGATATGGCGGGTAATCAGGTTGGCAGCAACTTCAAGGGCGGAATTACGGTAACGAACCATTTTAACGTCCAGACCATTGACGCGCAATCGTGGATGGATCACTCGACGCAGATCATGAGCGTGGTGTCTCAAGGGCTAACAACCCATGGCCCAGCGATCAATGCCGTAAAGGTCGCGGCGGGCACAAAGACCTTCTAAAAGTTGTAGGCGACTTAGGTTATAGGTCTGAAGTTTCCTTTTGCGTGTTCCTCTCCCACGCGGAAGGCTTAGGTCCGCATCTGCTGGCCAGCGGGTGCGGACCGCATTTTAGGAGAGAAAAAACCGGAGAGAATACTATGCTAATCTTGGACCCCGAGGGGCTATTTAACGGGGATCGCCTTCGACGCTGTTCCGACACCGCTCAATTCCACTGGCCTCGCCTCTTTCTCGCATCGGACGGATTTGCCCGACTAGAAATTAACTACGCACGGATTATTGGGCGCGCGTATTCTACCTTCCATCAAGTTCCGTCACAATCCGATCTGGAGTCCTACTTCCAGGAGTATGCCAAGAACTTCCTGCTGTTTATCTACCAAGCTAACGGCCAGTTGTGGGGCCAGTGGGACGCCAGGCCGGACTTAATGCCTCGTTATAAGACCGCGCAAGACCGTCGCAGTCCTATTCCTCCAGAACCTGACTTTTCCGAGTGGCGTAAGCGCTACCGACGTGAATCGGAAGCGTTTCCGAAATTCCACAGAAATGTTTCAGAAGAATTTCCGCGTGTAGTTGTAGGTGTAGGAGTAGTTGCAGGAGTAGAAAAGACAAGATAAGCGTGCATGCATGATGCATGCAACGCGTTATGCATACGCATATGCGTGTGCATCTGCATCGCACATGCATGTTGCATGGATGCATCTCCAGGGAAAACCCCAACAAATTAAGCGACTGATACACAGAGGGAAGTCATGAAAAAGCAAATACGAAAAGCGGCGCGCCTGCCTGCAACACAAACCGAAGCGTTATCTGGGTCATCCGTTCGTGGATCTTGCTTGTGTTGCGACGGGTGGGGTGTTCTCCGGGACGGCATATGCGAGGCATGTCGCGCCCCGCTGCTCACAACGCAGGGGCCGGTTAAGGTACCAGCAGCCGCATGATAGCCGATAAACAGCTCCTCGATGTGAAGCAGCTTGCGGAATGGCTGGCTGTCTCGCCGGCATGGGTTCGCGACCACGCGATGCGGAAACAGCCCCGTTTGCCCGTGGTGCGCTTAGGTAAACTGCTACGGTTCCGCGCGGAGGATATCGAGGAGTTCGTTAGAACTTGCCAAACCACCGGAAGAGCGGCATGATGATCCTGGATCTGAAAGGAATCGGGAAACACATGCCAAAGACGCGGCATCAGCGCGGGAGCGTCAGGGAAGGCGGCAAACGCGTTAAACAGTGGATCGGGGATTACTTCGTATACGAACGGGAACCGGGCGGCATTGAGCGGCGCGTTCATAAGACGGTGCGCCTCGGGCCGAAGTCTGGCACGCCGAAATGGAAGGCCGAAGAAAAACTCCAGGGTATTATCGACGATGCCACGGCTACGGTCAACGTGAGGCCATCACCAGAATTCACGTTGGGTTGGTTCTGGAGCCAGCGGTACCGTCCAATGAGAGAGCCCAGTTGGAAGCCATCCTCACGCCCGAAGACGGTGTGGTTCATCGAAAACCGCGTCATTCAGCCGTTCGCCGATGTTCCCCTTGGTAACCTCGAACGATTCGCGCTACAGAACCATTTGAATAAATTAGCAACTACGTTCTCAAAGTCCGTTGTCACGAAGTTTCGCATTTACATGAAGGCGATTCTTGATGAGGCGTTGGAATTGGACTTCATCAGCAAGAACCCGGCGCGGCGACTCGAAACACCTGAAATGCGCGCGCAGTGCAATCGGGCGTTATCGCCGGATGAGATTAAGGGGCTTTTGGCTGTGCTCGACGGACGCGATCACCTTGCGTTGCGCATGCTTGCAGTCCTCGGCTTGCGCCCTGGTGAGCTGTTCGCATTACGTCGGAATGACGTGGACGGCGGACGGTTACGGATAGACGAAACCGTGTCGGACGCACTGCGCGGTGTCTCTCGTTTGGTAAGGCCTAAGACTCCAGCCAGTGTATCCACGGTGTGGCTACCCCTATCAATTCAGACGGAACTAGACCACTGGGTGCAATCGATGGCCGATAAGCGTTCTCAGGCATTCGTGTTCGCGTCGGAAACGGGTGGGCCGATGAGTCCGAAGAACTTCCTAAACCGGAACTTGAAGCGTGCAACGCAAAAAGCTCTGGCGCGGATGAGGAGTGAGAACCGGGAAATACCAACGGGGTTTCTCGAAGGGGTGACACACCAAGCGTTGCGTCGGACTTGCGCCACGAGGATGCAGAAACACGGGAACGTGAAGGATATTCAGGCCCACTTGCGCCATGCATCACCGGATGTGACCGCAGGCATCTACATGCAAGAGATTCCCGCAAGCGTTCGGGCGGCTGTTGAGGCGTTGGATCGGGAGTTAGCCGAGGATACTGCCACGGGAATGGTAAACTGACGTGAAGAATGGAAAGTGCCGAATGAATCGTTCGTAATTGTTCGCAGGTTACCAAGGACGCTTCCGTTAAGTTGTTGATTTAAAAGGTTTGCTGGCGTAGCTCAGTTGGTAGAGCATCTGATTTGTAATCAGAGGGTCGGGGGTTCAAGCCCCTCCGCCAGCTCCACTTAATCAGTTAATTTTCAATTAATTACAGAGACTTTTGGGCTGCTGTCCGAGGGGTCGTTTTGGTCAGTATGCCTAGAAGTATGCCCACTCTTCGCCTCTTCGACCTCCTCCAACGCAGCGAGGACATCTCCGTCGTTTAGGTGGACATATCTCATGGTGGTGGCGATGCTCGTGTGCCCCGCGAGCTTCTGGACGATAGGCAGGGGCATCGTTTTCGCCCAGCGCGTTATACAGGTGTGCCGGAGATCGTAAATGACGAACGGTGAAACCTTGGCGGCGGCTTTCAGCACAGCTGCGTGTCGCTTCTTCAGAGTCGAACTCTCGATGTGGCCGCTCTTGGTGTGGGCCGGAAACACCCATTCGGATGCGGATTCCGCGGAGCGCATCTCAAGAACGCCACGCACCCGTTGAGTGCATGGCACGCGCCGCCGAGATCCTCGCCCCTTACCCCACAGGATGTTAATACCGCCGTCTCTGATGTTCTCCCACTTCAGCCGATAGCACTCCTCCGGCCTAAGCCCACAATCAAACAGAATTGTGGCGACGTCCCGCAGCAGAAACGCATCTGGCTTGATCGGTTGTTCGCCACGAACGACAGTGCGAATTCCATGAAGCGCCTCGTGGTATGCGTCCTCAAGGGCACGTCCACCGTTCGTTGCGGCGCTCAGGTATCGGGGGTGGGGGCGGAACCCATCGGTCTACTCCGGGACCGGGCCGAGACTCAGTGCGATCTTCTTCGCGGTCTCATCGGGAACGCTGGGTAGAACCACGACGTGGCAACTGCACGTGCCACTCTTACCCGGCACGCTCGCGCTGTATGCGTTCGCATCTTCTGAACGCTTGGAAATCTTGTCCTGATAAAAGATTCGCCTCGCGGTATTCTCGAAAAGTTTGTCCTTTCGGATACCAAACAACTTCTGCAAGGCTTCCGGGAGCGGTTTGAACACCTGGCCGGCCTGGCTGGTGACCACAGCGATGGCGGTTGTGACGTCTTGAAACACCGCCGCACCCGTAGTCTCGGGTAACGGTTCCCAGTCCGGCGGAACCGCGATCTGGCAGACACCTTTGGAATCTTTCACGAGTTTCCAGCCGGCCGGCGTAGTCTGTGCCAGAGCGCTTACCAGCAATGAGAGAAACAGAGTCGCACGCATGCATTTCTCTCCTGGCTGGAGTTTACCGCCTGGAGAACTCGCCGACAATCACACGCAATCGAGAGTCGAAATGCAGCCAGCGGAGGCCCACGACGTGGGCTGGATTTCCTGGTGGCCTGCTGATCCGCGATCGGCTCATCACGAAATCCTCCAATATCGGAGAAATTGCCACCCATGGTCAGAAAGCTGCCGGCCACGGCCGCCATCACCTGGTCCGAATTTCTCGCCCAGTCCCGATGGGGACATGCAAACCGAAGAATCTGGCAGCATGTCCTCTAAGGACTCGGAAGAGGTCGCGCGATTCCTCCTCCTGATGGGGTGGCGCTCATGCCGGACGGGTGGCCGGTTGTAGAATTCTATGAGCCCATGAAACTCCTGATTGCGCTGGCAACAATTGGCACCTTTCTAAGCCCCGCTTTGGCGCAGGCGCCCGCCCAACAGCGCATGGTGGTGATGATTAGCCTGGACGGCTTTCCCGCGTTTGCTCTGGACGATCCGAAGCTTCCGATTCCCACATTGCACCGCCTGATTCAGAACGGAGTTAGCGCCCGAATGACTACAGTCAATCCGACCATCACCTGGCCCAATCACACCACCATGGTCACCGGCGTCCGCTCCGATCAGCACGGCCTATTGGCCAACGGAACGATCTCACGGACCGGCGGTTGGCCTCCGGTCAAGGTAGAGCCGATGTTCGACAAGGAAAAGATGGTGCGTGCGCCCACCGTCTATGATGCTGCCTTTAAAGCCGGGCTCACGACCGCGCAGGTAAACTGGGTGGCGATCAACCGGGCGCCAACGATAACGTGGGAATTCAGTGAATGGGCGTCGCCGGAGGGAACGGTGGAACGCGAAATGATTCGCAAGGGGGTGATCACTGTTTCCGATGTCGACCACTTTGCGGCATCCAACATTCTGTTCCGTGACCAGATTTGGACGACGGCCGCAGTCCATTTCATCCGCGAGCACAAACCTAACCTGCTGCTCTTTCATCTGCTCTCACTGGATTCGGTTCAGCACCAGTATGGGCCAGGCAGCCTGGCTGGCTTATCGGCTTTCGCGTTTTTGGATGGTTGCGTCGCCAGACTGATCGAAGCCGTGCATGCCGCGGGCATGGGCGAGCGCTCCACCTTCATCGTGGTCTCCGATCACGGATTCAAGACATACACGAAACAAATCCGCCCTGCAGTGGCCTTAGCGGCCGCTGGTCTCGCAGGCACTGCACATGTCCTACCGGAAGGCGGATCAGCTTTTGTCTACTTCGATCAAGCGCAAGCAGCGGGACTGACCACGAAAGTGACTCGGGCGCTCGAAGTGGTCGAAGGCATCGACAAAATCATTGGCCCGGCTGGTTTTGCAGAACTCGGCTTGCCGCAGCCGGACCGGGATCAGCAAATGGGCCAACTGCTCCTCACGGCCAAAGACGGATATTCCTTCTCGGGAGCCACTGGAGGTCCGGTTACGGCGACGGTTCCACAGCAGGCCGGTAGTCACGGATACTTAGCCAGTGACCCGGACATGGACGCGATATTCATTGCAAACGGATACGGAGTCCGCGCCGGCGTCAGGTTGGAGAAGATTGCGAATGTCGATGTCGCGCCCACGGTTGCTGAACTTCTGGGAGCTTCGCTGCCCGCCGCACTGGGGAGACCGATTCCGTTGCAGTGAGGCGGGAAGAGACCGCGATCCTTAAGACTCGCGTCGCCACTCTGGTGAAGCCCAAATATCGGCGCGACAACGCTACGAACTCTGCAACTTTGTCTAGATCGGTTCGTCTATAAGACATAATCGCAACAGCGGGGAGAACAACATGGTGAGTGCAGCATACCTGGAGAATAGATTCGATTCGGATCTGAGTTTGAGCGCAGTCACGGATGACGCCGCCGGTGCTTTGGCGCTTTTGGCTCGTGGTGGGGAAGTTCTGCGATTCCTAAACCGGGCGAACGTGTTCTGCCGGGTGCTCCTTGGCCGCCAACTTATGAAGATTCAGGAGTGCCACTTATGGTCCAAAATGGAACGACCTGACGACGATGAGCAAGACGGGACTCATGCTGCCTACAGGTCGTGGGCGGATTTCAAGGCGCGCGGATTTCCAGTGATGACTGGCTTAAGCCAGAAGACGGGATATGGAGCACTCACTCTCGCCAAGTCACCAGCGCTGCGGAAGCTGGCAGAATCGGAACTCCGGAAATTCGAGAACCTCGGGAACGCCATCCAATTGGAAAAACTCGAGCGAAAAGGGCTTCCCATCGGCCCGGAACTGATTGCTGCTGCGCAGACGCTCCCAGTAGAGGCGTTTCGACAGATGACTGGCTCCGGGAAAAAGGCAACCGTAGAAGTCGTCGTCGATAGCAGCGAGGCCGCCCGCGCGCTGCAAGCGATTAACGACATTTTGAAGATGGCCGATACAGACGCCCTGCTGAGGTTCCAAGAAGTGCTCGGGGATGCCATGTTACAGGGGGGTGGGAACGCGACCGACGCCGTCGACTGCATGATCGCCGCCTGCCAGTACCAGTGGCGGCAGGAACGAATCCTGGAGAACTCCGCCAGTGGCGAAACCACTCCTATATAGGAGTAACTTTCGCCGCTAGGCGCAGCCCACGTCCACACCCGACCCGGATCTGACATGAAGGTGGGTGTCCGACCCACGAGGAGCTCATGAGTGCCTGTGCGGCGTCTACCACGAAATGGTCGTTCGCCAGATGGAACCTCACGGCCGGACCGGCGAAGAACTGTTGCGCGGATAAACGCTCACAGGGATACGGGACCGATATGCGGTCATGTAGGCCCCTCGCTTGGCGCAGTCGGTTCCAGACCACGCACATCTGCGGTTTGGGCGTTTCCCGTCAAGTTGCGCGCGCTTGTTGAGCAGAGTCGCGATGGCGACTTGAACGCCAGCCATCTCCATTTCAGCCATGCCACGGAATCGGCCGCCAGAAAATTGCATCCATTTCGTCGGGGGACAAATCTATCAATGGTAGATTTTCCTGGAGGAAGAAATGTCTCAGTCTAGTCGTATCGCTCTCGTTCTGGGTGCCACCGGAGGAATTGGTGGCGAAACCGCCTTGGCGCTGTCCCGGCGCGGCTGGAGAATCCGCGGCTTCTCTCGCACGGCGAAGCCAATGGACTCCTCAGGATGGGAGTGGGTCAAGGGGGATGCGCTTGAGCGTGCTTCTGTCGAGGCCGCCGCGCGAGGCGTGAGCGCCATCGTCCATGCGGTGAACCCGCCCGGCTATAGAAACTGGGCGACGCTCGTTTTACCGATGATCGAGAATACGTTCGCGGCGGCACAGGCCAGCGGCGCGCGTATCCTGCTGCCTGGCACTATTTACAACTACGGTCCCGACGCATTCCCCGTGCTTCGCGAGGACTCACCGCAAAGTGCGACTACGCACAAGGGGACCATACGCATCGCGCTGGAGCGGAAGCTGGAAGAGGCGGCCGGCCATGGAGTGCGCTCGCTGATCGTCCGCTTCGGCGATTTCTTTGGCCCAAAACCCGGCAATAATTGGTTTTCTCAAGGCATGGTCACGCCGAATCGCCCTTTGACGAGCATCACTTATCCAGGCAGGAAGGACGTCGGGCACAGTTGGGCTTATCTGCCTGACGCCGGCGAAGCCTTCGCTCAGTTGATGCAACGTGAAGCGGAACTCGAAGCCTTCGCCCGCTTCCACTTCCGCGGCTACTGGGACGCGGACGGAACCGCGATAATCGAGGCCATCCGCAAGGCCGCGGGCAAGGCGTCGCTGCCCGTAAAAGCGCTGCCGTGGTTCATCTTCAAGCTGGCCTCGCCGTTCAATGAGACTCTGCGGGAGCTCTACGCAACGCGTCCGCTTTGGGAGACGCCGATCGATCTGGACAACGCCCGGCTTGTTCAATTCCTGGGCCAGGAGCCGCACACTCCGCTCGACAAGGCGGTGGATGCGACTCTGCGCGCCTTGGGCTGCCTGGGCGCGTGAGGAACGGCCGTGACCGAGGTCAAGACCAGAAGAAGCCACGGCGCCATCCGCCCAGTCGCAGGGCGGCACCAGATTCTCGCCGCGGCCAGTTCGATCGGGCGTCGCCTGGGGTGGAAAGCCGTGACCATCAGGGCAGTGGCCCAACAGCTGGGCTATACCGCGCCCCTGCTCTACCAGCACTTCCAGGACAAACGGGATCTTCTCACGGAGCTTGCCCTCGAAGGCCAGCTTGGTCTTGCCAGGGAACTCAGGAGAGAACTCCCGGCGGAGCCCCATGCTGCCATACTCCGGATGGTGGAGCGGTATTGGTCGTTCATGCTCGAGAACAAACAGCTCTACCGGTTGATGAATGGAATGGATGGCGTCCCCATCGATCGGGAAAGAATCCGCGACATCGCGCAGCGCATTTTTGCAGCAGCTACGTCCATCGTTCAGGCCTGGTTGGTTGCCGAATGCGATGAAGCTTCAGGGGCCGACCGCCTGGTGGACGAACTCTGGGCTGTGCTGCATGGGATGGCCGCGCTGCACCTCGACCGTCACGCCCCCTTCGACCTTGGCCGCGCGCAGGACTGTGTCGCGAAGCTCCTGATGGGAACGAGAGAGCAGGCGCAGAGGCTCCGCAGCCAGGCGGATCGATAAGCGCGTTTAGTGCGCGAGTCGCGCACACAGCAGAGCGGCCTCCGATCGGGGATGCTTTCCACTCGGCTGGTTTGTCGCTATGTCGGATCTGTGTCGGCTCGGGGTCCCCAAACGGCGATCGAGGAGATCATAGGCGTCGACGACCGGTTCAGGGCTCAAACGGAATAGAAGCGGACTTGGGGACAAAAGGCAGAGAACAGTGGTGCCCTCAACGCCTTCTTTGCAGTCAAAGTGCCTACGGTCTCTCGGCATCATAAAAGCCACTGTTTCGAAAACGAAGGCTGTGGACTGTTGCCTTTGTCAGCGGTTTGGTGGGGCGGTTGTGGTGATCCAATTTGACTCGAAGCCAGGCGGCACGTATCTATCTTGCGAGGCCCGCCGGACGATCGTTGCTACCCCGGCCGACTCGCCTTCCGGCGGCAATGTAATCGGGACTCTCCGCCGCAGTCCCGAAGCCGGCGTGCGATACTCATCGGCGGGTTTCGCATAGATTGGCCTTGAACGCCCGCCCGTTTCCCATGTTTCGAGCCGGATAGCAATCTCGCATCGCGGCGGCGATTCCAGCCAGTGGCGCATCCTGATGATTCTGCCCCGCACCGTTACTCCTGCCGGGATGAATACGTCACCCGACCAGTGAGCACGAACCGCTTTGCGCACCTTCTCCACCACCACATCACCAGCGGCCGCGGTCTCTGTGTCGATCGTGTCCGCTAGCGCAAGCGTAAACCGCAGGCCAGGAGGAATCAACTTAGTTGGTGGCTCAATTCCATTCTGTTGTGTCGTGATTTTCGCGGACTCGTCGCCGAAAACGACTGAAGCCTCCCCGTGATATTCGCGGCATGCCGTGTAAACAGTTGTGATTTCATTTTCGTCGCCATCGGACATAATCAGGTGTAATCGGCTCTGTTGCGCTAACGGAAACTCCCCAGTGTTCATCGGGACCCTGCCGAAATCGACGGTGGTCACCGCTTCGCAAGTTTCTGTTTCTTCCGGGAACTGGCTCGCCCGTACCAGCAAGTACGTCACATCGAACGACTCTGGATCCACTCGTATCAGGCCGTCGTAAGCAAGCGCTCGCCAGTCGCGGCCCACCTCGACACTGTAATGGCTTGCGCTTAAGGGGACTCGAAAGCTGTACTCGTAAGACTTCGTTCGGCCCGACTGCCTCACTCCGTCATATTCAAAACTCGCGCCGCCGCCGAAAATGTCCGAGAGAAACGGTCCAAACGGCCCCGTTCCGAATGGCCCTTTTCCAACCAAGTCGAAGATGGTCCGCGGGTCGAATTGGCTCGCTCCTGCCCATGAGCCAATCTCGGTCCCATGAGAGACTTTTACATCCAATCGCAACCGGTCGGTCAAGTAGAGTTGGCCTCTGCCAACGGGAGTATCGCTTTCGGATGCGCGATCACAAGAATGGACGGTCTGCTGGATCAAAGGCCGGAAATACTTGCGATCAACGCTCTCCGAGCAGGTGTAATTGGGTAACGTCTGCCGTCTCTCCAGTACTGCGTCACGCGCATGTGCCAAAACATCAGTAGGATCAGGCCGCAGCTGAGCACAGAGCGTACCGGTTATGGCGAAGAGGATAACGGGCCGCACAATTTGAATATAGCCGAGCACCCGGACATGCGGCCTAACAGAAGGTGGATTTCTTTTCAGGCCATGGCCGGTCATGAGAACCGAAGTGAAGGGACCGGCCGCAAACCCCTCGCAAACGGCGTTCGAGTAGATCATCAGCTGCCGGCGACTTGTTCAGGCTCAAGCGAAGAGAACCGGACATCTGAACCGCCATGCCAATTCCGAGCGGTTTCCGAGTAGCGCGTCATCGGATCGAGAACGGTGGACGCTCAGGCCTTGGTACGCCACAGCGATTATAGTCGGATGGAACGTAGCCTTTTCGCGAGCGCTCCAGCATCTCGTCGAGAACCTGCTGTCCCTCCGCTTGCGCATCGAAGGTGCATGCTGCCCAAGGGATCAGTTCCGGCCGCGAAAACATAGATAGTATGCTGTGGAGTTGTGATCAAGCCTTTGCTCTTTGCTGCGTGTTCTGCGTTCGCGTGTTGCAGCTTGCTCGCCCAGGAGCCCGCGTGGCAGCCGTCGGCGGGCCACACGCAGGTGCCGATATGGCCAGGAAATCCGCCTGACGCGGCGTTTGGCCCGCCGACCAACACAGAAACAACGGAGGCGGAGGGCTCGGTTGCAGGCAGGCCATGGCTCGACGTCGAGAACGTCTCCCGGCCTACGATGACGGTCTATTCGCCTAGCGGAAAGAATACCGGGGTTGCGGTGATCGTGTTTCCTGGAGGCGGCTATCAAGACTTAGCCATTGATCTCGAGGGCACGGAGGTCTGTGATTGGCTGATGTCGAAGGGGATCACGTGTGTGCTGTTGAAGTACCGCGTTCCGCACTCGGGACCGCAGTACGATGACAAGTGCAAATGTCAGGTAAATCCGAAAGCCCCGATGGCACTCCAGGATGCGCAGATGACGATGGGACTGATCCGCTTCCGCGCCGCCGAATATCATATCGATCCGCACAAAATCGGCGTGCTTGGATTCTCAGCAGGCGGGCACCTGGTCGCCGACATCAGCACGCATTTCGACAAAGGTGTGTATCCTGCCGTCGATGCGGCCGACAAAGAAAGCTGCCGCCCGGATTTCGCCGTGGCTCTATATCCGGGACATCTCTGGATTGGGTCGGAGAAGTATGCGTTGAATCCGGATATTCCTGTCACACAGCAGACGCCTCCAACGTTGTTGCTGCAGGCCGAGAATGATCCCGTGGATACTGTCAACAACTCCCTGGTTTACTACATCGCGTTGAAAAGGGCAGGGGTTCCCGTGGAAATGCATCTGTACGCGGAAGGCAAGCATGTCTTCGGGTTGCGGCGAACGCAGTATCCGATAACAAGATGGCCCGAGCTGGTCGAGACGTGGTTGCGGACGATCGGGTTGATTTCACCGTAATTGCGGAATTGCCGTTCGCTCCCGACTGGAACTGGACGAGTGACCCTGGTTGGGAGCAAAACGGGGTTCTCGTAACTTGGAAGTGACGACTCAGCCATGCCATTCGTGGACCACATCCGGACATATAACAACGTTGCACCATGTTCACGGGACACTGCGGCGGCCATTCGAGGGATTACCCGCCTACAATCGAGTGATGCGCGGTCGGGTGTATACTTGCTGAACCTGGCTTCCAGGGAAATCCTGGGAGACATGTCTTCCTGGAAACAGGTAGAACCTTGTTTGAGCTGATATCGGACCTACACAGATGAAAAAGTTCAGCATCGTGCTAATGGGTCTGTGCGCTTTTGCTCAGGGGCCTGAGTATCATACCGCGTCCGTGAATGGGATGGAAATGTATTACGAGATCTCAGGCAGCGGACCGCCTCTGATCCTGCTCCACGGTTTTACAGGCTCGGGCCGGGACTGGAACAAATTTCGCGGTGAGTACGCAAAGGGCTACCGCGTGATCGTGCCCGATCTGCGCGGTCACGGGCGATCAACCAATCCGAGCCACAAGTTCACGCACCGCCAATCGGCGCTTGATATTTACGCACTGCTCGACCAGCTCGGCATCCGGCAGATCAAGGCCATGGGCATCTCGACCGGCGGCATGACTCTCATTCACATGGCGACGCAGCAGCCGTCTCGCGTCGAAGCCATGGTGCTGATCGGTGCCACCATCTACTTCCCTGAGCAGGCACGCGAGGTCATGCGCCGCAGCACCGTCGATAACATGACTGCGCAGGAATGGGAAGACATGAGGCAGACTCACCAACACGGTGACGAGCAGATTCGTGCCCTGCGAAACGAGTTTCATGATTTCAAAGACAACTACGACGATATGAATTTCACGCCGCCCTACCTGGCGACGATCACGGCGCGCACGTTTATCGTCCAGGGCGACCGCGACCAGTTCTTCCCGGTGGCGATTCCGGTCGAAATGTACCTTTCGATTCCCCATTCACAACTGTGGATCGTTCCAAACGCGGGCCATGTGCCAATCGAGGAACACGCGGAGGAGTTTACCCGCACAACTCTCGAGTTTCTGCGCGGCGAATCAGCCAAGCATTGACGCATCCGCAGCGCTACCACCGACTTCAAAAAGGTTCTCTCAAGTTGCCAGCGGGCCGCGACGGATTGTGGACGCGAACGCGACTTGAACGCGACTTCGCGTTCCTTGACCCGCACTTCTAGCCGTCGAGCGTTACGCTGCCAACCGGATGACTTCCGGATGGCGTCACGCGGGGACCGGAGTGCGCCTTCGAACTAATTGCGTGTGTATGCGCGGTAAGCCACTCGCCTCATGATCTCTGCCGCGGATCTCGCGGCAAGGAATGCGGGTCTCGCGCGTCGGCGCGGAGGTTGATACCATCCTCCGTCCGCGTCACTTCCCAACTCCCAATCAGTCGCTCGTCGTCGGCAAATACCGCACGTTTACGGGCGATCAGTTGTTCCATGAGCATGGCGGCTTTGGGATTGTCAGCCGTGAGGCGCCGAATCTCGTCGAGATGCTGACGGTCGTTGAGTACATCCGCGAAGACCACTGCATTCCAGGCCGTAGCACACCTGCAATGCTTCCCGGGCTCGGTGTTCAGGTGCCTCGCTGGGGAGATCATCAAGGACGGGCGCTGCGAAATTCAGGAACGTCTCGGAGATCTTGCGATTGGGATACGCCGTTCGTCCGTGCATCTCGACCTCAGTGCCCTCTATTGAATAATCTCAGTCGCTAGCCGTCCTAGGTCGCGGTACAAGGCGTTCTGGCTCTCCCTTGCCAACTTGTCTGCCAAAGCGGCTAGGAAGTACCATAAATCACCCACGTCTTCCGGCGTTTTCTTATACTGGGTTGCGACGCTGACCCCCATCTGTTGGCTTACGAAAGCCGCGCAAAGCCTTCGCGCAAGCTCCCTATCTACTCTGCTCTTATCCAGCATGATTTCTCGCCTCCACACTCCGACTCCACCATTGTAGCGGCGTAGCCGTCTGTGGTTGTCGCGAACAGGTCAAGGGAACAGAACCCGACTTCTGGGGCACGACGCCAGACTCAACCGGTTCCAAGTTCCGGCCTGCCGCATAGCAGCTTTAATGGTTTCTTCGGGACTGGGTCCTGAGGGCTACTACAGCCTTGAAGGTTACCACCAAGCACTGATCGTCAATCAGAAGCAATCCACGCGGTCGTTAAGGCGGCGAGTCGTTGAACCGCCCACTACGCAAACGTACTCAGATTCCCGCTGCTGTCCTCGTTTCTCTAGTTTTCTGCGTCTCTTCTCTTGCGACTCGCGTCGGGACAGCAGAAACAAATTATGACGGCCGTCCTGTGGAACCACGCACTATCAGTTTAACGCCCAACTTTATCGTGCGGGGTGCTGCTCGTTCTTCGCTTCGCAACAAGCTCAGCAACATCTCAATCGCGTCCTTTCCCATCTGACGTTTTGGAAATGCAATTGTCGTCAGTGGCGGCTGCACATACGAAGCTGCGGCGATGTCGTCAAACCCTACCACAGAAATGTCTGCCGGAACTTTGAGCCCTGCTTCCGTCAAGGCTTTCATGGCTCCGATGGCCATCAGATCGTTGTGAGCCACCAGGGCGGTCGGTCTTCGCGGCAGTTGCAGGAGGCGGTGCGCGCCCATTTCGCCGGCACCGTAGCCGTAGTCACACTCGACCACTAGATTTTTGTCGGGCAGAATCCCGGCCTCCAGCAGAGCCGCGCGATAGCCTTCTACGCGCGCTACGCTACTGCTTGAATCCCCGGCGACGACGATGCAGCCGATACGGCGGTGACCCAGTTCGAGCAGATGCCGCGTTGCCAGGAAGCCCGCGCAGTGCTCGTCGGCCAAGATGCAAGGGTATCCGTGCACCAATCGCTCCAGTACGACCACGGCGATGCCGGCACGCCGCAAGATGTGCAGAGGTTCGAGGTCGGGTGTGACCGGCAGAAAAATCGCGCCGTCCACCTGCTTAGAGCGCAGCACCTCGGCGTAACGGAACTCCCGTTCCGGGAGGTGCCCGGAATGCGCCAGGATCACCGTGTAACCCTGTTCGAAGCTCACCTCCTCGACTGCTTGGGCCACTTCGCCGTAATACGGATTCGTAATGTCAGGGATCACCAAACCGATGATCTGTGTCCGGCGAGTACGCAAGCTTCGCGCAATGCCGCTCGGATGATAACCGAGTTTGGCTATCGCCTTGAGGACTTGTTGGCGAGCTTCCACAGAAACAGATCGTGGACCGTTATTGATGACGTAAGAGACTGTTGAGGGCGCTACACCAGCAAGTACGGCGACATCATTTCGTGTCACGCTGGTTTTGGGAGGAGACGTTGCGCTTCGGGAACGACTGTTATTCGGCAACTACTCTCCTTTCCAGCGCGCTGCAACACGGTATGTCGCGCTTCGGACGTGGCTGGACCGATTCATGCAAATTTATGACGATCTTATCAAGAAGTACGGACCTTTTTGGAATGGATTGAATTCAATCTTGAAAATCAGGCCACTGGCTGAGGCAGGTTCACGGCATTCTGGCTGTGGCGGCTTCGATGCCGAGCGTCGAGCCATGGTTGAGCACACTGACGGAAATCCCCGTGTCAAAATCCAGAAGAAAGGCAACGGCGTACGAAAACGCACCAACGTAATCTTGGCATGCAAGCTTATCGCAAGCGTCATTTTTTTGTAACATGCGAATGATAATTTTCGACACATGTCGAAAATCTTTTGTCGCCGACCTGAGTCGTCTATTCTACGGTGTTCGCTCCTGTTGCTCTGCCTGCTCTGGGGCACTGCTGCCGTTGCATTTGGGCAAGGCAGCGGTTCCAGTCTAAGCGGCTTGATTACGGACAGTTCAGGGGCTGCAGTACCATCCGCGAACATCAAGGCGCGACATGTGTCGACAAATGTAACCAGCCAAACATTAAGCGGCGCCGCAGGCTACTATCGTTTTCCAAGTTTGCCGATCGGCGAATACGAGGTGACCGTCGATCACGCCGGATTCGCGCAATTGCTCCAGCGAGTAATAGTCGAGACGGCTCGTGAAACTAGACAGGATTTCGCGCTAGCCGTCGCGGGAACGACGGAGGCGCTCACCGTACAGGCTGCCGCCACGGAACTATCACCCGATGATGCCATGATCGGCACGACGATTGATAACACCACCGTCGAGACAACGCCATTATATCTTCGCAACTGGGACGATCTGTTGCGCCTCGTTCCCGGCGTGGAAATGAGCCGGTACACCGCTCAAAGCGGCGCAACCAGCGCCGGGAGAACCGGGGACTTCAACGTACACGGAATTCATTCGCTAGAGAATAACTTCATCCTGGATGGCATCGACAACAACACGATGTCGGAAAACGTGCAAGAGTTAAGCGATTCCTCGGCGCGGCCGTCGGTCGATACGATCCAGGAGTTTCGCATTATTACCAACCCCTACTCCGCCGAATTTGGCAGGGCCCCCGGCGCGGCTGTGTCCGTCACCACAAAGGGCGGCACAAACGCGTTACATGGTCTCCTCTTCGAGTATCTCCGGAATCGCGATCTCGACGCTAACGATTTCTTCTCGAACGAGAACGGACTTTCCAAGCCTCAGAATATACAAAACCAGTTCGGTGGCAATATCGTTGGCCGCATCATCAAGGACAAGCTCTTCTGGTTTTTTAACTACGAAGGAACTCGCATTCAAACCGCTGTGGGTCGTATCGCCACGGTGCCCTTGCCCAACGAGCGCATCGGCGATTTCAGCCCGGCAACGAGCGCGGCGGTGGGCATCCCGTATGCCACGCTCTACGATCCGACGACGAATCAGCCGTTCGCCAATAATACGATCCCCGCTTCCCGCATCGACCCCTACATGACGAAGATCATGAACCTGTTTCCGTTGCCCAATCTGCCGGGTGAGTATAACAACTTCGCCCGCAATGCCGGGTCCTATGACAACGACGACAGCTACAATGGGCGCGTCGACTGGGACCCCACCGAGAAGAACTTAATTTTCTTCCGTTATTCCTATTCGAATCGCGATCGGTTCATTCCCGGTCTCTTCGGCGGCATCGCCGACGGCACTCCCACATCTGCTTGGGGACGCCAGACGCTGCGCTCGCACAGCGGAGTCCTCGGCTTTACCCATATCTTCACCCCGAGCCTGACGAACGAGTTTCGTTTCGGCTACGAACGCAACTACTCTTACGCCCAACAGGATCCGTTCGGAAAGAACCAGGTCGACCAGTACGTGCCAGGTGTTCCGGAGAACCCCGCGGTCGCCGGCGGTATCTCACAAACTTACTTTTACACCACAGGCGCCTTTATTGGCTCGCCAGATTTTCTTCCGAAATTTCAAGCCCCTCAGCAGTTCCAATTGATCGACAACCTCTCGCTCCTTAAAGGCTCTCACTCGTTCAAGTTCGGCGGCGAGATCCACCTCACGCGCAATATCTTCATGGACGAGCCCGGTACACGCGGCTCGCTCTATTTTGACAATATCTTCACGTGCCAGCGCGGCGCCAACGGCGAGTGCCTAGGTAATACGGGAAGCTCCTACGGCGACGGTCTGCTCGGTTATGTCCAAGCCGCGCAGTTGACCAACGTGTTTGACGTCGACCAGAGACTCCGCATGTTCGGCGCCTACGCCCAGGACGATTGGAAGGTGACGCGAAAACTGACGGTAAATCTCGGCCTGCGCTACGATTTTGCGCCTTACGCACTGGAGGGCAAGAACCGACAGGCTAATTTCGACCCCGCAGGCGCAGGCAGCCTCATTGACGCGACTGGTGGGTCTTTGGCGAGCCGGGCGCTCGTCAACCCGAACCGGAATAACTGGGGCCCGCGAGTTGGAGTCGCCTACAGCGTGGACCACAAGACCGTTATCCGCGCCGGCTTCGGCATCTTCTACACTTTGTTCGAGAGGGTGGGCAGCGAGGATGAGATCGCACTCAACCCTCCCAACCTGGTTAATAACACTCCTGCTGTCGGCCCCGGCGCCCCCGCCCCCGTGTTCTTTTTACGGGATGGATTTCCGGCCAACTTTCTCAACCCGGCGGATTTGAATCTCCAGAACGCGCATATTCGGGCTGCGAATCCGCATATGCCCAATGCGATGACTCAGCAATGGAGCTTCGGTATCCAGCGGGAACTTCCCAGCAACTTCTTCGCGGAACTGAACTATGTGGGTACCCACAGCACTCATCTGCAAGAACTCTCCGACCTGAACATGCCAGTCAATGGCGTCCTACCATACCCGAACTTTGGATACATTGAATACGACAACGCGATCGCCTGCGGACACTACAATGGACTGGAAGCGTCACTGACGCGCCGGTTCAAGCAGGGCTTCCAATTTCGCCTGGCGTGGACCTGGTCGCGCAGCATCGACGACGCTCCTGAAGAGCTTGTCGGCAACGACGCATACGCCCAAAACGGGTACGGACCCCAGTGGACCGGACCCAGCGACTTCGATACCCCGCAACGCGTGGTCTTCAGTTATCTATATGACTTACCGGCGGGACGCGGCCATAAACTGTTCTCGCATGGCATAGCTTCCCAAATCCTCGGTAACTGGAGAACTTCCGGCGTCTACACTTTCTCGAGCGGACTTCCCTTCACCGTATGGTCGGGGGGGGCCCTAACCACGGCCCTCGACCCGAATGGCGCCAGCGATCCGGTAAATACCGCTGTGCCGAACGTGATTGGCAAAGCGCACATCGTCGGCAATGTGAACTGCTGGTTCTATGCCTCCGAAAATCCGGTGTGCGACGCGCTCGCGCCGAACCTCACGGATGCTTTCCAGTTACAGGCGCCCGGACAGTTTGGCGACTCGGGCCGCAACAGCCTCCGCGGGCCGCACGTCAATGTCTTCGATTTCGCCTTACTCAAGGATTTCGTCATTAGGGAAAATACAAGACTCTAGTTTCGGTGGGAAATGTTCAACGCGTTCAATACCCCGATTTTCGGGGCGCCTAGCGCCGACTTCAGCAATGGCGCAGCCGGCCAAATTACTTCGCTCGCGGGCGATCCGCGCGTGATGCAATTTGCCTTGCGGTTGTCGTTTTGAAAAAACAGTCAATCGTTTGCGTCTTTGCCACGGCCGCACTCTTCGCACAGCAGCCGCCGCTTGAATTTCTGAATCATAACCGGCCGATCCTGGATGCACACAATTGCTATCTGTACAAAGGCAAGTATACCGACCGAATCGAACGGGCTCTGAGTACCGGGTTCCCGATCGCTATCGAACAGGACATTGCCTGGGCCGTCGACCCTCTTACACACCAAGGCCGTCCCGTCGTTTCGCATACTCCGAAAACGACGGGCCAAGAACCCACGCTGCGGGATCACTTCTTCGAGCACGTGCGGCCCATCATGGAAAGGGCGCTTGCGGAGAACGACCGCGCCAAATGGCCATTGATCGTCCTTCACTTCGATTTCAAATCTTTGGAGCCGGAGTTGGCTTCGCGCCGTTTGGGCTGAGCTCGGAGATTATCAAGAATGGATCACGCGTGCGCCGCAAATGCCGGACCCACATCAACTGGCTCCGCTCGATCCCAAGCCGCTGCTGGTCCTCACGGAGGATGCCGACGAGCAGGAAGAAGTCTTCTTCCGCGAAATCCCGGCTGGCGCGAGGCTGCGTGTTTTCGGCTCGGCACACACGGCGCCGATCGCGACGCGATCGAAGCTGCAACTCATCCACCTTGCGGCGACGCTGCCGCCCGAGCAACTTCTCGCCGAGCGGCCAACCAACTACCGCCGTTGGTGGAACAACTCGTGGTTCGAAGTCGAGGAGGGCGGCCAGAACCGGCTGGCGACTGGACTCCCGCAGATGCGCAACGCCTCCGCGCCCTGGTAGACCATGCGCATCGTCTTGGCTTCTGGATCCGCTTCTACACTCTTGACGGCTTTCCCCCGGCTGAGAATCGCGGATGGGACAGCGGCTACAATTTCGGATCCCGCGAAGCGGTAACTGCTCGCCGGAAGGCGGCGCTCGAATCGGGCGTCAATCTGGTAGCGACAGATCAATATGAGGAGCTGGGTGCGTTCATGCGAGTGAAATGAATGTTGCAGCCAAGCGCCTCTGACATCGAAACATGCAATTCAAACTCTCAAGGAGTCTCCGTTGAACAAAAGAACCACGGCTCTTCTTTGCGCGCAATTGCTCGCCATCCAGAATCTCGGGGCTTGGGGCTTTCGCGGCCACACCCTGGCTAACCTCGCCGCCGTCGAAAGGATCCCGCAAGACGGCCCGGTGTTTTTAAAGGCGCAGAAAGCCTACATCGGGCACTTGGGTATCATCCCCGATACTTGGCGAGGCATTTCCGAGCCCTTCCTGGCCATCTCCGAGGATGCGAATCATAGCTGGTACACGGAGGGTTTCGATTTCATTCCCGACCCGCCACGCTCGCGGACCGAGTTCATCCTGCGCGTGCATGACGAATATCTGCGGGTGAGTAAGTCCGATCCCGATCGCGCCAAGCTGCTCAATATCCGATACACCGGGCTCGAGGCGTACTCGATCATGGAAGGCTATGAGCGCATGAAGGTCGGCATGCGTCTCTACCGCAACCTGACGGAACCGGGTCCACACCGTGTCTGGGATATCGCGAAGCTCTACGCAGGGGTTTCGCCTGTGTTCCAGGACGCCGCGCAGTTGAAACAGATGCTGTTGAACGACATCGCGCTCTACATGGGCTGGACGGGCCATTATGTCGCCGACACCGCCATGCCGCTGCATGATTCCATTCACCACGACGGCTGGTCCGGCGATGATCCCAAGGGGTACACGCGCGATCCGAATATTCACGAGCGCTTCGAATCCGAATACGTCGACCTCATCGCCACTACCGAGTCGGACGTGCTCCAGTACGTTCCCAAACAGGCGCGGTATCTCGACGACCCATGGCCGGCAGTGCTCCAGTACTCGCTCGATTCACGGAATTTCGTGGAAGACGTGTATCGCGTGGATTTACGCGGCGGTTTCAAGAACAAAGACGACAAGGAAGCGCGGGAATTGGTCTACAAGCGCATCGCGGCCGGTGCCGCGTTCTTGCGCGACCTGGCCTACACGGCGTGGATCGATAGCGCCAAGGCTGTGCCGCAGGTGAAACCAATCGACGAACCGGAGAATCCCGAGAACCCGCGCTACAATCCAGCGGCCGGCTCCGCGCCAGCGCCCGAGCACAGCCACTAACGCGACCATCACGATCCACGGTCCCACTGGCCTGCCTCTGCGGGCGGATCCGGAACGGCTCGACGATATCTTGTGGCCACACGGATGGAGCGCCGAAGTGCGCAGTGGCTGGCCGCATGAAACTATCCCCAAACGCTAGTTGGAGGAAGTTGAATACAGGCAGCGGTGCCATGTCACCGAGAAATCTGGAAGAGGGGGTCGTCACAGTGCGTCTCGCGACGCATCCGCCACACCAAGCGCAAAGCGATTGACCACCGGAAAACTTTTCTTCACATTGTTACAGATTTACTCCTATATGGGAGTCCAGTGTTACGGCAGGGAGTGGCGGAATTGCGGAGCGGCTGACCGGTATCGATTCGTCGAAACCTTCCAACATCGGAAGGCTCGTTGATTTCGGAGCAGCGCCTCCAACACGAGCATCGGCAATTCCGAGGGATATGGGACAGTCGCTCGCCCTCTGACTATCTTCTCCGAGATCCGACGCTTTCACGCACAGCCCGGCGCGGTGACGAGCGCTACACTCGTGGACTGGATTGGGACCGTGCGGGATTTGGTGAACTCCCCACCGCCCTCGCCGAATCGGTTCATGGTTTCCAGATGCGTGTGATCCAGCAGCAATCCGGCTGCAAAGCGATCAGTGATGTTTCCGAGAAGCGCACTTTTCGCGCCCCATGCCTGAGTCGACCAAATGCGATGCGGTGTCTAAAAGGAATGTATGCTCTATGTGGACGTGCGGGCCGTATGGAATCAATGCCAGAGAGTATTCATAGTATGGCTTTTCCCAGCGGTTCTGCTGATGTATTTCATTTATGTGCGTAGTAGTCTAGCGGTGTATCCGGGACTGCACGATTTCGTGAGGGGCGAGAAGAAGAGAAGATAGGCAGTAGCGGCTTCGTTGGTGCTCTTGACTCTTTCAACGGCCCTATTCCGCAACTCCTAATCCAAAGCGAACGTTTGATGGTACTGCTTGCTCAAATCGCCCGGTTGGTCTTGCTTGCGCATCAGGTAGTTGCCTACGGCGAGCGCGTCGATTTCAGTCGCCATGAAACAGCGATACGCCTCCTCCGGAGTACAAACGATCGGCTCGCCGCGGACGTTGAAGCTGGTATTGACCAATACGGGGCAGCCTGTGCGGCGCTCGAATGCCTTGAGCAGCGCGTGAAAACGAGGGTTGCTTTCCGAAGTTACCGTCTGAATTCGCGCCGAGTAATCGACATGCGTTACGGCGGGAATATCCGACCGAGGCACATTCAGCTTGTCGATGCCGAACAGGTTCCGCTCTTCCTGTGGAATTGGGATGCAGTGTTCCTTCCGGACGTTGGCCACCAAGAGCATGTATGGGCTTTCCTCGTCGAGTTCGAACCAGTCGCTGACCGCCTCCCGCGTCACTGCCGGGGCAAAGGGACGGAACGATTCGCGAAACTTTATCTTGAGATTGAGCGTGCGTTGCATACCTGGAGAACGCGCATCGCCGAGAATCGAGCGGGCGCCGAGCGCTCGGGGACCGAACTCCATCCTGCCCTGAAACCAGCCGACCACGCTACCGGTGGCCAGCGCCGCCGCACAGCTCTCGATCAGTTCGCCTGTGGATAGCTTTTCGAATTGCGCTCCCGCCGACGCGAGCCGGCGTTCGATCTCATCGTCGCCATACTCAGGGCCGAGATAAGATCCCTGCATCGAGTCTCCGTGGCTCGGGGTTTCGCGCTCATTCCCTAAGTGCAGATGATAAGCGGCCAGGGCAGCGCCCAGAGATCCACCGGCGTCGCCGGCCGCGGGCTGAATCCAGATGCGGCGAAAGTTCCCTTCACGGAGAATCTTGCCGTTTGCCACGCAGTTCAGCGCGACACCGCCCGCGAGACACAGATTCTCAAGAGCGGTTTCCCGTGCCAGCGAGCGCGTCAGCCGCAGAACGACCTCCTCGAGCGCGGACTGAATCGATGCCGCGAGATCCATATGGCGCTGCGTAATTCGATCCTCGGGCTGGCGCGGCGGGCCGCCGAACAACTCGTCAAATCGCGAGTTCGTCATCGTCAGGCCAACACAATAGTTGAAGTAATCCAGGTTGAGACGGAATGAACCATCCGGTTTCACATCGATCAGATGATTCAGAATCTTTCGAGCGTACACGGGCTCGCCGTAAGGGGCCAATCCCATGAGCTTGTATTCGCCCGAGTTCACTTTGAAGCCCGTGTAATACGTGAATGCGGAATAGAGAAGCCCGAGCGAATGCGGGAAATGAATCTCTCGGACCACTTCGAGACGATTTCGCTCGCCGATCGCGAACGACGTGGTGGACCACTCTCCGACTCCATCCATGGTCAAAATTGCGGCTTTGTCGAAGGGCGACGGGTAGAAGGCGCTGGCCGCGTGACTCTGGTGATGCTCCGCGAAAAGCAGGTTGCCGTTCCAGCCGGAATCGAGCTTCCGAAGCTGCTTAACCAAAAACGATCGCTGGAAGAGTTTCTGTTTGATCCAGACCGGCATCGACATCCGGAAGGCATCGAAGCCGCGCGGCGCGAAGCTCAACCATGTTTCGATGAGGCGCTCGAACTTTGGCAGCGGCTTCTCATAAAATACGACGTAATCGACTCCTCCGAGATTCGTTCCCGCATGGCGCAGGCACCAGGCAGCCGAGTGCGTTGGGAACGATGAATCGTGCCTGTTGCGCGTAAAGCGTTCCTCCTGCGCCGCCGCCACGATACTGCCGTCTTCCACCAGCGCCGCCGCGCTGTCGTGATAGAACGCGGAGATGCCCAGGATTTTCATAGCCAGCCGGTTCGGCGCATCAGAACACTGTATAGATGAACGGCGCGAGGATACTCCCCTGAGCGATCAACAGCAGTCCGCCGATGATCAGCAGGATCAGAATGATCGGCAGGAGCCAAAACTTTTTGCGCCTGGATAAGAATCGGAGTATCTGTCTGAACATACGATCCACTGTCAGAACTGATCCTGCATGTCGGAGGCAGGTTCGGCTCGTTCGATCCAATAGGTGGAAAGCTCCGCCGTGCTGTTGATGCGCATGGGGTCTCTTCCGAAGAGGCGCATCAGACAGCCTGCGGGCGTGATCACCGCGAAGAAAAGCACTGCCAGCACGATCGGGTTCAGAACCAGCCCCAGCAGAAATCCCAAAAACAACCAGGCTCGTTTGGGGCCCTGCAGGATCTGCGGCCGGACCAAGGCTAGCAGAATGAGGGCGCTACCCAACAGGATTACCCAGGACTGAACGTTCCCTCTCTTGACATAACGCACTAATTCCAGGATTAGAAACGCCGTACCGGCAATCAGACCGAAAGTTCGGTCCGAGCTTTCGCCCTCCGCTAATTGCTCTCCAAACCGGACAATCAGCGACTCCGAATATCCGGAAAGCGGGTCCACTGGTGAACATTCTAACATTGCTCCGTGGTCCGGGAATGCCCCAGGTTTTGACCGGGGTTACCACCTCGGGTTACGGCTCCCGGCTCGTCCCGCTGTCAACGCTGATTCTGTGAAGTCGCAACGGCGGGCACAAATCACCGACGCATTCGAGTTGAAGTTCCATCGGATAGCCGGGATTTGAGAGAGTATCCGCAAGCGGCGTGAGGTCGAGATGAATACTTACAGCGCCCGGTCCAAGGACCGAATCCTTCACCAAAGAACGGTCGTTCGCGAAAACCGTCGCTCGGACCATCATGGTGCTGTAGCCAGCCAACGACCCGGTTACCACGAGCGATTTCCACCGCCCGAGTGGAAGCAGAACATTGGCTCGATGCGCCACGGGCCCCGGGAAGACTCTGGCTGGGAAAATACCCCCGACAATCTGTTGAATACCCTGGAACCGGTCCAGATCTATCGGGCCGTAGTATTTGGCAACAAACTGGCGACGACGCTTTTGGAACTCATTCCAGTAATTTCTCGTCTCGACCGACATCACCGCGGCATCGCAGCCTTCTTTCCCGGGAACGTACCCGCGACAGCCAAGCATGTGGTAAAGCGCCTTGGCGATGGTTCTATTGCCACCTACGCCAGGATGGCCGTCCCACCCTAAGCTATTGTGAAAAAAGAAATCAACGCCGGATTCTCCGAGATAATCCGAAAGATCCTGATAGACGACGTGTTCACGCGATTTCATCCAATCCTGATCGACAGGCAGCCCATAGTTGATCAACACAACGGGCACATGGTTTTGTTCGCTGAGGTTTTTGGCTCGTTGCATGGCCTGATTTGCTCGATTGATCGCGCGCCTCGAAGAGTAAACGGCGGAAAAGAACTGCATCAGCCAATGCCCACCCTCCGTCGTCTTGTACCTGCCCAGGAGCTCGGCCTCCGTGGGCTTGAGAGCACCGGGAAATTTCGGTAATGCAAAAGCCCGGTTCGTAGCCAGCGAGTAAACAAACAGATGCGAACGCAGCCACGAATCCCAAGTGCTTCCAAACGCGTTCGCCGGCTCTAACCCTTCTGCCTGCTCCCTGACACGCGGCACCATCGATCGCCGAAAATCAACGACGTCGATATAAGGACGTCCGTCGTAACCCCAACTCGCGATGTGATTCGCGTCGACGACGTAATCCGCGCCGGAAGAGGAAATCCGGCCGGCGGCGTCAATCCCGAGCGAATCGTCATAGTCGTTGGACACGATAGTCCATAACACCAAGTCCGGCTTATAACGGGCGAGCAAAGCCGGAAGCAAAGCGGCTTCATCTGCAATGCTGAATCCGGGAACGCCGGCGTCAATGATCTGGTATCGCGTTTTCTCATTCTTGTTCAGCAGATCTTCCAACACCGCTGGGAACGACTGTTTCTGGTCCACTCCGAACCCGAAGGTCACTGAGTCCCCGAGCATGAGAATTCGATAGATCCCGGCGGGCTTTGCCGCAGGGTGGTCGTTCCTTATGCCAAAGTCATCGGTCGCAACTCGCCCCAAGCCCCAAGCGCTGCGGAGATCGGGTTTGAAGAGGTATGGGACGCCGGGAATCGAAACCTTGCGATACCAGTTCATCTCCGAGTAATCAGGAATCGCCCACAGCTTGAACGTCCGAAGAATACCCTCAGCGATGGCAAGTCCGGCAATTGCGCCGAGAAAGGCCAAAGCAACCGGGACCAGACGGACGAGAAAGCGCATGCGGGCTGCTCAATGTTAAGGATTATTGCACGGACAGCCGTGCTGCTCCATGGCTATGCGGCGATAGCCGCGTCTTCGCCTGGCGCGGAAAACACAGCGATGGGTTGTACGGAGTGCATTCACTTACGGGGTGAACGTGATCGGCTGGACGCCTTTTGTCCGGAAATGTCGCGACGCCGAAAAGTTTTGGAGAGGAAAAACGAGACGCGTGGTTTTTCAGGTGGAACCATTCAGTGTCGCTAACCACCACGGGTGGGGGCAAGCCTGAAGCCTGAACGCGCCGAACGATCCAGTTACCGCCCTACTCTTCGGTAACAGAATCACAGAGCGTGTTTGGCCAGCGGGTTGGTAAGCGGCGTTGCCACAAACTTCAACAGACGGCCGTGCGAGGAGTGGGCTCCGGGCCGGAGTGATGGAAGGAAAGCCCACGTTTTGTCCCCGATCCCGCGCGGCCCGGTTGCCGCGGATAGTAAGGCCCGCGGCACCCATTCCAGACTTTGGCCCCCGAGCTTCCGCTCACGGGTTATCATGCTGCTGGTGGAGGCACAGCACAGATGGATAGTCGGGTCGTCGGTAGGAAGATCCAAGAAGAAATCTGGCCGTTGTTACGCAACCACGGGTTCGCCGACTTCACGATGAGGACTGCGTGGCGACGTCTGCCTGAACAGATTCACGTCGTCAACTTCCAGTCGTTCAATTCTTACCTCGCGGCAGGCGTAGGATGCACCACGTTCTCTTTTGCTCTCAACTTGGGAATTTACTTCCGGTCGATTCCGGCGGATTATCCGTTCAGTGGAGGTCCTGACCCGACCGTCAGGCCTCAGGAGTACCATTGCCATTTCCGACATCGCTTGTTAAAGGGGATCGATCAACCGGACCTGCGTCGACGCGAGACCTGGTACGTGGCGGCGAATGGAAAGAATGTTCAACTGGCCGTAAGCGATGCGCGCGATGTCCTAGAGCGGGAAGGGCTGCATTGTTTTGACGAATTCGCGTCGCTTGAGGAAGTCCTGCACCTGCTGTTGAACGAGGAACTGCCGGAGATTCACGCGGCACCGCACTCACCGGCGAGAAAGTACATAATTGGGCACATTGCCAGAAGACTTGGACGAGTCGAAGTATCCGAGCCTATGATCGCCGAAGCAAATCGCGAGTTGGGGGCTATAAGGTCCCAATTCTCGAAGGCCGGCAGAACGCAACGTGGCTAATGGTTGACAATATCGAACCAACCGCGTCGGGGTCGTGGCCGTACGTGTACATAGACACGAAAGGGCGGCAGGTTCTCACGTACAGAGTTAGGTGCCACAAAGCTCACGCGGGGTTGGGAGCCAGCGGCAGGAAAACGGGCTTATCACCAACTTCGACGGACCGCGGTGCGAGAACGGCTCCGGCCGACGTAATGGAAGGAAACCTCACTTTTCGCCCATCGGCGAAGTGGTCCCTCCCGCTGTGCCCAGCAAATGTCAGTAACGCGCGTGATACGTCCAAGTGGATTGTTCGCGGATGGCGCGTAATCCAGGATTCTTTGGGGCGCAGTGGCGCTGCAGGGGCCAACACAACCTGATCGTATCCGAATCGTAGACACCTACTTGGCGGGTGCTCTGATGATGGTGTCTTGTGCCGCGAGGATCTGCCAAGCCGTGCCCACACGCTGCAGAACGCGAAGGCCCATGCCCTGGGTCTGGACGCCAGGTGAGTCGGTTCTTTCGACTTTCCAGCGAACTTGCGCAAAGGCGAGGTCGGGGTGCAGAAATGTTAGCCTCTCAACGCCAGAAGTCAAAGTGGGCTCTTTCAATCCAGGCCATTCCTCACTCACGATCTGGGCCGCGATATCCCCGTTTCCCCGCACCCATCTTGCCGCTGTGTCTACCCAATCGGCGTTCGTCATGAATAGTCCCGTCATACCGGCTTGATCACGACGATTCCAACCGCTATCGAACGCCGAAATCACTACGCCAATGCGGCCTTCGTCAGTGAGTGGAGAACTTTGAGATCGTGGCGCGGGAATTGGAGCAACATCGCCGGGGCGAAAATTAGCAAAACCGGTGGTGGAACGGTCCTCTGCTGATCCGTTCTGAGCTGCAAGAATCTTCCACACATCACTTTGTTTGCGCAGCACCAATGTCATGACGTAATCCCGCGCTTCGGGCCGTCGAGAATCGCCGGTGATCTGCCATTTTGCGTGTACGATCGCCACGTCGGGCTTCGGGAACCGAACCTGGGCAGGCGTGATAACGGCTCTGCTCGTTTTGAAGATCGTCGCGTGAACGACCTTGTGACTCTCTTCGATCTGCGCAGCGTTCTGCAACCAGGAGCCGTTGACGTTCACAAAGCTGGCATCGCCAGTGAATTGCTCCGCGAAGGCATGCATGTCATGGACGTTCCAGGCTCGCATCAGACCGGCGATCACTTCGCGTACCTGTTCGTCATCCGGGTTGGCGAAAGCTAGCATTCCTGCAGGATAAGAGATGCACACATAAGCTGCCAGTAAAAAACCGAAGCACTTCATCGTTCGACCTCCACGCTGACGGGTCCCAGGATCGCGTACCCTCCGTTGACCGTTATCCACCTACTATACATCCGCGCATAATTAAAGGGACATAATGGTCAACAAAAAGGGGCGAGGTAGGACTGGATCAGTTGCGGGTGCGACTGCATTTCTCCAAACACTCGCGTTAGCGTGGCGAGTAGGGCGTCCAGGCCACCGAAAAATCGATTGTGCGTCCCATTTTTGCGGGTATGCTGCCACAGCCGTTCGGTAGGGTTCAATTCCGGCGAGTAGGGTGGCAATTGATGCACTTCCAGCCAATGCCGGTTGGACTTGAACCACGCCCAGACCTCAGCATCCTTGTGTTATGGGGAGTAATTCGTTATGGAGAGTGTAACGCGCGCGCGGATGATCAATCGGGCCTTTGAACGCCGCTTGGGCCGCATCAACTCACCATAAAAAATGGACCCTCCTGCTACAGTGATT
>Ga0326727_10006007_pt1 | contig 33856 bp, 24 predicted proteins | sample MB2enrmetagenome_FD_207643 | JGI IMG/M metagenome (GOLD analysis project Ga0326727, IMG submission 207643) | Lab enriched peat soil microbial communities from McLean, Ithaca, NY, United States - MB29MY | ecosystem: Environmental > Terrestrial > Soil > Wetlands > Peat | place: USA: New York...
CCGTTGCGCCAAGGTTAAATAACTGAACATCGCCGACTGCTTCTGGTCATCTCCACGCATACTTCTGTCTTAAACCCAGTGCTCGTGGCAAAGCAGTGACGACCATCAGTGTTTTTCCGCAGCCTGTAAAACCCTGACCTACCAGTCATGCCCTGACACAATCCAGATTTAAGCAGAGGTTCACTAATCGCGCGCGGCCGGCTTTGATGGAACACGTGGAGTGGCCGAACCATGAGGTCTCTCGGGATTAAGCTCTGTGAATCGATCGTGCAGAACCACATTGAGCAGCGCCTTATGGACGCGGATGCGTCCGTTGTACTCGATGAGGCCGAGCTTGCGAAAGCGATTCATGAAGAAGCTGACGCGGGAGCGGGTGGTGCCGACCATCTCCGCCAGAGTTTCCTGGGTGATGGGAGGAACCAGACGTTCCGGTTTATCCTGCTCACCGAATTCGGCCAGGATGAGGAGAATCCTCGCCAAACGCTTTTCGCTGGAGTTAAAAAGCTGGTCGACAAGATCTGCCTGGGCTCGCATACTCTTGGCCAGCAGAAATTTCAAATACATTTCGAAGAGGGAATTCTCCTCGTGCATCACGCGGATCATCTCTTCCCGCGTTATCTCCATCGCAGTACAGGCGGTAAGGGCGCTGGCAGTGGCCAGGTGCAGCGCTCCCAAGCTGGCCAGCGACTCATCTCCAACGAATTCCCCAGCGGGGATAAGCGCGATGGTGGCCTCCTTGCCCTCATGCGAAACGACGGTGAGTTTTGCGCGGCCCGTCTGAAGATAGAAGATGGCGTCAGCCGAACTTCCCTGCGCAAAGAAGACCTGCCGGGGCTTCAATCGGACGATCCTGCGTCCCACACCTGCCGTGGCCAGAAAGGCGACGAGATCAAAGGTCATGCTTCTCACCTTAAAAGAGAGGATTGATAGACCAAATTCTACTCGCATATTCTAGCGGTTTTTGTACGGTTTCTGGCATTACACGAAAGTTCTTTGTACGGTATCTGACATAACCCAAAAAATCTTTGTACGGTATCTGACATAACCAGAACTTTGTCAGGCCTCGTGAGTTTTGCGCAAACTAATTATGATAGGGTTTTGTCTGAAGGTGAGGATCCATTGCACGCAAGCGGCTTTAAGAACACACTTTTGAAAGCTCTGGACGGAGAGATCATTGAGCGCCTTCGTTTGCAGCCGGTCAGATTCGAGCTGAAACACGAAATCGAAAACCCTGGCAACCAGATCGACCGCCTCTTTTTTCTCGAAGAGGGCATGGCATCGATGACGACAACCTTCAAGGATGGGTCTCAGGTTGAGGTAGGGATGTTCGGTTATGAGTCGGTGATCGGCGTCTCAGCTCTGATGGGGACAAAAAAGAGCCTGAATCGCGTCTATACGCAGATTGCCGGCCATGGCTATAGCTGCCACGTGGATGACGCGAGAAGAGAGTTCCGGCTTGGCGGCTACTTTCAGTTTTTGGCTCTGCGCTATGTACAGGCACAACTCGTTCAGGCCATGCAATCCGCGGGATGCAATGCGAAACACAGCTTCGAACAGCGACTCGCCCGCTGGCTGCTGCTCTGTGCGGACCGCGCGCATGTCAACACATTCAAGATTTCGCATGAGTTTTTGGCAGACATGCTTGGAGGCCGCCGTCCCACTATTTCTACGACAGCCGGGATACTCAAGCGAAAAGGACTTATCGAATACACCCGTGGAGAAATCCGCATTCTCGACGTTCCTGGGCTCACGAAGGCCTCTTGCGAGTGCTATCTGACCATCACGGATTACCTCGACAATTACACCAAGTTCGACACCTCGATCACGGCGTAGGCCGCCGCGGCCGCTGATGGAGCACACGATTCTCTTTCAGGGGATTAAGCGTCCTGCTCCCTCCGTTTCTTTATTAGCTGAAGCTCCGTCATTGACAATTGCCGCCTGGTTTGGTTACGCACTGAGCGATCTTGGCCAAGGCGTCCACATCAGCCTCAAGGTCCAGCTTGACAATATTCGCTCTGGGAACCTCGATAATTTTAGTGTGTCCGCCTCCGCCCTGAATCCAAAGAAGAGATACAGATGTATCCGATTGACTGACTAACGGAAACTCGCCGCTCATGAGTACGCCTTTTCCGCCCACATCCGTTGTGGATGGTTCGGTGTAAGTGATAAAAGCATCGGGGAAGAGCGTGGAATCGATGAGTTTGCCATAAACATACGGCAGGAGCAAGGTGGCAACCGCGAAGGCAACGATCACGGAGGTACGCAATACAAGGAGCAGGTCGCACCAGAGTTTGGATTGCGGAGTCTGCCTTATAAGCACAATGTATAGGAAGGCCAGCAGGCATGCAGACACAGCCATAGCGTACCTGCTGTAAAGCAGGTTTTTGGCATTCCAACGGTTATGGAATTCAAAGCCCAGGCTCTTCATTTGCTGACTTACTTCTTCGCATGAGGCTTCGAGCAGCAGAACCCCAGGAGAGCTGGATTGATTGATAACATGGTAATCCTGAAGGCGAGTTACGGCCGGAGAATCGCCAGTGTTCGACACCGCAGTCTGCACGTATTGGCTGTAAGTGGACAGGGAAGCCTTGGAAACCTTGGGGTGCAGTTGCCGGATGGCCGTACTTAGCGGGGATTCTGAGTTAGTAGCGAGTATCCAGCCGCGCAGTGGAACGGTGGGAACTTCAATAGTGGCAATGACAATTAATAACCAAATCAGAAGAGGAACGGCAAGCAGGCCCTCTGCCGAATGAGCGAGCCATGAGGGCACCTTGATGAGCCGCAAGAGCACGACTGCAACGCTGATAAGAACAAAGCAAACGATCAGAGTGATCCAGTAGCGCGCGCCAAGGTTGAGAACCAGGAAGAAGGAATCAGCAGCAAACCTTCCCGCCAGGATGGTGAGGGTCTGGATGCTCCAGTTACTAAGATTGACGCCCAGGAACTGCTCCCTGCCAAAAGCGGCAATAAATCCCGTAGTGGCAAATGCGGCGGTGGCGGAGATGCCCGCCAACAGAGAGATTAGTCCTGATTTGAGAAATGGTTGCTGATTCATGCAGGCCTCGCTTCGGATATCTCAAAGTCGAATAAAAAGACGTTTGGAATGGGGAAAGAATCCGGAGCGGCGTTGACAGGCTCATCATAAACGCAACATTCAGGCAACGTCAATTGACTGCGCGAATTGCTACTCGTAGCGCAGGGCCTCGATGGGGTCGAGGTTGGCGGCGCGGATGGCGGGAATCATTCCGCTGATGAGGCCGGTGAGGACCAGGATGACGGTGGCGATGATGACCGAAGAGGGGGAGATGAGGAGCTGGATGTCGCCGGCTTCAGCGTTCGAGGCCAGGGCGCTATAAAAGGTGATGCGGCCCACGAGGGCGGAGACCAGGTAGGCCAGAGCGATGCCGGCCACTCCGCCGATGGTGGTGATGGCCAAGGCCTCGGCGAGAAACTGGGTGAGGATGTGCCACCTGCGCGCGCCCAGAGCCTTTTCGACGCCGATTTCGCGGGTGCGCTGCTGCACGGCGACCAGCATGATATTCATGAGTCCGATGCCGGCGATTCCCAGGGTGAGCGCGCCGACGAGCGAGAGCAGCACCTGCAAGGCGATGGAGAGCACGCGAAACTGGTGCAACTGGGTCATCATGTTGTGCACGTGAATCGCGTTGTGGTCGGAGGGCCGGAAATGGTGGGCCTCGGCCATGGTATCGCGCAAGCTTTTTTCGGCCAGCTCATTGTCGCCGCGATAGTTGAACCAGATTGACCCCAGGTATTTTGTATCCACCAGGTCGCTCATGGTGTTGAAGGGCACATAGATTTGCCGGTTGACATCGTTGTCCTCGCCCTCCTGCATCTTGGGGGTGAAGACCCCGATGACGGTAAACAGCACGCCGTTGAGGCGGATGGATTCACCCAGAGCCCAGCCGCCGCTGAAGAGCTTGGTCTTGGCCTCCGAGCCGATGACACAGACGTGAGCGCGCTGCTGATCCTCGGCGCCGTTGAAGAAGCGCCCCTGATCCAGATCATGTTTCCAGATATTCGGAAAGACCGTACGCACTCCCCACACGGTCCAGGTATAGGTGTGCAGATCGTTCTGCACCGTGACGTCTTTCCAGGACACAGGCGAGATTTGCAGGACGCCGGGAACGTTGTTGGCGACGCGATCGACGTCGTCCAACTGGAGGCGCACCAGCGTGCCGGCCTTGTCTCCGCCCGCCTGCTGGCTGGTGCGGCCGGGAAAAAGTATGATGGTGTTGGTTCCCCAATTGGCGAAGATCGCCTCGACGGCGTGGCTGAAACCAGCTCCATAGGCTAGCAGCAGCACAACGGTGGCGATGCCCCAGGCCATGCCGATCATGGTGATAGCGGTGCGGCGGCGGTTGTAAAGCATCGCCTCCCAGGCCTGAGCGAGAATATCTTTGAGCATGTCGCTACGCTCCAGTTCTCAGTTCACAGTTCTCAGTTCTCAGTTGCCAGTTTTCAGTGAAGTTGACTCATGGAGAGATTCCAGCAACGCGTAGATCATTTTTCCAACTTCGTGCGACAGATTTTCAGCTTCATCGATTAAATTTGGATCGCCAAACTTGAGTGATCGAGCAATTTCCAGTTGGGTTTGCAATTCATAATTTGAACCACGGGCGATACCCAAAAACTGCCTGAATTCACCAGCCGTGAGTCGTCCCTACCCTTCGACGATATTACTTGGCACGGAAACTGCAGAACGTCTGATCTGACTGGAAAGTCCATAGACTTCCTCACGCGGAAAACCCTGTGTGAGACGGTAGATTACCACCGTCAGTTGGATTGCTCTTTGCCAAACCTGCAAATCACGAAATGCTTGCCCCACATATCACCTCCAAGCGCCGAGAACTAATCACTGACAACTGACAACTGAAAACTGACAACTGTTTTTTAATCTTTCCGCAGGGCTTCGATGGGGTCGAGCGCGGCGGCTTTGCTGGCCGGGTAAAGGCCGGCGGCGACGCCACACAACGTTAATGAAATGAGAGCCAGCGCGGCCGACCAGGGAACCAGCCGCGGTGGATCCCAGCCGGGCATTTTTCCGGTGAGAACCTGCTGCAAGAGCCACATGAAACCCTCGGAGACGAGGATGCCGATGAGGCCGCTGATACCGGTCAGAAGCAGCCCTTCCCAGAAGAACTGCCACAGGATGCTGCTTTTGGTGGCTCCGATGGCTTTGAGGACGCCGATCTCGCGGGTGCGCTCAGAGACCGAGACCAGCATGATGTTGATGATGCCCACCGCGCCCAGGCCCAGCGTCACGATGCCCACCCCGCCGAGAAAAACATCCATGGCATTGAAGATGGCGCTGATAATGTGCTCCTCCTCGACAAAGTCCCATTGGTTGAAGGCGTCTTTGAGCGAGGGATCGAAGCCATGGCGCGCGGCAATCACGCGATGCACGGCGGCCACGGCGGCCACCGAATCGCCCTTCTTAGCCGGCTGGTACTGGATGGAGGTGAGCGCATCCTGGGGAATGTTGTCGCCCTTGAGCGGAAAGAGCTCCAGCATGGTGGTGATGGGGAGATAGACCTTCTGATCGTCGTAGTCGTTGCTGCCGCGGGCGATCTTCGCGACCTGGCCGACGACGGTGAACTCGATTCCGTTAATGTTAATGGCCTCGCCAAGCATGGGGCGTCCATTGAAGAGAAGATTCGCGGTCTTGGAACCCAGCACGGCGACGCGGCGGCGTCCGGCCAGGTCGGCATCGTCGAGGAAGCGGCCCTGGGCCAAGGGGATGAAGCGCACGGCGGTGTAATTCGGTTCGGTGCCCATCACATGGCTGGAGGCGTTGTTCCATTGGCTCACCTCATAAAGGTCGTTGCGGTTCAGCTCGTCGGTTACGGCGCGCAACTCGGGCAGTTTGCGCAACGCGTCCTCATCGCCCATGGTCAACTCGTAGGGGCGCATTCCGGTGTGTTGATTTGCCAGGGCGGGGATAGTGCCGTTGAACATCATCACCACGTCGTTTCCCAGGCTGGCCAGTTGCTTATGCTGGCCGGAGCGGAAGCCCTCGCCCAGGCCGACGAGCACCAGCAGCGAGCCAACTCCCCAGGCGATTCCGAACATGGTCAGGAAGCTGCGCAGCTTGTTGGCCATGATAGCGCGAAAGACCTGACCGAGGGTGTCGGAGAAGTTCTGCATAACGTTTAGACGCCGGAGGAGGGCGCTTGGAGAGTGATACGCCGCGGGCGGCCTTCCGGTTCCCAAGAATGAAACAGGCGTGGACCGGGAGGTCCACGCTACAGCCGGCCGGGAGGCCGGCGCTACAGTTTCGAGCCAGCAACGCCGGTGGGACTAAAAAGATGCCGGTAGGCTGGAACCAGCGGGCGGGCGGCTGCGTAAGAAACAGTATAGGGTGACAGCGCTGCGCTGCTGCCGTCTAATTTGCAGTTACTTGCGCCAAGAATTCATATGCGATGGAGAAAGCGGCGGCTTTCTTCACTTCCGGGGAGGTTTTGTGGCTGCATCGCGAAAGAGCAAACGATTCTGGATCTGGCTGGGCAGCGGGGTTGCCGTGGTTCTGGTGGTGCTGGGGTATGCGCTGGTGCGGCTGGCGAAAGATCCGTCCATCGATCCCAACAGGCTGGCCAAGGTGACGCGCGGCGACGTGGCGCGGTCGGTGGTGGCTACCGGGAAGATTCAGCCCATCACCAAGGTCGAGGTCAAAAGCAAGGCCTCGGGCATTGTGGAAAAGCTATACGTGGACATCAACGACCGAGTGAAGAAGGGCCAGCCGCTGGCGCAACTGGACCAGGTGGAGATATTGGCGCAGGTGGAAGCACAGCGGGCGCAACTGGCCGCGGCCCAGGCCAATGTAGCCACATATGAGGCCAATATCGAGCAGGACAAGGTGAACGCAGCGGCTCCTGATCTGCCCATGTACAAGGCCACCCTGGACCGCAATCTACAGATGCAAAAGGCGGGCATTGTGAGCCGCCAGGCGCTGGACGACGCCAACAAGGACTACCTGGCGGCGCTTACCCGGAGAGATTCGTCGCAGGCGCAGATCGGCGTGGACACGGCGCGGCTGAAGCAGGCGCGGGCGCAGGTGATGCAGAACCAGTCCGGCCTGAAGCAACTGGAGGAGCAACTCAGTTACACGACCATCGTGGCGCCAATGGATGGGGAAATTCTGTCGCGGGACGTGGAGATTGGGGCCGCGGTCAGCTCCATTCTGGTGCTGGGCTCGACGTCTACGCTGGTGATGACCGAGGGCGACACCAGCGAGGTTTATGTGCAGGGCAAGGTGGACGAGGCGGACATTGCCCACGTATACATGGGGCAGCCGGCGCGCATCAAGGTGGAGAGCTTCCGCGACCGCCTGTTCAACGGAAAGGTGACCAAGATTTCGCCCATGGGCGTGGAGAAGGACAACGTAACCACCTTCGAGGTGCGGGTTTCCATCAACAATGCCGGCGGGGAACTGAAGGCGCAGATGACCGCCAATGCGGAGATTCTGCTGGACGAGCACAAGGGCGTGCTGATGGTGCCGGAAAACGCGGTGAGCTACGACAAAGAAAAGAGTGCCTCGGTCGATGTGCCGGATAAAAGCAAGAAGGACGGCACACGCAAGGTGACGGTGAAGGTGGGGCTATCCAATGGCTCGATGACGGAGATTCTGAGCGGGCTGAAGGAAGGCGACCAGGTGGTGTTGCAGCAGTAGCACTTGCAGTGCAGCAGCCGCTCGCTATTCGCTCGCATGGAGTTCGTAGTTTCCCAGGTCCTCAAATGCGAGCACTTGCAGTGCGGCAGCCGCTCGCTATTCGCTCGCATGGAGTTCGTAGTTTCCCAGGTCCTCAAATGCGAGCACTTGCAGTGCGGCAGCCGCTCGCTAATCGCTCGCATGGACGTCTATCTTTGAGGTCTGGCGCCTTATCCAGTACTCTGGAGAAACGATATAGAGGAAGTTGAGTATCCCCGGCGAATGCGGCGAAGAACCATAGGCCTGTTGGTGTGCCTGGCGGCGATTACCGCGCCAGCTCCGGCAGCTTCGCGCAACAGGCAGGAAGCGATTCGAGCGGAGTCACAGCAGGCCCATCCCTCCAATAGCCTGAAGGTTCCGTTGATTGACAAGGGATTGCGGCTCTCGGACTTTGCGGGGATGAAGCCCAAGCCGGAGTTGAAAGACAAGCTGCTGAAGATCTCCGGATTTATTCAGAACACGCCGCACGACGGACAGCCTGCGACGGAAGAGACCGAGGTGTGGCTGGGATATACCAGGAGCGCCGTCTATTTTGTATTTATTTGCCACGATCGTCATCCCGATCTGATTCGCGGGCACCTGGCGCGGCGGGAAAATATTCTAAAGGACGACTACGTAGCGGTATTTCTGGACCCCTTCCAGGACCGCCGCAAGGGCGTTGTATTCGGGGTGAACCCGGCGGGTGTGCAGGCCGACGCGTCGTGGGACGAGAACAACGGCACGGATTTCAGCTATGACCAGGTTTGGGACTCGGAAGGCCAGGTGACGCGCGAGGGATGGATGGCGCTGATTGAAATTCCCTTTCGCAGTTTGCGTTTTCGCTCCAGCGGCTCCGACTGGGGCGTGGTCTTGCAGCGCAATTTTCCGCGCAACAGCGAGGTGGACTACTGGCCGCGCGTTTCAAACAACATCACCGGCATACTGAGCCAGGAGGGAACGCTGCATGGCGTTCAGGGCGTGACCGGTTCGCACAATGTGCAGATCAATCCGTATGTGCTGGGGCAGAACGAACGCACGCTGGAAACCGTGGACCCGTTGAATCCTTACTTCAGCTCGCGGCACGAGGAAGGCACGGCGGGCGGCGAGGTGAAGGCCATTCTCAAAGACCGCATTGTTTTTGATGCGACCATCAACCCGGACTTCAGCAACATAGAGTCGGACCAGCCGCAGTTTACCGTCGATCAGCGCTACCCGGTTTATTTTCCCGAGTTGCGGCCATTTTTTCTGGAGAATGCGAATTACTTTGCCACGCCTATCAACCTGGTTTATACGCGCAACATCGTGCATCCGGAGTATGGCGGGCGCGTGACGGGAAAGACAGGCCACACCAACCTGGGCCTGTTTGTCATCGACGACCGCGAGCCGGGTCAGACGGTGGCGCCGGGCGATCCGCTCTACAACAAGAGGGCGACGATCGCGGTGGGGCGCGTGTCGCGTGACCTGGGCAAAGGATCGAGCATGGGCGCGATTTATACCGACTATGAGTTTGGCCAGGGATGGAACCGCATCGGAGGCATTGATTTCACGGCGCGATTCAACAAGCATTGGACGGCGCTGGGGCAGATGGTGGAAAGCTCGAGCAAAGGCACACAGGACAGCGGAACTCCTCCCACTTATTCCGCGGGGCCGGCGAGCAACTTTCAGTTGCAGCGCAGCGGGCACGTTTTCAACCTGTATTCGACGTACCAGGATATGAGCGTTGGCTTTCAAACGCAGTTGGGCTTTATCCAGACAGCGAACATTCACAACGGCCAGACGTACATAAATTATCAATGGTATCCGAAGCACAGAACGATCCAGCGCATTGGGGCGGAAACCAACCAGAATGTCGCCTTCGATCATTTAGGCAACCGCGTCTATCATTACTCGTCCTTCGACGTTTTTTTTACCCTGCCGCGCAACTTCGTATTTGCGCCGATCGTGGGCGAGAACTCCGACACGGTGGGACCACCGAGTTATCCTGTGCTGACCCAATACAAGAACTTCACGGAGAATAACGGCGGATTCATCGTACGGGGCGCGCCCTACTCTCAGCTTAACTTCAATATCACCGTATTCCGCAGCGGCAACGTGAACTACAACCCGGTGGCGGGCGGCGCGCCGTTTTTGATGAACCAGGAAACTGTACAGGCGCTGTTTACGTTGCAGCCGTTGCGGCAACTGACCGCGGATAACACCTATCTGCTGGATCGCGACCACGCGGTGTCGAATGGCGCGCTGGTTTATGAAAGCCAGGTCTTCCGCACCAAGGTCAACTATCAGTTCACGCGGGCGATGTCGGCTCGCGTAATTGTGGAGTACGACTCAACGCTGGCCAATCCCGCGGAGACATCGCTCAAGCGAACCAAGGGGGTTGGCACGGAGGCGCTGTTGACGTGGCTTCCGCATCCGGGTACGGCGGTTTATATCGGCTATAACAACGATCTGCAAAATCTAGACCGGTCGCTGTGCAATCGCTTGCCGGGCGGAGCGTGCGATCCCAACAATACGGTAGCGCCGCGGGCGCCGAATATGTTGAACGATGGGCGGCAGATTTTTATCAAGGCGTCGTATTTATTTCGCTTCTAGGTCTCTGACCGTATGAATTCGCACTTCAAGTTTTGTGGTTTCCCACCCTTTCCGCAGAAAAAAACGGAAAGGATGGGGCACGGAGCATTACAGAAACAATGAAAATATTCTAAAAAAGCGCGTCCCGTCAACTTTCCTTGCGGTAGAGCATGTCGCGGATGGTTCGACGGCGGGCTTCGTTCAGTTCTTTGTCTGTTGTGGGGCTGCTGTTAGCGGCGGGCTCGGCGGCCTCCGGCGCGCTGCACGCGGGGCAGCGGTTGGCGAAGCCGGGCTTGCCGGGGCGGAGTTCGAATTGCTCAGAGCATACGACGCAGGTTTTGATGGGAAAGGCCATGACATCCATGATAACGCGGATGAATTCTCCGGGTTGAATGGGCTGTTTCTAATTCAGCGGTCATGCAATCGAATTTCTGATTTTCGTGTTTCTCATTGACCTCTTCGGCCCTGCTGAGTGAGGATAAGGAGAGAGCAGCTTATTTCATTCCCCGAAAGGAGCCGTCTCCATGTACCAGGAAACTATCGATCCCCATGACAGCCTGACACAGGATCAGCCGTTTTCCGACGATATGCATGAGATCATCGAGCTGGTTACGGCCGGACTCTACAGTTTAGCGTCGATGCTAGTAGGCGAAGGCGAGGAGAGCGCGCGTCTGGTGGAGGAGGCTGTGGCTTCGGCGCTGGTATCTCCTTGCTTCGATCCGCAAGAGGCGCGCAGAAGCAGCCGGCGGGAGTTGGTGACCGCGGCTCTGAAGCTGCTGGCCCGGCGCTGCCCCGGCTGCATAGACGTGCCGCAGGGACTGGCGCCAGCCTCAACCTGCATCGAGGGCGACGACCTGGCCTCGGCGGGCATCTCGGCCGAAGAGCTGCAAGGCATGATCAGCGGGCAGGAGCGCGAGCGGGTGCGGATGTGGCTGACCAGCCTGCCGTCATGGATGCGGACGGTTTTTGTGTTGCGCGCCGTGGCCGGCTTCAATGCCGCTGAGACGGCCGAGCTGCTGAAGACGCATGGCGGTCCGCAAGCCGCCGCATGGACCCCGGAGGCGGTGAGCGAGGTCTTCCGGCAGGGGCTCTGCTCGCTGGCTTCGCAAGTGCTTAGGAACAGGGAGTAGCCACCCCAGTGACGAAGACCTGTCGCCGGGGACCCCGGCAGCCACCCCAGCGCATAAAAATCATGCGCCGGGGAGCCCGGCAGCCACCCCCGCGCATAACAATCATGCGTCGGGGAGCCCGGCAGCCACCCCAGCGCATAACAATCATGCGTCGGGGACCCCGGCAGCCACCCCCGCGCATAAAAATCATGCACCGGGGACCCCGGCAGGAAATAGGAAGACTGACCTGCGGATAGATTGGGTTGGCGATGGCTGTGGCGACTCTCCGCGACCTCCTTTCCTCTCCTTATTCGATACACTAGAGATACGAAGCCTGTGGACTGCTATTCGCGTCGATTGAGGCCGCAAAGGTATTTGGGCCGCAGCGCTTCGCTGAGAGTCGAACGAACTTGATCTCTTTAATTTTTTCGAGAAACAACTCGATGCGGCCTTATGCCTGCGTTGTGGCGCTGGGCCTGGCGGGGCTGCTGCCGTGTAGGCTGGGGGCGCAGACATTGCCCAGTCTATCCAGTACTTCGTCCGCGCAGGCCGCGTCAAGCTTTCAGGGCAGCGTGGCCACGGGCGAGGTTTCGGCGCAACCGATTTCACTGACGCTGGACGAGGCCATGGAGAGAGGACTGAAGACAAATCTGGGCGTGATCTTGAGCGGCGCGCAGACGGCCGCGGCGCGCGGGGAGCGGCTGAGCCAGTTGCAGGCCCTGCTGCCCTCAGTGGATGCCAGCGCCAAAGAAACCGTGATACAAATCGACCTGCCCGCCGAGGGGTTGCGCATCCCCGGCTTTCCCAAGATCATCGGGCCGATTGGATTTACCGATCTGCGAGCCACGCTGAACTGGTCTTTGATCGATGTGGCATCGCTGCGCAACTATCTGGCCGCGCGGCATAACTTTGCCGCAGCGCAATTGTCGGCTCAGGACGCGCGCGATCTGGTGGTGCTGGTGGTGGGCAATGCCTACCTGCTGGCGCTTGCCGATGAAACCCGCGTGGCCAGCGTGGAAGCACAGGTGGCCACGGCCAAAGTTTCGCTGGACCAGGCGGTTGCCAATCACCAGGCGGGCACCGCGCCCTTGCTGGACGAGCTACGCGCGCGGGTGGATTCGCAATCTCTGGAGCAGCAGTTGATTGTGGCCAAAAACGCGTTGGAAAAAGACAAGCTGGCGCTGGCACGGGTGATCGGGCTGCCGCTGGAGCAGAGCTTTACGCTGGCCGACAAGGCGCCCTACGCGGCCTTTGACCAGATCGACGTGGAGGCGGCGATTCACGAGGCACATGCCAACCGCAAAGATCTGGCGGCAATGGTGGAGCAGACCAGGGCAGCCGAACAGCAACGCAAGGCGGCCACGGCTGAAAGGCTGCCAACGCTCTCTTTTGCGGGCGATTACGGCGACATCGGCACAACCCTGTCGCACTCGCACGGCACGGGCGACGCCACCGGCACGCTGAGCGTTCCGTTGTTCAGGGAATACGGCCTGCGCGGCGAGGCGCAGCAGGCGCAGGCGCAACTGGACACAGCGCAAGCCCGGCTGAGCGACAAAAACGCGCAGGTGGACGCTGATGTGCGCGACGCGCTGCTGGACATTGCCTCGGCGCAGAAGATGGTGGAGGTGGCTCGCTCGTCGGTTGAGCTGGCCAACGAGGCGCTCAGCGAGGCGCAGCAGCGCTACGCCAACGGGGTCAGCGACAATCTGGCCGTGAGCCAGGCGCAACAGTCGGTGGCCCAGGCCAACAATCAATACGTGACCAGCCTCTACCGGCACAACGTGGCCAAGCTCAGCCTGGCCCGCGCCCTGGGCGAAGGCGAGGAGTACAGGAAATTTTTAGGAGGAAAGTAGACGTGGCGGATTATATTCCAACACCGGAACCAATCGAGCCGGACGCAGAGGTGGAGAGCGCGCAGCGGCAAACGCGCCGCAGAGTCATTGTGGTTGTGGTGGTGGTAATTCTGGCGCTGGCAGCCGCCGGAATCTGGTGGCGCTCCACCTATAGCGAGAGCACCGACGATGCGCAGGTCAACGGTCACCTTATTCAGGTGAGCTCGCGCGTAGCGGGCCAGGTGGCCAAGGTGTACGTAGATGAGAACCAGGTGGTGAAGGCGGGCGACGTGATTGCGGAGCTGGACCCCAGCGACTACAAGGTCGGGTTGGAGAACGCCGAGGCTGCCCTGGCCAGCGCCCAGGCCAACGCCGCGGCAGCCAATGTGAATGTGCCCATCACCACGGTGAACACCGGCAGCAATCTGAGCGCGGCCGACGCCAATGTGACAGGCTCGCACGCCGCCGTGGAGCAGGCCGAACAGCAACTGGAGGCCGCGCGGGCCAACAACACTAAGGCCCAGGCCGATCTGGAGCGCTATAAGCCGCTGGTCGCAAAAGACGTGATCAGCAAGCTGCAGTTTGACGCGGCGGTAGCCGCCGCCGACGCCGCCCGCCACTCCGAGCAGGCTGCCCGAGACGGCGTGAAGGTGGCTCGCGAGCGCGAGGCCCAGGCTCTGGCGGGATTGAAGTTTGCCCAGACCGCTCCCGAGCAGGTGGCCGCGCAGAGCGCCCGCGCCCGCCAGGCGCAGGCCATGGTGGCGCAGGCGCAGGCGCAACTGGATATGGCCCGGCTCAACCTGGGATACACGAAAATTGTGGCGCCGGCGGCGGGCATCATCACGCGCAAGAGCGTAGAGATCAACCAAAACATTGCGCCGGGGCAGAACCTGATGATGCTGGTCTCGCTGGAAGGATTATGGGTGACGGCTAACTTCAAGGAGACACAACTGCGGCACATGTTCGCCGGGCAGCCGGTGGAGATCGACGTGGACTCGACGGGGAAGACGTATCACGGCAAGGTGACGCAGATCGGCGGCGCGACGGGCTCGGTGTTGAGTTTGTTTCCGCCGGAAAACGCGACGGGCAACTACGTCAAAGTCGTCCAGCGGGTTCCGGTGCGCATCGACTTTACTAATCTGGCCGGCGAAGACCCGAATCACGAGTTGCGGCCTGGGTTGTCGGTCGAGCCGAAGGTGAGCGTGAAGTAGTTGTAGGTTGGTCTGGTAGACCGGGAATGGCAGGTCAGAGCGGTAGGCCGGGGATTTATCCCCGGCCTACCACTCCGACCGGCTAGCGCAGTCTGCTCATATCCCACTGCTTGATGGTCTTGTCCCTGCGCCTCCGGCGCGTTTGTGCGGACATTACTTATGCAGTCCTCATTAGCCCTAGTTGATTGCGATGCGAATCAGGCGCAGAGGCGGACTTACCTGCGCATCAGGCGTGTCCGGATCGGGTGGAAGGCGAATCTCAGTGACCTGACCCAGTTGGCTAAGCCGCGCGAGGAGCGCATCGTGCGGGTCGTAGTAATACGTCTCGTTTAAAACCAGCCACACAGCCTTCGGTCTCGATGCAGAAAGCCTGGAAACATATTCGTCCAGATCGGAGTTCAAGATCACGGGACCGCCCAGGCCCTTGAATTCCTGCTTTTCCCACCAATCGTAGACAGAAAGCGGGAAGCCGTCTTCCTCTGGCTGAAAATGCATGTGACGGGCGAAATAGTCGAAGGACATCTGCGCATAGAGGGCATCAAAAATAACTTTATCTCCAGGACGGTAGTTCTGCTGAACAGCGCCGACAAGATTCACCCAGGGACGCCCGTGCTGCTTGACTGCCTGCCGGAAAAAGCCCGCGGCATACAGGCAGAGGACAAGTGTTGCGACGGCTATGACGGGAACCCGACCCCTTGGCTTCGCTGCTCCAACTTGAACGGCGCGAGCGATGGCTATCACCAGCAGGGGAATCAAAGCCAGCATATAGCGCGTGGAAGCCAGGTGCAGAGTGAACATACCCACCCCGAGCGCCAGGGTTATCAGACAGAATAACCGGCAGATTTCGTCGCTCTTAATCACCCCAAGAAAGCCTGCATATGCCAGGGAAAGAACAAGCGGAATAGCGCAGAGCAAAAGCAGCGGGGTTGACGCAGCGGGATAGAATCCCAGCATAGCTGCCGCATTTTTTACCATAACCTTGATACCTCCCGGTTCGGCCGGGTTCTGCGCGGGAGCGCCGAACGTGAGAGCGCCGGGGTTTTGACGGCTGAGCGTTAGTGCCCGAGTCAGTTGAGTCTTTCCGGCATACTGGTGAAGCAGAACCGGAACTCCCGGTGAAACCAGCAGGATGGTCAACAAGCCGGCGGCGAAGAGCCGGATGAAACGCCGCCGCGGGAAAGCGGAAGCGATGAGCCAGTGAATAAAAACTCCCAGGATGATAAATATGCCGATGTACTGAACATAAAACAAGAGAGCCGCCAAAACTCCATAAGCGACGACCAGCCAGCGATCTTCACGCTGCTCAACGGCGACCAGCCAGTGCACCATGAGAAGGCAGGCGAAGAGGAGAATGAAGAGCGCATACATGCGCACTTCCAGGGAGAACACAAAGAGCATGGGGGAGAGGACAAAGAGGATCGCGGCATAGGCGCCGAAGCGAGCCCCCAGCATCCGCCTGGCTAAAACAAACATCGCCAGTGCGCTAAAGAAATTGAGCACAACGCTGAAGAGCCTTAATTGCGCCTGGGCATCGCCGACAATTTGAATCCAACTATGCAGGAGTAAATAAAAGAGTGGCGGATGAACGTCTCCCGCGGCATAGCGAAGGATTTTGGCAAAGGGCAGATTTGCCACGAACGCGGAATAGGTTTCGTTCAACCACAACTCGCGTGAATTGAGAGCGGCTAGTTTCGAGATAGTGCTTATCAGCAGGACAAGGCCAAAGAGGACTGAGGGGTTTTTGACGAAGGATGCAATCGAGGAGCCGAGCCTTGGGTTGCGATCGTCCTGATCGATATTCATCATAGGGTGTAAATCCTTTTCAAGGGTAATTCAAAGGTAGACAGGATTTCAGTTTAGACTATTAATGCCGCGATGAAAGACTCCATCCACGTCTCGAAGGAGAACTACCTCAAGGCCATTCTGGAGGCCGAGGCCGAGGGGCGCGAGGTGATCCCGGCGCTGCTGGCTCATTGGCTTGAGGTTTCAGCGCCGGCGGTGACCATGGCGCTCAAGCGGCTCAAGCGCGATGGCTTTGTCGAGGTGGGCGCGGACGGCATTGTGCGGTTGACCGCGACGGGCCGGGAAACCGCCTATCGCACCGCCCTGCGCCACCACCTGATCGAGCGCATGTTGAACGAGATCTTCGGCATGGAGTGGCATGAAATTCACGAGGAAGCCGAGCGGCTGGAGCACGCCGTCTCGCCGGCCTTTGAAACCAAACTCAAGGAAAAGCTGGGCGAAAGCGGCGCCTGTCCGCACGGCAACCAGGTGCTGCCGGAGAGTCCGGCCAAGCGCAAGAAGCGCGGCGAAACGCCGCTTTCGGAGGCTCAAGAGGGCCGTCGCTACAGGGTGGTCAGCCTCCAGGAGCGCGACCCGAAGCTGCTGCTTTTTTTGCACAGCAACGGCATCGGTCCCGGCCAAAGCCTACGCGTGGTCAGCCAGAACTACGACCAAACCGTTTCGATTGAGCTATCTGCGGGGATTTCCATTGTGGGCCGTCCGGCTGCTGATGCGGTCTGGCTGCGGCCGGAAGTGCCGCAATAATTAAAAAATTGATATAGAGCCTATACTTTATACGGAATTGACTGCGGGGGAATAGAAGGGATTATCTCCTTCGTCTTCCCCTCCGTCTTTATCGTCTTAGCCGGTTGAGGCGGAGTAGCCATTAGCCGACAGAGTAGCGGGTCGAATTTGTCGTTATCGACATTCATATACTCAACTATACGCCACATATCGATTACTCTTCTATCGAAGACTCTTGGAAATAGTGTTGAAAGGGGTTGAATTGGAGTTAAACCTTATTAAACATTGTCCGATAATAGACCCCATAGGGGATTGAATACTTCGCCTAAATAGTGCATCATATGAGTGTGCCCGGTATCCACTCCGGACTATATCCCTGATCCGAGGACCTAAATCGGACGGAGAAAGCCGCCAGAAATGGCGGCTTTTCTTATTTCTTGGACCATACAGGCGCTCCGTCACAGTACTTTACCGCCGTATGCGCATCAGTCAAAAATGAAGTGATGAAGATGGCATCGTTATGCTTTCCCACGCGGTCAATAAACACCAGTTTCACCTTAGACCCAAGGCGCTCATAGACTTTGACATAAACCTCACTTGCCTTGATCAGTCCATGATTGGGCTTCTTTCGGTATATAGCATCTGGATTCTTGATAATCCCGGGAACCCACAACAAAGCCTCTTTTCGGTCCCTGGCCCATGTGTATTCCTCTTCTTTGAATGTTCCGTCTTCAATCATTTTCACAATTGTCGATGGTTTCTTGGGATCAAAGCCTGTTCTTACCTCCAAGTTGAGAAATTTAGGGAAGTTGTTGCGGAAAATCTTTACGCGCTCCCCGCGAGGATCTACAACCGGGCACTGCGGAAGGAATTCGTCCCTGAATTTCGCAAACGTCTCAGAGATAGACGAGTAGTTGGATTCTGGGGGAAGTTCTCCTTTAGAGTAAAAGAGAAGCTTATGTTCCTCTCTCGGAAGAGCTGCAACGAGTTTTTCGCGAAATGACTGGTCCATGGCAACACCACCAAAGGAGAGCGGGATTACGATCCCCGTACCGTTCTGATACCCCGGTTTATAAGACCTGACCTAGCACCAGGTAGACACTCTCCAAACCCTTGGCTCTCAGGCCTCCGGGTACTCCAACAGCAAAACGTTCTGAAGTGTCTGCACCCACCGTTCCCGTTCTTCTCTGGCCCAAACTGTACCTGGCTTTGGTAACCTCTGGAACAGTCCCGACAAAAGCATACTCGTCTGCGCCTGCATCCCTCCTAACGGCGAAGCACCGGAATGCTGCGGCGCAGGAATTTGATCCGCCATACTCTTTTCCTTTTGGGCCGATAGCTTCTTTCTAGGGCCCGTAGCGCGTGCTTTTTTCTCCTTAATGTATGGCGAAAGGGTTATCATTGCGTCTGCGGCGGCGTCCTTGAAAAACGCTATGCACCGGCCTAGCGTCTCGCCGGTGGCGGAAGTATTGGTCTCAAAGGCCTCCCGAAGCTGTTGGCCCGTGGCCCTAGCTAGGTCAAAATGGTCACCAAAAAGGAATGGATAGGAATTAGTTAGGGCCTCCAAGAGCGCAGCGCGACGTTCATCATCCTGTCCGCTCACGTAGCGATGCAGCAATGGCTGAGGAATCCCCTTCTCTGACATCATTCCTAAATAGCGGAGAGCCGTAGTGACCTGACTCTGTGCCGCGCCAGACATCGAACCCATCAGGCCGCGATCAATCCGCGCCGGAACCCCTTGTTGAAAGCGACCAAGAAAGTTTGAGAGCGTCTTATATGCCACATAAGGCGGGGCAGGTTTTTTCTTATCCGGGGTTTCCATAGTGAATCTCCTTGCACGATTATACCGCATAATACCGCGTTACAAGCGTATCTTCGTACGAAAACTTATGCAATACGATGTCCGACTATTTCTTGGAGATGCACTAGTGTCTATGCCATGATCCCTACGGATGTACCTATACACGTGGAAATCGTTGTATGCAAAGATCTTATGGGCAATCAACTTGAAAGGGTGATCTGGGAGGACACTGAGGCACCTATTCTTATTTACATTGAGGGCCAGTTTTCTGCACATAAGGCGGGTTCGCCACATCTTGAACCTTTCGGCTTTCCTGTCCAAGACGTATTCAAGAAGGAGGGAAAGATTGGAAAGCTTGTTCCCTATGCCCTATCACGGCAAACATAGTATCCCGAAATGGACTATATATGTCATGTGCATAACCATGTAATTAAAAATAATAAAAAAAGTTAACCATAGTTAACTAGCTGTGGCATACTTGTCTTGTATGAGTGCGACGGACATTATTCCATTGCCGGTAGACACCGATCCACACCACTCGACTCCTTCGCTGCCGGAGGTACATGCGACGGTGGGGGTGTCGCGCTCGCCGCAATACTGGCGGAGGCTGCTGGGTTTTCTGGGGCCGGGATTCCTGATCTCGGTGGGCTACATGGACCCCGGCAACTGGGCCACGGACATCGCCGGCGGCTCGCGCTTCGGCTACACGCTGCTGTTTGTCATCATGGCCTCGAACCTGATGGCCATTCTGCTGCAAAGCCTGAGCCTCAAGCTGGGCGTGGCCACGGAGCGCGACCTGGCGCAGATGTGCCACCAGAGCTACGGCCCCAAGGTGAGCTATGCGTTGTGGATCGGCGCGGAGATCGCCATCGCAGCCTGCGACCTGGCGGAGGTGATCGGCTCGGCCATCGCCCTGAACCTGCTCTTCCACATTCCGCTCTTCTACGGCGTGCTGATTACCAGCGTGGATGTGCTGCTGATTCTGCTGTTGCAGCGCTGGGGCTTCCGCATGATTGAAGCGCTGGTGATCGCGCTGATCGGCACCATTACGGTGCTGTTCCTGGTGCAGGTCTTGCTCTCGCACCCGGATCATTGGCTGGCGCTGAAAAGCCTCTTCATTCCCTCGGCTTCCATTGTCACCAATCCGGATATGCTGTACATCGCGATCGGAATTTTGGGCGCGACGGTGATGCCGCACAACCTCTATCTGCACTCCTCGATTGTGCAGAGCCGCAAATATGAGCGCACGCCCAAGGGCAAGCGCGAGGCCATTCACATGGCCAACATCGACTCCGCGCTGGCGCTGACCGTGGCGCTGTTTGTGAACGCGGCCATTCTGATTGTGGCGGCGGCGGTCTTCAATCGCCGCGGCCTCTATGACGTCGCGGCCATTCAGGACGCCTACAAGCTGCTCAGCCCGCTGCTGGGCGCGGCGGGGGCGAGCACGCTGTTTGCCATTGCGCTGCTGGCCTCGGGGCAGAACTCATCGATTACCGGCACGCTGGCCGGGCAGGTGGTGATGGAGGGATTCATCCACCTCAAACTGTCGCCGTGGCTGCGGCGGCTGATTACCCGCTCGCTGGCGATTATTCCAACGATTATTGTGGTGGCGTTCACCGGCGAGCAGGGCACGGAGAAACTGCTCATCCTGAGCCAGGTGATTCTCTCGCTGCAACTGAGCTTCGCTGTGATTCCTCTGGTGATCTTCACCGGCAGCCGCAAGAAGATGGGCGAGTTTGTGAACGCTCCCTGGCTACAGGGGCTGGCGTGGACTGTGGCCGTGGCGATTGCGGGGCTGAATGGGTGGCTGCTGGTGCTGATGGCGCGGTGAGGCGAGTTGTCAGTTTTCAGTTGTCAGTCGTCAGTAAGATGCCCGGTTTATGAGAACTGAAAACTGAGAACTGAAAACTGAAAAACTGTCGTACACTGTCGCCATGCACATTCTTTCCGCAGCGGAGATGCAGGCCTGCGACCGGGTGACGACCGAGCGCTTCGGGGTGCCGTCGCTGGAGCTGATGCGGGCGGCTTCGGGGGCGGTGGCGGCCTTTGCGCGGGAGCAGTTTCAAAGGGCGCGGCGGGTGACGGTGCTCTGCGGCCGTGGCAACAACGGCGGCGACGGCATGATGGCGGCGCGGCTGCTGGCCGAGGCAGGCCTGGAAGTGACCACGCTGCTGCTGGGCGTGCCCGATGGGCTTACGGACGACGCGGCCGTGGCGTGGTGCGAGTTGACGAGCCCGGCGTGCGGGCTTATTTATGTCATCGAGACAGCCAAGGAGTTGGCCCAACACAATAGCGCGCTGGAAGCCGATTTGATTGTGGACGCAGTGGTGGGCACCGGGTTCAAGCCTCCGCTGAAAGGGCTGGCGCTGGCGGCGCTGGAATGGGTGAAAGCAAGCCGCGCCCCGATTCTTGCTGTCGATCTTCCCTCAGGCTGGGCGGCGGACGAGACTAGCGCCACGGTGGCAGGGCAGGTTTTTCCCGCCGATGCGGTGATCACGTTTACGGCGCCCAAGCCGGCGCACGTCTTTGGGCAGATGACGCGGCGCTGGTCGCAGCCCATCGTCGTTGCGCCCATCGGCTCGCCTGAGGAGGCGATAGTTTCGGCGCTGAATTTGACCTGGGCAGGCTCGGCGCTGGCGCTTGTGCAAACGCCGCGCGCCGCAGCGGCCAACAAGGGCAACTTCGGGCACGTGCTGGTGGTGGGCGGGACGCTGGGAACGGCAGGGGGCAAGTCTGGCGCGCCGGCGATGGCGGCACTGGGCGCGTTGCGGGCCGGAGCCGGCTTGGTGACGGCGGCTATACCCGCGCCGGCGCTCGCGCTTGTGGCGGCCATCGCGCCGGAGCTGATGACCTGGCCGCTGGCGGCGACTCCGGCAGGTTGCATTGCGGCAGAAAATCTTGCGCCGGAATTTTTATCCGCACTCATGACTGGAAAGACCGTGCTGGCCATCGGTCCCGGCATGGGGCAGAGCGCAGAGACGGCCAAATTCGTGGCCGGGATGCTTGAGGCGACAAAGATTCCGGCGGTGATTGATGCCGATGCGCTGAATATTTTGGCGGCGGAGCCGGAGTTGCTGGCGAAGCTGGCGAAGGGACGCACGCTGGTGCTGACTCCGCACCCGGGCGAGATGGCGCGGCTTACCGGCATCATGGTGGCCGAGGTGCAGGCTAACCGGCTTGAAGTGGCGCGCGGATTCGCCCAGCGCAACGGCGTCACGCTGGTGCTCAAGGGCTGGCGGACGCTCATCGCCCACCCCGACGGCTGCGTGGCCGTGAACACCAGCGGAAATCCCGGCATGGCCAAGGGCGGAAGCGGCGATCTGTTGACCGGGTTGATTGCCGGCATCATGGCGCAGTACCCGGACGAGGCGGCGCGGGCCGTCGAGGCGGCGGTTTATCTGCACGGATTCGCGGCAGATTTGGCCGTTCAACGTGACGACGAACACACATTACTGGCCACCGACAGTCTTTCTCATCTTGCGCAGGCTTTTCGCTTTGATTCATGTGGTCAGACCGGGTATCTTTGGTTGCAGGGGGCATGTCATGCAGCGGCCCCTCATGAGGTTCGGGAATGACCAGCGCCGCACCGCCCGCCACAAGCCGGATACACGAGTTCACCAGCGCGAGCGGCGCGGAGACCATTGAAGTAGGCCGCAAGCTGGCCGGCCTGCTGGTGCCGCCGCAACTGCTGATTCTGCGCGGCGACCTGGGCACCGGCAAAACCACGCTGGTGAAGGGCCTTGCCGAGGCTCTGGATGCCGCCGAGGCGGACGAGGTGACCAGCCCGACGTTTACGTTGATTCACGAGTACGAAGGCATGCGTGATGGCCATCCGGTGAAGCTCTTTCACCTGGACGTCTATCGCCTGGAGGGCGAGCGCCAACTGGAAGCGCTTGGCCTGGACGAGCTACTCACGCCGAATGCGCTGGTGCTGGTGGAGTGGGGCGAAAAGTTCAAGAGCATCCGCAAGAAAGCGACCGGCGAGATTGTGATTGCATCGGCAGGCGGCGACGCGCGCAAAATTACGGTGACGCTGAAGGAGTAACGGGGAACGGGAATTTCGCAGTCAATATCATCATTTGATTTGTTCCATGGTAATATTATTTCCATCAAAAATTTCCAGCATCCTCTATGCATGAAATTTTATCGTATTGGGGAAGCAGCATGTATACGACACTCTTCTTCCGTGATCATCGGATTGGACTGTATTTTCCCGCCCTTAGCATCTTATTTGCGCTCCTGGCCGGGTGTGGTGGAGGGGGTGGAGCTGCCGCGCCGCCGCCTGGGGATTTTTCGATTTCCGCTTCGCTGACGAGCCTGACACTAGACAACGGCCAAAACCAGACTGTCACTATCAGCGTGGGAGAAGTCAACAATTTTACGTCGAGCGTCAATATAACCGTGAGCGGATTACCGACGGGGGTCACTGCGACACCGTCTACATTTAACCTGGCGCCTGGAGGTCAACAGCAGGTGACGCTTGCTGCCGCGGCCACAGCCCCGGCCACGGCGAGCGCGGCCACGGTTGTGTTTCAAGGCGCCTCCGGCGGCTTGAGTCATAGCGCGCAGGTGTCCTTGAGCGTAGTGGTTCTCCCAGCGGATTTTTCAATCAAGGCGACACCGGCAAGCCTGAGCGTGGATACCGGCGGCAGCCAGAATGTTACCGTCAGCGTGGCGGGGACTGGCGGCTTCGCGTCCAGTGTGAGCATGACCGTAAGCGGCTTGCCTGCGGGAGTAACCGCGACTCCGGCTAAGTTCAGCCTGACACCTGGAAATCAGCAGGTAGTGGCGCTCAACGCGGCGGCAACGGCCACAGCGGGCGCGACTACAGTTACATTCCAGGGTACATCGGGCAGCCTGAGTCATAGCGCGGCGACCTCGTTGAGCGTGGTCGCGGCTGTAACGGGAATGCACGCGCCGATTCGCACCCGGGCTCTGCGGACAAACGCATCAACCTTGGGTGTCGACCAATACAATCCGCCGAGGTTTACGGCTTACGACTCCACGCATCGGCAGTTCTTTGTGAGCAATCCGAACTTGAACGAGGTCGACGTTTTCAGCGCGGCGAATGAAACTGAGACCGCGAAAATCCCCGTACCGGGACCCTGGGGTTTGGATTTTTCTCCGTTTGACGGCAATCTCTATGTAGGTACGATGGGCACCGGTGTTGCTGCCGGCAACCTCGCTGGCGGGGATATCTACGTAATCGACGCAAGCACGCTCGCGATCACGCAGCGATATCCTGCATCCACCATTGGGCCGTCGGGGTTTGCGGTAAACGAAGTGCTGGCCCTTTCTGGCGGACTGTTTGCCCTGACCGGGATTTACGGCGGGGTGGGCGTGTGGGATCCAGTGGCAAACACTCTGGATTCTGGCCCGCCCGGAACTGGTGAAACCAACGTCTGTTATCCGGTTATTGGACCTCATGCCTTGAGCGGCGACCGGACACGGATTCTCGTTGCAGGAATATCGCCCCAGAATAGTGGTCAGCTATGCTCCTATGACCCTGTTGCGAAACAGGCGACGATAGGACCAGCTCCAATTATTGCACGGGCTATTATCCCTACGCCGGACGGGAGCCGCTTTTTCACTGTCGAGCCCGGCATGCTTGCTGTCTTCGATGCAAAGACCCTGCAACTGCTCGGGCAGAATCTCGGTCCATTTAACTGGAACACCGGGTACCCGCAATTTGATTCTGGCGTGATTAGCGCGGATAGCCGGATGCTCTATGCCTCTGATTACTTAACCGGGGCGGTGGGCGCATTCGATGCTACCACTCTTGCGCAAGTCGGATGGGTTCCGAGTCCCTCAACCACTGGCGATCTGAGCGATGTTACCATGATCGGCATTATCGGCGCGATCGACGAGACCGGATTGATCGTTGGGCCAATTGGGGGCGGAGTTGAATTCATCGACGCTGCGCTGAAGCAGTCCAACCAGCCGACCTATATGGCGCCATTATTTCCCCAGCCCGAGACCGGCCCACTATCCGGAGGTACCGTCTTGAATAACCTTGTAATTGCTTATAACGTGACGGATGGTGCGACTCTGAGCCAGATTTACATCGGCAATACTCCAGCGCAGGAGACATCGTTTTCGCTGGGCGCGGATCTATACTATGGCGCGACCGCAACGACTCCTCCGAGTGGCATTACCGGGACGGTGGACACAACAGTCATCCTGAGCGATGGCGCCATCATAACGTGCATGGAGTGCTTCAGCTATGGGCCGAGCATTATTGAATTGGTCTCCAATGGCGCCACGGCGGAGGGTGGCGGAACGGGCTTGCTCGTTGGTTTCGGATTTGGAGGCAATTATGGGATGGGAGGCAACTCTGGCTCTGCTCCAGATGTTTCAGTCAGGATAGGTGGTCAGTCTGCGACCGTTCTTGCTGTGTTAACAGGGCCTCCAGAGGACCCCTACCCATTCGACTCGAGCGAATTGATCTTCACGATTCCGCCCGGGACGGCCGGGACAGCCGCGGATGTTACTGTGACTACGTCTTACGGATCGGTTACCGCATCGGGGGCATTTCATTACGTTGCAGCTACACAGACTTTCCCACTCTCCGACACGCTGCAACAGGGAGTCTATGACGCGCGTCGCGATTTGTACTATTTTGTGGGGAAATCCCAGATCCAGGTGCTGTCGCAGACCTTAGGAAAATGGTTGTCACCAATTCCCCTTCCGGGTGTGGTCAGTTCGACGCAATTGTTAGGTATTGCAGAATCTCCAGATGGGTCGAAGCTTGCAGTTTCCGATCAAGGTGGGCAGGCAATCTATGTTCTCAATCCTGACAACCCGGCATCGGCGCAGCGCTTCTCGCTACTCCAGAGTGACTCTGGCAGCGGTTTTGCGAGGTGGCCAAACGGACTGGCTATCACCAATGCAGGCATGGTGTATTTCGCAAATAACCCTCAATACTATGAACTCATGAAGCTGGATACCTCTTCCGGTCTCGTGACCCCTGTTGGAAGCGGATTTCTTACAGGTGAGGTTTGCCAATGGTGCCGGGCCGTTCAGAGCCCTGATGGCCGTCACATTTACGGCATTAACGGGGGGCTGGGAGCTTTCTGGGTAGATCTCGCGAATGATCAGGTCACCTACTCTTTCTCATTTGGAGGAGGGCTTGGTGACGGACCCTTCGATCTGGCTGTTTCCGGTGACCGGAGCACAGTGGCGGTGAACAGCAGTTTTGCCGACCCATCGCTGAACTTCGAATCGACGCCGGTCAACACGGATTGGGAGTGGTTCTATCCGGGGGGACTGCCGAATGGGCCTACACCTATTTGGGCAACGACATTGCTCGATGGCGAGAAGCTCAATGGAGATGGAAGCATTCTGTTCCTGCCACTCAACAACGGAATCGATCTTTACGCACGCAACACAGGCCGCCTGCTTTACCGCGTGCAGATTCCGGTAACTCCGGCAAGCAATTTCGATCCTCTGGTGCTGGGGAAGGGGCAAAATGTTCTGGCGGTGATTACGGCCAATGGCGTTTCGATTGTGGATATGAGCAGTCTGCCAGTTGCAGCAGAGTACACGCAACCGTTTTCAGAAAGAACCCAAACGATTGATCGTGCCTTTTCAAGTCAGCCGAATGCGGGGATATCGCGGCGAGCGCAACCGAAGATACCAAACCACTCCAGCGTACCGCCGAACCCGAGGCGTCCGCTCATGTAGAGGCCACAAAGTATTTTGCGCTAGAAGCCCATGATGTTATAGCTGCAATCGACTGAGTGAGTTCCCCAGCAATAGCCCTGCATATCCTCCTCAGAATGCACAAACTTTCGCTCAGTGCGGGCGACCGGGCAGGATGAAATGCTCGGCGCAGCGCGGCTCGTAGGAGTCGCCGGGCATTTTCACATTTCTGTCAGAGAGAGCCTTCGATCCAGGTTACCTTGTCTTCATCCTGATCACTTTGAGCAATGCATTTCGCTCTGCGTCAGGCGGCGGCGATTTACGCGCCAGAGATTCTCCGATGTAAGACATGGTCAATTCTGCTCAAAAAACGCGAAATTGTAACTGCATAAATCCAGGAAATTGAGAGCGATATTATACAGACTCCCAACTTCTCTCTTGTTATTTGTTGCACAGTCATATCGTGTCGGCATTGCCATCCGAGCCGGCAAAATGACGAGTGCTGGATGCCGTGTCATCAAGGTCAGACGAGAGGTTACAAATGCGCAAAATCAGAATCGGATTCATGTGTTCACTGGCGACTTTGCTGGTCGTCTTTGTGGCCGGGTGCGGTCAGGAAACGGTAACCCTCCCCGGCGTGATGTCAGTAACCCCCGCTCAAGGCTCCGCAAATGTTGCCGTAAACGCGACAATCACGGCGACCTTCAGCCAGGCGATGAGCCCAGCCTCGATTACCACTACGACCTTCACGGTTGCAGCCCCGGGCGGCGTTGCCGTGACTGGAACCGTCGCGTACTCTGGCGGTGTTGCGACGTTTACGCCGGGCGCCGCACTGGCATACGGCACCACTTATACGGCTACGATCACCACTGGGGCTGCTACCCCGGGCGGCGCTGAGCTGATTGGCCCCTTCGTGTGGAGTTTTACTACGATTACCCCGCCGCCTTTGGTGGTATCGACGGTGCCTGTGAATTCAGCCACAGGTGTTCCCATCACCCAGGCGCTCACCGCGACCTTCAACGAGGGGATGAAATGTGCGACTCTCACATCTCCCGCAACCAGCTTCACGCTCGCCGGCCCCGGCGCGACTTCCGTAACCGGCACAGTCGCCTGCGCGGGCGCTGTCGCGACATTTACACCGGGAAGTTCACTGGCATACAACACCGTCTACACGGCCACGATCGGCACAGCGGCCCAGAGCCTGGCGGGCACTCCACTGGCTGCGGCGTACGTGTGGACCTTTAGAACAGTTGCAGCAGCCCCGCCCCCGCCAGCGGTCATCGCCACCGTGCCCCTCAATGGGTCGATAGGCGTGCCCATCAACCAGGCCCTCAGCGCGACATTCAACATGGCAATGAACCCTGCCACAATTGACGCGTTAACATTCACGCTGAAAGTGACGACGGGCGGAGCTGCGGTAAATGGCGTGGTCACCTATACCGCCGCCGGCTCGGTGGCATCGTTCACGCCGAATGCGCCGCTTACGCCCAGCACCAACTACACGGCCACCATCACCTCCGGGGCGTTGGATCTGAACAGCGACGCTGGTGTCACCGCTTATAGCTGGACTTTCACCACCGCCGCCACCCCACTAGCCGTAGCGCCGACGGTGATTGCAACCAACCCTGTAACTGCGCCAGAGAACGTGAACGTGCCCCTCAATCAATTCGTCAGCGCCACCTTCAGTGAGTCGATGAATCCCACCACCATCAACTCAGCAACCTTTTCGCTGACAGGACCGGGCGTCACACCCGTGACCGGTCTGGTCGCATACGCCGCGATTGCAAAGCAGTTGGTGTTCCAGCCGTCATCAAATCTGGCGCCCAGCACCACGTATACTGCCACGATCACCACCGGTGTTCAGAGCCTGACGGGCGTTGCCATGGCCAGCAGCTACTCCTGGATTTTCAAGACCGGCACGGTTTTGAATAACACTCCGCCGCTGCTGGTTACGACCGTCCCCGCCAGCGGAGCCTCTGGTGTGCCCCTCAACCAGACAGTCAGCGCAACCTTCAACGTAGCGATGAATCCTGTGACCCTCACCAATGCAACCTTCCAGCTTACGCAAGGTGGAAATCCAATATCTGGAACGATCATCTATGATCCGGTAAACTTTGTGGCCACACTTACGCCCACAAGCCCGTTCAATCTAAACACCACCTATGTTGCAACCGTGACCAGCGGAGCAACGGATATGGCAGGCAATCCGCTGGGGAGCGGCGGTCCACCGAATCCATGGAATTTTCAAACCGGCACGACACTGATTGTGCCCCCGGTCGTCCTTGGGCCGACGATAGCTGTCTATGGCGGCTTTGGCGGCACCTCGGGGATGACCAACCAGGGAATCCACACGGTCATTAATGGGAATATCGGGACCACGGGCGCCTCTACCACGATGACCGGTTTCCACGATACTAGCCTTCCGATTGTTGGCGCCGTATGGCCATGCACTTATACGGAAACGACACTCAACATAGGGCAAGTGAATGGTACGATCGACACCGGTCTGCCACCTCCTACCGTTAATTGCCCGCTGGAAGGAACCACGATTACATTGGGCATCGCCACCGAGGCCTTGACGGAAGCACAAGCCGCTTACAACGCTCTTCAATGTAATTGCTTCCCTGGTACAGGCACGGCTCCGCCGGGCAACGTTCTGGCAGGCGAGTTAGGCAATCTGACAATTTACCCCGGCGTCTACACAAACCACACCACCGTTGGCATCACGAATGGGGATCTTACTCTCGACGCTCAGGGCAATCCCAATGCGAGCTGGGTCTTCCAGATCGGTTCATCTCTCACCGTAGGCTTGGCAGGGCAACCTCGAAATGTCATCCTGGCCAACGGCGCCCAGGCCAGCAACATCTTCTGGGCGGTAGGAAGCAGCGCAACCATCAACGGCGCGGGAGGCGGGACGTTCAACGGAACCATCATCTCTCAAGCGGGGATCTCGGTTTCAACTGCCGGAGTTGCCGCGGTTACAACCATTAACGGCAGGTTGCTTGGATTAAATGCTTCGACCACACTGGTGAACACCGTCATCAATGTACCTGCCCAGTAAGACCTTGGCTGAGACCGCCTCCCAGGGCGGTCTCAGCCAGTTTCATGCAATGCGCTGATTGACGTGTTCCCATCGCGCCGAGTTAGCCCGGCGCTGAGGCTTTTGATAAGTGCGACGCGCAGTTCAGGAGACAACCATGAGATCGAGTTTAAGGATGATTGCCGCAGCGGTAGTTGCCATTTTTCTAATGCCTGCGTTTTTGCTTTGCGCGGGCAAGGCATCAGCTCAGGCTTCGACAGCCACGCCGTATACGAACGGCCAGAACAGGGGCACCCCCAAGTTCGAGCTGTTCCTGGGTTACTCCTATCTGCGCGCTGTGCCGGCGCCGGCCACCGGGAACCGGCTGGTATGGATGAATGGCGGCAGCACGTCCCTGGCTTACAACCTGAACCGCTATCTGGGGATTGTAGGCGACTTTGGCGCCTACACGAACTCGGAGATGCGATTCCAGGGCGGATATGTGGGTACGGTCGACGTGGACAATGCAAACGTGGGCGCCTTCAGTTATCTCTTTGGTCCGCGACTTTCCTTCCGCAACTACGGTAGAGTCACTCCCTTTGTCCAGGCTCTGTTTGGCGGCATGCACGGCAATGAGGTGACACTCGCCAACTGCACATTCAGCTGCACGCTCCTTCCTTCCGAGGACACGTTTGCCTGGACCGCTGGAGGCGGCTTGGACATCAGAGTGCGGCGTCACATTGCCATCCGTCCAATTCAGGCTGAATACCTGATGACCAGGTTCCAGGATTACTCCACAGGGTTAACCGCGTCGCAGAATGACATGCGCCTATCCGCCGGAATCGTCTTCCGCTTCGGCGGACATGCCGCTCCTCCGCTGCCTCCCGCGCCGATAACATATTTCTGCTCGGTCAACCCGCCGTCTGTCTTCCCCGGAGAACCGATTGCAGCCTCGGGGACGGCTCTGAATCTGGATCCCGCCAAATCGGCAGTTTACACATGGCAAGTCATAAGTGCAGTTTTCGAGCCATCTTTGGTGAATCGCGGAATCGTGACTGGGGTCTCCAGCACCACGAAGATCGACACGGCGAGTCTCGCGCCCGGCGCCTACACTCTCAAGTGCCATGTCTCCGAGAGCGTCAAGTTGAGCGAGAATGCGGACGCTACCGCAGCTTTTACCGTGAAGGCGTTTGAGCCGCCGACTGTCAGTTGCTCGGCGAACCCCAGCACCATCACCACGGGCGACAAGAGCGTGATTACCGCCGCGGGCTCCAGCCCGCAGAATCGCCCGTTGACCTACAGCTACTCGGCTCAGTCCGGGACCATCAGCGGCGCCGGCGCTTCGGCCACCTTCGATTCGACGGACGCTGCGCCCGGCGCGGTTGGGATCACATGTAGCGTAACGGATGACAAGAATCAGAGCGCAACCGCCGGCACCAGCGTGACCGTCGCGGCTCCGATTGTGCCACCCCTGGCCGCGGGACTCGAGTCTCGCCTGGCGCTGCACAGTATATTTTTCCAGACTGATGAGCCCAGGATCGAAAAACCCAACGGCGGCATGTTGGTCAGCCAGGAGGGAACTCTGATCACCCTGGCGACGGACTTCAAGAAGTATCTCGAATTCAAACCGGATGCCTACCTGACCTTGACCGGACATGCGGATGTGCGCGGATCGGTGGAGTATAACCAGGCGCTTACTGAACGCCGCGTCACTCGCACAAAACTCCTGCTGGTTGAACAGGGTGTTCCCGAAGCCAAGATTAAAATGCTCAGCCTTGGCAAGGAGGATGACCTCACCGCTGCCCAGGTGGAAGAGGCGATCAAGCAGAACCCTGATTTGACAGCCGCGGATCGGGAGAAACTTCTCAGCGAGCTGCCCGTCATTGTACTGGCAAAAAACCGCCGCGTTGACGTCACCCTGAGCACCACGGGCCAAAAATCGACGCGCTGGTATCCGTTCAATGCTGCCGATGCCCTGATTCTTCTCGACAGCAGAAATCTGACGCCCGGCAAGAAAAATGAGGCCGCGGCGCCTAAAAAGTAGCCACATAAAATGCCGGAGCAGGTCTGCTGGCCTGCTCCGGCGATAAAACAAATAATAGTATCGATCTCTCAGTGCGGTTTGCCGGGCAGGATGAAATGCTCGGCGCAGCGCGGTTCGTAGGAGTCGCCGGGCATTTTGATGGGGCTGTCGTAGGGAGCGGGCTGGCCTTCGATCAGGCGCTGGGAGTAAAAGGCGCGGCTGCCGCAATTGCAGTAGGCGATACATTCGGTGATGTTGCCGCCGTAGGCGGTCACAAACCACGAGAGGTTGAGCATCTCTCCGAAGGGCAGGGCGCGAAAGTCGAGGTCGAGGCCGGCGACCAGAACGTCGTGGCCCGCGTCGAGAAGGTAGCGCGCGAAGGCAAAGAGATCCGCGACGAATTGCCCCTCGTCGATGGCGATGCATTCCACCCGCTTGCCAATCTCCTTTTCCGTGGCGGCGATGACCTGAAGAACCTCCCATGGATTGGCGGAGTTGAATTCCACGGCATTCATCTTGCCGTGGCCCAGGGGATTGCGGCTCTCCACCACGCCCGGGCCACCCTTGGTGTCGTCGCTGGGCTTGAGGACCATAACATATTGGCCGGCGTACTGGCGGCGCATGTCGGCGCGGCGCAAAAGCTCCGCGGTCTTGTTGCTTCTCATCGGCCCCAACATCAATTCCAATCGTCCTTGCATGTGATGCCCTCAGAAAAGATATTAGAGCATCATGCCGGGGTTCTCGCTGGAACGAATAATCCCTAAACAAAATATCCTTGCGCCGTCCCAACAGGACTCCGGAGTGAATCTGTGGAATCCCTTTTCCCCACGCTGAAGCGCGGGGCTAATATCCGTTGCGCCTACGGCGCGGTTGCCAGGACATTCCTTATGCAGTTCTCAAGAAAGTAGTGCTCTTTGAAAACTAAGACTTAATCAGAGGACCCATCAGAAGCCCATGATGTTATAGCCGCAATCGACGTACATCACTTCGCCGGTGACGGCGCTGGAGAGGTCGCTGGCCAGGAACAGGGCCGCGCCGCCGACCTCAAGCTGGTCCACGTTGCGGTGGAGCGGGGCGCGATCGGCGTGGGATTTGAGCATCTCGCTCAGCGAGCCGACGCCACGCGCGGCGAGAGTTTTAATGGGGCCGGCGGAGATGGCATTGACGCGAATGTTGGCGGGGCCGAGGTTCCAGGCAAGGTAGCGGACGGTGGCTTCAAGCGCGGCCTTGGCCACGCCCATCACGTTGTAGTTGGGCACCACTTTTTCCGCGCCAAAATAACTCATGGTCATGATGCTGCCGCCTTCTGTCATGAGGGGCGCGGCGGCGCGCGAGACGGCGATCAGCGAGTAGACGCTGACATCGTGTGCGATGCGGAAGCCCTCGCGGCTGGTGGTGATGAACTCGCCGCGCAACTCCTCGACCGGAGCGTAGGCCACGGCGTGGACCAGAATCGCGATCTTGCCGTACTTCTCGCGAATGGCGGCGAAGAGAGTTTCAATCTCCTGGTCGTTGGAGACGTCGCATTGGAAGCCGGATGCGCCGGGCAGTTCGGCGATCAGCTCTTCGGCGTCGGCCTTCATGCGTTCATTTTGATAACAGATGGCCAGCGCAGCTCCGGCCCCGTGCAGTTTTTGGGCGATGCCCCAGGCGATGGAACGCTTGTTGGCCAGCCCGAAGACTACGGCCGTCTTGCCTGCCAGATCGATCATGCGTGCTAACTTCCTCCAGGTCCGTGTCTTGGGGATGCCGGACCAACCGTCTTAATAGAGTATCAGCCGCCCAGGTCCACGAGCTCGACCTTGCCGGTGGGGCGGCCTAAAAAGCGAGAACCGAGGCGCTCGAACTTCTCGACGGAATCTGTGGCGAAGCAGCGGACCTGGACCTGCGCGGACGGAACCTGCACGGCCGGGAACTGCGCGTTCGGTTCCTGCGCGTTCGGGTCCTTCGCGGACGGCGAACGTTTCTCTGTTCCAATGAGCTTAACGGCAGCGGCAGCGGTGGCGTCGGCTGAATCGATGATTTTCATGCCGATGGGCACGGCAGATTCCAGCAAAGGCCGCAGCAACGGGTAGTGGGTGCAGCCGAGGAGAAGAGTATCGGGTTTCATGCCCTGCGCGGCGGCTTCGGCTTTCAGTTCATCGAGATAAATGCGGATGACCTCGGCAGTGACCGGATGCCCAGTCCATCCCTCCTCGACCAGCGGGACAAGCAGGGGGCAGGCCATTTCCAGCGCGCGCAGGCCGCGAGCGCGGCAGGCGGCGGCGTAGGCGTGGCTCTGCACGGTGGCGTCTGTGGCGATGACCAGCACATCGCCGCTGCGGGAGGCGGCGCGGGCAGCCTCGGCGCCGGGCTCAATGACGCCCAGCACGGGAACCTGAACCGCGTCCTGAATGGCGTCCAGAGCCAGGGCGCTGGCGG
>Ga0326727_10006008_pt1 | contig 33852 bp, 33 predicted proteins | sample MB2enrmetagenome_FD_207643 | JGI IMG/M metagenome (GOLD analysis project Ga0326727, IMG submission 207643) | Lab enriched peat soil microbial communities from McLean, Ithaca, NY, United States - MB29MY | ecosystem: Environmental > Terrestrial > Soil > Wetlands > Peat | place: USA: New York...
TCCTGGAGCCGCCGCGTCCCTTGACCCCAATCTCGACGCCAAGAACCGGTTTCTCATGGGCGTCCTGCACCTCAACGAGCATCTTGCCGCTCTCCGCCTGCAGCAGGCCCGGCAAGCCGCAGAGGAGTACCACCGCCCAGCGCAGGACAGCTCGATTAATCGGTTTCAGAATCATCGCGCTCACGGCTTTCGCAATATGAAGTATCTCCGTGGTTGTAATCGACTTCGCGCCTGTACCGTCAACAGGTATCGCCCCCTAACCCAGAGCGATGAACCCATCCGTCGAGTGATCCTGCCCTGATTCACCGGGAGTCAGGATCATATGCCCACCCCTCAAATTTCAAGCACTTTCAGCACCTCGTCGCCGTAATGGTTGATGACCTTTACGGCGAATTTGCCCGTTTGCGGCTTGTCGAAGGGGGTGCTCACCGTCCTGTACAGGCTGTTCCAGGCCGCTTCGTCGATCTCTGCTCGCAGCGCCCGTTTCAACTTGTCATAGGGTTCTTCCGCGCCGGTGAAGTAGGCGTGGCGCACAAAGAAACTCTCGCCGTTGTAATCGGTGTCGATGAACCAGCAAGCGATGTCGTCGGTGGACGCGCTGCGAATCTGGCCAGTGGTGGGGTCGTACACGTCCACGCCCTTGATCTCGATCACGATCTGGCCGTCCTTCTGCTTCTTGATCTCCACGTCCGGCTCGCCGAAGACCATGAACAGGTTGCCCGCGCCGGTCTTCTTGAGCAGTTCATCGCCCATCGCCAGGTCGGGATTCATCTTGGTGGGCAGCACGGTCAATTTGCCGTAGCGCTTTACCTCTTCGGCAACGTGCGGATCAAAGGCAAAGCCGCACACCACAAGCAGGTCGAAGCCCACGCCCTGCACCGCTTCCTTGGCTGCTTCCTTCACCTGTTGCGGGCCTACGGTGCCGTGCTCCGGGCCAATGGAAACGGCTACCCGGCGGGCCTTGCCGTCCGCATCCGTGTACTCGCCAGAAGCATTCAGCCACACGCCCGCATACGGGTCCAGCCGGTCAAAGGTCATTCTACTGCGCGAACTGCCTCGCAGGCGCGTCGCAGCCTTCCACGCAATGTCAGATGGGGCCACCTGAATATTTCCAGAGACTTAACTCTATGATCGTACCGCACAGTACAGTACAGTCCGGCAGAATAAAATTCAATGCTTCCATCGCTGCCAGAAGGGGGAACAGATGACGCGGCATTATTCAACCTAGCCTAGCACCGGAAGCGCAGGATGCAAGCGACGGTTTAGCGGCTCCTTGCGCAGGGAAGGACCGGGCTCGTGCTGCCTCTGTTACGTTCCCTTGGGACAGAAATGCGCTATTGTGGAGTGCAGTGAAAATTTGCTGCCTTGCAAGGAGGGGAAGTTCGCTCCCTTGGCAAAGCGGCAAGAAACTCCGCAGCGGAGCTGGCCTGGAGCAAGAGCGCGTGAGTCTCTACAAGATGTACAGACAACAGGAGGAGTGGGACAAGGGCCTGCCGCCTACCCTCATTCCCCCGCTTAAGCACCTTCGAGACGCCTTTGAAGAAGCGCATTGGAACTATGGGCGAGTCAGCGAGGAGCTTTGTTACCACCGGCTGCATCCGGCAGAACCCGGCGACATCACGGAGTACCTTCAGCCGCTGGAACAACTCAAGCGATGGGTGGGCTTGGCGGCGAGCCAGCGATTTATGGCATTGCTCAACGCCGGCACCGCTCCTGCGACCTTCAAAGCGTTCTTCGATTTTTACCTGGATGGCGTTACCCACTCCGCCCTCGCGATCTTCATCCAGTTGGCAGCCATTGGGAAGGCCAATGAGGATCTGCTCGGCGGCCCGCACTTGGAGTGGGCGGAAGCTCAAGCCAAGAACATGATCCGCAGCGAGATGCACCTGATAGAAATCTGGGTGCGCAATGTGTGTGACAAGCAGCCCTACGACCCGAATGAGGACAGCGAGGAACAAATCTTCTGGCGAAAGTGGCAGGCACCGAGGCTCATCGTCATGAAGCCTTCGCTTTACCGGCCGTATGAACCCTCGGCGATTTGGGAACGGTTCGACGCGGTTCAGAGCCGAGAATTGCTTGAAGGACTTGCGGAGAATTATGTGTTGCACGTCGAAACGCGAATAGAGAAGGTTGCCGGACAAGCTGCCGTAGAGCTGGCGAAACGGCCAAAGATCGCAGCAGCGGCACCGGAGCCGTCTCCAAAAACGGAGGAAAAGGTTCGCGGCGCAGGGTTAACCCCGCGCGAGGCTCGACGGAAGAGCACGCAGGCGAAGTACGCGCGCTGGCACAAGGAGTACCTGGAACTGAAGAAAGTCCACCCTGACAAGTCCGACGTGTGGTTTTCGCAGAAGATTGCCAAGATGGGGATCGCCAAGGAATCCTGCCCGGAGACCATCCGCAGGCACATGAAGCGAAAATAGTTGGGCGCAATCTCTTTCGCCCAATCCGAGCCAAGCAACTACCTCCAGTTCAGAACCTTATGCGCGCGGGTCGCTGCCTGCCTGCCCAGTTCTGAGCATGATGAACTCCCTAGCTGATTGATTCTGTTGAGTTTTGCGCGTGCTGGGCGCGAATGCATAGCTTTTTTCGCCCAATGCGCACAGCTAAGTTCAGTCCGTAGCGATACGGAATCGCTCAGGGAGAATCAAAGATGGCTCAGCAAATCCTGCGGCTTCCCGCCGTGAAATCAGCGACCGGCCTTTCACGCAGCACCCTCTACTTAAGAATCGCCTCTGGCGTTTTTCCACGTCCGGTAAACCTGGGCGGGCGCGCCGTTGGCTGGCCGGCGCATGAGGTAGCGGAGCTGAATGCCGCCCGGATTGCGGGAAAGCCGGATGCCGAAATTCGCGCGCTGGTGACGAACCTGGAAGCGGCGCGCAAAGCAATCGCATAGGGAGGCACCAAACGCCATGCGGTGCCGCCCCAATTACCGGCTTGTGAAGATCCATCGCAGCTACACGGTGGAAGAAGTCGCACAGCTCTTTGGCACGCACAAGAACACCGTGCGCGCCTGGGTGAAGGCAGGATTGCCGACCTGCGACAAACGGCGCCCCACGCTAATTCTTGGAGGCCACCTATCTGCCTTTCTGAAGGCTCGTCGGATGAAGAGTAAGCAGCCCTGCCAGCCGGGGGAGATGTACTGCGTCCGGTGCCGTGCCCCGAAGTTGCCCGCCGGAGAGATGGCCGATTACGAGCCGATCACGGAGAAGTTCGGGTGCCTGAAAGGAATCTGCCCTGACTGCGAAGCGATGATCTACCGGCGTGCCAGCCTGGCGAATCTGGCTGCGATCAAGGGGGAATTGGAGATCACGATGCTGGAGGCACGGCGACAAGTAAACGAGAGTAGTCGCCCCACCCTAAACAGTGACTTCAATCGAGGATGAGAAACCATGAGAAAACACTGCCCGGAAAACGAGCGGATCAAGCGCGAATACTACACGTATCTCAAGGAAGCCAAGCGGCACAGCGAGCCGACCGTGGACGCCGTTGCGAAGGCGCTGAGCCGGTTCGAGGAGTACCACCAGTACCGGGACTTCCGGGCCTTCCATTACCAACAGGCAATTGCGTTCAAGAGGCACCTGACCGAGCAAACGGGGCAACGGACTGGGGAGAAGCTGAGCAAGGCGACGTTGCACGCCACTCTGACGCAGTTGAGGCATTTCTTCTTTTGGCTGGCGGGACAGCCGGGATACAAGGCGCGCCTTGATTATTCCAGCGCGGACTACTTCAATTTGTCCGAGAAGGACACCCGCGTTGCCACGGCCCATCGGGAGAAGAATGCTCCGACGCTGGAACAGGTGAAACACGTCATCCAGACGATGCCGCACGGCGACGAAATTGAGCGGCGCAACCGGGCGCTGGTGGCCTTCACTCTGTTGACCGGCGCAAGGGATTCGGCGATTGCCTCGATGAAGCTAAAGCACGTGGACCTGATAGAAGACTGCATCTACCAGGACGCACGCGAGGTAAAGACAAAGTTCAGCAAGAGCTTCACAACCTGCTTCAATCCGGTGGGGGACGAGATTCGGGAGATCGTGGCCGAGTGGGTGCGCTACCTGCGAGAGACGAAGCTGTGGGGCAACGACGATCCGCTGTTTCCGGCAACGCGCGTGCAATTGGGCAAGGCGCGCCAGTTTGCCGCCTGCGGACTGGCGCAGAAGCACTGGAGCACCGCCGCGCCGATACGCACGATCTTCCGTGAGGCGTTTGAGCAGGCCGGGCTGCCGTACTTCCATCCGCACAGCCTGCGGATGACGCTGGCGAGGCTGGCAGAGCAGCTCTGCCATACGCCGGAGGAACTGAAGGCGTGGAGCCAGAACATGGGGCACGAAAAGGTGCTGACCACGCTGATGAGCTATGGAACCGTGCCGACCCATCGGCAGCACGAGATCATGCGGGCGTTAGGTACGGCCCGGCCCTCGGCGCAGTCCAGCTCAGAAGTCATTGCGGAAGCCGTCAAAATGCTTCAGAGTGCCCTGCCGGACAACTCCCTGAAACGGTAAATGGCATTCCCTATGCCACGGACCCCCTGAACGCCAGCACCTTGCCGCCGCGCTGGGTTTGCTCCAGAAAGTCGGCCCAGTCCTGCATCATCCTGGCGCGCGGCTCCAGATAGAGCGCGTGGTTGTAGGCTGCGCTGACGGCATTGCGCGGAGCGTGGGCAAGCTGCAATTCGATATGCTCATGCGCGTAGCCCTGCTCATGCAGCAGAGTAGAGGCCACTCCACGGAAGCCATGCCCGGTCATGCGCCCCTTGTAGCCCATCCGCTCCAGCGCCTTGAGAATGGTGTTGTTGCTCATTGGCTTCTTCGGGCTTCGGTCGCCGGGGAAGAGCCACTCGCTCGTCCCGGAGAGCGTCTTCAGAGTGGTCAGCACATCCACGGTCTGCCGGGAGAGCGGAACAATGTGCGGCGTTCGCATCTTCATGCGCTCGGCTGGGATGTCCCAGCGAGCGGCTTCCAAGTCGAACTCCGCCCACTTGGCGGCGATCAACTCGCTGGTACGCACGAAGGTGAGCGCCATCAGCTTCATGGCAAGCCGCGTGATGTGCGTCCCCTGATAGACCTCAATCGCCCTGAGTAGCTCCGGCAAGTCCCTCGCATCAACGCGGGGATAGTTCACCTTGCGCATGGAAGGGAGAACGTCGCTCGGGCGAATCTCGGCTGCGGGATTGCGCTTGGTGTACCCGTGGGCGATGGCATAGCGGAAGACCTGCCCGGTGGTCTCCAACGCGCGCTTGGCGATGTCCCTCGCGCCGCGTTCCGCAATCGCCTTACTCATGGCCACCAGCTCCGGGGCCTCAATCGCTGCGATAGGCCGTGCGCCCAGGCTGGGCAGAATATCGGCCTCCATGCGCCGCTGAACGTAGTCCGCGTGACGCGGACTCTTGCCCTGCTTCCAATGCTCCATCCAGAGTTTGGAGACGCTCTGGAAGGAGTTCTCCTCGGCAGCCTTCTCCGCTTTGCGCTCGGCCATCGGATCGACACCGGAGGCCAGCAGCTTACGCGCCTCGGCATGGCGTTCGCGGGCGAGAGCCAGTGGCACATCGGGATAGCGGCCGAAGGACATCAGCTTGGCCTTGCCGTCGAAACGGTAGCTCCAACGCCAAATTTTTCCGCCGGAAGGCGTCACCCAAAGGAACAGCCACGCTCCATCGCTCAACTTGAACGGTTTTGGCCTCGGCTTGATGCGCTTGATCTGCGTGTCGGTCAGCTTCATTTTCGCCCCTTTTCCAATGTACCCGCAGCCGAAAATCAATGTACCCGCAATTGTACCCGCACGGGAAATCGGCTCTCATAGTACCTCGATGGACGAGATAGAGCAACAATTCCTTTATTTACAGAGACATCATGTATTGAATTGGATTGTATGGGACGTTGCTGGAAGTAGTACTGGCGGAGGGTGAGGGATTCGAACCCCCGTTACGGTTTCCCGTAAAGCGGTTTTCAAGACCGCCTGTTTCAACCGCTCACACAACCCTCCGCGGTTTGGAACGTGTGCTCTTCCATCAGTTTACAGCAGGTTCCGCTGCCTATGGTTATGCAACGGTTGCACTCTGGTTGCACACAGCCCAGCAGACACCCGTTTTTCTTCTCCAACGTAGCCTTCGCGCTCTGATTCTGCGCCTAGCCGAGTCCTTCGCACTAACTTCACTGGTTTGGCTCTAATGCTGCAATCCTCGCCAAAGCAGCTAGCAGCATAATCACGGATTTCGGTAGGCTGGGGTCGGCCGAATGCTTCCGAATCGGCGACAAACCGGGAGTTAGCCCCCAGTTGCCACACCAGCTCACTGAGATGGCGAATTCGCAACATCTATTCGGCTGATTCTCACGTCTCGCTCAGGTTCTGGCGGTCATTGCAACTTCGCGTACTCCGCCTTGGCTTGGATGAGGATGGGGACGTCGGGGTCGGCGTCTTTCCAGATCGTGAGGAAATCCTGATACGCTGCCTTGGCTTTGGCGGTGTCGCCCTGCAGGGCGTAAGCACGCGCCAGTCCCAGCCGGGCCTGCGCACCCCATGGAAAGTTCACCACCAATCCCCGGTGATCGATGAATTTCTGAAATTCCCCTGCCGCCCGGTTGCCGTCGTGGAGCATGAGATAGGCTTCCCCACGCACATAAACTGGGCACAGGAATATCGCGAGGTTGGTTGGCGCGCTAAGTTCCATTGTGCCCGCCACCTTCAATTCCTCAATTGCCAGGCTCGGGTCTTTGCGCTCCAGGGCGACGGCGGCTCGAATGGTAGGTAGCCAATACCGTTGGACCAGCGTGTCCAGGGGAAAGGTCTTGTCGAGTTCGGCAGCCAGATTCTCCGCCGCAGCCGTATCCCCTGCCCGGGCTAGAGCCAGCGCCGCCATGGCCCCCACGTCGCGGTTCTTCGGGGCCATCTTCACTGCCGCATTGGCCTCGGCACGCGCCTGCTCGCGGTTTCCCGCTTCCACCTCGCGCAGCGCTGCCGCTGCCTGATATGCCGCAGCACCCTGTTTGGCATCGTTGTGCTCGGCGGAATCCATCGCTTGCCGGGTCAACTCGTGTGCGTTGCTAAGCTTGCCGTACCAGCCTTCCGTGTCCGCTTGTGCTCCCAGCAGCATATCTTCCGAACCCGGCTTCCCCATGGCGGCTGTGACCGATTGCGCCATCCGCGCCGCATCGCCCTTCAGAAACGCCAACAGATAGAGTTCCTGGAACAGAAACTCGTGCTCGAGTTTGCGCTCGTCCGCCTGTTTGTACACCGCCTCTGCTTCGTCCAGCCGGTTGAGGCTCGTGTAAGCCAGGCCAAGGTTGGCATAGTTGACAACATCATTCGGCCCAAGCGACAGCGCCTCAAGGCATTCCTGAAATACCCTTTGCCAGTTTCCCAGGTAACTGGAGATAGCCGCCAAGTACGCATAAGACGTGTCGTCCCTCGGGTAAATCTGCTGGAACAACTCGAACGGTTGCGCCGCCTTCTCCAGCTCTCCGGTCGCATACAGGTAGTAGGTCCCCTCGATGGCAAATCGCTCCCGCTCGCTCACCTTCTCCCGCAGTTCGTAGGCCTGGCGTGCATTCTCCGCCGCCCGGCCCAGTTCGCCAAGATCGCTGTAGCCAGCCGACAAGGCTCGATAGGCCATGGCAAAATTTGGGTCAAGAGCCACCGCCCGCTTGTAGAAAGGCATCGAGGCTGTCGAGCCTTTCGTAGACTCCATCTTTAGCCCCAGGCTGTAAGCTTGCAGCGCCTCCAGCGACGGCGTTGTCGCTTCCTCCACCGGCGTGTCGTATTTCTGCACTGAGCTGAGCGATTCGCCCAGTTTGCCGCGCAAACTGACCGCTGCGGTGTCCAGAGCCTTGAGCACCACTTCCTTCCCCGCCGCCTGCTCCTGCGCCTCCGCCAGCACGTCCCCCGAGTTGCAGTTCACAGCCTTCAGGCCAATCACGTACTGGTTGCCAATCTCCGCAATCGAGCCGGTCAGCATGGCCTTGCTACCGGTGCGCTGGCAGACCTCGCGTGTAACTTCCGGCGTTAAACGGTCACCTGCGGCGCGGCCCATCAGCTTCAATGTGTCGTTGACCTTGCGCTCGGACACCAGAGCCAGAAACGGTGATTGCTCAAGCTGCACCGAGAGTCCCTGCTTCAGCGTGTCATCGAATACCGCATCGCCCGTCTTGTTGTCGAAATCAGAGAGAACGATGGTGTCCTTATCGGTCAGATGTTTGCTCTGCTGATGGGAGCGATAGTAAAGTCCACCCGCCACCAGCAAGGCGACAAGCAGCACGGGAACCGCGATCTTCCAGAACTTCGCAGTCCGAACCGCAGGAGTTTCCGGCATTGCCGCCGAGCGCCCGCTCTCGCTGTCCCGCTTCAGCCGCTGCAGGTCCGTTCGCATATCGGCGGCGTGCTGATAACGCAGATTGCGGTCTTTCTCCAGAGCCTTATTGATGATCCGCTCCAGTTCGGCTGGCACAGCGGGGTTCAGCCGCACGGCAGGAACCGGAGCACGGTTCAAAATCGCATCGAAGATCGTCGCGGCGCTATCCCCGCGGAAGGGCAACTGCCCCGTGGCCATCTCATAGAGAACGACTCCAAAGGAAAACAGGTCGGTCCGGGCGTCCAACTCCTTCGCCCGCGCCTGCTCGGGCGACATATAGGCCACGGTGCCCAAAATGGAGCCGGGACTGGTCAGGTGCTGCTCGTCAATCGAGGCGCTCACCGTGCTCGCCATGCCAATCTGGCTGGGGGTAGCGACCGTGGGAGCCATCTTCGCCAAACCAAAGTCCAGAATCTTGGCGTGCCCGCCCTTGGTGACGAAGATGTTGGCGGGCTTGATGTCGCGGTGGACGATCCCCTTGGCGTGAGCCGCATCCAGCGCGTCGGCAATCTCGATGGCCAGACTCAGCAATACCTCGGTTTCTACAGGCTTGCCGCCGATCAGATGCTTCAGCGTCGCGCCGTCCAGAAACTCCATGGCGATGAACGCCTGCCCGTCCCGCTCGTCAATGTCGTAAATCGTGCAGATGTTGGGATGGTTCAGCGCGGAGGCGGCTTGAGCTTCATGTTGAAAGCGGGCTAGCGCCTTTGGGTCACGGGCAATTTCTTCGGGCAGGAACTTGAGGGCAACGAAGCGATGCAGCCGGGTGTCCTCGGCCTTGTAGACAACACCCATGCCGCCGCCGCCGAGTTTCTCGGCAATGCGGTAGTGCGAGATGGTCTGGCCGATCATGAGATGGACATCTCCGATGAAGCATCGCCGGAGAACTCTGAGGCCGAGTCAAACAAGCCGACGTGAATACCGCATAATCATCCCATGGCCGGGCAACGAACTCCCGCATGAACTCTCCCGGCACGCCGGGATGTCCCAATTTGGAAAACTTGGAGACGGGCAGTGCGCACCTCAGATTGCGGTCAGATGACGGGCAATTACGAAGCCGCTGGCGCGGCGAACGGTACGCTTGGCGCTGGCTCGAAGTTGGTTGAGACCGATCTTCTCGACGATGCGGGAGTGGCCGGCTCGTGGCCGATGAGCGAGGATCGCCCCACAGCGTGGCCTGCCATGGGGCCAAAGCTCCTCTCGCTCCCAATTAGGCTGCAAAGAGCCCCGTGCGGTTGCCAGGATGCGCAAAATCTGCGGCTTTCTGCCCGTTTTGGGAAGCCCTCTCGATCCGTTGACTTCGCTCACTGAGCAATCGATGAAAGCGGAAGTAGAATCTAGCCGCCTCACCTCTCCGAAGAGCAGTCTCCCCAGTGGAGATGCAGCGCCCCCTGAGGTGAGTGAGCGGGATTCCAGGGAAACGCATTTTCATCAGACAAAGAAAATCAAGTGTCCTACAGGAACCGGTACCCGCGAAGGTGCGCTCGCCCCTCCGAAGAGCGGCATGCGGAAAGACCGTCGTCATGAGTGAAACTCGTGTTTACCGATCGTGTCTGAGTTCGGAACATAGAAAGGAGATTCCGAAATGAGAACCACACTGGTGACGTTGCTTTCCGCAATGACGTTCCTTGCTGCGGCGGCGGTCCGGCTTCAACTCGCCGCGCAGGCGCATCAGCAAGAGCCTCCTGGCATGCCCGCAGTTGGCGCAAACAACACCTCGCATGGAGATGTTTCCCGACCGGAAAAGGCCTATCGCCTCGAACGCAATCCCTGGATTCACGTCCACCTGCAAGGCACGCCGTCCAACATTGGATACCAGCATGTCTGGCTGCTGGCAGCGGAAATTGAAGATGCGCTGCCAGCCGTAAAACTCAGTGAAACTCACTCTACGAAGCGCGACTGGGATCGTCGAAAGCAATGCTATTAAGAAATATCAAATGATCAAATCAAACAGACCGGTCTACTCAACTCAGTCAATGTAGACCTTTACGAAATGGAGATGGATCATGGCACAGTTCAAAACGAGTGACGGTGTGGCCCTTCATTATGAGGACGTGGGCTCAGGCAAACCTCTGGTGCTCATTCATGGCTGGTCTCAATGTGCGGCGATGTTCAAGCATCAGGTTCCCGCGCTTAGCAAGAATTACCGGGTCCTGGCCCTTGATCTTCGCGGCCACGGCGAATCGGAAAAGACCTCACACGGATATCGAATTTCGCGGCTCGCTGCAGATGTGCGCGAGCTCCTCGTACACCTTGATCTGAAGGATGTAAATATCCTCGGGTGGTCCATGGGTTGCTCCATCATATGGAGCTACTGGGAACTGTTCGGCGGGGAACGTTTGTCCAAGTTGATCCTGGTGGATGAGCCACCCTGGCTGCTCAATACACCCGACTACGATATGGGTATCGTGGGAATCAATGAGTACGCCGAGTTCTGTAACAGCATTCGCGATAAAAGAGGTGAGATGACCAAGTGGTTCGTGGAGAAAATGGTCTCAACCGACATGCCCCAGAAGGAGCGGGACTGGATTGCCGAGCAGAATCAAAAGATGCCCGCAGACTATGCAGCACGATTGCTGTATGTCCACTGCGCCTTGGACTGGAGGGATATCATTCCCACCATCAAGCTTCCTACCTTAGTGATTGGCGGAAAGAAAAGCCTTGTTCCGTGGAAGTCGCAGGTGTGGAATCACGAACACATCCCGGGATCCGTACTCGAGATTTTCGAGGATCGCGGACACATCATGTTCATGGAGGAGCCTGACAAGTTCAATCAAATTGTGACGAAATTCGTCGGGTAAGTATCGCCTCGCCAAAACTCAGAAATGCGCGCCTAGAGAGGGCCACCACGCCCCAGGCTTGGAGCGTTAGTAGTCAATCGCCGCCCCGACGAAGCGCGGGGCGACAACCTGTCCCACCTTAGCCGCGGCTTTGCGCGGCTAAGGTGGGACGGGCAGGACACACCAACACAGGAACTGTGCTCTACTGCGGCGCCGGTTGTACCACCAGGTCGTCCGCCAGTTTGAAGTGCACAATCGACTCTGCCGGTATCTCGATATCTCCGTTGCCGGTCAATCCCGCGGCTGCCGTTCCAGCACCGCCACCTACCAGGCCGCCTACCACCAGTCCAGCGCCGCCCGAGGCCACGCCACCCACTAGCATGCCCAGACCCGCCCCTCCGGCAATCAAGCCAGTCGAACGTCTGCCCTTGCCCTTCTTGCCTCGTGCCAGGTCTCGCGTCGTCAGCGGATACTTGGTCCCGTTCAGCGTCATTGAAGTCAACCGCAGTTCCAGCAGCGACCTGCCTTTGAAGTGTCCCCGCCGGTGCGACACATCTACCACGCCGCCGACCGGCGTATCCTTTGGCACCAGCACACTGTTGTCGCTGGCCAACACCGGGTCCACCATCTCGCCGGTAAACGTGTTGCCCGCTCGGCTGGTTTTTACGCTGATGTGCTGATCGATCCGGATGGTCAGCATCGTGCCCGCCGGGATACTCACGCTGACCGGCGCCGGAGGCGGTTGCGGCACGGCGGAAACTTTCGGTTCCGACGGTGCTGGAACCGGCGTCCCAGCCACGGGCGGTGTCGTCGTCGTCGTAATCGCCTGCGTCGTCTGCCCCGCCACTGGCGGCTGCACGACGGTCGTCGTCGTGGTTCCTGTCTTGTCTACGGAAACTATCTGCTGCGCCTGCCCGGTTGCGGCCGCCTGCTTCTTGGCCTGCTCCAGCGCCTGATCCTGTTTGGATGCGCATCCCGAAAGGATGCCTGCCACCAACACCAGCACCAGTAACGGAATCCGTCCGCTACCAGCCAATGAATTCGACTTGAACATGGTCGATCCTCTTTCGCGTGTCTTCTCACCCCAACACGGATTGTGCCGCCGCAGCCATCCGGCGGCCAGAATTTCTGTATCCGCTGCCTGCGGTTCGGATACGCATCCATCCAGCGATGCTGTTTCACCCGGAAAACTTCTTGTCTGCCGCTGCCGTCTTTCCGCTTATTCACGCGGATAGACTCAGCCGCAGTCTGAACGAGTCCTGGCTGGACTGGATGCACATAACAACTGCGTCCTGTGACCCGGTGCCGAACATCGGGAAATCCTCCCCGCCGGGTTCTCCTGATTTACTTTTCCAGCACTTTTTCGATCTGCCCGATCTTTTTCTGAATTTTGCCGCTGATGTGTTCGGACTTGCCTTCAGCCTCCATGTCAGGGTTCTTGGTGACCTGGCCTACCTTCTGTTTGACTTTGCCTTTCACTTCATGAAACTTGCCTTTGATCTCATCCTTCGCACTCGGGTTCATATAGGTTCCTTCTTGGTGAAGATTGTGAATCGTGCCGCCTGGCACCGGATCTGCATACCCCCGGTGTTTGCCCAGTCTGATAGGTCGACCCCTGCACAGTCTGGTCAAAAGTGAACACATTGACGCATTACGAATCCGCAGCCATCAATCCGTGCGCCCAACCTCCACCTTCCAAAATCCGCTCAGCCTCGCGCCGCCAACCGGCAAAGAAATTCTCTTTCCCAATCCCATCTTGCCAGCCTTCGAGAATCCCGGTACCTTGTCCCTTGTGGACCATCCGTGCCACCCTCATCATGGATGTCGCCGCTGATACCACATCCCGGAAGCACCACCGCCCAGGAGCTCAACAGATCTTTACCGGCTTCATCATGGAAACGTGATCACTGAAACATGGAAACGTAAGTTCCAGTTAGCAGTAAGGAGGAACACAAATGAAGCGAATGCATGGTGTAACTCTGATGCTGGTTGCCGTCGCTCTGTTCGCGATCAGCATGCCCGTGAACGCGTCCCGGAAGGATGACCGCATCGAATCATCTGCCAGAAACTCGTACGTATTCAAGAACTACCTCAAGGGTGACGACATTAAAATCCAATCCTTGAATGGCGTTGTGACCCTGACCGGAACTGTCTCCGAGGAGTCCCACAAGTTATTAGCCCGGGAGGCCGTGGCGAACCTGGCAGGGGTGAAGAGTGTGGACAACAGGCTGGAAGTCCAAGGGGCGCACCCGGCGAAGGACTCCGATGCGTGGCTCATGATGAAAGTGAAAGCCACCCTCTTGTTCCATCGCAGCGTGAGCGGCTTCAAGACTGAAGTGATCGGCGTCAAAGGTGGCATCGTTACTTTGCGCGGCGAAGCGTCCAGCCAGGCGCAAAAGGATCTGACGACCGAATACGCCAAAGCCGTCGAAGGAGTCAAAGACGTACACAATGAGATGACCGTGGCGGGAGAAAAGACATCCAGCTCGGTAGCGCAGGAGGTGGACGACGCTTCCATCACCGCCCAGGTCAAGATGATATTGCTCTACCACCGCTGGAGCACCGCCCTGGATACCAAGGTCACCACCGACAAGGGCGTGGTTACCCTGGCTGGCAAGGCGAAAAACGAAGCTGAAAAGGACTTGGCTACCAAACTCGTCAGCGACATTACCGGCGTCAAGAGCGTAAACAACCTTATGACCGTCGAGTAGCCCAATGGACGCCGGCGGCGCGCCCGTGGGCAGGAGCGGCACAGCGGTTCAAGCCGAGGGAGGCCCGGCCGGAAAGCAAGGCTGCGTCTTCGCCTCTAACCACGGCGATGGCCCTAAACCGGATTCGCAGAAGGTGCATCCCGCGGACCAGTCGGGTGCCCAACCTTCGCCGCGGCTTTATGCGGCTAAGGTGGAGTCAGCGAACTACACCCATCAGGGAATTGCCTTAGACGACCAGGTCGGGAATCTCCATATGCTGTTTACGGAAGGCGCGGACAAAGGCTGCGACCACGTCCGGGTCAAACTCGCGGCCTGCCCCGCGTTCCAGGATCTCCCGCGCCTCATACGTCGTGCTTCCCTTGCGGTACGGACGATCGCTGGTGATGGCGTCGTAGGCGTCAGCCACGGCCAGGATGCGCGCTTCCAGCGGAATTTCTTCGCCAGCGCGATCGCTGTAGCCGGTGCCGTCGAAGCGGTCGTGATGAGACAGGATGATGGGCAACACGCGACGCAATGAGCCGCCCACCGGCTCCAGCAGGTTTACTCCCTTGGTCACGTGCTCCTGCATCTCTTTGAATTCATCCGCGGTCAGCCGCGCCGCCTTGTAGAGAATCTCGCGGCTGATGTCGAGTTTTCCGATATCGTGCAGCAGCGCCGCGGCGCGCACGTCTTCCACCCGCTCGGTGTCGAAACCCATCTCGGTCGCCACCCGGGCGGCATAGATCGAGACGCGGTAGGAATGGTTCTGGGTGTAGGTATCCTTGGAAATGAATTGCCGCAGGATCATCAGCACGCCGTGATAGGTCTCCCGCAGTTCCCGCATCCGCGCCGCATTGCGGTCGTACAGCGTGCCCATGGCAAATGCGGTAAGAATCAGTGCCCCACCCCACACGCAGATGTCAAACCATTTCTGCGTGCTCAGGGCCTCGCCGCCGTGCTCAAACATTCTTGGATTCAGGAATGTGACCAGGACCACCATCAGGACGCTGGCCAGGGCCGTGAGCACCGCGTGCCGCCGCCCGTAGTTGTAGGCGGAAAACAATGTCGGGAAGGTGTAGAAGCTGAGCAACATTCCATGATTCGCAATCAGAAAGTTACACAGCGCGGAAATCACGAACAACGACAACACCAGCCAGAGTTCGCGATTCACTTCCGTGCATTGTTTCAGCAGACTCTTTTTCAATTCAATCTCCAACCGGGCACTGGAGGCGCATCACCGCCGAACCGCGCGTCGCGCGCGGTCAGGAAAATCAACTAGCTATGTTACGTAGCTTCCCAGGGCGGCGCAATAGCACGAAGGATACGGACCTGTCAGACACGCAGACACGAGAAAGGCAGCCGTGTGGCTGCCTTTCCCACCAGGATTTTTCTGACGCGAAAACTATACGGCCGTCACGTTCTCTGCCTGCCAGCCCTTAGGTCCCTTGACGACATTGAACTGCACCGCCTGGCCTTCCTTGAGACTGCGGAAGCCATTCGTCTGAATAGCCGAGAAGTGAACGAAAACGTCTTCGCCATTCTGGCGGCTGATGAAACCAAAACCCTTCGCGTCATTGAACCACTTAACGATTCCTTGTTCCATGATGTTACATGTTCCTTCGTGAATTGAAATCAGGCTGAGTGAATCGGAGGGAGTTCGTCTGCAGATACCGTTCCGGAGCAGCGCTTTGTTTTTCGCTCTCAGGGCGCCTCTACCGCTCGCGTCCTTCCAAATCAGAAGCGGGGGTATTCTAGCACTCTATTTCCTGAATATGCATTCAAAAAGTATCGGTAAATTCCTAAGTCACTGAACAAAAAAGACATATAGTTTTGTGACGCTTGTCCTCGACAATTTCCACCGCGAAGTTCCACAGTGGAGTGATGAGGTTCACCGGAAATTCCGACGGCGCAACCCGGGATGCGGCCGCACCCGCCTCCCCCTTGGAAATGTTGCGCTCCTGCCACGCCCGGACTCGCCACTTCGTGCAGTTGAGCCGCACCCTGGCCGAAGCCGTCCTCGTGCCCCCTGCCGAAATAGCCGAAGCCGCCGCTGCCGTCTTCCGCTACTTCAGCCATGCCTTGCCGCTGCATGTGGCCGATGAGAACCAGTCCCTTTTCCCGCGCGTCCAGAGTGCCTTGCCTCCCGGTGCGCTGCTGCGCGAGGCAGCCGAAACCATGGTAGAGCAACACCTGGCGATCGACGAACTGGTTGCGGAGTTATTATCCCTGTGCGATTCCCTGCGCCACCAGCCCGAACGGCTCCCCAGCCTGGCGCACCGCCTGCAGCACGTCACCGCCGCCTGCGGCCAGATCTTCGCCGCCCACTTCCACCTCGAAGAAGCAGTAATCTTTCCCGCTCTCCCGCAGTTGTTGACCGAGACCCAGATGCAGGAGATTGCCCACGAGATGCACCAGCGGCGGCGGCCGGCGGCCGGCACCATCCACCTGGTTCAGTAGGTTACGTTCAGTAAGTTACGTTCAATAAACTTGCGTCCAGTAAAGCGCGCCCCCTGCCGGCCTACTCGTAACGCAGCGCTTCCACCGGGTCCAGCTTCGCTGCCTTGGCCGCCGGATAAATTCCGAAGAACAGTCCCACGCTCATCGCCGCCGCCACCGACGCCGGAATCACCCATCCCGGAACCGCCATCGGCCAGTTCGGCAACACCACGTTCAGCACTGCGATCAGGGTCAGGCAGAACAGCACGGCGGCCACGCCGGCCGAGCCGGTCAGCACCATGGCTTCCACCAGGAACTGCCGCACCACGTCCTTGCTGCGGGCGCCAATCGCCTTCCGCACGCCAATTTCGTGGGTGCGTTCGGTAACCGACATCAGCATGATGTTCATCACCCCGACTCCGCCCACCAGCATTCCCACCGAAGCCACCGCAATCGTCAACAGCGCAATCGAGCCCATGATGTTGCGGAACTGGCTGGAAATCGCCTCCGCCGAGGAGATGCCGAAGCTGTTCGGTTTGTCGAACCCGTCGCCACGCCGCCGCCGCAGGATTCCCGTGATCTCATCGGTTGCCTGTGACTTCTTGCCGGCAAACGCCAGCGCCGTCAGAAAGTTTTCCTTGTCCTGGGGCCGGTGTTTCAGATAGGTGAGGTAGGGCACGATCACCTGTTTGTCAGACGAGTTGTCGCGCAGGAAAACTCCCTTGCTTTTCTCCAGCACGCCGATCACCTGGAAGGTCATTCCCGTCACCTGCAAATCCTTCCCGATCGCGTCTCTGGCTGGAAACAGCGTATTCGCCAGGTCATGTCCAATCACGGCGACATCGAGGCGGTGGCTGTTCTCGGTGTCCGTCAGAAACCTGCCCTGCTCCAGATGTTGGTTTTGCACGGCTTCAAACGAAGGGGTTGCGCCCTCAAAGGCCACCCCGGTGACCTCCTTGCCGCTATAGCGCGCCGTTGGAATGAAGGTCGGCGTACCTGGCATGAAGTTGGTCGGGTCGATCTCCACGCAGATCTCCTTGACCGATGGCGCTTCCTCGCGAATCGCCTCGGCGTCTTCATACTTCAGCGGCTTTCGCATGCGCAATTCCTGCGAGAGCTGGAGGTGGATACCAGGCTCAAACTTGAATACGAACAAGGTGTCCGTGCCGAACTGCTCCAGTTGCGCCCGCAGATCCGCATCGACCCCGTACATGATGGAGAAGACCATCACCAGCACCACCACGGCGATGAAGACTCCCAGCACCGTCAGCGCCGAGCGCATCTTGTTTGCCAGCAGGGTTTCAACCGCCATCCGGGCGCTTTCGCCAAAGGAGAAATACCTGCGCTTCGAATTCATCCGAGTCCTCCTTCAGGAATCTGCCCGCAGCGCTTCAATCGGATTCAGCCGGGCGGCCTTGCGCGCCGGATACACCCCAAAGAACAATCCCACCGCCGTGGAGACGCAAATCGCCACCACCACCGCCGGCAGCGGTACGGACATCGGCAGCGGCGTCGTCTTGTCTAAGATCATCGCCAGCACCCACGCCACCAGGATTCCGATCATGCCGCCCACCGCGCTCATCACCGAAGCCTCCACCAGGAACTGGGTCAGGATGTCGGAGGTGCGCGCCCCCAGCGACTTGCGGATGCCGATCTCCCGGGTGCGTTCGGTCACGCTGGCCAGCATCACGTTCATGATCACGACCCCGCCGATCACCAGGAAGATGGAGACAAAACCTACCATCGCTCCGGCCAGCGTTCCCGTCAGGTTCTTCCACAGGGCCATCAGGTTGTCCGCGCCGAACAGTCCAAAATTGTCTTCTTCATTCGGCGCCACGTGCCGCCGCGCCCGCATCATCGCGCGGGCTTCGTCCTTGGTCCGCTCCATCATGTCCGGCGCGCGCGCCTGGATGTTGATGGCGAAGCTGTCGTTATGGGTGCCGTTGAGCTTGAACCAGGTCTCCACCGGCATGTAGATGAAGTTGTCCTGCGGCTGCCCGAGCACGCTGCCAATCGCCTTCGCCACGCCGACCACTTCGAATTCGTAGCCTTTCACCGTCACCGTCTTGCCGATCGGGTCCGTGTTGGGAAAAAGCTTGGTAGCCAGTTCACTGCCGATCATGGCCGTAAAGCTGCGGTGCTCGTTATCGTTTTCACTGATGTAGCGCCCGCGCGCGACCTCTTCCACGTCCATCTCGCCGATGTTGGCCGTCACCCCGCGCAGGGAAACATCTTCGACGCTTTGTCCCTCGCGCCGCACTTTCTCTGTCGAGCGGCACTCCAGCCCCACGTTCTTGGGCAGCTTCAGCCCGTCGCGCAGCGCCAGAAAATCGTCGTAACTCAGTTGCTTGTTGCGCCGCGCCGCCTTCCAGAACTCCTCGTCGCTGTTGATAATGCCGTAGCGCGCGATCAGGAACACCCCGTTGCCCATGTTGGCCACGCGATCGGCAACGTAGGCGTTGGTGCCGTTGATCAGCGCAACCACCAGGATCAGCGTCGAAACCGAGAGAATGACGCCGAGAAGCATCAGAAACGAACGCAGCTTATGCGCGCGCATCGTCTCCAGCGCGATCATGGTCGGTTCCTTGAGCCTGATTCCCCGCATGATTCTCCCAATCCTGGCAGCCATATAGGATACGAAAGCAAACGCCCGGAGGTTCCTGCCCCGCAGGCCGGTTTTCTGCCTTCCCTTGCAAACTGCAACGCCGCTCTTCCCGAACCGGCAATCGCCAACTGGGATAGCTGGCGCCAGCGCTGTCCACCCTCCGGAGTCCGCCACAAAAAGCCGGCAAGGGTCCCAGGGAGCAACCAAACCCGCTCCCACCCACCGCCAGCAGCCCCAAAGCGCCAGTTGCCGCCATCGTAAGGTTAGACACGATTGCCGGGTATGCCCGTTGCAGAAAATTCCGTCTTGCGGATACGGTGCCGGATGCAAGTGGGATCGGATCGCGGGAAAGTGGACCGCTTCGTCTGCAATTCTATCGTGATAGCTCCCGATGGCAAGCCCGCAGCCTGCCATCCCCGGCAGCCGCGCCACCGGGCGCAAGCTCGGATTGCAGTCCCGCGGGGAGCAGTTTTCATGGCCGCCAAACGCCCACCGCATTGACACCGCTGCCGGCTCTCCAGCCAGCTCCCGCCGCAATTGCTCATTGGGACATGGTCCTCAAGTTCGGCGCCGGATACCGGGGACGGTATCGGCTAACGCGGGAGCTGTGTTACCGTAAGCCAAAGGCAAATGTCACTCCCTGCGTGCGTGGTTTCGGGGACGCAGTTCCGCGCGTGCAGGCGCTATGGAGTGCAATCATGTTCGGTTTCTCGTTCGGATTCAACAAAGATAAATCACGCGCCAAAGCCGAGGGCTATCTGCAGCAGAACAAGCTGCCCAACGCCATCACCGAATACGAGAAGATCCTTCAGGTCGAGCCACACGATCTCGCCATCCTCAACACCGTGGGCGACATCTATTCCCGCCTCGGGCAAAACGAGAAGGCGATCGAGCGGTTCCGCGTCGTCGGCGAGTCCTATGCCACCGACGGCCTCACCCTGAAGGCGATCGCGATGTACAGGAAGATCACCAAGCTGGACCCCAACGGTCTTGCGACCATGGAGAAGCTCGCCGAACTCTATCGCAGGCAGGGCTTGGTCAGCGACGCGCGCTCCATGCTGCTGCAGGCCGCCGAGGCCTACACCCGCAAGGGTCAGTCCAAGGAAACTTTGCGGCTGCTCAAGCAGCTCGTCCTGTTCGATCCGGAAAACGTGCAGGTGATCACCCGCACCGCCGACCTCATGACCCAGAGCGGTCAAAAAAAAGAGGCCATGGAGATGCTCTCCCAGACCGCCTCCAAGCTTATCGACCGCCATGCGCTCGAGCCCGCGCAAAAAGTTCTCGACCGCCTCATTGCCCTGGATCGTGCCAACCTCCGCACCCAGCAGCTTCACGCCCAGGTCACTTTCGAGCTGGGAGATACAGAGAAGGCCGCTGAGCTTTACGAAGCCATCCCCGATCTGGACTCGCACCCCGAGGCACTCAACAATCTCCTCTCCGCTTACCTGAAGCTGGGAAGGCTGGACGAGGCCCTCCTCATCAGCCGCAAGCTGGTCTCCGTCCATCATGACGCCGATGGCGCATTGAAGGTCGCCGCCCGGCTTTACAAGGATAATGACACCCTCGGGGCCATCGGCCTTTACAACGAATTTTCCGTCGAGGTGCTGGGCCGCGACAAAGAGGATGTGCTGGCCCATCTGCACGGCGCCGTCGCTCGCATGCGCAACAATCCCCAGGGCCTCGAACTCCTCTACAACCTCTTCCAGCGCGCCGGCGAAACTTCCATGATCCCCGAGGTTTTGGAACTGCTGGCGCACGCCTGCGTTCAGGCCAACCAGTTGGAGCGCGCCCGCGACGCTTACAAGGAACTCATCGCGCTGGAGCCCGACAGTCCCGCCCATCTCCAGGGCTATCGCCAGGTTTGCGCCCGTCTCAATCCGGTCGCGCCCGCGGACTCTGCCGGTGCCGGTCCCACCCCGGAAGACGGGCCCCACAGTCTGGAGGAATTCCTCAGCGAGGACGAGCCCGTTTTGCCGCCCCAGAGTTACCCGCCGCCGGTCGAGGAAAAAATCGCCGCCGCCCTCACCGAAGCCGAACTTTGCGAGTCGTTTTCCTCGAAGACGGGCGGCATTGCCGCCCTCGAGTTCGCCCTGCAATCCGCGCCGGAGGATCTGCGCCTCAACCGCTCCCTCGGCCTGCTCTACCGGCAGGCGGGTGACTCCGCCCGCGCCGCCCGTTGCTACGCCGCCATGCAGCGCGCGCTGCAGAAACTGGGTGAATCCCAGGCAGCCGAATTCTATGGCCGCCTCGCCAACTCCGGGCAGACCACCACCTGGGAGGCAAACGGCAGCGAGTTCGCCGCCAGCGACTTCGATCTAGCCGCCCCGGCCTCCGAGGATGCCGATGCCGCCGGCAACGCCGAGGAAATCGATCTCTCCAGCGAGTGGGAATCCGTCTTTCAGGAATCCTCCGCCGAGCCATCCGGGCCGCCGTCTTGGCCCACGCAAACCGCGCCGCCCACGCACCCTCCCGCCGCGTCGCCCGAGGTCATCGCGGAGCTGCTCGAAGAGGTTCGCTTCTGCCTGGCTCAGCAAATCTGGGACGAGGCCGAAACCGCAATCGCCCGCCTCGCCGCTGCCTCCCCGGATCACCCTGAGCTGCCAGCACTTTGCAGCCAGTTGCGCAGCAACCGTCCCAGCTCCGCCCAACCCCAACTCAACATTCTCCCGGCCAAATTTGCTCCCGTCGAAGTCATCGAGGTGGGCGACAGTCTTTCCACCTCCACGGAATCCCCAGCCGCCGAGCTGGCGCCGCCAGAGCCCACGTCGGCGCCCGAGTTCACCTTGAATTCACTGGCCGCCGAGTTGGACATCGAGCTGGGAGACAACTTCGAAATCGCTCCCCAGCCCAGTGGCAAGCCGCCATCGCCCATCCCGCCCGCCGCCGGTGCCGTAGCGGCCACTGCCGCGCAGACTCCTGCGCCGTTCGTCCCTCCAGCCGCGCCACAGGCGCAGCCGCAGCCGCAGCCGCAAGTGGCGCCCTATATGGTGCCCGCGGTGGAGCGTCCCACGCCACCCGAGCCAGTTCTCACCCCCAGCGTTTTTGGCGATCTCCTGCAGAATTTCGAGGCCGACCTGGCCGCTCCGGAAGAGAACGACAACGATCCCGAGACCCACTTCAACCTCGGCATTGCCTTCCGGGAGATGGGATTGCTCGATGAGGCCATTGGCGAATTGCAGAAGGTGTGCCGCATGGCCGGCCACGGATTGGACCCCGCCCGTGCCCAGCAGGCTTTTATCTGGCTCGCCACCTGCTTCGTCGAAAAGTCCGTGCCGGAGGCCGCGCTCAAGTGGTTCCTCCGCGCTCTTGAAGCCGCCCCCGACGAAGAGTCGCGCACCGCCGTAAATTACGAACTGGCCAGCGCCTACGAGGCTGCCGGGCGCAAGCGCGAGGCGCTCGACCACTTCATGGAAGTCTATGGCACCAACATCGACTACCGCGACGTGGCCACCCGCATTCGCGAGTTGCGCGCCAGCATCTGAGGGTTCGCTGCAAGGAGCGCGGCAACCCCGTTTCCGCTTGTCGCGCTCGCGGCGGTTCCGTCTTTTGCAGTCTTCAGCGTAGAATCAGCTTCATGCGTGCCGGACCTGGAACATCAGGTGGTTGCCCGGCTTCATGGCAATCGCGGCAACAGGCACACGAATCGAATTCACGATGGAAGTAGAACCGCTGAAGCAGAGCTCGCAAACGTCCGCGCCGGAGGCGCAGCCCGGCCCACTCGCCGCACCCCCGGCGCACCCTCCGGTTTGGGCCCAGCGCCTGTTGCTGGTGGTCGAGGTCGCCGTCGCCGTCTGGGCCGGCTTGCTGGTCGTGGCTCTGCCCTGGACGCGTCTCTGGACCGAGAACCCGCTGCTGGCTGGATGGCCCACGCTCAAAGATTTTCTCGATCAGAATTTTGTCCGCGGACTCATCTCCGGCATCGGCCTGGTCGACATTTGGATGGGAATATCGGAAGCCGTGCAGTATCGCGATCTCCGCTAGTTGCCCGGAGAAGCTGACTTTTTATGACGGATCAGACAAACTACAAATCCACCCGTGTACCCCTTGCCTACGAAAACGAGGCTTTCCTCAAAGGCCCGGATGGCCGCCCCTTGCGCATCCTCGCCGAATACGCCGAGCCACTCGCCCGTTTCCGCCGCGAAAAAATACAGGATACCGTGGTCTTCTTCGGTTCCGCCCGCTTCCGCAGTCTCAGCAGCGCCGAGGAGGCTGTCGAACTGCTCGCCCGCCCCGGCTCCGTGCAACCCGCTCCCGCCCAGGAGCAGGAGGCGCATCGCGCCCAGCGCGCCGTGGACATGTCTCATTACTATGAGGATGCGCGCCGCCTCGCTTTTCTGCTCACCACCTGGACCCGCACCCTGCCCGGCAAACGCCATCGCTTTGTCGTTACCACCGGCGGAGGCCCCGGCATCATGGAGGCGGCCAATCGCGGCGCCCGCGAAGCCGGGGGCAAAACCATCGGCCTCAACATCGCCTTGCCCTTCGAGCAGATTCCCAATGCCTACATCACTCCAGAGCTCAACTTCGAGTTCCATTACTTCTTCATGCGCAAGCTCTGGTTCGCCTACCTCGCCAAGGCCCTGGTCGTCTTTCCCGGCGGTTTCGGAACTCTCGACGAGCTGTTCGAGATCCTGACCCTCGCCCAGACCGAGAAACTCGCCAAGAAAATGACGGTGCTTCTCTACGGCGAAGCGTATTGGCGGCGCGTCCTCAACCTGGAAGCATTGGCCGATTCCGGAACCATCGCTCCCGACGACGTCAACCTCTTCCAGTTTGTCGAAACCCCGGAGGCGGCCTTCGCCAGACTCCAGGAGAGCCTCACCCGCGACCACCTGCAGTCGCCGCCCCGGGCCAGGCGCTATCAGCCAGAGATCGCCACCACCCGCCGCTGAAAACAGAAAAGCGCCCTGCCTTCTGGCATGGCGCCCGGCATATCCCGGCTTCGCTTTCTTGCTCGCGGCAAGCGCTGCATTGGATATCTCCGCCCTGACTCTCTACCCCACCCAACTGCTCTTCGCCGTCACGGCGCCCACGCACCACAGCAGCGCGTCCTCCAGCTTTTCCCGCGTCATTCCGCTCTCATCCAGAAAGCTGGCAAATTCCTGGCTTTCGCCCAGCCGTCTCGCCACGGCGCCCAGCACCGCCGCATACTCGGCCGGAACGTTCAACTTCACCGCCCGCAGCAGGTCGTCGAAGACCGCGATCAACTCGAACAGCAATCCGTCGCCATCTTCATTTTCCTGGTTGGCAACGTACAGCGCCTGGCTCACGTCGCACAGCAACTCCAGCTCCGTCGGCACCGGACGCACATCGCAGAACCCGTTATCGCTCGCCATCAGCGCCTTCAGCGCGTCTGCCGGACGCTGGAACAGCAGCACCCGGCCGCTCCGGGTGATCGGACGTTCGCTCTCCCCTTCGGCGCCAATCAGGGTGTAGAACTGCGGGCCCTCCGCCGACGGATCCAGGCGGAAGCCGATCAGGTATAGTTCTTGGTTGAGAACCTTGGGCGGAAATGTAACCAGCTCGCTTTCCATCCGCCTATTTTAGTGCACAACTTTCCTCCTGCACCGGTGTTTCACGTTGTGCAGAGATTTCTCTTCACTGGTGGATAAAGCCATGCGCAAGTTTCTTCTCACCCTCGTCAGCATCGTCTCCCTTGGCGTCATAGTGGGCTGCGGCGGCGGTTCGTCCAACACCACCCCCGTGCCTAGCGGACCCACTGGCGGAAACAACGTCGGCTTCACCACCGCCAGCCTCAAGGGAACCTACGTCTTCGCCGCCAACGGCATCAACTCAAGCAACAGCCTCGCCGTCGTCGGAACCTTTACCGCCGATGGCACCGGCAACATCGCCACTGGCAGCCGTGACACCATCAACGACACCCGCGGCCAGGTGCTCGGCGAATCCATCTCCGGCAGTTACAAGGTCAACCAGGATGGCCGCGGCCAGATGACTCTCACTGGCAGCTCCGGCCAGTCCATCTATCCCTTTGTCTTGTCGTCTCCCTCGGCTGGTAAGCTCTTTCAGGATTCCGCCAGCGTCGACGCCGTCGGCAGGTTCGAGCTGCAACCCAGCGCCGTGCCCGCGCTCTCCAGCGGAACCTCAACCTACGTGATCCGCCTCATGGGCGAAGATCCCAGCCAGAATCCCTACGCAGCCGTCGGCGGACTGACCGTGACCGCAGGAACCACCCTGACCGGAACCATCGATGAGAATGACAGCGGCACATTCAACCAGCAGCTTCCCGCCACCGGCACCCTCACGTTGACCAGCGCCACTGGCACCATGAGCTACACCACCACCAACTCTTCCACCCAGACAACTCACGATTTCGCCGTCTTTTACGTCTCGCCCAGCCGTCTCGAGCTGATCAGCACCGACGCCTCCTGGTTCCTTTACGGCTATGCCGATCTGCAAACCACGGTCTCCGCCAGCACCTCCGCGTTCACCGGGAACCAGGTCCTCAACCTCTCCGGCTTTGATGTTCTTGGCCCCCTCGAGGAAACCGGGCGCCTCTATCTCGACGGCGCGGGCAACGTATCCAACGCCATAAAGGACTACAACGAGGACGGTACCCTCTACCAGGACGTCGGCTTGAATGGGACCTATAGCATCACCGGCGCCTCGACCCCTGGCCGCTGGACCGCCTCACTGACCGCTAATTCCGGTGCCATCGTGAATGAGAACCTCGTGGGCTGGCAGGTCTCGCCCCAGCAGTCCCTTGTTCTTGCCGATTACGGCGCCAACCCAAGCATTTCCAATTACAGCCTGCTTGAGACCGGCGACATGCGCACCCAAACCATCGGCCTGTCCAATGGAAACGTCAAAGGCAATTACGCGCAGTTCTTTGAAGGCTACGACTTTGGCGGGGTTGGTAACTTTGAATCCACGGGCAACTACCTCGCCGACGGCAATGGAAACCTCAGCGGCACCATCGATTTCCAGACCGATACCCAGGGATTCACCCAGAACCGCTCGCAGAGCAGCACCTACGCGGTTGACAACATCTTCGGGCGCGGCACCGCAACCGTCAGTGGCGTTCCCGTGATCTTCTACACCGTGGATGACAGCACCATCTACATGATCTCCTCCGACGCCGCCGCCGCCTACCAAGGCACGCTGACCTTGCAGACAGCGCCGTAGATCGCCTTACCCTCGGGCAAAGCCCCGGCCTGGACACCGGACCGGGGCTTTCCTGCTTCACTTTCCATTCCTGACTCCGTTCGCACCAATTCGGGATTCTTCCGCGCGGCCCGGAAAACCAACCCGGGCCTGACGAAGGTTACTTTCGCTTTTCCGCGGCCAAAGGTACTATCGAATTTCATTCGAACTTGGTTCATACTGGGGTACATAGGACGGTCGGTGATGAAAATCGGACATTGGCTGAAGTCGGAAGTAGAATATGGGCGCGATCTTGCAGGTTCCGGATGGGAGGGTGCGCGTACCGCCGCTGATTCAATTTTCCAGGAAGAACACGTCAGCTCGGTTATTTCGCGATCCGCGCGTGCCTCCTGGGCGCCAACCGTCATGGGCGCCGGCGTGGGTGCGCTCTGCGCTTTGGCGGCCCAACACCGCAAGCCCAGGCCCGCCGCCGTCATCGCCATGGGAGTGGTAGGCGGTTTCGTCGGTTTTAGCGCGGCTGTCGTCTGGGAAACCCGTGACATTTCCTCTGGAATCGCCCGCGGCGCGCTGCGCAGAATTGGCACCACCCGTGACTCCCGCTGGCTCGGCAAACACCCCATTAACTTCGGTTGATGGAACGCTGCCTCACAATTTTCCGCAATGCAAAACTGGAGAGCCCCGGGCTCTCCAGTTTTCGCTTCCATCTTCCTCATCCCAGCTAAACCGGATTCGCAGAAACTGTCTCCCGCGAACCAGTCCGGTGCCCCACCTTCGCCGCGGCTTTTATGTGGCAAAAGTGGGAGTCAACGAGCTACACCAATCAGGCAATTGCCCGGCACCTTCCGGCCCCAGCCAAATCCGGTCCCAGCCAGGTTACGTTACATGACTTCGACGTCGGCGACCTTCTTCCCCGCCTTGCCAGGTCGCGCGGGTTTTGCCGGCGCCGGCGGTGCCACTGGCGGCTCTGGCGCCGCCGGCGCGGCCTCCGCCTTGCTCATCTCGATGTCGCCGGCATCGGACGTGATGTTGATCTTCACCCCGCCTTTGCCCACCGCTCCCGACGCGCTGGAAGCGCCGCTGTGGTTCTCCGAGCGCACGTTCTCAAAGTCGCTGGAGATATCGCCATGGCGGGTCGCAACCTGGTACTGGAAATTTGCCTTCGGGGGCAGCCGCAATTGCACGTCGCCATGGTGCGTCGTCAAATCCAGATTGCCCAGCGCCGCCGCCGTGTTGCATTCCAAGGTGATGTCGCCGTGGTCGTTGCTGATGTGAACGTCGCCTTGCAAGTTGCGCAGATTCACGTCCTTGGCCTTGGTTGAAAGCGCGAACGGGCCCACGATTCCATCGCCTTCCAACTCGCCTGAGTCCATCGTTAGATCGCCATCCAGCCGGGCAAACTGCAACTCCGTGCGCGAGGTCCGGATGGTCAACCCCTTTTGCAGCTTCGCCAGCCGGGTATCGCCAAATATATCTGCCGTAACAAACACTGTGCCCGTAATCGTGTCCAGCGCCAGGTCATCCAGCCGCCCGTCCGCCGCCAGGTTTCCAGTCACATTGCTGGCGTGCAGCGAGCCGTGTCTGGTGGTCACGTTGACGTTTCCCATCACCTGGTCCACGGTTACGTCTCCGTGCTGCGAGTTGACCTTCACTTCGCCCGTGCGCTGGCTCACCGAAACATCGCCGCGCCGTGCCGTCAGCTCCACGTCGGCCTTCACCGGAACGTACACTTCCATGTCGGAGGCAATGCCCTTCGGTCCCGCGCCTTCCGTGTTAGCCTGCACATCTACCATCGTGCCCTGCGCCTGGATGCGCGGCGTGGTCGACTGGTTGGCCGAATCCGCCTCGCCCTGGCTGCCGGCAAAGATGCGTTTGTGATAGACCACTTTTACCTGCGGCTGATCCCATTCGGTCACCGTGATGTTGCCGCGATCGCAACTCATCCGCAGCGTGCCGCCCGCGGGAAGCTGCTGGCTGACCTCGCCGTCAAAGCTGTATTCGTTGCCGAACAGATGCATCAGGTCGTCGTCCATATCCACGTTGTCCCGCAGTGAACCCCAGTTGATGTCGTTGCGCGCCCGGAAAGTGGTGCTCAGGCACACCCCGGCAATAATCAGGATCAGCAGCAGAAACACCGTGCCCCCGCCCATTGCAGGCAGCGGACGCCCGGCGTTGCGCGCCGCCAGAAACTCCGCCAGACGCACTACTCCCAACCCCACCAGCAGCAGCGGCCAGTAGAGCACGAGGTTGTGCAACAGCGGGATCGCAAAACCAAAGTTCCGCAGCAGAATCAGCGACCCCATCACAATGAGGATCAGCGGCCCTACCAGGGAGTGGCGGCGCGGAGGAGGGCCATACATTCCAGGGCTAGCCATTGCGCACCTCGTGGACATCTCCGCTGCCCTCGTCCGGCGCAGCCGCGGGCGTCACCACCGGCCCGCCGCTTGGCGAAGCCGCGTTCTGTGCGGCCTCCACCGGGGCGCCCGCCGGAAACGGCGGCGGATACGGACCCGCATACGGAGGAGGCGGATATTGCCCGGGATTGTAGTGCCCGCTATCGGGAATCACGTAGCGCACCACTTTGACTGCGCCAATCACAATCAGCAGGATCGGCCACGTCCGCTCGAATGGATAGTTCGAGGTATTCTCCAGCAGAAACAGCACGCCAAGCGTAACCAGAACCGCCGGGCCCATCAGGCCGCGGGTGCTGCAACGGCCGCAACCACACGCCGGATTCGGTTGGTAATATCTCATCGCAATCCCTCCCTTAGCGCGCGTTGCGCTGGCGTTTCACGAACAGCCACACCCCAATGAAGATCAGAAACGCCGGCCACAAGTGCGTCACCCAATGGAAGCTGAACCAGCCCAGGTTGGCCAGCAGAAGCAGCACTCCCAAGCCAATCAGAATCGCCGCACCCACCGGGCTGCGCTCGCGCTCTTTCACCGCGGGAGCCACATAGTAGGTGCCTTCCGGCCCGGAGTAGTACGTCCCCTGCGGCCCCACGAAGGCCGAGCTGCCCGGGACCGCACCCGGCGCTGCGCTTGGCGGCGCACCCGGCGCTGCGTTTGGCGCTGCGCCCGGAGGTGGTGGAGCGGTCGCCGCCGTCACGTGCGCAGCCGTGCTCCCCGCAGCCGCGCCGCCCGCCTTCTGCCACTGTTGTCCAAGGTTTTGCGCCGCGGACTCCACCTGCGTGCCGAGCCGCTCGCCCGCCTGCTCCACCCGCTGCCGGAACGTGCCATCCTTGCCTTCCAGAATCGCGTTCAGCCCCAGCGGATCGGGAATCGGCAATCCATAGCGGCGAGCTTTCGCCGTCGTGTATGCATCAAAAACCATGTAGAAGAACCAAGCCATGATCAGGATTCCCGCGAACGCTCCCATCCCATGGTCGCTCATCCAGATCAGAGTGCTGAACACGATCACATGGACGAAGCCCTTCAAAAACTGGCCGTTGTAAAATGCTCCCACGCCCGGAATGAATCCCAGAAACAGTGCCAGACCGGGGCTGGTGTCCTCTGGACCGCGCGGCGGCCCGTAGCCCGCGCCTGTAGTTCCCGCGCCAAAGTTCGCTCCCGCCCCCGGATGAATCCGCGCCGCCAGGCAGGGTTCGCAGTAGATCGTTCCCTGCACCTCGCGCTTGCAGGCCTCGCAGAGCGCCTTGCCACAGGCGCGGCAGTAAGCGACCGCTGCCGTCTCGGTGTGTTGTGCGCAGTTCATAGTGAACTCCTCTGCTTGGCAAGCTTACCAGGGTAGATTTCGCTTCCGTCCAGCGCTGCCAGCCAGCGCGGGTCCGGAGCGCGGCTGTAGTCGCGCCGTTGGTGCCGCCCCGGTTCGCTGTTCTGGTTCTGTTCCTGCGTCTGGTTGTTGTTCTTCTCGTGACGCCGGTTCCGCTCTTCGCGTTCGCTCTCCTCACTGGCGTTGCGCAGGGTCCGTACCCGCGATTCAATCTCATACACCAGCCGCATGTTTTCGTAATATTTCATTAGCTTATTCTGGCTGCTGTAATAGGTGTGGCTCAGGTTGTGCGGGGTCAGGTCCCGGATCCGGATCTGCGCCATGTTCAGCACCAGCGTAATCGAAAAGAACGCCATTCCCATCGACATCCCAAAGCGCGCCGTCAGCACCGGCGCAAACAAGCTTCCCACCTGCCGCCGCATCCGCTCCCACGGCGAGGGCCGCTGCTGGCTTTGTGCCTCCAGTTGTGCGGCCCCGCTGGTGGCGGCCAGAATGTTGTGAACCAGCATCCGCGGCGGAAGAACCTCTTCCATGTCCTCCAGCCAGGCCACGCCGCTGCTCACCTCGGCAAACAACGCCTGGCACCCCGCGCAGGCGGCCTTGTGTTGCTCAAAGTCCGCGCGCCGCTCTCCGCTGAGAGTGCCGTCAATGGCCTCCGTCAGCAAGGCGTCGAACTCCGTGCACTGCATTCCGGGTTTCATCTCTGCCACCATTTCCAATCACCTGCCTCGCCCTGCTTGACCCGATGAAGTCCTCACCGCGGAACCCGCCTCACCTGGACTATAGCGCTTGTCTGTACGTACGTTGCAGCAGCCGCGCCAGTTCCGCCCGGCCGCGATTGATCCTGCTTTTCACCGTTCCCTCGGGAACTTTCAGAACCTGCGCAATCTCGCGGTAGTCCATGTCCTGCAGATCGCGCAGAATCACCGCCTCGCGCAAGTCAGGCGAAATCTGTTGCAGCGCCCGCTGCACCATCTCCCGCCGCTCCCGGCTCTCCACCTGGACCTGCGGCCCCGGCGCGCCATCCGATAGCCGATCCGCCAGCGTCGGCCCGTCCTCGTCCGCCCCGCGCACCGCGTCCATCGAATCCGTCGCCCGGTCGTTGCGCGTCTTGCGGAAGTGGTCCACCAGCAGATTCCGCGTCACCGTGGTCACCCACGTGCCAAACGATGCCTTCTCGCCGTCAAAGCTGCCCACGGTGCGATACACCTTGATAAACACTTCCTGGGTTAAATCCTGGGCATCTTCCGCCGATCCCACAAAGCGGTAGCAAATGTTGTAAATGCGGCGGTGGAAGCGCACCACCAGCTCTTCCCAGGCGGCGGCATCGCCGGAGGCACACCGGCGTACAAGCTGTGCGACAACCTGTGCCTCTTCCACCCGCGCCTCCACCGGACGGCCCTGAACGGCCGCGAACCGGGCCAGCATGGGTGAAGCCGCACCAGTAGCCATGCTGACTTATTACGCAAATGCAGCGCGCAATGTTCCCCCGCGCCGCTAAACCCCTGAATTCTACCAGCCTTCGCGCCTCCGCCAACTCGCGCCCTGGCCTCAGGCGCCCCAGGTTCGCCATCTTTTGGCGAACCCGCGCCTGTTGACCCTCCCTCAGCCATGTTCTTGTAGCAAAATAGCTTCATGACCTCCGTCCGCATCGACAAGTGGCTCTGGGCCGCCCGATTCTTCAAAACCCGCGCTTTGGCCGCGCGCGCCTGCGACCTCGGCCGCGTTCTCTTCCACTCCCAACCCGCCAAGCCCGCGCGCGAAATCCGCGTCGGCGACCTGCTCCAGGTCACCAACGACAGCGGCGACTTTCAGATCGAAGTCCTCGGCCTCAGCGAAATCCGCGGCCCCGCCGTGGTCGCCCAAACCCTTTACCGCGAGACGGAAGCCAGCCGCGAAGCCCGCCAGAAACTCGCCGCCGAGCGCAAATCCTCACCCGCGCTCTTTGAACCCGCACCCGCTGGCCGCCCCTCCAAACGCGGCCGCCGGGAAATCATCCGCTTCCGCGGCAGGCCCTGACTTCGCGGTCGCACCTGCCTCTGCCGCCACCCTTGCTTCCGCCCCTATCACAGCCTGTTGCCTGGGGATCGCGACCCTTGGGGGGCATTCCCCAAGTCACCTCTTTCGCCACCGGATCATCCCCGTTCACTTTCCATATCCGGTACACTAGGCTGGGCGTGTTCTCGCCCCGGGATCTCACTCTCAGTGGAAATTCTCGACCTCCGTCATTTCGCATCGTCCGACCTGCGCGCCCTCCTGGAAGAGGAGGTCGCAGTCTGGCGAGGCACCCTCCACTGGGACTATCGCTCCTCGGCGGACATGGTGCTCCGTTATGCCGACTCCCGTATCCTGCCCGGCTTTGCCGCCATTGAGCGCGGGCGCATCCACGGCTATTGCTTTTTCGTCTACGAGGGAGCCAAGGGCGTCATCGGCGATCTTTTCGTGGAGAACTCCAACTCCACCGGCGAGCGCCGCCATGCCATCGAGCTCGAGTTGCTCCACCACTCCATCAGCACCCTGCAAGGGTCTCCCGGACTGCATCGGGTCGAGGCGCAGCTTCTCATACATCCCACCGATCACCTGGCCGCGCCTTTCCTTGCCGAAGGCTTCCGCCGCTACCGCCGCCTTTTCCTCGCCCTCCCCATTGACACTTTCTACTCCGCGCCCCACCACCCGCTTCCGCCCGACGTTGAGATTCATCGCTGGACTGAAGCCGACTACCAGCCCGCCGCCAACCTCATCACCGCCGCCTACCATGGCCATCTCGATAGCGATGTCAATGACCAGTACCGCTCCGTCGCCGGCTCGCTCCGCTTCCTCAACAACATCGTGCGCTTTCCTGGCTGCGGAGTCTTTGACCCCGCCGCGTCCTTTGTAGCCTTCCACCTTCCCACCCACACCCGCGTCGGAATCCTGCTCTGTTCCCGGGTCCGTCATGATGTCGGCCACATCACCCAGATCTGCACCCTCCCCGAATACCGCGGCCGCGGCATCGGCGAGCATCTTCTGCGCTATTGCCACGCCGACCTTTCCGCCCGCCGTTTCAGCGAACTCTCGCTCACCGTCACCGAGGAAAACCAGCGCGCTCTCGCCCTTTATCGCCGCTTCGGCTATCAGCACATCCACTCCTTTGACGGCTTCGTCTGGGAACGCTGAAGCTACCCCGCATCCGCTGCAGTCAGCAGATGTGCGAAGACCGGTGCCCCATCGATAAGAACGAAGGCGGGTGGCCTGGAGTTGGCGTAGTTCCAACTCCGGGGCCGCGTTTCGCAGGGGCTAGCGGCAACACGCAAAACGAGTACGTGTATTTCGGCGGCCGGCGGGTTGCGGTGCTGCCGGCCTCGGGTACTCCGCTGTATTATGGGCAGGACATGCTGGGCACTTCGCGCGTGATGGTGGAAGCCGACGGCACGCTCTGCTACGACGCCGACTTCACTCCCTTCGGCGCCGAGGTGCCCTACACCTCCAACTGCTCGCAGAACTACAAGTTCGAGGGCAAGGAGCGCGACACGGAGACGGCCAACGACTACTTCGGGGCGCGTTATTACTCTTCGCACTTTGGCCGCTGGCTGAGCGCCGACTGGTCGTCGGTGCCCGCTCCTGTGCCCTACGCCAACCTGACCAACCCGCAGACGCTGAACCTGTACGCGATGGTGAGTGACGATCCGGAGTCGTTCGCCGACCTGGACGGGCACGAGAACCCAATAAAGACATGGGGAAATACGGACGGTCAAACCAACCAGTGCAAAGGCTCGACCCCCGACGATTGTGGCGTAGTAACGGCGCAACAGACGACAACAACAACGACAACGCAATCCCCAGTAAGCGTCACACAGGTTGGCGATCATCAGGTCCTGTTTCAGCAAACAACATCCGTTACTACGACAACTAGGGATGCAAATGGGAATGTGACTGGCCAGACAACAACCACAACGCTCACTTCGGCAATGTATAGCTTGGCTAGTGGCACTCCGACGTTCCAGTACGGCAATCAAACTGTAAACCCAGGCGTGTTCCCCTTCAGAACCTATGAGACTGCTTGCCGCTAGCGGCAAGCTACAGTTTCCAGCGTTGAGCCGTCCTCTGGTTGTGGTTCCCTGCGCCCCAGATTGTATCGGAGGCGCGTCTGAATGGTAAGTTCTTTC
>Ga0326727_10006009_pt1 | contig 33850 bp, 21 predicted proteins | sample MB2enrmetagenome_FD_207643 | JGI IMG/M metagenome (GOLD analysis project Ga0326727, IMG submission 207643) | Lab enriched peat soil microbial communities from McLean, Ithaca, NY, United States - MB29MY | ecosystem: Environmental > Terrestrial > Soil > Wetlands > Peat | place: USA: New York...
GACGGGCCAAAGTATGTAGAAATCCGGCGCAGAATCCGCTACGATGTCTCCGTTCTTCAGGAGTACATCCGGACGAACACACGAGTGCCTTCCGTGCGGGCTGCATTGGAGGAGATTCGTGGAAGTATTTAAACAAAAGAAGTCGAAGTTCTGGTGGTATGACTTCGCCGTCCGGGGCAAAAGATTTCGAAGGTCCACGGGCGAGACGAACAAAAATAGGGCAGAGAAAATCGCGTCCTTGAAGTTCTCTGAGATTTGCGAGCACGGAGATCCTCTTCCAAGGAAGGCTCCCACCGTGCTCGAAGTGTCAAAGCGCTTTTTGGAGTCGGTGGACGCTGCCCGGCTGGCTGAGAAGTCGAAGCTGTATTACCACGATGGATGGCGTCTTCTGTCAGCTACGCCCGTCACTGGGCTGCGTCTGGACCTGGTGACGAACGAGGTTGCCGGAACTCTCCGGTTTGGGGGATCGCCGGCGAACACCAACTGCGCATTGCGCACTCTCCGAAGGATGCTGCATCGGGCCGAGGAGTGGAAGCTGATTCGCAGGGCACCAAAGATCAAGCTCGTCCACGAGCAGGCGCGCAGCTTGCGCTTGGACGAGGTCGCCGAAGCTAAACTGCTGGAAGGTGCGGCTCTTTGCAAGTGGAGGAGCAAGCGCACCCTGGAAAAGTTCACCCAAGTCTTGATCTTGGCGCGCGATACCGGGATGCGCAATGAGAAAGAGCTCTACCGGCTACGCGTTGAGGACCTTTACTGGGACCAGCGGCTCATCCATGTGGTGGACAGCAAGACCGAGAACGGCATCCGGTACGTACCGATGAGCGACCGGGTTTTTACGGTGTTGAAGACGCTGTGCGGGACCAGGAAAAAGGGCTGGGTGTTCGCGTCCAAGCGATCTGAGTCCGGACATCTGACCACGATGGCCGCGAAGTTTCGCCAGGCACGCGAGAAGGCCGGACTGCCCAAGAAATTGGTGCTGTATTGCGGCCGGCATGACTTCGGAACACGAGTTCTGGAGAATACCGGGAATCTGAAGCTGGTCATGAGTGCGATGGGGCACGTGGACGTCAAGACCGCGATGAAATATCAGCATCCGGAACTTGGCATTGTGCGCTCGGCGCTCAACGACAGTAATCATGCGGTGTTGCCGCCAAGTGCGTAGCCAAAATCGGCTACGTCATACTTTACGTCATACCGTTAAATTTCAATTTTGTAAGTTATTGAAAAGATGGTGAGCGCGGTAGGAATCGAACCTACAACCTACTGATTAAGAGTCTGAGTCTTTTACCATTACTGCTGACATCTGCTGACATTTGGTTTCAGTAACATCGACAATACCCCGCATAGATACTGCACATAACTAGACACTCCACTGATTCTGTGAGACACTCGCAGACGTCAGCGGTCAATAATCTGCTGACATGGTGCTGACACGGACTCTGTAAAGCGTCCGTGGAAAGTGAGGGACTCGGCAATGGCGGACCTGACCCAAACCTTCGCAAAGCGGGTGAAGGCTCCGGCAGCGGGCTATGAACTCCATTGGGATGACGGCAATAACAGCATCGCGGGTTTCGGGCTGCGCGTGACGGCTGCGGGTGTCAAAAGCTTCCTATTGAACTACCGCGTGCATGGACGGCAGCGCCGATACACCATTGGGCAGTTGGGCACTTGGACGGCGGAGACGGCGCGCCAGGAAGCGCGGCGGTTACGCACGCTGGTAGATCGCGGGGAAGATCCCTTCGCGATTGAGCAGGCGCAGAAACAGCAAGCCATCGAGGATGAAGGTCGCCAGCGGACGGTGAAGGACTTAGCCGATTACTACCTGTCCAACCATGCCGAAGTACACAAGCGGCCCCGTTCCGTGGTCGAGGATAAGGCCATGTTGGAAACCATTATTCTTCCCCGGTTGGGCCAGATACGCGTTTCTAGCGTCACCTATCGCGACGTGTCCGAGTTGCACACTACCCTGAAAGGCACCCCCTACCGTGCCAACCGCGTGCTTGCCCTGCTGCACAAGATGTTTTCCTTTGCGGCGGTCGGCGATGACAATGAGTGGGGTGTGACCCGGAACCCGGCTGCCGGCATCCCGAGATTCCACGAGGAGAAACGTGAGCGGTGGCTGTCCGAGGAGGAGTTTGAACGATTAGTGGTCGTCATGCAGGAATATCCCGGGCGTTGCGCGGCTGAAGCTGACGTATCAGAGAAACAACGCGAGTTTCTACGCAAGGAGGCACGGTGCGCCATGAACGCCATTCGTCTTATCGTGGTGACGGGCTGCCGCAAGAGTGAAGCCCTCACTGCCAAGTGGACAGACTTCGACTTTGCGCGGGGCGTGTGGACGAAACCAAGCCATAACACCAAGGAAAAGAAAACCGAGCATGTGCCCCTCAATGAACAAGCGCTAGTGCTGTTGGAGTCATTGCCACGCGATGGAGAGTATCTATTTCCAGGCAGGATAAAGGGCGCGCACCTATCCGATTTGAAGGGGCCTTGGGCCAAGATTTCCGAACTCGCCAAACTCTCCGGAGTTCGCATCCACGATCTGCGCCATAGTTTCGCATCGCATCTGGTCAGCAGCGGTGTTTCCTTGCCAATTGTGGGCAAGCTCCTGGGCCACACCCAGCCTCAAACTACTGCCCGGTATGCGCATCTGGCGGATAATCCCTTGCGTGAAGCGTCAAACCGGTTTCCGGTTGTGTTGCAAGAACGCAGCCCGGAAGCGGCCAATAATGGCAAACAGCCCGGGGGAGGAACCCCCAAAACCCCCAAAACTGGCGAACCCTCAGCTCCAGCACAGCTTGCGCAACCGACGCGAAAGCGGAACGCTCGCCGATAGACAACAACGCACCATGCCCGGTGTTCCACCACCGGGCACGGCGCTAACCGATGTCGCCTATTAAGGAGGCAACATGGCTAAGCGAAACGGTATCACTGCAAATCGATCCCCTCAAGAGCTACCCCTAAACCTCGCCCGCGTGGCACTCTATGCGCGAGTGAGCACCTCCAACGGCCACCAAGATCCCGAAATGCAATTGGCTGAGCTCCGCGAGTACGCCGGGCGCCGGGGCTGGGAGATCGTCGGCGAGTACACCGATCAGGGCGTCTCCGGCTCCAGAGAATCCCGTCCAGAGCTTAACCGCCTCATGACTGACGCCCATCAGCGCCGCTTTGACGCAGTGCTCGTTTGGAAGATTGATCGTTTCGGCCGCTCCCTAAAGCACCTCGTGAACGCGCTGGCCGATCTCGGAGCGTATGGAGTCGCATTCATCAGCCTCCGCGACAACCTCGACCTCAGCACACCCTCAGGCCGGCTGATGTTCCAGATCATCGGGGCCATGGCGGAGTTCGAGAGGGCTTTAATACAGGAGCGGGTAAAGGCTGGACTCAAGAATGCACGCGCCAAGGGGAAGCGCCTCGGCCGACCGCGGCGAGTTGTGGACGCCTCCAGAATTGCCGCTCTGCGTGCGTCTGGCGCATCCTGGCGGTCGATTGCACGCGAGCTGGGCGTTGGGCTGGCCACTCTCTACCGGGTGACCGCGACGAAATAAGCGTCGGCATCGATGCGTGAGCGGGCGAAATGACGCTGCGGCTCTGGGCACCCGGCAATATTGTCCGGACGAAGTACTTCTGCGCTTTGCCTTCGCGCCTTGACCTTGGTGCCCGTGATCGGCCTCTCAGGCGGCGCGTTCCATGGACCAGACCTTGTGTGGCGCGCCCACGTAAGGGAATGCGCCAAGTACATCACTGTGCGGCCCTACGTTATCTCCCTTCACCTTTCCATTTGTGAGGATGGGGATGAAGACGTTTACGACGTCGTCGGTGAGTGAGCGACCATTGTTGGGGAACGACGCCGGACGCCTAGGATCGTAGAAAAGGATATCGGGCAGCAGTGTTCCTGCCACGCGTGTTGCATCTTCCGGCGTGTAGCCACCGGCGTGCTCCAGCGCGTGTGCGAAGAGGGGAATGAAACGGGCATCACCGGCTGGTTCTCCGGCGAGGTAGGCAGCGTTCTCTTCGCCGCTAAGAAAGGGTGTTTGCTGGGGCCGCGCCCCGCGGTCGGCCTGCACCCATTTGCCGCCCTGATTGGCCAGCGTGCATGCCCAGAGACCGACCTTTCCAGCCCCCAGTGCGGAGTTCGGCAGCTCGATCGCGATGCTGCACACGTCTTTGTCGGCAAAGAAATCGTTGCCGGTGAACTGCAGGTTATTGAGGGCGCCCTGCACGTCGAAGAAAAAGGGATCGCTGCGCCAGCCCGCGAAAAAGCGGTAGTCGCCCGCGTCGGTGACGTGCGCCTCCCGGCCCGTGGAGACTGGCGCCCGCTCGACGATGATCTGGCCTGCGTCAGCGGTCCCGGCGGCCTGCGCCCCCTCTACGTGGCGCAGCGTCGCGGTCTGCGTCCCGCGCTCGGAGGCGAAGAAGCGCACGCGATATGCGAGATTGGCAACGGCATCGCCGTCGGTGTCGATTTTGAGTTCGTAAAGTGCCTCGGTGGAGAATGGCTCGGCGGTGGTGGTCCCGGGCGGGTCCACGCTGGCGGATGGGTGTACGTTCATGATAAGGATCGACTTGCCGGAGTCACCTGGTTTGGGGAAGGCGTAAAGGTCTGTGAAATCCAGACGGGCGTCCCCATGAGGAAACCCAAAGTTGGGGCCAGAGTAGTGATGGGACATGAGTCACCTTCGCTTTCGTTAGGGATCGCTACTCTAGATACTCTCCACCCTCCATGGGTTGTGCCGAAACGTGAGAGTGCCGCGCTTCGAAGCAGGACATCGAACGCCTGAAGTCGACCGAGTCACCGACCAGCTCAGGCTCTAGTTGCGACGAATCGCATGGTCGCAGACGGCGTGCTTGGTGTTCACGAGACCCTGCGGCGTTTGAACGAAGCCGCTAGCGCGGCGGACGCTAGCGCGTGGTCGTCCCCCAACATTATCTCCGGTGTAACGTGTGGGTCACAAGGAGGTTACTGTGACCCAACTCAGGAAGCTGATGCTGGACGAACTCCAGCGTCGTAACTACGCCAAGAGCACCGTCCGAAGCTACATTCACGCAGTGGAGGACTTCGCAAAGTACTTTCATCGCTCGCCGGATCGTCTCGGTCCAGAGCATATTCGCGAGTATCAGGTGCATCTGTTCCGAGACTGCAAGCTCTCACCAGGCACGATCTACAGTCGCACTTCCGCCCTGCGATTTCTGTTCGTCAAGACACTAAGACGTCCGTATCTTCCGGATGACATTCCAGTGCCGAAGCGGCAGAGACGAATGCCAGTCGTGTTGAGTACAGAAGAGGTGGAGCAACTCATCGCCTCCGCCCGCAACCTGATGCATCGCACCATGCTGATGATGTTGTATGCAACTGGCTTGCGCCGGGCCGAACTCTCCCATCTCAAGGTTTCCGATATCGACAGCGAGCGCATGGTCGTTCATGTCCGCCAGGGAAAGGGTGGCCGCGACCGTGACGTCCTGCTGTCTCCGAAGCTGTTGGAGACCCTGCGCGAGTACTGGCGTTGGATGAAGCCAAAGACCTATTTATTCCCGGGCACGGTGAAGAACTGGCGGGCCGATGTACCCATTACAGAGAAGATCATCTGGACCGCCGTGGCGGAGGCTGCGAAGACAGCTGGCATTACTAAGCGTGTCTCTCCTCATACGCTCCGGCATAGCTTTGCCACTCACATGCTGGAAGCCGGAGCCGATCTGCGCACCATTCAGGTCCTGCTTGGACACTCCAAGCTGGACCACACAACCGTCTATCTCCACTTGTCCCGCCGCCATCTGCAGGCAGTTCCCAGTCCCCTGGAAGCGATTGAGGTTTCCAACCCCAGCCAAGTGAAGCGCTCCAGGAGACTACAGAAGCGATGAGCCGGCCCACCCTCGAGGTGGCCGACATCGTCCGAGCAGCTGGTAACAGATTTTGGGAGCATCACGGATCACACCTTGCATCGCAGCATCGCAAGGTACTCAATGCCATTGTCCGCTGTCGCACGGCGGTCTTGGGCGGCCATCGTGATCAGTGCATGCGCTGCGGCCATCAGGCCATCTCGTACAACTCGTGCCGGAACAGGCACTGCCCAAGATGCCAGGGGAACGCACGTGCCAGATGGATGGCTGCGAGAGCGGCTGAGCTGTTGCCGCTGCCGTACTTCCACATCGTCTTCACCCTGCCTCACGAACTCTCTGCTCTAACTCTGCAGAACAAGCGACTGCTTTACGATCTGCTCTTCCGAACCAGCGCAGCGACGCTGCTGGAACTCGCCCGCGACCCGAAGCATCTGGGAGCAGAGATAGGATTCCTCGGCGTGCTCCATACCTGGGGACAGAACCTTCAGCACCATCCCCACATACACTACGTTGTTCCTGCTGGCGGTCTTGCTCTCAACGGCTCCAGATGGATCGCTTCGTCGAACGCTTCTTCCTGCCCGTCGGTGCACTCAGCCGCGTCTTCCGCGGCAAGTTCACCGCCGGACTTCGCCAACTCTTCCAGCAGAACAAACTCCAGTTTCACGGCTCACTCCGGAGCCTGGCCGAACCACATTGCTTCCGCAGGTTTCTGCGACAGCTTTTCCAAGAGAACTGGGTCGTCTACGCCAAGCCACCCTTCGGCGGGCCCGAACATGTTCTGCATTATCTCGCGCGCTATACCCATCGCGTCGCGATCTCTAACCAGCGACTCGTTGCTTTCCAGAATGATCGAGTCTCGTTTCGTTGGAAGGACTATGCGCACGGCGGCAAGCAGAAGATCATGACCGTTTCCGCCGATGAGTTTTTGCGTCGATTTCTGATCCACGTTCTGCCCAAGGGGCTGGTTCGCATCCGCCACTTCGGACTCTTCGCCAATCGCAAGCGCGGAGATGCGCTTGCACGCTGCCGCATTCTACTCGGCGGAGCCATCTGCACAAGCAATGCTGAGATCACTACTCAGTCGCGCTGTCCTATCTGCAGTGGTCCCATGTTCATTATCGAACGTCTGACCAGCAGCCAACTCTACTTCCGGTCGGATCCGATACTGTCAGTCCCACGCAGGTGCACCGTTGATAGCTCCTGAGCGATCCTTGCCCCACCGGGTTTTCAGCAACGTCTCTTTACGGTGTGTTCAAACATGCCACAATCTCGTGCGCTCACTCGCCAACTTTGCCACGCAAATGCGCCCCCAGAACTTCTCGGAGAGACACTGTTACCCCTGCCAAAACCGATTCGCAGGCTTTCTCTGCCATGCACTATTGCTACAAGACTGCCCTCTGACGAACAAAAGCAAAACCAAACCCCATAGGCCTGACCGCGTCCGCCGCAAACGCTAGCGGCTTCGTTCAAACGGCCCTATCGAAACTGCCCCGACCATGGAAATCTGCGCATCACCACACGTCTCCCGTCGGGGCAGTCCCGATAGGGTTCTAACGTTTGTCGGGATTAATCGCAGAACTGAGGTTTCTGTAAAGGAGCCGCTTTGCCGGGCAGTATTTTCGCCCTCCTGTACTTCCAGATCGTGCAAGATGCTCCGACCGAAACGGGAATGCAGGTTTGGATCGCAGGGTTTGAGGATCGACCGCACGGCCACAGTCCGTACAATCTTCAGCAGGGCGAAGCGTTCCATCTTGCTCAGACAACGCTTTGCGCCTCAGCGTAGAATGATGGCTTGGCCAGTGCGAAAGGAAGAACTTGAAATTTGATACCGTGAAGTGGCATCAGAATCTTATAACGGCCAAGCGCTACAAAGCCGAGGGATCGTCGGTCAGGAACCGTGAGATCGATGAGGAAGCGGCAAGCGACCGCGCCCGCGTGGTTTACTCTAGCGCGTTCCGGCGGCTACAGCACAAGACGCAGGTCTTTACCCTCTCAAAGGACGCTGCTGTTCGGAGCCGGCTCACGCACTCTCTTGAGGTTGCTAGCGTCGGACGGTGGATCGCCCAAACGGTAGTTGACCGCACGCTTGCACCTGCTGGTCTTACCCCCCTTTACTGCTCCGCTCTCGTCACCTTGGTGGAAACGGGCTGTCTCGCTCATGACATCGGAAACCCGCCATTCGGACACTTTGGTGAGGCCGCCATACAGGAGTGGTTCCGGGGTAAATGGGAGGAGATGGCGAAGAATCGTGGAGCGGATGCAAAGCTTAAACAGCTCATGGAAGATTTCTTTCGGTTCGACGGTAACCCACAGGGAACACGTATTCTAACGCGCCTACAGGGACGGACCCGTAAGGAGCGGGAGGATTATGGAATGGATCTGACCTACTCGCAAATCCTAACAGCGCTCAAGTATCCGCGCGGACCGCTAGACGCGCAGAAGGTGTGGAAGAAGGCAGGATTCTTCGAATCGGAGCGATCGAAGATCGAGTCGGCTTGGACGGAGCTCGGCTTCAAGGTCCAGCAGAGGTTCCCTCTTGCCTACCTTGTCGAGGCGGCCGACGATATCTCGTACTGCATTGGAGACATGGAGGACGGCATTGATCAGGATGTTTTCACACCAAGGCAATTCTTCGACGGAATCGATAGCTGGGTTATAAAGGAAGATCCACCACCCGAGCTTGAAAAACTACGAGCCGAGGCACGACGGTGTCGCGATGGGATAAAGGGACCGGCGGACGCCGGTAGGGACAAAGATCTTTTCACGATTTTCAAGACAGTCTTCACGGGAATGATGATCCGAGAAGCAGCCCGTCGCTATGGTGATGGTGGGGCCGAGGACATCCGGAAGGGAACACGTCCCGAACTTCTTGATAAAAGCGACGCCAACGATCTTCTTAAGGTCCTACAAGGCATTGCCAAGCGGTTCCTCTATCCTGCCGACAAGGTACAGACGCCTTTTCTTGCAGGCCTTAAGGTCACCCGAGGCATTCTGGACGAGTACAACAGATTTCTCGTCCTCCCGAGAGAACAATTTACCCTTGTGAGAAATGCATGGAAGTCCGATGACCGCCTTGCCGTCAGTACGCACCAGCTCGAGACGCTGTTGCCTCTCCTCGATCGCTTACCTTCGCATTATCTTGACGTGTACGACTCCGCACTGAAAGATCGGCGGGCGATTAAAAAATGGGGAGACGAGAATTGGGAGTGGTATTGTCGGGCCCATCTTATCGTCGACTACTTGTCTGGGATGACCGATGATTTTGCACACCGGACATATCAGGTCATTTCGGGAGCTCAGCTTGAGTAAAGGGCTCATGATTCAGCTGCATCCCCTGGTTGTTGTGGACAAACTGGTTGCTTGCCGAGGCCCCGAACTCATATTCGCGTACTCCCGCTACGAAGTGGCGCAGCCGGGCCTCCAAGCGGCAGCCCCGCGCAGCCCCGCGCTTCGGGTCCCTGCTTCCGACGTAAAGCCGCTTTGGCTATTCGATCGTTTGGCAGAACTCGGTCCAACCGAAGAGATGGCCTGGCACTCGTCGGTAGAATGCCAGGGCATCGGTTTCCATATTCCGATGATCGATTTTATTGACCGGCCCACCCCGTCAGTAGTTCGTGAGCTTGACAGAATCTTGGGATCAGAGATGGGCCTTACTGGTCATTTCGTCTTCTTCGAGACGGGCCGGTCAATTCATGGCTACTTTCCGGACCTGATCCCGGAACATCAATGGCCCAAGTATCTCGGTCGCTTACTCCTCCTCAACGAGCACGACCGCGCGCCTTTGATCGACACACGTTGGGTTGGCCATGCTCTTACAAGGGGCTTCGCGGCACTTCGGTGGAGCCACAACACAAGTCGTTATCTAGCGATGCCTCGCCTTGTGACGATCTGAGCATACGGCAATCGACACGCTGCCTTCAGACGGGTCAGCCTCGGTGAGGTCTAGTGGCTGGCGCCGCTCGCTACTTCGCAATCGTAGGCGCACTGATAACCAACAGAAACGCTGAGGGTAATTGATACACTGATTCGATGTTTGTCGGCCTTTCGGACAAGTCGGAAGCTGCCTCGTGGGAGATTACTCCCGGCAAGTCGGCCAGTATCCCCCGAAATGCGTTCGGTAACTGCACTTTGGGGCGTGTTCCGAAATCCCTAGTCGCCGCCGCCTCCTAAGTTATTGCATCTTCGGGCGCGGACTGCGTCCTCTCGGGCGTTCCGAAAAGAACTGTTTATGAAACGGGTATATTTTTACTCCAATCGACAAAGAGTGCCATCTGAAATCAACGAGTCAAAATAGCTGATTGTCGTTTTTAGGAGCACCGGGCTATCCATCATAACGCCGACCTCCAGATTGCGATTGAATGCGTCATCGGTTAAGTTCGCGCTCGACAGAAGCATCGTGCCGTCGGCGATCGCAACCTTTGCATGTAGCTTGCCGGGCCTTCCAGCCTGGTTTCGCTCCCGCTTTTCGATGGGCCAGTAAAACACCTCCGCCGCAGCGATGAGCGAAGCGGGGAATGCTCTCAGCGCGTCGTAGCTGAGTTGCCCTTCGGAGGACTGGGAAAACTCGAGGATCAATCGAGTGCGTACGCCGCGCTGCGCTGCATTCAGCAATGCATCGGTGAGCCGTTCAATCCTTGCAGCGGCGAAGGTAACGAGAAGAATTTCGCATCTAGCTTTAGCGATGAGGTCGTACAGGCACTGATCGATTCGACGTGTGGCTATCTGGTTCCCGGGGGACGGACCTGCCCAGAGAAGTTCAATATGTTGTTCGGCCTGCCAACGGTTATAGGAGGCGTAGTTTGTGTTGAGTGTCCAACTCAGTGCCTCCCATGACATTCGGCCGGACGCCATGCAAACGATCACGCCCATCTGAAAGATAAGGTCGGCGTTGTTGGTTGTCGGCATGCTCTGAAATGCGAAGTCAGCCGTCGCCGTTGGGGGCAACTCTCGCAGCTTTTCGCACGCCGAAATGAGCCATGCTGCGGGTGCTTTTCTGGAGAGGATTTCGATAGCGGTTATGAACTCGTCAGTCATCGGCGGTCACTCGAAGAACGCCGTGCCGCGCGCCGAAAAGGTGTTTACCAATACCGAACGATCCAGGTACCGATTGCCTCGCTCGCACGAGGTTTCTGGCGCAAACTGGCACGCATGGCAGCAGGCACCTTGAATGCCGCGGCCTAGCGTATCGGGTCTATGCTCGGAGCACAGGGGGTCCGATGCACACAGACGCATACTTTCTAGCGCTTGTTGCAAGTGACGGCCCAGCGTAATCGGATCTCCGAGTTCAACTAATCCGCCTAAAGTGCCTTCGCTATCGGGCGCAGCAGTGTAGAGAAGAATGCCGGCCATCGGGCCTCCGTCGTCCGTCGGTCGCCGCGAATAGAGCCGTTCGCGCACACTTGCCGCGGCGTAGCCACAGTCGAGCACAATCTGGCGCATCAGAGAATGAGCCAGTGAGTGCAGGAGCACAAGCCGAATACCCGGAAAATTTTCTTGTAGCGGTGCGAGCTTGCGGAGTTGGCGCCATGCTTTGTGCGAATCGAGGAATTCGAGTTGGAGTTGCTGCACGTCCGGCTTAGCTTCCCACTCAAGGAGTACCTTTTCGCGAATGCGCAGAAAGATGCCCTCGCCCCTCACTTCGGAAGCGGGTAACCACTTAGCGCTTTCGCGACACAGTTTCGTCAGACGACCATCCTTCACCATTGTTGCTTCGGCAAAGTCGGCGTTTGACTCTATGCGGTTAAAGCCGACCAACGCACGAACCTCACGAATACGTTCCACCAGCACCGTGCCCTCGAAAAGAGCTTCAAAACCCTTCGGCGGGGCTATGCTTTTTAACTTGAAGTCGCGATTTTCGGCGGCAGAATCGGGGTTGGAAAAAACCTGCCATTCCGGCAATTTAAGGTCGTCAGGTTGTGCCTCACCTTGATTGGCCCCACCGCGTTTGTCTTCTATAGCGTTCCAAATTTCCTCGTCCTTGAATTCCGTGAACAACGGAATCAGCGACTGGAATTTTTGGAGTTTCTTGCGGAGTAGGCGCAGTTCATCGGCGTCTTCAGTATCCTTCAGTTCAGCCCATTGCTCCTCGATCAGCCTGCCCAACTTGTTGGTAGCCTGTGGAATGGAAAGCGCAGAAAGCGCGGTCGGGAACCAGCTATTCGATGAGCCCAGCAGGATGGCCTTGGCAGGTTCTTTACATTGTGCTTCTATCAGGCGCAGATGTGGGTGATGGCGAGGACAGGGGAAAGGCGTATCCGGATCGAACGCATCCGCCATACGGCGCTCGCTTCCGCAGCTTTGACACTTCACAACAATATCCGAGGCGTCGCCTGAAGCACCGAACTCACGCATCGTGAGTGTTGCGGGGCGGCACGGCACATTGCCCTTGTGCACAAAATTGAGCCAGGGGAAATCCGTCAGGTGTCCTTCGCGGCAGGCGAGAAGAAACCGGACAGAGTTTGCTGATGGGGGCTTTCCGCCTTTGCTTTTTAGGCAGCCCTGATGCACGTATTGAGTCTTGTCCGGCCGGTAGAGGTCTTGTACCAGCTTGAAGACGCCTGACTCCACTGTTGCAAGTGTGTCGCAGAGAGAGCAGCGCAACCACCGCGGAAATGGCACAACCGGTACGCCAATCGCCGGGGCAGCCGGATCACGTTCCGTACCATCCAGCTTTATTGGAGGCATATAGAGCTTGCGCATCTGCGGACCAAGTTTCTTTTGGACCGCAGCAACGAGGCGGTCTTCCTCAATCTCCGTACAGTATCGAGTGTCCCAATCATCCAGCCCCATCACCAACGCAGACATATTAGGCAGGTCTATCAATGAGCCGACCCCGAACGTGAATATTAATTGGGAGGGGCGGAGTTCGCCGAGTTCATTCATTAGTGCATCCTCAATCAGCGGTAAGTCCGCGGGGATTTTGATCGAGCACCAAATCTACGGTGCCTTCAACATCTCTAAGTGAGTTGAGGCAGGTGAACATCTTCCAATCGCTGTTCGATGCCTGTTCAAGTAATGCAACGGTGGCCCCACCTTCGGACTTGTAGCCGAGCTTATAATCTTTCTGGTTGCGAACCCGGCTCAACCAGTCGTCACGGCGACGATCCAACATCTCGCGTATCCGCCCGCCGACTGTGGCATCATCGATCGCATTCTCTCCGCGCCGGGCAAGCAGATCGAAAACCTGCGGTATCAAAAGATCGGTGTCTGGGAGCTCGCCTGCCTTCAAGTTGCCATTGAGATGCATATCCCACAACCGCATCAAGGCCACCATCACTCCCGATAGGCCGCGGTCAAGCGCGCGAGCCGAGAAAGGTGTGACCGACAGCGCCTCCACGTGCTTGAAGAATGTTTCATGGTAATGCTCGAAGCGTTCGTAGTGTGACAAGTCCCTCGGTCGCGCCCAGTTGAATACCGTGCATACCAAGCCTGGGCCGTCGTTAGAACGCCCGACACGACTGGTGGCCTGAATGTATTCGGATGTGTTCTTGGGCTGGCCTGCCACGAGCATTAGGCCCAGGCGTTCAATGTCGACGCCGACTGAGATCATATTGGTGGCGAGAATCACATCGTAGGGGACGGAGGAACTCGGCTTCTGGCCGGCCTTACGATCTGCCGCACGCTGACCTTCTAGAGTCTTGTCGAAGGCGGACTCCATCCGCTCCAATATTTTGGGAATGTCGCTGCCAGACTTGCGGGAAGTGAGCTCCTCCAAGGCACGGACGCGGCGTTTAGCCAGCCCACGCTGATCTGCATCGCGCAAACGAGCTCGAATGTCGTCCTCCACGAGACGTCGGGTACCTGCCAGCTCGCGGATCGAGTTGAAATAGCCGGTCAGTGTCATCCAGGGATCAGCTAAACGATCGAATTTGTCGTACAACACCTGTGCTGCGGCCATGTGTGCGACGTAGCTGCGAATCATTGCGACCGGATAGCGTCGACCAAACGCGCTAATGCCGAGATACCGCCTGCCGGGATAATCTGGTCCAGTGGGGCGCTGCAGTGCGAAGAAGCTATCACGAATGCTTGTGCCCTGCGGCGGGAACACCTCGAGCTTCCGCACGAAAATTTTCTGCACTTGGTCAGGGGCGCGACGGATAGTGGCAGTAGATGCCACCACTTTTGGTCGTACCTTCTTCCCATCTACTTGCCAGGAGCAGAGTTCGTCCACCGCCGATTCATATAGACCCACCATTGAACCAAGCGGCCCGCTAATTAGGTGTAGCTCATCCTGAATGATTAGATCGGGCGGCCGCAAGAAAGCATGAGGCCGGTTCTTCACCGATGGCAAACCATTACGCTTGGGATGAAATTGCCCATCATCGATTTCGGGCGACAGGAAGCCATGTCGATCGCAAACTGCATCCACTTTCCCGAACAACATCTGGGTTTCGCCCTTCCAGGGCATCTGGGCGAATTTGTCCACGGTAGCAATCAACAATGAAGGAGGACGACGATAGATTTCCTCGTCAACCACCATGACCGGCAATCCCTCCTTCGGCGCATTCCGCTCTGAGAACTCGCAGCGTCCGAGATCGTCGCCGCAATAGGTGACGCAACGCCCAATGTCGCTGGGTGCTTCATATACCCTCAGGTGCTGTTCCCTGATCTCGCTGCCGCACCAAGGGCAGGACGTGATCTGGTGAGGGTTGCCAGTGACCGACGGTCTCCCCCCGACATTTTTCTCGCGCAGAGAATTGGCTGCTGCTGCCAGAGTGTTTGGCGTGGTCTTGTTGCCCACCCAAAGCCCCAAACGGAAAGGCGTCGTGCCCCACTTGTCAAGACTCTCCGGGCTCTCTCTCCGGATAGTCTCGCATGCGCACATTAAGGCCGCGGCCCGCTGAAACTGCTGCAACGTGAGCAGTCGAAGTGTGTAACGCATTAGCACCGCGATGCCATATTCACCACTGCGCCCTTCAACAACTCCTTGGAGCCGGCGTAACGCCAGAGTGTAAGCCGTCAGCCCCAGATAAGCTTCCGTTTTGCCGCCGCCGGTGGCAAACCACAGCAGGTCGGCTACCGCGTCGGTTTCATGACTGCGGTCTGGGTGGTGAAGATCGGTGAGGCTCGGCAGATTGAGTAGCACGAAGGCCACCTGGAACAAGCGCCAGCTGCGATTCTTCGCTACGTCCAGCTCCGCTACTCCGTCTTCAACCTTCATCTCTTTCTTGCGCACCTTGCGCGAGAAGGTTGTGTGAATACGCTGCTGCCACATGGCGCGATTGGCAAAGCGGAAGGCTTCCTCTGCCTGCGAACTTGCTTCGATCAGGTCGATGCCCGCCTTAATGCGCTGTAGTGCCCGCGTACAGCGCTCGACTGCCCGCTCAGCAGCCGCTTCGTGCCCAGCTAGCTTCTCGGACAAAAGTGTCAGCTTGTTTTGCTCAATCCCAATCCAAATCTTGTAGGCGCTTTCGATACAACGAAGGCTGGCGATCAGTCTTTCTTTAGGGAGTTCCGCCAATTCCTTCATGTCCATGGTCAGCCCCGACAGGTTTTTGTCGTCAGCGGCGGAGCGAGGGGTTTGTTGAGCCACGTCATAGCTCGGTACCCATTCTGTTTCGATCTCGCTGGCACGCTCCGCCATCGGCTTGGGCAAGGTCGCATGCACTGAGATCCCGTGACCAACGGCGAATTCACGCTGGTGCCGGTAGAGCATGTTCAACGTTTCGGTCTCTTCCCGCGTGAGCTGGTCCATCTTCGACAGATCAGCCTTAGCGTCCTTACGCTGAACGAAGATTGGCGTGTGATCGGCCGAATGTACTCGCAGCTTAGGTTGGAATACCCACACCTCGTCCTTCGGTTCGCCGCGGCGCTCACGCTCCTCCTGCTGATTGACCATGAACAGCGTCACCACCCAGCCATCCGCGGTTGAGCGAATCCGTCCCAGCAGCACGACTAACGGGTGTCCAGGGTGAAAAATCTGTGCTTTGAGGTTGCCCTCTTGGAGCGGAAGCGTCATGGAAGGCGCGATGACGGGGTTTCGCTTCCAGACATTGGCTGCACTGCCATCCTTCTTCTGCTGCGTTTCGCTCTTGATGCGCAGGTATTGTCCCCACTCCGCATCAACTACGATTTCCTTTGTCTCGGTGGCCACCACAAAGCTCAAGCCCATGGATGCGGGGAAGTAGGTACTGCCGGCTGGCACGCCGGACTCTGCCGAGCCTTCCTCGCCCTCATCGCCATCGCCGGTTGCCAGCTCGTCGAGTTCGCCGCCGTCAACTACTTTTTCCTTAGGAGCCAGCATGCCGACTAGGTAACGCTGGTAGGCGTGATCCTCATATTGATTCAACTCCTCATTAGGGCCGCCCGCGGGACCAAGCAGGTCGTGGATTACCATCGCCGTGAGTTCATCGCGGAGGTCACTGGGAGTCTTAGTGGCCAACACAGGCGTGCTGGTTGCGGTCGGAATAGGAATACTTTCTGTGCTCATATCTGCTCCAAGTCAAAGCTCATAGCTTCTTGACCACTGATCTCAACCTTTTTGCGAGCGCGTTTGGCCGGTGCAGCGAGCACTCGAACTGTTCGTTCGGTTTCTTCCTCGTCGTGACGCGCATGGTTCAGGGTCAGCAAGCGATCTAGTACTTCACCGCGAGCGCGTTCCGAGATGGTATAGCGGATGCCTTGATGTGTTTCGTAAAAGCCGTGGGCAAGGTCACAATTACCCAATCCGTAGCAGGATGCAGTGGCGGCGTCCATCGCAATGTGGAGGTCTCGGAGTGTTCGGATATCATCACCCGTCTCTTGCGGATCGTGGAAGCGGTTATATATGTCATTGATTCCCTCCTGTCGGCGCTCCATTACACATTGCCGATTCTGAAAATAGTTTTCTCCAATGACATCAAGATCCTCTGTCAATCGATCGGGAAACGGAAAAGATTCGAAACAGGGTTTGATCTTGTACCGAAGACCACCTGCTCTTGGAGAACCGTATTCCAGCGCCCAAATAAAGTGAATATCGGACTGCAATATGGCGAAATAGCGATACTCCGAAAACGCAAATACCAACACCCCATCTGAGAATAGACAACTTGGTAATACAAATGTGAGGCAGTGGTTTGCTCCGTACCTGGTGCGCGCCAGCACTCTTTCTTTACCAGCCATTGCTGCTTCCAGTTCTGGAGCAACGCGCTGAAGCGACCACCACTTCTCTTGGACGTCTTTGCGAGAAGTAACCCCGATGCGTTGCTCACGAATGGTTTCGGTAAGATGCCTATAGAGGAGTGGATATTGTGCTGCTTGCTCTTCGGACATGCCGTGAAAATTAATCACAAATTGCGTAGGGGTCGGAACGATAAGACGATTTAGATCGACGCCCGTCAGATACGGACTTAGAACTAATTTGTATCTGGGCTCGTGGAGGCACACTTCAGATGCTTTAGAAGCTGACAGAATGAAACCGTTACCATTTACCGTGATTCCCTGGAAGCCTATACCAAGGTTGGTCTTTAGCCTTTTTGGAGCCCAATCAAAAGTTGAAACAGGCCGAAGCGAGGATGTGATTGCAGTCACCTCTGCTTCGTTAAGGAAAGCCTTGCCACGATAGACATCTGTGAAATGAACAATAGCAACTTCACGGTTGGGGTCTCCGGGCCAAGGGACCGCGGTCCTCGCACGAAATATTATGCCGCCTTCAGAGCAGAGTGACGAAAGCCCATTCAGCCACGTTTTGCCGCTTGCAATCGTTTCGACAGTAACAAAGCCAGCAGTTCCACTATGCCTAAGCATTTGCCAACTTCTCTTCAGAAAATATGAGCACAGATCAGCACTCGTACCTGGCGAATCAAACATTTCCAGGAGAGAATCGTTATAGCGTTTGCCGTGAATTGACGTTATGTTTCTCCCCCCTAAGAACGGAGGATTCCCTACGAATGCATCAAAACCGCCCCGCTCCGTGATTTCCGGAAAGGCCAGCGGCCAATGCAGCGTTCTGCGACCATCTATTTCTCCTTCGGCATAACTGTCCAACTCTGCCGGACCTTGTGACCAGTGCGCCATTATTTGATCGGCAGTGCTCTCCCGCTCGGCATCATAGGTACGGGCTCCAATCGCTTTGAATTCCAATGCGACCAGCACATCCGCAGCGGACTTAAGGGTCGCTACTGCTCCCTCCGCATCTGCGTAGAGCGCCTCTTTCGCAGCAATCTGCTCTGGCGTGTCGGAGGCCATGATTTCCAGTTCCTCGCGCCTCTTCTTCGCATCCTCGACGTGCCGCCACAGATTCATGGTGCTGAAAGCAATTTGCTTGCCCACCTTCGAGCGCAGGCTGAAGTTTTCGAGTTGCTTAAAGCTACTTAGCCCCAGCAAAGAATCACCACACTTGAAAGCGTGGTCTAGGAAGGTGAATGGACGTTTGGCATCCAAGGTTAAAAGCCAAAGAGAGAGTTTGGCCATTTCGACCGCCATCGGATTTATGTCTACGCCATATAGGCATCTGTCGGCGATAACACGCCGGGCAATGGCTATACGCTCATCGGCCTCGGCGGGAACCAGCCGCTCGCTGGGCGATCCCTCTGAAAACTTGCCTTCGGGGGTGATCAGCACTTCGCCGGGATGCAGCTTTTCCTCGTTCTCCCAGGCTTCAACCAGCCTCTCGGCCAGGTAGCGGCAGACTTGGACAAGGAAGGCGCCAGAGCCCATGGCCATGTCGCAGACTTTAAGCGCGAGGATGGCACTCGGAGGCTTCAGTTTCCATTGTTCGCGTGGCCACCCTTCGGCAGGGCCCTCATAGACCAGCGGCTCCAGCGTGTACTGCACTATTGGTTCGGTCAGGGATGGTGGCGTGTAGTGCGTACCGGTGCTGCGGCGTGCGCTGCCCACCGTTACATACACACTGCCGGGCAAAACCACCAACGGGCGCTCAAAAGAATCTTCACGGATCAACCCAGCGAAGGGGCGCAGACGTGCAAACAGTGTTTCATCTCGGTCGCAAGCGATTAGTAGCTTGTGTTCGTCGAGCAGGCTATCTTCTTGCAACGCTTTGCGGAGTGCTGAAACCGAGCGCCCGGTTTCTTCCTTAAGGAACTCGACGAGTTTGTCCTGACCCTGGGCTGATAACGTTTCCAGTGTGGCCAGCAGAATTACGGGCTCCTTGCTGCTGGTTCCCTTGACCCCCAACACCGGCTCGTTTGCTCGAACCCCTGTGTGGTCGAGCAAACCCTCGTAGACGTGACCGATCTGCTCAACCCCGAGTGCACGGAAGGAGATTCGACGAGTTTCCGCTGCTCCGCCTGAACCGTCCTTAATGCGAAGTCGTTGCAGAGAGCTTAGCAGGTGAAGCACGACGCGGTTATTCACCGCTAGGAGCTTCGCTGGGGTGGTGCGCCACGCTGTGCCCGCGGGGCGTCCCTCGAGAAAGGGATAACGGTCAGGATCGAAAAGCGACCCACCGTAGGCTTGGAGCAGCAGGTCTTGATGCTGGATGCCGCCGTGCACTGCGCGGAAGGTGGCGAGTAGCCGTGCCCAGGCGTCGATGCCACGTTCTAGAACTTCTTCCCCGTGACGATCGGCAATGTCCTGTAATTGCTCCTGCAAGGTGGAAACGGCGTAATTGTCGTCGTACAGCGGTTTGCCGAGATGCAGTAGGCCGCGCTCTTCTGCAGAGAACAGGAAGATCAGCCGCATCATTATTGTGAGGGCGGCTTCGTAAAGCGCAGTTTCGGCCACTCCATGTAGTAGATTGCGGCCACTGTCCTTATCGAGGGCGTCAAAGGATTGCACCAACACCTCGACCGCCTTACGTACTTGATAGCCGAGTTGGTCGGTGACTTCCTGCTGATCCTGTGCGCTCTCCTTCAGCATGCCAAGCAGAGTTTCGGTATCTGCCACGCCGAAGAACCGACGCACCCCCATCAGAGAACGAAAGGCGCGCAACGTTATAGGTTCATCCAACCAAAGGCTGGCATACCAGGAGGCGTAGCCGGTGGTTTCACCTCGTGGAGCATAGACCAGCATCCAGTGTTCGCCGTTGGTGACCAGTCCGAGCGGCACACCCGCACCGTGAAGCAGTTCCATCATTCGGGTTGCGGGCGTAGCCTTCCAGTGTTTGCCGACGACAGGCCGATCCAGCTTCTGCTCCGCAGGGTACGTCGAGATCAGGAGCTGCGCCTTATCAGCGGTATCGCTGCCTGCGGGACCGACGAGGGCGAATTCGGGACGGAGGGTTTCCCCCATCTCAGCCATGCTGGCTTCCAAGCCGACAGGAAGCGACTGGCCCTCTGTGATCTGCGCCGCGGGATAGCCAAGTCCCGCCGTAAGGACGTGCAGAATCCATGCGCGCTGGAGTCCCGGCGCAGTGGGATTGTCTTGCCATTCCTCGAAGGCGTCGCGAAGAAGCTTAGCCTGGGCTGGGTCGCGGGGTTCTAATCCCTGTGGGAAGACCCGCAGTAACACCGGCAACGAGACGAAAGGACCAGAGACCTCAACGAGGGAGAGCCAGTCCGCATGGTGACGCGACGTGCTGATGCCGCTCATGCTCTGCCTCCAGTGATCTCGAGAACGGCTTTGCGAGGGACGAGCCAGGTGACAGCAACGGGGAACAGGCGGGCACTGGGATCAGCGAAGCGCGAACGGATATGTTTGGATTCGCGCTCGATCTCTGCTGGAATTTCGTTCACCCGACGGCGTAGGGCAGAAAGGTCGCGCTCACGCTGCTGTTTGCCGAGTTCATCACCACCTAGATCGAGCAACATTTGGGGCCCATCCTTGATGTCAAGTTCGGCTTGAATCGAGCGCTGAAGCTCGGTCATGATAATTTTGAGCTTGTTCACCTCTTTTTCGGCAAGCTCTTCGAAGTTCTTTTCAAGGTTCTTGGTGCGCTCCACCCGACGCGCCTCAAGGGCAGCCAACAGCGCATCGCGATGCTTCTCCCACAGTGCCTGGAAGCGGGCTTGGATGAGGGCTGGGGCCGGTGTGCTGGTCGCCGCTGCCACTGCCTCCTTCGTCTGGCCGACATTTAGCCGAGTGAAGCGGCCTTCGATTAATGCCCCCCCGGCGGTGATGATCTCTTCGTGGAGGCGGTGGTTGTCGCCACCCAGTACAACGATACGACCATGGGCGAGCACCACGGGGTGAGTTAGTGATGCGTCATCGACCACGCAGGCCGATACTCTTGACAGGTGTTTGGCATGCGTTCCCAAAGACCAGATTTCGGCTCTTAGCAGGCGAAGGCACATTTGTACCAGTCGATGATTGAGATGGGCGAGCACCACATCATCTCGTCCCGCCGCAAGGGCAGAATCGAAGACAATTGGGCGAATGTGTTTGGTGTGGGGATGAGCGAGACCATCGGCACATCGCGCCCAACTGACTGACAACGCAGGCAGGCGAAAGACCGGGCACGACTTGCGCATGCCGGTGGGGTCGGGCCATATGCCTTCGAGCTCCACGGGGATCAGCGCCGGCTGATCGGCCAGTTCCAACCCGACTCGGACAACATTCTCAATGTGTTCGGGCGTGAGGTTTAGTTCGTTCTGGGTCTCGTGAAGTTGGGTAGCGAGCTTCTCCAGTTGTTCCCGCAGCTTACGATCGAACTTGAGCATGCGGCGCACCGGTTCGGCTTCCTGTTCGGCACGGGTTGTGTCCAGACGGTTGCGTCGGCCCAGCATGGCTTCTTCAACTTGACTGGCGATTACCGGGCCAACCTTACCGAGGTCCTCGCGGATTGTTTCCACCTTGAGAGCGGCACGCATGAGGAATTCGAGATCAGCTTCTAAGTTGCCGACCTTTCCGGACATTGTAGCGGCGTCAAATCCTCGGCCGACGAAGTGGTGGATGTGCACTTCGGCGGCTTTCTGGCCATGCCTATCCACGCGGCCGTTGCGCTGCTCCATGCGATTCGGATTCCACGGTATCTCGAAATGGATCAGACGCGAGCAATAGTTCTGCAGGTTAACGCCTTCGGAAGCAGCATCAGTGGCAAGCAGAATTCGCACGGCCGATTCCTTAGGGTGCGCCTGGAAAGCGGCCTTGATTGGCTCGCGCTGGTCGTTTGGCATGCCGCCATAAATCATCTCCAGACGGCCTTCCTCGCCTAATCCTTCGCGTGCGAGCAAATCGAAAAGCCATTTTTGAGTGGCGCGGTACTCGGTAAAAATGATGACGCGCTCTTCGTTCCACTTGCCCCCTGGACGCAGGGTCGTCTTCAGCCAATCTATAAGCGTCTGGGCTTTAGAGTCGGGTCTCAGGCTCATCTTGGCTGCATATTCGGCGAGCTGTTTGAGTAGGACTTTTTCGCTGTCGGCGAGCGGTGAAAGCGTTTGGCTGACCGAACCGACAACTTCGGCGGTCTCAGCTTCATATTCCGCATCGTCTGCGTAATCGTCAGAGTATTCATCAATGTCACGGGCGACGACGCCGGAAGACATTCGCCGTCCCACAGTGGCAGAGTGCTTTTCGAGGGTAATACCGAACGCTGCCGGAGATGAAAACAGGCGCTTCTTGAGCAACTTGAGGACGAATTCGGCGGCCATCTGCTCGCCATTTAAGGCTGCGTGTTTAAGGCGCAGCTCAGAATACTCTTGCAAGGCGTGGTGAGCCCGTCGCTCTTCGTCGGTGTATGGGACCTCAATGTGCTCCACGAGGCGCTCGGCGAAGCGTCGGCTGCCGTCCCAGCGTAGCTTGATTTCAGACTTCATGCGCCGAACCATGACGGCATCAAGCTGGGTGCGATCGAGCGGCACAGCGCGCGCAAAACGCTGGCTGTCGAGCATCTCCAATAGAGCGGTGAAGCTCTCTTGGTAACCATTGTGAGGAGTGGCGGAGAGGAACAGCTTGTGCTCGAAATGAGGGGCAAGGGAGCGGATGGCCAGCGTGCGCATCGAGTCGGTGGCGTACTTGCCGCGGCCAGACGGCGCGATGTTGTGAGCTTCATCAACAATCATCAGATCATAGGCACGCGGGTAGGTTGGCTCATCTCCGGACGGCAGGGTCTCGCGGAAGGTACGCAGGGGGCGCTCCCGTTTCAGATAGTCGATGGAGGTGATCAGCCGCGGAAAGTGTGACCAGGGATTGACATGAATGCCGCGTTTTCGGCGCAAATCGCTAATCGCTTGACTATCGATGATCCGAAACTCAAGGCCGAACTTGTCCCGCATTTCTTCCTGCCACTGCACTTGAAGAGAGGATGGGCAGATGATCAACACTGAGCGGACCCGGTGGCGCAGAATCATTTCTTGCACAACAAGCCCGGCTTCGATGGTCTTGCCAAGACCCACATCGTCGGCAATGAGCAGGTTCACCCGCGGCATCGAAAGCGCCCGGACCACTGGATCGAGTTGGTAGTCGTCGATCTCGATGCCGCTGCGGAATGGCGACTGGAGTGCACGGTCGTCGGCTTGGGAGATGGCGCCCCAGCGTACGGCATCTAGGAATGCTTGCAGTCGTGCCGGGTGATCGAAGCTGGCGGGGGCTGGAAGCGTCGATTTTTCGTGCACCGAGGTGCCGGGCTCCAACTCCCAGATGACCTGAAGTTCTTCCCCAAGACCGTCGTCTTCCACGGAGGACAGTTTGATGAGGTGGGGAGAGTCGGCTGCCGCAGGCGCTGCTGACGATGGGATAATTTCGGTGACGACGAACGGCCGCTTACGGACAACTACCAACTGGCCGATTTCAGGGGTGGACATTCGCTTCTTTAGATCTCCAGACTTGGATAGTTAACCCACAATGATACGTGCTGCCCGCGAAATTGCACTCTGTATTTTGTCGATTAAATCGACGAGACATATTCGATAGGAAGACCAATCGAATGCTGCCAGTTGGAGTTGGAGCGCGTGTATCCAGAATTAAGCACCTTCACAGGCGTCAAAAACACATGAGACTGTTGAAAAACTCGGCTTGGAATCTCTGTTTTTCTGTTGGCGGTGAGTGCTGTATGTGTTAAGCAGAGATGTAGGAGGAACGCCGCCGATGATGGGTCAACAGCCGCGGGCGGAGTCGCTGTTTTACTACTTCCGATTGGAAGACCAAATCCCGGAAAATCATCTGCTACGGCTCATTGATCGGCATATTGGTTTGAGCTTCGTGCGGGAGCGTGTGAAGAGTCTCTACAGTTCGACTGGTCGTCCTTCGATCGATCCGGAAGTGTTATTGCGATTGCTGTTGGTGGGTTATCTCTACGGCATCACCAGCGAGCGGCGATTGTTGGAAGAAGTCCGCATGCATCTGGCCTATCGATGGTTCACGCGGCTCGATTTGAATCAGGAAGTCCCGGACCACTCCACGTTTTCCAAAAACCGGCATGGGCGCTTTCGCCAGTCGGGAGTGTTTCGCGAGGTGTTCGAAGAAATCGTGCGACGATGCTTGGATGCGGGCCTGGTGGAGGGGAAGAACCTGGCGGTAGATGGGACCCTGGTGGCGGCTGACGCCAGCCGAGCAAGCCGTATTCCACGCGAGCAGTTGCAGGAAGCGGCTCAAGTCTCCAGGACAGTAAAAGAGTATTTGAGCGATTTGGAAAAAGAGAACCCGGTACCCCACGCGGAACTTGTGTCGGCCACTGATCCGGATGCGGTCCTGGCTACCAAGGGCGGGGCCGCGGCAATGGCTTACTACGACAACTATCTCATCGACACCGCGAGTCGAGTGATTTTGGAAGTGGAAGCCACACCGGCACTGTTTCATCAGGAAGCAGTGGCGGCGCGCAGGATGGTGGAACGAGTCCAGAAGCTCGGGGTTCGCGCGGAGTGTTTGGGAGCGGACAAGGCATACGGAAGCGGCGAGTTTCTGGCCTGGCTGTTGGAGCGGGGAGTGCAACCGCATATTCCTGTCATGGATCGCCGACATCAGACCGGTGGCCATTTCACGCACGACCACTTTCGATATGCTCCTGCCGAGGATGTCTATTATTGTCCCCAAGGCAAGGCTTTGCGTTATCGAGGTCTGAAACGTGCGTGTCAGGCGTACGCGTACAGCGCAACCGAGGCGCAGTGCAAAGGATGCTCTCAAAAGAAATTGTGCACACCAGGTCTGTACCGCAAGCTTTCCATAAACTGGCACGAATCAGCTCGGCAGGCAGTACGCGAGCTGGCCGGAACGCCAGCCTATGAGCGTTCCCGGCGAGCGCGCTACAGGATCGAGGCTCTGTTTGCAGAACTCAAGCAACGCATGCGCCTGTCACGGGTACGACTCCGCCGTCTATGGAATGTTGGCGAGCAGTTCTTGATGGCGGCTACCGCTCAGAACATAAAACGCTTGGTGCGATTCCTGGCACAAAGCCCACCGACGCCCCAACTCCAGGTCGGATGACCAGCGATGGGCCTCAGAGACGGAGGCCGGAGAAACGGTAGCAGGAGATAACTGAAACAGGACCTCAGTAGACCAGACCTCACCGCAGTGAAAGCCCGCATCGCCCCAAAAACCCCGCACGCTTCCAGAGTTTTTCAACAGTCTCACATGTTTTCGGAACTCTCAATGGCCGTGCTCGTTCGCCAATCAGATCAGCAACTTACGGTTTGATTGTTTGGGGGGTTTTCGGAACAACCTTGGACAGGTCTCGTTCCATACGCCGGATCAGCAAGGAAGGTCTCACGCTCAGTGTCGTAGCCAAGTTCACGATGGTCCGCAGCGAAGCGCTCTTTTCTCCGCGCTCCAGTTGCCCGATGTAGGTTCGGTGGTATCCGCTCCTGAACCCCAGTTCCTCCTGGGAAAGCGCCTGACTTTCGCGCACACTCCTCAACACGCGGCCGAACACTTGTTCAGGACTACCTCCGCGGGTTGAGCCCCGTGCCGAAATGGACTTTTCCATGCGGCACAATCATTTCTGGAGTGAACACTATTGTGCGACATACTATAGTCATCACGACGATGCACTCGCCTCTCCGCACGCTTCTCGTGGTTGAAGGATGCGATGCCTCGACCCAGAGGAGAGTCCATCCCGATCCAAAGAATGCGACCTGCGAAAATGACTGAACGAATCTTTGACAACCGATTCCGCCGCGGTAAGTGTCACTTTGAGCTGTCCGGAACGAGTTCGGTGGGTGCCGAGCTGAGCGGCGCCAGGTTTGAAAGCGCAACTCTCGATGAGGAGATCGGCCCGGAGACCGCGCTGTTCTTAACCGATTCCACTCCGTTCGCCTATGACCTGAAGCGAGAGCGTTTTGATCTTCATCTGAAATCCGGTGCAGCACAAACAAGCGCAGGCCCAATTCTCTTCCTCCTCTGGTGGATGCCTCCCATTACGAACGGCACTCCATTCGCTCTTTATGAGCACATCTTGAACCCAGCCCACGAGGGGGTATTGAAAGGACTTAGGCAGATAGCGCGACAGACGCACCTGCACCTTGTCCTTATCGGCCCTGGCCGAGCATTACTGGGTGTCTATGAGTTCGAAAACGTCTTCGGCCTGGACAAACTGATCCCGGTTGTAGAGAACGCTTGCCAGGAATACGGCAGCATGGATTTCATTGCAGCCAAGGAGGAATACGATCGCAAGTACGATCTGATGGAATTGTTTTCCACGAGCGACGGTGGCACGGACGAGCCAGAGAGCGAAGAGGAATTTCCGGAGGACGATCCAGACGAGGAGATACCGGACGACGAGAACTTCCTAATGCCGCAGTGTGCGTCGCAATTGATAGACGGAGCCGCTTGGCTAGCCGGAAAACTGCTATTGCATTCCGGGTGCACTCCTGAAGAACGCGACGCATTAACAAAGGCATTAATTGGGATAGCTCGGCTGCCAAGGACCACGCCGGGATTGTGCGTCGATTTCGGATTCGGCACATCGGGGAGCGGCGATATGCGCTGCTGGTCCGTTCATATTGATGAGACCGAAGTCATGTGGTCGTCCGGTGGATATGTTCATGGCCCGGCTGGAGGCGACTCCTACACATCCTTCCAACTGTCCTTGCTTCGTGGCTCAGAGGATGCCCCAATCGGAAATCAGAACGCATGGTTCGGAGTGCGGCAATTCTTGGAAGACACTGTAAACGTCCACGTAAACGATGGGAGTGATGAGGACTTTTGGGAGCGCTATGCACCTATGGCTGCTCTGCGAGATCCCTTTTCCTCAGTTTTGCTGGAACAGCACACGACCTTCCGGTACAGCCCGAATGCCAGCGACTATCTGCTCTGGGTCCGCTGTACGAATCCATTTTGCAGCGCACCAGAGTTCACCATTGTTGACTTCTGGGAATTCCATGAAGGCGACAAATTGCTAATCACGAATCGCGAAGAGGACTATCCCGCAACAGCCGAACAGATGGAGGAAGGTAGTGTCCCTTTCCTCTGGAAGGTTATGCCTGGGGATCGGCTTGCCTGGGTAGGATGGCGGCGCGCGCCGTCAAACGAGCGCCATCCGACCGTGGTCGCTTTGGTCGATTGCCGGCACAAAGGTTACGTGTATGGAGAACCTGGGTCTCCCACACTGGAATCCGTCATGTTGTTTGGCGCGCCAACCGCCGATGGTAATCCGGAAATCCGAAGGCTCTGGAAGGTCGGTTTCGATGCCGCAGTGGCGCTCGGCTTACCGGAAAGCTAGCGCCCGCCGGAATGATTGCGCGTATTTCCACGGACAGTTTACGGACAGCAGCACGCAACCTCGCGTCTTGTAAAGACTTGCGAGAGCGCCTTGGGTAGCCTACGAAAAGTCCGAAAGGCGGCCACGGGGCATTCCGGGCGGAATTTCCAACTTCCGTATAGCGACAACACACCCGGAACCCAGAAACGTCGAGCGCCAAGACCCTGCGGCGTTTGCAGGGAGTAATAGCTTTTCGACTGAAGCTTTCGTGTCTCCCCGGTCCTCAACTGCTAGGGACCGGAGCCACCCGCCCCCTATGCCGGCCTCTAGCTTGCTACGGCTCTACGGCGCAGAGACGCGATGATGTTGTCAAATCTGCGCAGCAGGTCGTCGTAGGTGATGATGTCCATCATATTCATGTACTTGCGCTTGATGACCTCTAGGTCGAACGCCTGATCCTGATCGAGGGCCGTGCTGCCGTCAGGTTTTCGGTCGCGGCCCAGAATGAGCAGCGCCTTGGGATTGGTGATCCGGATCGACATCCCTGGCGGCAACTGCCCGCCGTACTTCTTGGTGAGTTTCGCCTCTCCGGCGACGCCCCACTTCGATAGATGGAACAGGTACTTCTCGGCCTGCATAACCGTGCCGGATAAGTCCTTGGTTGGCACGAAGTTGTCGCGGTACCGCGTCTTCGAAAGGAGGACGTCGTCGAAGGGGCGCTTGATCTCGATGACGTCGAGGTTGCCGTTGGCATCCACGAGCGCGATGTCGATGAAGCGATTGCTGGTGGTGCCGAGTATTGAGTAGTGATCCTCGATCTGGACGTTCTCCAGCACGGCGACGTACTTGGGGAAGATCAGCAGGATAAAGGTGAGGATCATCTGCTGCCATTCCTTCTCGGTCCGGCCCTCCGACGAGCCTAGCCACTGGCTGATCGTGTCGCGGATGAGGACGAACTTATCGATCTCAGCCTGCACGAGCTCCTCGGGGCGGAAGGGGGGCGCCGAAACCACAGACTTCCGCCGGCTCAGATAGGTCTCGTACTGCGCCCTGAGATCCCTCATCCCATCGAAGTATTCCCCTATGATGTTCGATACTCGGGCGTTGGCATAGCGGTCAAGCTCGGTGGAGTTGGGAAACTTCTTAAGAAGTTGTTCGAACACGTCGACAGGTATGCTGCCGGACTGGCTGCCGCCGACAGCTATGTCTTGGCCTGGCCCTATGACCTCGGCTAAACGCCGGAAAATCGAGACGTTGCGCTCGGCGACGAAGAGCTTGCGCTCCAGTTTGATGCCGCTGTCAGCGAGCAGCACGTCATTCGGTATACCGAACACGCGACCCTCGATCCGATGGTAGGCACCGTCCCGCTTCGCGAAGCGGAACTGGTACTCGAACTCATCGATATTCTGGTCTTCGCCGGGTTCTTCTATTAGGTATTCGCGCTCCAGCGTGAATACCCGACTGATCGTAACCTCTCCGTGGGTCTTCAGTTCCTCCCAAATCCAATGGTTACCCCGGAACTCGGATGAATATTTCAGGATCAGTCCATCCTGATCCACCACGAACTTGATCATGCCACCCCCTTGAGTTCGGATTTATATGAAGGAGTTACCTGTCCGGACAGGACGCTCACTATCAAATCCGGTTGGGCAAGGCAAGGATGCTCTCCATGAAAACAAGGTCTGCTTATAGGTTTCGGTCCATAAGCAGTCTAGCCGCCTTCGACCCATTGCTGCTGGCAAATGGATTATACCGATCAATCTACATGTAGTGGGTGGCTGCGTTAACCGTCTAATTTGAGAAGCGGTACTGTTAAGTCGGCCAGCGTCCGGGTTTCCACCTGCCCTCGTCTACTCCCGATCTCCGGCCGGATCGGCGTGTAACAGGACCGATCCGGAACACAATGGAAAGTATCTGGCTGCAAATTCGTAAAGATTGGCTCGAACCCAGGGTTTTGAACTGTCCCTTGAAGCCGAGTTCCGACCAGCGGGTTCTCCAACCTAACTCTCTGATTGCGTGATTCGCCCACGATTCTCTCAGGAATGTCACTTCGACGTGATTCTCATAGATCTCGGGGCTGGTTACTCTTCACGGAGGCTGGTGCATCGGAGCTGGCTCTGTCAACAAGTAGCGGACCGAAGTGGAGCCTGTACTCGACCTTGTTGAGGGTCACTCTATTGATGCACTGTACTGCAAGCGAACCGTCGGCAACGGGTCTGCCGAAGAGGGCAAGATTTGAGATTGTGTTCTTGCGAGCGTGTTCGCGGATTCCCGGGAGTCTACGATGCGAGATGCCAAATGTTGTCTCGAACGGCGTTGCACCAGTACGGAGTAAAGTGAAGTATGAAGGGTATACGAGCCCATCGAATCCACGCTTCTGTGCTGCACTGGCGATCTCCCGGCTTACCTCATATGAGTGACGGCCCGCGAGGAACAGCATGTGCACCGCCATGTCTAGGCTCTCAAACTCGGTGACATGTTCTTCCCACAGCGCCTCGGCCAAATTGAGAAGTCTGAGCCTTCTTCGTGGCACAAGTGTTGCGATATAGACCTCGTCCTCAGCGGCAACCCGACACTCGTGCAGGCATACTTCGAGGTCCTGAGAGCCGTAGAGAATGGGGAGTTCGGCCGTGTCAAATCGCCCCTCCCCCAACTTTTCGTCCGGAGGAGGATCGTACTGGTTGAAGTCGTCTGGATGCGCTGGAGCTTTCCGCAGCCGATAGAAACACTCGTCAGTATCTAGAATTCGCCCTGGATATTCGTTGAGGATACGTGATATTACTTCTGCCCTCGTGTTGAGTTCTTGCAGCGCCTTCAGGGGCTCTACCTCGCCTACCATCCAAAGTCGTGGGCCGTAATGGAAGAAGCCGACTTGAAGAGTTCTCTCAATTAGTCGAAGATCCGGCTCTAGCCAGGGCGCCACATTGATCGTTGTGGTGCCTTGGCGTTTATTGAACTGCACGGTCGGGGAAGCACCATATTTCAATCTCTGTATAGTTCCCCACACGAAGAACTGTTGCGTTAGCTCTGCAACAGACTTCCTACTCAGCTTCATACCACCTTGGGAGCCACAGTTCGGGCACTTAGACATGTCCTTTTGGCCAATGCGCGCGGAACTCAAGCGCAAGCCTTCGTCACGAAAACAATTAGAACAAAGAAGTGGTGCTCCTGAATCGTCGTCGGCGATGAGCTCTTGAATATTGCCTCCCTGCCCCTGGAGCACGTACTCAAGGGCGTGCTCGAAGCGCTCGTCACGTGCAGCACGTCGCGGCTTTTGAGAGCTGGCAGCCAGATCCTCCCGAAGCAGACCCTGCAGGTCGGCGTCAGCCCGGAGCATGAAGTCGCAGGCGAGATCGACTGCAGTGGCCATATAACCCTTATCCACATCGTTTTCTCCCCCCCTACCGCGATTGCTGACTCCAGTGCGGCAATAGGACAGAGGGGACACATCGGCATGAGACGAAATAAACCGGAGATAGGCGCGCCCGTTCTGATCGAGTATTCCCAGCCGGTCTAGGATTTGATCCTCGGTTAGAATGCTCGCCTGGTCCCCTTTCATGAGGCTCTTCTGCAGCCGATCTGGTAAGCGCACGAAGTACGAGTTCGATAAGAGTTCGGCACGGATTTGGTCGGCTGCTACCTCAAAATCATGGGTCTTTTCCATGGCACCGAAATTCTGGAATAGCTGCTGACGTTCCTTGCAATCCCGCAGTCGCATGACGAGTACACGCGCGCGGGATTCATCCTCCCCGACACCCTCCGTGCCCAGATAGAACATCATTAAGCCGGTTTGAACGAGACTACGGACAAGCGGAGCTAGAGAACTAAAGTCCCAATGTGTTCCGGCTGTATTCTCGGGGCTCCCAGGACATATATGAAGGATGCTTATAGCAGCAGAGCACAGGCGAGTGAATAGCACCAAAGCCCAGTATTCCCGAGGGGAGTCCGCTGGGTGTCCGGCAGTTTTGCGGGAGAGGGCGGTCGCATGCTCGACCGCGGAAATGTACTTCGGGAGTACGGTCCAGTAGTGCTCGTCTACTGATTGTGGGTGGTTATCATCGCTTTCGGTCATGGTTCATTTGGTGCCGAGGTCCTTGCTCAGTCAGCTCTGGCATAAGAACAAGGAGGGCCAACCTAGTGGGGCACGATGTGATTTGGCACCTTGCATCAGCATACTCCGGTGTAAGCAGTTGTCACCATCGGCTTGGTCCGTCGGTTGGCAATCGTGCAGACTTTTCTCCTCTCTGGGTATTGGCTCGGACTGTCGCTAGCTTGAAGTAATCCCCAGTGTATAGACGAGACCAGCTCCTTTCTTTACATCACAGCATTGGAATACTATTCTTCGTTGTAGTGCAGCTCACAAAGCCACGTCCGAAGGTAGCCATTGTCCCGCGACGCTTACTGCTGTGAGAAATGTTTTCAGCACCCTTGGCTCAAGATGATGGCCAGGGGTAATAGGACCACGGAAGGAACATGCATCTATTGCGGAGCGCAGGAGTGGCTCGTGCCTGTTGCAGTACTGCACGGCGGGTTCAGCAATCTCCTCGGCGACTACATCACCACAGATGCCGCAAACGGGTATTTTCCAGATGCTCTGCCGCCGCTTCAGGCTATGCAGAAGGACTGGGTCCTTTTCAGCGATGAATTTATGGCAAGGTCCCCGGAAAAGTTCTTACCGGCTGTCTTTGAAGGAAAGGCACTCCCTTCATATTGCGAGAACTTTTCCGCTCCAGTTGTCCAGTTTCATATGCATGCCATGTCGACTGCTTACAGCCGTTGGGACGGAAGATTCGTCGATATCATTGGGGAGGATGACTCGGCCTTTACTGCTTGGCGTGATGGTGCTTCGGCCCTAGACCTAGAGACGATTGCAACTTGGGAAAACCAAGTCGCTGGCCATCTTGAGTGGTTTGTACAGGGACTGCCAGGCGGGCACAAGCTATGGCGAGCTCGGAATGAGTATGTTGGTTCACCGTTTGCAGAGTATGACTGCCAACCGCTTCCTCTGCAGAAGATGGGAGCCAATCCCAAGCATCCCCAAAGCAGGTTGAACAGGGAGAACGAGGCGGTTCTCTATTGTGCAGAGTCTCAAAAGACTGCCCTATCTGAGATACGCCCCGGACAAGGGTACTTCTGCACTACATGCGAGTTGATCCTGAACCGCGACATAAAGGTCTTAGACTTGACGCATGATTATCGGGATATTAACCCTTTTACATGCGAACATCTAAGTTGGAAACTTGACTTGAGCAGAGTGGCATTACGCCTCACCGAACTCGTTACGAAACCTACGAGCCGCGGTGAGGATGATTCGCTTTACTCCAGAACCCAAGTTTTCGCTATGATCACAAGAGCGATGCATTTGGATGGCATCAGATTCGCAAGTTCGCTGGACAGGCCGTCTGGCATAAACCTTGCATTGTTTGATCCGGCCCTTGTCACATACGCCAACGCTCGACTTGTAAGAGTGACTCGGACGGAGGTCGTATACGAGGAGTGCAGCTAGAGGGCACCCTCAGCAGATCATTGAAGGTCCTACTGCGAGCAATGTCGAGGGACCGCCGCAATCATTTCGCGATTGAATGACGACGCAAAAATCTTTTGTGGCTGGAATTCCAAGATTAGTAATGTTAAGTCGGCCAGCATCCGGCTTTCGAACTGCCCTCGTGCGCTTCCGATTTCCAACTGGATCGGCGTTTCTTCCGGATTGCCCGTGATCCGCGCGGAATCTGGCTCCCCACACTGGACGCATTTAGAGCTCTTGCTGCCTAAATCCAGTGTCGCTCGAACCCCAGCAACTCCTGCCGCAGATGCCATAGCTTACACTCAAACTACATGCTCAACCGGGGCTATGCCTACACCACAATCATCAGCGGCAAATACCATGGACAAACCCTGCTCTCCCACTTGGCAAGCCTTTACCCCCACTCAACCCCACAAGCCTGGCACCAAAATCTGAACAACGGCGAAGTCACCCTCAACGGCGTCACCGCCACCGGAAGCGAATCGGTCACTTTAGGCCAAACCCTTGTCTGGAACCGTCCACCCTGGATCGAACCAGACTCCCCTCAGCACTTCGAAGTCCTGTTTAATGACCCCCATCTGTTGGCCGTCAACAAACCCAGCGGGCTGCCCACCCTCCCCGGCGGCGGCTTCATGGAAAACACCCTCCTGCGCTTGGTGCAAAAGCAAACCCCCAACGCAAACCCTGTCCACCGGTTGGGCCGAGCCACCACCGGCATCGTCCTCTTCGCCAAAACACCGCAGGCGGCCTCTAATCTAGAGGCAAACTGGAACACACCTAAAGTTCAAAAAATCTACCGGGCTCTGGCTCAAAACATTGCACAGCACGACGCCTACGAAATCCTCACACCCATCGGCCTCGTACCGCACCCGCTCATCGGTTCCGTGTGGGCCGCCAACCCAAGTGGCAAACCGTCAAAGTCATTGGCAAAGGTGATCTCACGCACTACAAGCACCACAACATTTGAGGTAAGCCTAAATTCGGGCCGCCCTCATCAAATCAGAATCCATCTGGCATCCATCGGCCATCCCCTGGTAGGC